>ERZ773075.84-NODE-84-length-80737-cov-51.4959_pt1 | contig 80737 bp, 93 predicted proteins | sample MGYA00580614_ERZ773075 | MGnify/ENA primary metagenome ERZ773075 (study PRJEB29015, sample SAMEA2738021) | human oral metagenome | biome: human oral; feature: human-associated habitat; material: dental | place: China | collected 2043 ...
CTTCTCGCTACCTCAACTGCACACAAAAAGAGAGGCACGGCCTCTCTGCGGTTATAATTCTGCAATTTGGTTGAGATTTACTTCTGCAATCGTATCATTACCAAACATAGAGATAATCATCTTCACTTTGTTGTTATCGATTTCAGTAATTTTACCTGTATAGTCTGCAAAAGCGCCATCAATGATGCGGACAGTTTGCCCAACTTCAACGTCAATATCGAACTCTTGAACAGTTTGTCCCATTGAAACCAGAATATCACGAATTTCTTGTTCCAATAGTGGAGTTGGTTTTGATCTATTCCCGTGTGAGCCGACGAATCCTGTTACGTTAGGTGTATTTCGAACGACGAACCATGCTTCATCGGTCATGACCATTTCTACAAGGACATAACCTGGAAAGCGATTCTCTTCAACTTCCTTTTTCTTTCCATTTTTTTCAACTTGCACGGTTTGTGTTGGAATCTCAACGCGTAGAATATTATCCAACATGTTATACGTTTGTGCACGTTGCAATAGATTTTCTTTTACCTTATTTTCATAGCCAGAATATGTTTGCAGAACAAACCATCCTTTGTCAAAACTATCCATGATATTTCCTTTCATAATAGAAGAAAGCTAGCAGAAGTTCTCCGCTTTTCTTCTAAAAAATGTTAATAAATCGAATCAAACCTGAAACAATCAACTGGTCAAAAATGTAAATGATAACCACAAAGAAGGCTGTGTATTCCATAATTGAGCGAAAATCTCTCCAGCTTTCTTTGCGAGTTGGCCAAGTTGTTTCTTTAAGAAGTTTAAAAATATCCTTAATAAAACCCATCGTTCTCTCCTATCTCGTCTCTCTATGTGTCGTATATTTTCCACAATGTTTACAAAATTTATTTACTTCTAGTCGTGTTGGCTTGGGGTTCCCACTAATTTTAATCGAATAATTTCTTGAACCGCAAACTGCACAAGCTAGGCTTGCTTTTTTTAGTGCCATAACGCCTCCATCTTATCTATTATAACAAGAAACCTAGGCTTTGACAAGCCTCTTAACGAAAGAGATTGACGAAAGAGTCCCAGATTGTCTGGGCTTTTTCTTTTATCTTTGCATCCGAAATCGCACGTCCCGCCTCGTCTACAAGATTTTGAGCACGACTACGAATATCTCCTAGCGGATCCTCGGACTGGTTCGTTTCATTTTCAACGACCTGCTTTTTCGTATTTTCTGGTTCAATACCATTTTGTTTATAAGCATTCTCAACTGTAAAAGTGCTACCTGGAGTGTAAGGTAAAATGGTATTAGCCATACTTCTAAAGACATGGGCTGCTCCATTTGAGGTAGATCCTGCCAGATAATGGTTCTCATCTGTTGTTGGGAAGCCGAGCCAGTGGCTGATTACAACATCTGGAGTATAACCGATCACCCACTGGTCACTGGTATATTCTGGGTTGAAAACAGCCTCGGTAGTACCTGTCTTCCCTGCCATGACATAATCTGCAGGTGACGAACTAATCCCCGTACCATTGGTAAATGTTCCTAACATCATGCTGGTCATTTTATCAGCCACAGACTTATCGATCACTCGTTTTTGGGAGTTTTTATGGCTCTTGATGACCTGTCCACTGGCATTTTCGATACGAGTGATGAAATGCGCCTCAGGCATCAGTCCTTCATTAGCAAAGGCTGCATAGGCTTGTGCCATCTGAAGAGGATTCGTCTCTACTCCTCCACCTAGGGCAACTCCGAGAACACGGTCAACTTTATCCATATTCAGACCAAATCTCTCCCCAGCATCAAAAGCTTTGTCAATACCTAATTCATTTACAGTCGCAACAGCTGGTAAGTTGAGTGATTCCGCCAAGGCCTGATACATAGGTACTTCTGGAGATGTCTTAATACCCGCATAGTTGTCTACTTGATAACTGTTGTACTGCATCGTATGATTATCCAGTTGCTTGTTCAGAGCCCATCCGGCTTCTACTGCGGGTGTATAAACAACTAAAGGTTTAATGGTTGAGCCTGGGCTACGCTTAGACTGAGTGGCATAGTTGAAATTACGAAAACCTGGTTTGTCATCACCAGCTACACGACCAACAACTCCACGCACTCCACCAGTCTTGGGTTCTAGAGCGACACTACCTGATTCGGCATGCGTTCCGTCTTCTGCTGTTGGAAATAGCGAAGTGTTTTCGTAAATAACCTGCATGTTTGCTTGGTAGTTTTGGTCAAGCTCTGTGTAGATTCGATAGCCGTTGTTGACAATCTCTTCTTCTGTGAGATTATACTTGGAAACCGCTTCGTTGACAACTGCATCAAAATAGGACGGGTAACGATAATCCGAAACTTTGCCTTCATACTTATCTTGCAGTTGAGAAGCCATATCTACTCCAGCCGCTTCGGTCTCTTGATTTTTATCAATATAACCCGCTGCAACCATATTTTGCAAAACAGTATCCCTACGGTTGGTCGAATCCTCAATGGAATTCAAAGGATTATACAATTCTGGTCCCTTGAGCATCCCTGCTAGAGTGGCCGCCTGATCAAGCGTTAGCTGCGAAGCCGATACACCGAAATATTTCTTACTTGCATCTTCAACACCCCATATCCCATTTCCAAAGTAGGCGTTATTGAGGTACATAGTAAGGATTTGCTCCTTGCTGTATTTCTTGGTCAACTCTAAGGCAAGGAAAAACTCCTTGGCCTTCCGTTCAACGGTTTGGTCCTGGGAAAGATAGGCATTTTTCGCCAACTGTTGAGTGATGGTGGATCCCCCTCCAGAACGACCCGCTGTAAGGATAGCTAGAAAGAAACGACCGTAGTTAATCCCATCATTTTTATAGAAGGAACGGTCCTCTGTCGCGACGACAGCATTTTGCAAGTCTTTACTGATATCTGTCAGTTCAACATAGGTTCCCTTTTGACCTGACAGGGCTCCTGCCTCTTTTTCTTCGCGGTCAAAAATTAGAGTTCGTGTTTTCAAGGCATTTTGCAAGTCATTGACATTGGTAGACTTGGCTATTGCAAATAGGTAGGTCCCTACTAGCAAACCAGCACTTAACCCTAAAATGATGACGATTTTTGTCAGATGATAACGACGCCAAAATTTCCGAATTGGGCCTACTTGGGACAATTTTTTTCTATCGCTCCGTGAACGACGCATGCTAGTCGAATCAGACTCCGCTGATTCATTCGTTTCTTTTTTAAAGAGAGAAAGAAACTTCTCAAATAATTTATCTAATTTCATGCGTTTATTTTATCATCTTCACCATAGGAACTCAAGAATTTAGCTACTCCCTATCCAAATAGGGCTTTTTTTGTTACAATATCTGTATGCAATTCACATTTACATTACCCGAATCCTTGCCTCAAATGACGGTCAAACAATTCCTAGAGGAACAACTCCTCATCCCTAGAAAAATCCGCCATTTTTTGAGAATAAAGAAGAATATCTTAATTAATCACGAAGAAGTTCACTGGAACGAGATGGTCAAACCATGTGACATTTGCCAGTTGACTTTTGACGAGGAAGATTATCCCAAAAAAGAAATACTTTGGGGCAACCCAGACCTCGTTCAAGAGATTTATCAAGACCAACATCTCATTATCGTCAACAAGCCAGAAGGAATGAAAACTCACGGAAATCAACCTGATGAAATTGCCCTTCTCAACCATGTCTCTGCCTACGTTGGCCAAACCTGCTATGTCGTTCATCGCCTGGATATGGAAACAAGCGGTTTAGTGCTTTTTGCTAAAAATCCTTTTATCTTACCTATTCTCAATCGTTTGTTGGAGAAAAAGGAAATTACTCGCGAGTACTGGGCACTTATAGAAGGGCGAGTAGAGAGTAAAGAACTTGTCTTTCGAGATAAAATTGGTCGTGATCGACACGATCGTAGAAAAAGAATAGTTGATGCAAAGAATGGGCAATATGCCGAAACTCAGGTAAGCCGACTAAAGCAATTTCCAAATCAGACTACCCTTGTCCGTTGCAAACTAAAGACCGGTCGAACGCATCAAATCCGTATCCACCTCTCTCATCATAAGCATCCTATCCTGGGCGATCCCCTCTATAACTCTAAATCAAAAACGAGCCGGCTGATGCTTCATGCCTTTCGACTTTCCTTTACTCATCCACTCACCTTAGAACAATTGAGTTTTACTGCCCTCTCGGATACTTTTGAAACAGAATTAAAACAAAATGGATGACACTATCATCCGTTTTTCTATACAAAAAAGCAAGACCAAAAGGCCTTGCTTTTATCGACTCAAGAATTATTTAGCGATTTTTGCGAAGTATTCAAGAGTACGTACAAGTTGTGCAGTGTATGACATTTCGTTGTCGTACCATGATACAACTTTAACCAATTGTTTACCATCAACGTCAAGAACTTTAGTTTGAGTTGCGTCGAACAATGAACCGTAAGACATACCTACGATATCTGAAGATACGATTGGATCTTCTGTGTATCCGTATGATTCGTTTGAAGCTGCTTTCATAGCTGCGTTTACTTCATCAACAGTAACGTTCTTTTCAAGAACTGCTACCAATTCAGTAACTGATCCAGTTGGAGTTGGAACACGTTGTGCAGATCCGTCAAGTTTACCGTTCAATTCTGGGATTACAAGACCGATAGCTTTAGCAGCACCAGTTGAGTTAGGAACGATGTTTGCAGCACCAGCGCGAGCACGGCGAAGGTCACCACCACGGTGTGGTCCGTCAAGGATCATTTGGTCACCAGTGTAAGCGTGGATAGTAGTCATCAATCCTTCTACAACACCAAAGTTGTCTTGAAGTGCTTTAGCCATTGGAGCCAAACAGTTTGTAGTACATGAAGCACCTGAGATAACTGTTTCAGTACCATCAAGAACGTCGTGGTTAGTGTTAAATACGATTGTTTTAACATCGTTTCCACCAGGAGCAGTGATAACAACTTTCTTAGCTCCACCTTTAAGGTGTTTTTCAGCTGCATCTTTCTTAGCGAAGAAACCAGTTGCTTCAAGAACGATTTCTACACCGTCAGTAGCCCAGTCGATTTGTTCTGGATCACGTTCAGCAGAAACTTTAACGAATTTACCGTTAACTTCGAATCCACCCTCTTTAACTTCTACAGTACCGTCGAAACGACCTTGAGTTGTGTCGTATTTCAACAAGTGTGCAAGCATAACTGGATCTGTAAGGTCGTTGATGCGAGTAACTTCAACACCTTCTACGTTTTGGATACGGCGGAAAGCAAGACGACCGATACGTCCGAAACCGTTAATACCAACTTTAACTACCATTAGTGATTTCCTCCTTATGAAAATCATGAAAATTTTATTGTGAAAAGAGTAACTTGAATCACTACAAATCACCTTTCAACATTATTATTATATAACTATTTAAGTAGAATTGCAAGTACGGGCGTTGTTTTTCTCTCTTGCTTTTCTACTTTTCAAGCTCCTTCATTCTCCTAGGCTTTTATTTCTAGGATCTTCTATCCTACTCGCATAGCCTTCTCTTCTCATAGTTCAACCCTAACTTCAGAAATAGGACTATGAAAAGAGACAGGATATTTCCTGTCTCTAGGCTGATAAACGGTTATTTACGACGTCCTGGTCTTTCTTTATAACCATAGTAAGCATCTTCGATGATTTCTTGCATATGGTCAACCATTGGAAGGCGTGGGTTAGCTGGAGAACATTGGTCTTCATAGGCAAGGAAGGCTAATTCACGTGAATGGTTCTTCCATTCTTTTTCGTCGATTCCTTGAGCCTTGAAGTTCATTTGGATACCAACACGCTCACCAAGTTCGTAGACTGCTTTTGCGTAAGATTCTACACCTTCTTCTGGAGTAGAAGCTGGCAAGCCAAGCATACGAGCAATATCTTGGTATTTTTCATCAGCACGGTAGTAGTTGTATTTAGGCCATGTCGCTGTCTTAGCTGGACGTGTACCATTGTAGCGGATTACGTATGGAAGCAAGATAGCATTGGTACGACCGTGGATTGTGTGGAATTGCGCACCAATCTTATGGGCCATTGAGTGCGAAATACCTAGGAAAGCGTTGGCAAAGGCCATACCAGCAATAGTCGAAGCATTATGCATTTTTTCACGTGAATGGAAATCCGCATTCTTAACTGAGCTTTCAAGGTTTTCGAATACAAGTTTGATTGCTTGAAGTGCAAGACCATCAGTGTAGTCGCTAGCCATTTGTGATACGTAAGCTTCAGTCGCGTGAGTCAATACGTCCATACCAGTATCAGCAGCAACAAATCCTGGGACAGTCAGTACTAAAGCAGGGTCTACGATTGCCACAGTAGGTGTCAATGAGTAGTCAGCGATTGGGTATTTACGGTTGTTTGCTTTATCAGAGATAACGGCAAACGGTGTTACTTCTGAACCTGTACCAGATGTTGTAGGGATTGCGATAAACTTAGTCTTTTTACCAAGCAATGGGAACTTGAAGGCACGTTTACGGATATCCATGAATTTTTGAACAAGGTCACGGAAGTCCACTTCTGGTTGCTCATAGAAGAGCCACATTACTTTCGCAGCATCCATTGGTGAACCACCACCAAGAGCGATGATTGTATCAGGTTTGAAGGAACGCATAATCTCTGTACCACGTTCAACTGTTGTGATATCTGGATCTGGTTCTACATCTGCAAAGATTTGGTAAACAACCTTATTACGACGAAGATCGAGTTGTTCGATGATACGATCTAGGAAACCAAGTTCCACCATAGCGTGGTCTGTAACGATCATGACACGTTCAACGTCACGACATTTTTGAAGGTATTGAATTGAATCACGTTCAAAGTATGTTTTTGAAGGAAGTTTCATCCATTGCATGTTATTTCTCCGTCTTCCGACTTTTTTGATGTTTAAGAGGTTGATGGCACTGACGTTATCCCCAACTGAGTTGCGTCCGTAAGAACCACATCCAAGTGTCAATGATGGTAAGAAGGCGTTATAAACGTCCCCGATACCTCCAAAAGTAGAAGGTGAGTTACAAATAACACGAATAGCTTTAACGGCTTTACCAAATTCTTTAGTCAATTCTTCGTCAGCTGTATGGATTGCTGCTGAGTGACCAAGACCATTGAATTCAACCATTTGGCGTGCTTTGTTAATTCCGTCTTCACGGCTTTCAGATTTCAAAACTGCAATAACTGGTGACAATTTCTCACGAGTCAATGGTTCTTTTTCACCAACTTCTTTACATTCTGCAGCAAGAATGTTTGTCCCTTCTGGAACTGTAAATCCTGCTTGCTCTGCAATCCAAGTTGCTGGTTTACCAACGATGTCTGCATTAAGTTTAGCACCAGCACAGTTTTTGCTGTTGGCTTTTACTCCGAAGCAGAATTCTTCAAGAAGGGCTTTTTCTTTTTTGTTTACAAAGTAAGTGTGGTAAGACTTGAATTCTTCTACAAATTCATCGTAAATTTCTTTATCAATAATTACAGCTTGTTCAGATGCGCAGACCATACCATTATCAAATGATTTAGACATCACGATATCGTGAGCAGCCTGGCGGATATTTGCTGATTTTTCAACATAAGCTGGTACGTTTCCGGCACCTACCCCAAGTGCTGGCTTCCCACATGAGTAAGCCGCCTTAACCATAGCATTACCACCAGTCGCAAGGATAGTCGCAATACCTTCGTGATTCATAAGGGCACTTGTTGCTTCCATAGAAGGTTGCGTAATCCATTGCACACAGTTTTCAGGAGCACCAGCTGCGATAGCTGCATCGCGGACGATACGTGCTGCATGAGCAGATGATTCTTGTGCTGATGGGTGGAATGCAAAGACGATTGGGTTACGTGTCTTCAATGAAATCAATGATTTGAAGATTGCTGTTGATGTTGGGTTTGTTGTAGGAGTAATACCACAAACAACACCAACTGGTTCAGCGATAAGGGTCAAGCCTGTTACATCGTCTTCTTCGATAACACCAACTGTCTTAGTATGGCGCATGTTGTTTACCACGTGTTCACAAGCAAACAAGTTCTTAGTTGCTTTATCTTCAAATACACCACGTCCTGTTTCTTCAAAGGCATGTAAAGCCAATTCTCCGTGGGCATCCAAAGCTGCTACTGATGCTTTGGCTACGATGTAGTCTACTTGTTCTTGGTCTAACTTGCGCATTTCTTCGAGTGCAACTAAGCCTTTTTGTACCAAATCATCAACATGCTTTTCAGCTGCGAGTTTCTTTTCCTCAGGTGTTACAGTTTTTTTATCAGCCATATTTTCCTCCATAGCTTTCAAGGATTCAATCCTTTGTTAATTTTTTCACAAATTCATTATAGCGCATTCTTTCTGTTTTGTAAACAGTTTCATATACATTTCACAAAGTTTTTTTATAGTTTGTGAAATGGTTCTCATTAGTCCTGTTATTAGGCATTTATCCCTAAAGATTGTGATTTTTTATCAAATATTTTTTATTTCACAAACTCCTTGTAAGGAGGTCTTGGAAACAAACAACTTTCCAAGCAAGCGCTTTCTTTTTGACTTTTGAAAATAGTCTCCTAATCTGGAGACTATTGTTTCTGTTGAAAAACACCTTGTTTAAAGGTTCCTTCATAAACGATTTCTTGCTCTGTTGTCAATTTCCCTTGGCCTTCAGCCTGACCATTTACAAAATCACCTTCATATTTCCAGCCAGATTTGGACTGGAAAGTCCCTTTACCATTGAAAGCTCCATTGTTGAACGCTCCTGTATATTGGTCTCCATTTTCAAAGGTCATGGTGCCCTGACCATTCATCTTTCCCCTTACCAAGGTTCCATCATAAACAAGCGCACCACCATCAAGTGTCAGAACACCTTTTTTAGGTGTATTTAGTAGAAAGACCGAGACGGCACAGATAACGATTAGAAGGACAGTTGCAATCTCTATACGTGGGCGAGTTAGATAAACTCGATATTTTTCGAAGGTTTCTTTAAGCTTTTCCATTGTCACTCTCATTTTCTAAACGATCTAGCCAGCTTTGGCATCCACTTGTGATGCGAGCATAGGTTTCCTCAAAATCTCCTGTGTACCATGGATCTGGAACACTTTCAGACGCAAAAGGGTAGATCTTATGCTGCAATTCCTGAGGACACACTTGACGCAGATCTGAAACGTTTGAAGCATCCATGCCAATAATATAATCAAATAATTCAAAGTCTTCTCTGCCAATCTGAAGCGATGTTTTGTCTTTGTCATAAGGAATCTGATACTGCTGGAAAATCCCCTGTGTTCCCTTATGAATCGGATTACCATGTTCCCAAGACGATGTTGCACGACTCTCAATTTGGTAATCGCTCGTCATGGATTTCATCACAAACTCCGCCATGGGGCTACGGCAGATATTTCCTAAGCACACAAACACTATTTTTTTCATCCCTTTTCCTCTCGTCTCATAGAAAAACGGGAGTGACAGATCCCGTTTTATTCTTCGATTACCCCGCTTTCATTGACAACTGACCCTTCTGGTGTCACAGCTTCTTTAAGCGGCAAAACTGTCTTGATAGCAGCCAATTCAAAGGTCAAATAGACCCCGTCTACATCAAGAACAATTGTTTGCTTTTCAGTATCTACTTCATCCACTGTTCCATAAAGTCCGCCGATTGTGATTACTTCATAGCCTTTTTGAAGCTTGTTCAAGCTTTCCATACGCTTTTGAGCCTGTTTCTTTTGAGAGCGTTGCATAAAGAACATCAAGCCCATCATTGCTACTAACATGATTAAAAAAGTAATATTTGGATTCATTGTTTTCTCCTTTATATTTTACATAGGACTACTATATCAAATTTCATCTACTTTTACAAGATTGTGCCTTGTTTTTATGCTGATAAAAAAATCAGAGCTTTCGCTCTGATTTCTGCAATTATTTCAAGTTTTGGACGACTTTGACTAGATTTTCTACCGTAAATCCGTACTCTGCCAAGACTTTTGGTGCTGGGGCAGATGCTCCAAAGGTATCAATACCGAGAACTACACCATCAAGACCGACATATTTGTACCAGTTTTGAGTTGCTCCCATTTCGACTGCAACACGACGACGAACTGCATTTGGAAGGATTTCTTCCTTGTATGCTGCATCTTGTGCGTCAAAGACATCTGTTGATGGCATACTGACTACACGGACTTTTGCACCTTGGCCAGCCAATTCTTTGGCAGCTGCGACAGCCAGATTGACCTCTGAACCTGTTGCAATCAAGATTGTATCAAAGTCTGCTGCATTTTCATAGACAACATAGGCACCTTTCGCAACTTTGTCAAAGTCTGTTCCCTCTTCGACAGTCAAGTTTTGACGTGTCAAGACAAGAGCAGTTGGTGTTTTTTCGCTTGTCACTGCAAGGTACCAAGCTGCTTGAGTTTCACGCGCATCTGCTGGGCGGAAAACATTCAGATTTGGCATAGCACGGAGACCTGCTAAGTGTTCAACTGGTTCGTGAGTTGGACCATCTTCACCAACTGCAATCGAATCGTGGGTAAAGACATAAGTCACAGGAAGTCCTTGCAAGGCTGACAAGCGGACAGCTGCTTTCACATAGTCAGAGAAGACGAAGAAGGTTCCACCATAAACACGAAGTCCACCGTGAAGGGCCATCCCGTTCAAGATCGTTCCCATTGCAAATTCACGAACACCAAACTGAATGTTGCGGTTCAAGCGATTAGCGTCATCTTGAAGCCCGTCCGTTTTGATATAAGTCATGTTTGAGTGAGCTAGGTCAGCTGATCCACCTAGGAAGGTTGGCAACTTAGCTGCAACAACGTTCAAGGCATCTTGGCTTGAATTACGAGTTGCTTGAGAGAAGCCATTTTCTAAGGCTGGAAAGTCTGCTGGAGTCACTTCAACTGGATCGCGCCCGTCAATGATGGCTTCTACTTCTGCAGCCAGTTCTGGATGTGCTTCTTTATAATCAGCGACTAGTTTTGTCCATGCTTGATAAGCTGATGCGCCACGGTCTGCAACATTTTCTTTGAAATCAGCATAAACTTCAGCTGGGATTTCAAATGGTTCATAGTTCCAACCGAGGACTTGACGAGTTGCTGCAGTTTCGTCTGCACCAAGAGGAGCACCGTGTACAGCATTGGTTCCTTGTTTATTTGGGGAACCGTATCCAATCACAGTCTTCACTTCAATCAAAGATGGTTTGCCTGAAGCTTTAGCAGCTTCAATAGCAGCATGGATAGCTTCCAAGTCTGTTCCATCTTCAACCAAGGCTGTATGCCAACCGTAGGCATTGTAACGGTCACGAACACTTTCCGTAAAGGAATCCTTTGTCTCACCATCCAAGTTAATGTCATTTGAATCATAAAGAACCACCAACTTGTCAAATTTTTGCAAGCCCGCATATGAAGCCGCCTCGCTTGAGACACCCTCCATCAAGTCTCCGTCTCCACAGATAACGTAAGTATAGTGGTCAAAGATATTGAAGCCTTCGCGGTTATACTTCGCCGCAAGGAAACGTTCTGCTTGGGCAAAACCAGTAGCAGTAGAAATTCCTTGACCTAGAGGGCCAGTTGTAGCGTCAACCCCTGCAGTATGCCCAAATTCTGGGTGACCGGGTGTTTTAGAACCCCATTGGCGGAAGTTCTTGACTTCATCCATGCTAACATCTTCAAAACCAGAAAGGTGAAGAAGGGCATAAAGAAGCATTGAGCCGTGTCCTGCTGAAAGAATAAAGCGATCGCGGTTGATCCAGTTTGGTTGAGCTGGATTGATACGAAGTTGCTTTGTAAAGAGGCTATAGGCCATTGGAGCAGCCCCCATAACCACCCCTGGGTGACCTGAGTTTGCTTTGTTGATGGCGTCAATACCTAGAAAACGAATTGCATTAACAGATAGATTTGACATAGAATTTCCTTTCTCTTTGAGGTGATTAATGAATCACACATCCTATCTTACTATTATATGAAAAAATGTATAGAATAGCAATAAAACAATTTAAGCTCCTCTAGTATATTTATCCTCTCGTCATCTCATAATAAGGCAACAATCGAGTATAAGCGTCTTCTAGTTTCTCCAACATCGCTTCTACTGACTGATTTTCAATGAGGGAAACATCTGACTTAACCAACACTTTTCGGACTTCCTGACTTCTCACCTTCTCGCATAAAGTACGACGGTTCCCCTCAGTAGCCTCCACCTTATGACTTTCTCCATTTGAATAGACTAGATAATACATTCCTTCAACCACTGGAAGCTCTAAAATCTTGGCTTGCTTGTCTAAAGTCTGTTCGTCTTTCTTACGTTCGATGAAACTAACTTCTAGTGAAACACCAAAATCAGAAGGAGCTCCATATAAGCGCAGAGCTAACATAGGTTCTGATACCTTTCCCTCTCTCTGTAGATAGGCCCAAAAATGTGGTCGTAAGCGCTGCGCTTGGTTCATCCACTGACTAGTCTGTTGCAGTTTCCATTCTGGATGATTAGCTTGAAAAGTTTTAGCCAGTTCTGTAAAAGACTTCCGAGCCTCTTGACCTTTTTTCCGTAATTCCAGCATTTTTTCTCGCTCATCACCTGCTTTATCCGGATTACGGTACTGGATTTCTGCGTAAGATAGATAGTTTCTGATTGCTTCCAACATTTGTCTCTTCTCCCTTTTTCTAACAAAAAATCAGGACAAGCCTGATTTTATTTATTCTGTGTCTACGACTACATAGCGATTTGGCTCATCACCCTCAGAATAACTCGTCACACCATCCATGCGCGAAATAATGCGATGGATAATCTTGCGTTCGCTATTCGACATTGGATCTGTTTGTTGACTTCGCCCTTCTTCTAGAACGCGAGTCGCCAGTTTTTGTGCATAGGTTTGCAAGACTTCTGCACGGTGTTCAACGTAATCATTGACGTTGATTGTGATATAGAAAGTTCTTGAATAGCGATTGTAGAGGTAGTTTTGTGCCAAAAGCTGCAGTGCTTTCAATACTTTCCCGTGATAGCCAATAATGCGACCAGGTTCATTGGTATCAATTTGCAGGTTGATAATGCGACGATTATAGTCGCTTGAAATGACACCTTCGACATCTATATCATTCAAAATCGTTTGAACATAATTAGTCACTTCTGTCGCTACTTGTTCAATATCATAGCTCTGTTCAACTTTTAAACCTAAATCTTCTAAGGATTGCCCCTTTTCCTGCTCTTGTTCATCCATAATTTCTGGAGATTCTGTTGGCGCTTCCGTTCTAGCTTCTTCTATTTGCAACTCATTTAGAATTTCAATATGCCCGGTCTCTTCAAGAATTGTGCTGGCATGTTTCTCATTCTTCAAGATTTCAGCCTTGATTTCATCAGAAACACCCTGACCTTCCTCTTCGATTTTTTTAATCGCTTCAACAACATGGCCAAGATCAACTGTCGCCTCTGTTACTGTCTTAACAGGTTCGTTTTGCTCATTGATTTCTTTTGGAACACCTTTTACTGCTTGTTGATTGGCCTTAATCACCGTCGTTTCACTAATTGCCTCAATATCAACTTGAGCTGGTTTTTGCCCAAATAAGCCTAAAAAACCTTTCTTCTCTTTGGACACAACCTTTATATGAGTCTTCATTCGAGGAAGACCTAACTCTTTCAATCCCTTTTGAATTGCTTCTTCAACTGTTGAACCCGTATATAACACCATGACCAGATTCCTCCTTATTACTTCATTTTTTGAGCCTTTTTCTTGGCTTTTCTTTTTCTGTTTTCCAAATCTTTTTTAGCTTGTACTTCTGCTTCGCGCGCTGCAATAATCTTAAAAGGATTATTTAAGAAGTAAGTCTGCAAAACTTGATAAGCATTGGATACTGCCCAGTACAATGCTACACCACTAGGCGAAGAGATGGCAAAGATAAAAATTAGTACCGGCATCCCGTACATCATCCCTGTCATAGCTCCACTTTTTTCGGGTAAAGCTTTATTCGATAACCAACTACTCAAGAAGGTAAAGACTGCCGCCAAAATCGGAAGGACAAAACTTGTATCTACTCCTCCCAAATTAATCCATAAAAAGTGACCTGTTTTTAAAAAGTCTACTCGACTCAAGGCTTGAAAGAGCGCCAAGAGAACCGGCATTTGTATTAAAATTGGCCAGAGAGAGGATGAATGCTTGATCCCTAACTCTTTATAGACCTTACGCATCTCCTGGTCTAGCTTGGTTCTACTTTCCATATCACGACCCGGATATTGCTCTCGCAAAGCCTTGATGCGTGGTTGGGCTTCTTGCATTTTTCTAGAGGCAACCATCTGTGTCTGAAAAACTGGCAATAAAATCGTCCGAATCAATATTGTGAAGAGAATAATCCCCACTCCGATACTAATGTCAAAGGACAAAAAGCGGATGATTTCAGCAAAAAAATAGACAAATTTACTCCATATATCTGTAGAATCTGCTGTAACATCGCTTGTCCCACAGGCCGTCATGACAACTAAAGACAAGCCCAACAAACTAGTCAACTGTAGTTTCTTTTTCACTCCCATTTCCTTCCTGGTAAATCTTTGATAACTTTAATACGTGGAGTAGGTTTTTCTCCATCTCTGCATATTCCAAGGTTTCCACCCCTTTTCGGGCAATCACGACAAAATCAACATGCTCTACTAAACTCCCTTTTACACTTTGTAGAATGTGTCGGATTCGTCTCTTAATTTGATTTCTGGTAACTGCATTCCCCAGCTTTTTGCTGACGGACAGTCCTACTCGAAAATGGTTTTGCTGGTTTTCCAATTGGTAGACAACAAATTTTCGATTAGCAAAACTTGTTCCGTCTTTGAAAATCGCCTTAAAATCTTTCTCTCTTTTTACACGAAAGTTTTTCTTCAAAACTCAACTCCATCTATTAAATTACTACTATTATACCATATTTTTCGAAAAAGCCAATAACAGCAAGGTTTTAGAGATTTCCCCAAGCAAAAAAGCTGGAGAGCAAACTCTCCAACTCTGTTTACATGTACATTAGTTCTTATTTTAGTTATTTTTTGAATCGTTCAACATCACGTGCGATGACCAATTCTTCATCTGTTGGGATCACCAAGACACGGATTTTCGCTGCGTCAGTTGAAATGTCTCCAGTCACACCAAAGACGTTCTTTTCTGGATCCACATCACATCCAAACCAAGAAATTCCTGAAATAACATCTCCACGTACTGCTGTGGCATTTTCACCAACACCAGCTGTAAAGATAATCGCATCTGCACCGTTCAAAACTGCCAAATACTGACCAATGTATTTTTGAATACGATCAATATACATCTCATAGGCCAAGGTCGCATTATGGTCGCCTGCCTTTACTGCAGCCATAACATCACGCATGTCACTTGATTTTTCAGACACACCTAAAAGCCCAGACTCACGATTGAGAATACGACTGATATCTTCTGGTGTATTGAAGTCCTCTGTATATTGCATGAGATAAGGAATGATAGCGGGATCGATATCGCCTGTACGAGTCCCCATCATGATACCACCAAGTGGGGTGAATCCCATAGAAGTATCAACAGACTGACCGCCTTTGACAGCTGTAATAGAAGCACCATTACCAATATGGCAGGTAATCAGTTTCAAGTCTTCTAGTGGTCGACCCAAAACTTTAGCTGCTTCTTCTGCCACAAACTGATGGCTTGTCCCATGAGCCCCATACTTACGAACTTTATTTTCAGTATAGTATTTGTTTGGAAGAGGGTAGCGATATGCTTTCTCTGGCATGGTTGTATGGAATGATGTATCAAAAACAACAACGCTGGTAATATCTGGAAGCAATTCCTTGAAGGCACGAATTCCTGCCGCGTTGGCTGGGTTATGAAGAGGAGCCAAGAGGCCCAACTCTTCAACCTTTTCCAAAACATCTCCCTCTACCAAGGTTGACTCTTTGAAATATTCACCACCAGCCACGACACGGTGCCCGACACCAGTAATTTCATCATAACCTTTGATAATGTCAAAACGAATCAAATCATCCAACAAGATTTTAACGGCTTTTGTGTGGTCGTCAATATCAAGAATTTGTTGTTCAGAACGTCCGTCAAATTTTACAGTTGAAATAGAGTCCTTCAAACCGATGCGTTCAATCAAGCCTTTCGCCAATACTACTTCTTCTGGCATTTGATAGAGTTGCCATTTCAAACTTGAGCTTCCTGCATTGATTGCAATTGTTTTTGTCATAAGACGATACCCCTTTTAAGCGTTTTCATCCATTATAACAAATTCTTGCTTAATTTTCAGTACCTTGACTCCATTTTTGAAAATTTTCTTTAAATTTCATTAGTGCAGCTGGATCTTGCAAACTTTCTAGCGGATAGATAAACGGAACCAACTCCTTTTCAGCTTTCTTTTGTAAAACAAAGATTGTCTTGGCTTGGCTAGCATGAGAAAATAGTGTCTCTGGCAAGCTAATTATCGCAACTAAGCTCGCTTTCTCTTTAAGCCAACCTTTTAACAAATCACTTTGAGGACTGGTTAGTAAATCACTCGGAGCCAGAAAAATAGCGTATCCGTCTGACTTGAGGTACTTGAGCCCTTGCTCCATGAGCAAATGATGGGCATAAGTGTGTTCTTGATTAGAAGCCACTTGATAGCGTGAGGCGATGGCATCGTCTGGGTAATAACCAACAGGCAAGTCACTGATGACAACGTCGCTTTCTTTAAGCATTTGCGGACGAACGGCGTCACCCTGAACAAAACCAGCCTGCAAACCAATCACGTCTGCCATGCTAGCTGCCAAATCAATCAGCAAGTCATCCACTTCGATTCCCAAGTAATCTACTTTTTTAGCAAGAGAAGTCAAGAAGGTAGCCCCCAAAATCCCCATACCAGAGCCTATTTCGAGGATGCTAATTTCCTCTTGTTCAAATAACTCTTCCACAATGAGTACCAATAGGAGGGCAATGGCATCTGGTGTAAACTGGTGATTGGCCTGTAAAGGCTCCGTTTGTCCTGCCTTCATCAAGAGAAACTGGTAGGTCTTGAGCCACTCTTCCTTGCGAAGCGCTAAGCATTTAAGGGCTTGATTGTTCTCCTTTACCTGCTCTAGCTCAGTCTCACCATCCAGATAGATGCTGTTTTGCTCTACCAAGGCGTCATAAAAGTTGGTCGCCAAATCACTTTGGATGACTTGGACATTCTCTAGTAAATACGTATAAGCTTGTTCAATTTTTTCAAAATCCATGTTCCTATTTTATCAAATTTCCCCTATTTTTTCCATCTGAAGAAAAAAATCACTGCTTTAGTCAGCAAGTGATTTTTGGGCTACAGTTAAAAAGAGCTCTGCGTAATTTCCTAGGAAAAGACCTTCAGCACTATAGAGAATCTGACTGTCTATGCTTGAAAAACCAAATTGGGCGAGCTTGGTTTCCAGTTCAGCTAAATCAAAACCATGGTGATTGGTATCTGTCTTGACAAAATCAGCAATGAGAACCTGTCCATTCTCCCTAAGATGATGGTGAAACATGGCAAGAGTAGCATCTAGATCAGGCATATGATGAAGAACCCGACTGACAATAATCAGGTCAAATTGCTGTTCCAAGGGATTCACCAGTAAATCCTGCTCCAAAAACTGGATATTCTTGATTTCTTGCTGATTTGCTTTCAAACGGGCTTGCTCTAGCATTTTCTCCGAGATGTCTACAAGGGTAACCGACTTGGTCTGCTTGGCTAGGGGCAAGGTTAATAGACCCGTCCCACCACCGAAATCCAATATTTCCTTGTCTGATAGAATATCAATCTGTTTTTCAACTGCTTGACAAACCAAGTTTGCAAGAAAGATATTTTTAGGCGAATCAAAAGTCTCTGCTTTGTGATTAAAATCATGTTTCATGCTTTTAGTTTATCACAAAGTAGTTGAATTGACTAGGAATTGTCTTTCTTATCTTTTGTTGCTTTCTGATTGGTTTGCTCACTTGAGTTAGTTAATGATTGTTTCTCCGTATCTGTTTTCTTTTCCTTGGTTTTCATCGGAGGAAAGAGAAATTCATAGTTGCTCTTATTCAGACGAACACTTGTTGCAAAAACTGTTTTCGTATTTTGATAAGTAACTTTTCCTAGGTTAAAGACTCGTTCACCACTTTCTTGCTCAGCCTTATCTTTACTTCGCTTGGCCATGGCAAAAGCAGCCAACTTTTCTTTGTTTAGGACAAAGTCTTTGTGATGGGCAACTTGCCGATTCAAATAAAACTGCAACAAAAGACTAAAGATAGCTGCCATAGTGACTGCATATAGGAGAACACCTGCCTTAACTTTTTGCTTTTTCCACACGATAGATGAACTCCCTTTCTAAGCCTTTTTGAAATTGGAAGCGAAAGCGAACCAATTGATTTTCCTCTGTAATCTGAGCTAATTTAAGTCCATAAACCATAGGTTGATAGCCCCGGCCACTGCTATCGGTCTTCCGAAAGTCGTCCGATTTGGACTTGCCCATAGCAATATCCTTGCCATCTTGCTTCACATAGAGGCGATTGCCTTCTACCTTTTCAAACTGCGAACGCTCTAACTCCGCCTCCAGCTGATCCACAAACAAGAGCCACTCCTTTTGCTCGCTTTGCTGCTGGTAACGAACTTCCGAAATAAGGAGCTGGCTCATAGCTTGAAAGAGGAGCAAGCCTCCGCTAATGACGATAAGGGCAACCAGAGATTCTAATAGAGTGAACGCTCTTACCTTACTGCTCTTTAAGGTCGAGCAACTTCTCTGAACCATGGTAGACCTCCAATCCTTTTTCATTAAAATACACCTGAATCTCCACTCCATTTACCTTTACCTGATTTTGACCTGTCTGCAGAGCCATCTTCGCCACACGCAAGACTTCTTCCTTTTGCAAGATTTCTGCCTCTTCTTGTCTATTTTTCTGAATTTGTCCCAAGAGGAGGGTTGCAATACTGGCAAATATAGCTAGCGCTACTACTGCTTCTAGTAAAATCACTGCCCTAATTTTTAGTTTCCTTAATGCGTTTAATTTTCCCATTTCCTAGATATAATTGATAGCGAATCACTCCTTTGCTAGTCTGAAATTCAACCTTAGCCAGGGACGAATTGCCCCCAGCTCGATCAAAATGAATCGTTTGTCCAGATGGTGCATGAATCCCTTTGGGAACAGTCAACTTCTGACTACCATTGTTGATTGTCTGCCCATCTAAGTTCAAGCTGGTCTTTTGCTGACTGGCTAGACTGCGTTTTTGAGTTTCCCGATAGAGTTCTTCAAATTCCATAAAGAAAATCTGCTCCTCTACCGCTGCAAAACTGGACTGGACTGAACCAGACAAGCCCAAGGCAATGATACTCACAAGCCCCAAAACCAAGAGACTTTCTAACATGGTAAAGGCCTTAATCCGCAACAGTTTGACTTGTTTTTTGTTTTGCATGGTATTCTTTATAAGCCTTGGCTTGCTCTGCTGTGATGCGACCGTCTGCCTGTAATTTACTTAAACTAGCATCTTCATTCTTGTCCAGACTATAGAGTTCTGCCTGACTTTCCACCACCTTAACAACAGCAGCTTTTCCTTTGTCATTCACTGCATCCTTTTGTTTGGTCAAATTAGGCACAAAGAGCAAGAGAAGTACGCTAATGATTAAAAGGACCACCAACATTTCCACGAGAGTAAAGGCTTTCGCCTTGGCTTTTTTCAAATTTGTCATAAGTTTTTTCATTCTAAAAATTTACCTCCATATTTTGATACATGGGCATAAGCATTGCCGCATAAAGTAAAACGATAATCAGGGCCACAAAGATAAAGACCAGTGGCTGCACCAAATTCATGGTGCGGTTGACTCGGGTAAAAAAGGCTTCCCAAGTCTTTTCTGCATAGATTTCCAACTCATTCCCCAGCTTGGATTTGACTTCTCCATACTCGATGATGAGACTTAACTCCCTCTTAAAAAATGGATAAGTCGCTATAGTCTGAGAAAATTCCTGACCATTTTGCAGGGCTTGAGCCAGATCTTGACCGATTTCTTTAAAAAGCTGGGAACCTTGTTCCTTCATCATCTGAAAGATCTGCGTCAGCTCCATTCCCTGCGAAATCATATTGCCCCATTCACGCGCGTAATAAGCTGTCAGATAGGTCTGGACAAAGATTCCTAGAAAGGGAATCCGTGCTAGCATCGAAAAGACCCGCATCTTGGAACTTCTTTTGTAGAAAGTGAGGGCTAAAAGTAGGGACAGAGAGCAAACCAACACTAGCCCCAGAAAAATTTGTGGCAGATTGCCAATGATTTGGGTGGCGATATTGCTACTGTCCAGTTGGGGAAGTAGATAGTTTCTCAACCCCAGCATGATTAGCAGGAGAAATCCCAGCAAAATCAGAGGATAGGTCGCCACTTCGATTAACTTTTTCTTGACCTTGGCCAAATTATCCAGATATTCTTCTATCTTTCCCAAACTCAGATGAAGATTCCCGTGAACTTCAGCTAGGGATAGCTGGGTCACAATGGCACTTGAAAACCCCAAGCTGTTCATCATTTCTGAGAAAGATTTCCCCTGAGACAAGCCTTGGTGCATTTGAGCCACATAGTCCTTTTCCAGCAGGGCACTTCTGCCCAAAAAAGAAATAATTTCCACCAAGTGAAATCCACTAGAGAAGAGATTGTTAAACAGGGTGATGATCTTCTTCTGCTTAGCTGTAGCTAATTTTTTCCGTTTCAGCCTGAAGACTTGTGATATGTCCATCTTTAAGAAGCTGGTCAATCTGCGCATTCCAGCTAGTTGGCTGGTGTTCTTGATAGTCTTTGTTTGCAAAGTCAACAATTCCTCCTCCCCCGATTAATCTCTGGTAACAGACACCTTGTAGGACAACTGCTAGTTCCTCCTCCGTCACACCCAACTCCAGAAGCCGCTCATAAACACCTCGGATACTCTTGGCATGAATGGTTGAAAAAACTGTCGCACCTGTCAAACTGGCTCTGACAACCGCACGCGCCGTCTCACTGTCCCGAATTTCTCCGATAATCAAGAGGTCCGGACGATGCCGGAGAGACAGTTTGATCAGATTTTCATAGGTCAGTCCGATTACTTCATTCAACTGTAACTGGAGCATGTCTTCCTGCTTGATCTCAACAGGATCTTCGATGGACATAACCTGCTGCCCCTTAAACAGAGACTTAGCTAATTCATGCATCAGCGTCGTCTTGCCACTTCCGACTGGACCTGCAAATAGATAGAGGCCCCTTTGCCTGTACTGCTTGCCCAGTTCTCCAATATCCTGAAACCAGAAATGCAGATCCTGCTCCTCATCGTGTAACAAACGAATGACCAAACTCTCATGCCCCCGATAATCTCCCACGGTGGACAAACGCAGAGAAGAAACCTTTTCGTCATACTGATAATCACAAGAACCCAGCTGACTGCGGCGTTTTTCTCCGACATTCATACCCGCTACAAACTTGAAATGACTAATCACAGCAGCTAATACATCAAACTCATAGGAGTCAACTAGGCACCGTTCGTCTCCAATCCGCATGTGAAGCTCGTAGGACTTTTCCTTGGGGATAAAATAGATATCCTGAGCCTTCTTTTCTTTCGCAGTAGCAATAATTTTCTGTGCAATTTCTTGTACCATACCGCCCTCCTTATCTAACTATTCGCAAAAAAATAAAAAAAGCAACTTAAAAAGTTACTTTTTTATCTCCATTTCATACGGCAAGAACGGTGTTTTTCTTGACCTGTTTGTTTTTCATAGCCTGGACGTAGTTTTTCATTGGGGATGACTTGCCCATCCTGTAAAAGAGCCAAAGAATGATACTGCTGCAAATACTCATCACACTCATCACACCAGCGTTGGTCTGCAGGATCCCAAAAAATAGTCATCAAATCGCTCCGACTCTTATAAAGAGGATTCTTCTTTTCCAGCTCAAACCAGCATAACTTATAATATTTTAGAGCATCATAGTACTTGTTAAAAGAGCGACTCATAATGACATCTTCTTCCCAACCTTCTATGAACCACCACGGTTCAAAGTCCCCATACATTTCTATAACACGATACATTTTCACTACTTCCTTTGTATCGTATATTATATCTAATTTTTTATTACAAGAAAAGGATTTTGCTTGCCTCTCCATCAGGAAGACTTCTTTAAATACCTTTTCAGCCTATCATAAAAAATAGGAGTCCTTTATTGACCCCTATTTTTATCTTCTTAGGCTTGATAACGTTTCACACCATCTAGGTAGGTTGCTACCAATTCCAAATCTTTATCTAGAACGATAAAGTCAGCGTCGTAACCTTCACGGATTTGACCACAGACATCATCGATGTGAACGGATTTTGCTGGGTTGAGGCTGGCCATCATGACTGCTTCATGCGGATTCGCAATGCCCCATTCGACCACATTCTTCAAACCGTCTTTGAGTTTGAGGATAGAACCTGCCAAATTGCCTGTAGATTTAAGGCGAGCCGTTCCATTGGCAACCACTACTGGGAATTCTCCCAACATGTAATCTCCATCTTCTAAGCCACCAGCTGTCATACAGTCTGTGATAAGGGCAATATTTTCAGTTCCCTTTTGCTTAAGCAAAATATCACAAGCCTTTGGATCTACGTGGTGACCATCACAAATCAATTCTGCGTAGGTATGAGGCAATTCATACATGGCACCAACCATACCGAGCTCACGGTGAGTCAACCCACGCATTCCGTTGTAGGCATGTACCCAAACACTTGCTCCAGCATCGACTGCCTTTTTAGCTTCATCAAAAGTCGCATTTGAGTGTCCAAGAGCAACGGTCACACCTTCGCCCGTAATCGTACGAACAAAGTCTTCTACACCTTCACGTTCTGGTGCAAGGGCAATTTTATTGAGCAAACCATTGGCTGCTTTTTGCCAAGCACGAAACTCATCCATACGAGGGTCTTTCATATAGGCAGGGTTTTGAGCTCCTTTGTATTTCTCTGTGAAATAAGGCCCTTCAAAATAGATTCCACGAATCTTGGCTCCACTTGCTTCCTGGTATCGAGCACCAATATTTTCTGTTACTGCAAGCAATTGTTCATAAGAGGAAGTCAACGTCGTTGGCAAGAAGCTGGTAACACCCGTGCTAAGTAGACCTTCACTCATAGTATGAAGGGTTCCTTCGATGTTATTATCCATGACATCGACACCGCCAAATCCATGAATGTGGGTATCTACAAGTCCAGGGGCAATGCTATAACCTGTATAGTCAATCACCTCAGCACCTTCAGGAATCTGATCTACATGTTTTCCAAACTTGCCATCCACAAGTTCCAAGTAACCACCACGACGAACCCCGTGTGGGTAGAAAAACTGATCCGCTTTAATATAGTTAGGCATAATGATAACCTCCTTAAAAGATTGATTCTACAATTTATTATGTCAATTACATTATAAACCTTTCTTTTTCATTTGTAAATGGTATAGACCTATTTTCTAGAGATATTTTAAAAGAGCTGGATTTCTCCAACTCTTTGATCTTATTTTGATTTCACAGGCAGTTCTTGAGCAGCCTTAACAGCAGCTGCAATCGTCTCTGCGTAAAGTTTAGCACCTTCTTCAATCATGTTGCTATCATTTCCAAAGTGGACTTGATCAGTTCCAGCCCAGATTTCAGGGTGTTCCTTAGCGACCTTATTCCAGTCAGCGATGCTCACATATGGGTTCTTTTCAGCTAATTCTCTCGCATAAGCCGCATACTGCTCCACTGATGTATAAGTGTCCTTGCTCTTATCTCCCTCATAAGGGGTCACCAGTATCAGATGGTGTCCTTTCGGTAGATTGTTCACGATGCTGTCCAAGTCATTCTTATAACCTTCAGGATTGTTGACTCCCGTTGCAATGACAACAGTTTTTAGCAGCGCCTTATTCTGACTGTTATTGAGCATGATGTCATTAGCTTGCTTGGTCGTCCGACTAACCTGAGCATTGATATTTGCATCAGGAAGCGCCTCTTTTAAGGCTGTATTGGCACGTAAGGCTACCGAATCTCCTACTAGGCTTGTTCCCTCAGAAATTCCTAGACGACTGACTTCAGCTTGTTCAGCAAGAGTCTTTGTTTGTCCAATATTGGTCTGAGCTTGCTTGAAACCATTGACCATCAAGTCTGTCTCAAAAGCTCCAACTTGAGGAGCCATAGCTATGATAATCAAAGTAAGTAAGGAAAGGGCACCCACAACACTAGCACTAATAGGTTTGATATGGTGCAGTTTAGTGATTTTTCTAACTAAAGCGTTGGTCTTACCAGCAATCAATGGCTCAATAATATAGAAGGATAGGATAGCGAAGAAATAGGAAAAGATGATTGTCAGAATAACAGCAGGCAGATTGCTCATCAGCTGAGAAAAGATAATATAAAAAGGCCAGTGGAAAAGATAAACCGCATAGCTGGTATCCGCTAAAAATGTAATGATCCGAGGTTCTTGTATCTCAGGCGTTTTCTCATGCAAGACACGCGCAGCAAAAATCATAGTCACTGCCGCTAAACTTGCTAGCAAGAAGCCAAATAAGTACGCAAACAGGTAAGTGAACTTGACAAAGAAAGTCAAGAGCACTAGCACCAAAAGCCCCGCAATAAACACCAGTAGATTTTGACGAAGGTCCCACATCCGGTCAAACTGCTTGACTAAATCGCTCGTCTGACGAACCCCCACAACTGTCGCCAAAATGCTTCCTAAAAAGAAAGGATAAACATGGGTCAAACTTAAAAAGTAGACAGATGAATAGGAACTAGCCATTAGACTACCAATAAACATGGAGAAAAAGCTAATGATAAAAGCTCCAGCAGAAAGGAGAAAGACCATCCCTCTCAATTGACTACTAGATTTTGAACGTTTCGATAAGAACCAAACCGCTAAGCCCCAAAGGATATAGTAGTGAACCTCAACAGCTAGACTCCAGTTGTGAACAAAGAGATGCGGAATGAACTGGGATTCATAACTTCCCCCTGTTAACATTTCGTAGAAGTTGGTCATAAAACCGAGAACTCCAGCAACCTGGCCACCAATTCCAGCAACATAGTCTTGACGAACCAAGAAAGTAAAAGGCATGGTCACCAAAACCATCAGCACCACAGGTGGCACGATGCGGTAAAACCGTCTCTTAAAAAAGCCCAGCAAATCGATCTGGCGTGCTTTCCCAAATTCTTCTAAAAGGAGGGAGGTGATCAAAAATCCTGAAAAAGTGAAAAAGACATCTACCCCAAAGAATCCTCCAGGAAAGATAGTTTGAAAGAAGTGGTACAAAAGCACCAAAAGTAAACCTGTAATCCTAATCAAGGAAAACCATTTAATACGCATACGAGTCTATTCTCCATTAAATTAGGAAGTAAAACACCACCTAATTTCCATTCCATTATACTCCCTATTCTATCAAAAAAATAGGAAAAATCCTAAGAGAAAACTTAGGATTTTGGCATTCTATTTTTACACTTTAGAAATTTCGCCCTGACTTGTTGTAGCCATATTTTTCTACAAAATACTCACGAAATTCCAAGAGATTGTCATCCATGATGGCTTGGCGGACCTGCTTCATCAGATTGAGCAAGAAGTAGAGATTGTGGTAACTAGTCAAGCGGATACCGAAGGTTTCATCAGCCTTGAGCAGGTGACGAAGATAAGCGCGTGTGTAGTTCTTACATGTATAGCAATCACACTCAGGATCCAGTGGCGTAAAATCTTCAGCGAATTGGGCATTTTTGACAACCAAACGACCTTGGCTGGTCATACAAGTCCCGTTACGAGCGATACGAGTCGGCAAGACACAGTCAAACATATCCACACCACGAATAACTCCATCGATCAAGCTATCTGGCGCTCCCACACCCATCAAATAGCGAGGTTTGTTTTCAGGTAGCAGTTGAGTTGTGAAGTCCAAGACTGCATTCATTTCTTCGTGCGTTTCACCCACCGCTAAACCACCGATAGAGTATCCTGGGAAATCCATGCTGACAAGGTCGTGAGCTGACTGACGGCGAAGGTCTTCAAATCCTGCCCCCTGCACAATTCCAAATAATCCTTGATCATGCGGACGACGGTGAGACTTTAAACCACGCTCAGCCCAACGACTGGTACGCTCAATGGATTTCTTAACGTAGTCGTAAGGTTGGTAAAACTGAGGACATTCGTCAAAGGACATCATGATGTCTGAACCTAGATTGTTCTGAATAGAAATAGCCTTTTCTGGCGATAGGAACATCTTGGAACCATTGAGATGGTTTTTAAAGGTTACCCCTTCTTCGGTGATATTACGGCTATCTGCTAGGGAATAAACCTGGAAACCACCACTATCCGTCAAGATTGGCTGGTCCCAGTTCATGAACTTGTGGAGACCGCCTGCGCGTGCGATGAGTTCATCTCCCGGACGAAGCCATAGATGATAGGTATTGGAGAGGATAATCCCTGATCCCACCTCCTTCAACTCCTCTGGTGACTGGGTTTTGACAGTAGCTTGGGTCCCAACTGGCATAAACATAGGCGTTGGGAAGGTGCCATGCGGGGTGATGATTTCTCCTAGACGAGCTCCCGTATGTTTTTCTTTCTTAATCAAACGGTATTTGATTGGTGAATCTGACATTTTCTACCTCCGAAGCTGGGAAAGACAGTCCCAGTTCATACTTTGTGCCCAAAGGCATACTGTATGATTTTATCAAAAAAACTAGGAACTGTCACGAACTATGGTATAATGAAAGAATGAAATACCCAAAAATTGATTTAAAAACCATCCGTCTGCAGACTAGGCAATTTCAGGTCGAAAATCCCCGCCTCTTTCTCGTCTATCTCTTACCTAGCATACTGGTCATCTTATCAGGCTTTCTCAACCCCTTGGCTCGTCTCCAAGAAAATGTTTTAGAGCAATCCTTTTTCAGCATGCTAGCACAAGTGCTCCAAGCCTATCTCTTCCCACTAGTAGTTTCTTTTGTAAGCACGATTTTTCTAGCAGGTGCTGCTTTTGCGACACTCAGACTCCTCAAGAATCCTGACACAGAACTCTCAGTAAAATCAAGTCTGGCCCTCTTTGCTGAAGAGCGCTTCTCGCAAACCTTCCTGACCCTACTCCTCAAACGTTTCTACCTCTTTTTATGGAGCATTCCAAACTTAGTAGGCGTTTATTTTCTCTTTTATAGCAATCTCTTGGCTCGGAGATTTGTAGCCCTACATCCTGAATTTCCAAAATTAGACCTCTCATCCGTTGAAACCGAGCAGTTCCTTATGACCTTTGGCCTCTACTTTTTCGCGAGTCTCATCTTGATGATTGTGGGAAACATCCTCTACGTTCCGCAACATTATGCCTACTCGCAGGTAGAATTCCTCCTCTGCGATACTCTGGATTTAGGACAGGCTAAACCCCGTCAAATCCTGAAAACCAGCCGTTTCTTGATGAAGGGTTACAAGTTTCAACGCTTTGTCCTCGACCTACAACTACTCCCTTGGTACTTCCTTAACTGGATCACCTTTGGAATTGCTAGCTTTTCACTCCTTCCCTATATCCAAAACAGTCACATCTTCTTTTACAGAGCCCTACTAGCCCGTAAACGTCGAAATGGATAAAAATCTAAAAAAGCAATATCTTTATTCTAACTGTAATCGTCGCATAAGATGTGAACATTATTCAACTTTTAGATGGCTTTAAGAGAGGAATCTTGTTTCTAATCCATCTATCTCCAAACTTAGGACAAGTAAATACTATAGGCTCTATAATTCTGTAATGGGTAAAACACCGTAGGAATTATGGAGTCTATTTTGTCGTCTTGCATTGTCAAATTAAGTGCACATTTTCTTCATAGAAAACTTCATAAGGAGTTTTCCAGTTGAGACACTTTCGTGGTCTATTATGAAGTTTGTTCTCCCACAGCTGAATGGTGTGCTCGTTAATGAATGCTAAATCGCTCCCTTTGGGAAAATATTCTCTTAGTTATCCATTGGTATTCTCATTTGTTCCTCGCTGCTAAGACGTATGAGAGTCTGGAAAATAGACCTCTACCTTTAACTTGTTAGTCAAGTCTTGATGGTTCGTGAATTCTTTTCCTCTACTTGACCGCTACCTTCTGGATTGTTAGAAAACGAGAATAACAATTCGTTAGAGTAACTAAACAAGCCTTTCCAGTTTTCCCTACAACCGTGTCTGCTTCCCAATCACCAATCCTAGCTCACTTGTTTGCTTCTTCGGGTCTTTCAGGTATGGTATAAGAAATAGAAATTTTTCCTCTGTTTTCAACATGACCTTTCGTATGACGTGTTTTCCCACGATGGCGGAGCTTGCGAATGACACCACGGACAACCATGAGATAGTGAGTTAGCATCAAAATACCCTCTGTAAATGGCTCTATAGATTATTTGATAACTCATAACAGCTTTTCTATATTACCGACCTTCTATTTCTTCAGGGGACCATTGGCAATCGAGAAAAAGGTGCTTGACAGTATTGCTTAAATGATAATCTATTTTCCACCCACAGTGTGATTTAGCTTTGCGGTAAGATTCCTGTGCATGACTCGGAGAATAGTTTCCTTCTCTTAGATGTCATTTCCACTCGTGACTAATACTAGACGGATGACGATAAAGCAACTTAACAATTTGAGAAAAGTTTAGGCCTTGCATACGGTAAATCAGAATACTTTTGCTCTCATCTATACCAAAATGATGGTAGCTCATCAGATTTCCTTTCGTAACTAGTTCGTTCAATTCTATTTTACTAGAAAATCTTATGAGTTTTTATTGTGCACTTATATTGTATATTCAAGATCAAAAAAAGAGAGAACTATAATTGTTCTCTCTATGCAGAAATTTTCTGCTTCTATTATTGTTTACTAAGAGAAAGTCCGCCAAAAAGCAGAACAGATACTCCTCTTTTGAATGAAAATCAAACCAAATCACATGATACCGAAGAAACGAGCTGCGATACCTACTGCAAAGAGAGCAAGGATGATTGTGATTGGTGATACTTTTTTCTTAAGCAACCACATGCAAAGGAAAGTAAGGAGAAGTCCCATCAACCCTGGGATCAATGAGTTCAACTGACCTTGAAGAGTTTGTGGTTGAACGCTGTCCAAACTCAAACCTCCGAGTGCTTGACCAAGGATTCCTTTCAATTCTGAACCTGTTACAGCACCTTCTGGGAAGTTGATGTAAGCCCCTTCTGCCAATTGTTTACCTGGAAGGTTAACAGTAAAGTTGATAGATACCCAACGTTGTACAAGAACGGCAAGGATGAACATACCAAGGATAGATGCTCCTTTAGTGATGTCTTTCAAGATACCACCAGACATGTCTTTAGTGATTTCAGATCCAGCTTTGTAACCGAACTCTTGTGTATACCATAGGAAGGCCATACGGATAGCATTCCATCCAAAGAAGAAGAGAAGTGGGCCAACAATGTTACCAGATGCAGCAAGTGATGCACCAAGGGCTCCAAGGATAGGACGAACTGTAAACCAGAATACTGGGTCACCGATACCAGCAAGAGGTCCCATCATACCGATCTTAACCCCTTGGATAGCAGCATCATCGATTTCAACACCGTTAGCGCGCTCTTCTTCAAGTGCAAGAGTAACCCCCATGATTGGAGCAGCTACGTATGGGTGAGTGTTGAAGAACTCAAGGTGACGCTCAAGAGCAGCCGCTTGGTCTTCTTTTTTAGTGTACAATTTTTTGATAGCTGGGATCAATGAGTAAGCCCAACCCAAGTTTTGCATACGTTCGTAGTTCCAAGAACCTTGAAGGAATTGTGAACGCCACCAAACTTTTTGACGATCTGATTTTGATAATTGAATTTTTTCAGCCATGATTGTTCCCCTTTCTAGTAGTCTTCTAGGATATCACCGATTGGGTCGTTAGAAGTCGCAGCTCCGCCGCCACCGTTTCCACCTTGTTTTGTAAGGTTAAGGTAGATGAAGGCAAGGGCAACCCCGATGACACCAAGGGCAATCAAAGTCAATTGAGAGATCGCTGCAAGAGCGAAACCGATAGCGAAGAATGGCCATACTTCACGAGTCGCCATCATGTTGATAACCATAGCGTAACCAACGGCAACGACCATAGCACCACCGACAGCCATACCACCATTCAACCATTCTGGCATTAGGCCAAGAGCGTCTTGAACAGCAGAAGCAGGGATAGCGATAAGGAAGGCTGCAGGGATAGCGATACGAAGACCTTGAAGAACAAGGGCAAAGTAGTGAGCGCGTTCAACAGCCGCAATGTTTCCTTCTTTTGCAGCTGCGTCAGCTGAGTGAACCAAGGCAACTGAGATTGTACGAACAATCATTGTCAAGAAAAGTCCAGCTACGGCAAGAGGGATAGCTGTGGCTGTTGCGACGGCGATACCTTCAGTAGTAAAGTTACCACCTTTAATCAAGATGATAGCTGCGGCAACAGATGCAAGAGCAGCGTCAGGAGCTACGGCAGCTCCGATGTTTGCCCAACCAAGGGCGATCATTTGAAGAGATCCACCAAGCATAACACCTGCTTCGAGGTTACCAGTTGCAAGTCCGATAAGGGTACATGCGACGATTGGTTGGTGGAATTGGAATTGGTCGAGGATACCTTCAAGACCTGCAAGGAAGGCAACAACTACAACCAAGATAGCAGAAATGATTGAAATATCTGACATGGTTTTATTCCTTTTCTATTTAGTTTTAATAAAGTATTTAATCCTGTTTTCAAAAATGATAGAAACAGATTAAAATTATTGAACGTTTGCTTTGTTAATCAAGTCAAACAAATCTTTTTTCGTGTCGTTTGGTACTTTACGTACATCAAATTCAACACCGAGGTCACGCATTTTTTCAAATGTTGCAACATCGTCTTTGTCCATAGACAAAACGTTGTTAATCATTGTTTTACCTGTTGAGTGAGCCATAGAACCAACGTTAAGAGTCTTGATTGGCACGCCACCTTCGATAGCACGAAGTGCATCTTGTGGAGTTTCAAACAAGATAAGGGCATGAGTTTCGCCGAAACGTGGATCTTTTGCAACGTCAATCAATTTTTGGATTGGAACAACGTTGGCTTTTACTCCGTTAGGAGCTGCTTGTTTGATCAATTCTTTACGCAAATCGTCGTTTGCAACGTTGTCTGAAGCAACGATGATACGATCTGCTTTTGAATCTGGAGTCCAAGCAGTGGCAACCTGACCGTGAAGGAGACGAGTGTCTAGACGAGCAAGATTGATTTTCAATTTACCGTCACCGATAACTGTTCCTTCTGGAATAGCAGCTTGGGCAACTGGAGCAGCTGCAGCAGTTGCAACTTCCTCAACTGGGTTAAGCTCTTCTGGAAGAGCCTTGATGCCATCTTTGGCTTCTTTAATGATATTCGCAGCGACTTTATCCACACCTGCATTCGCGTCCATAAGGCGCTCTGTGTAGGCTTGGATCAACATCGGCAAGTTAAGTCCTGTGATGATGGCAAACTTACGTTCTGGATTTTCTCCCATCACGCGGCTAGCTTGGTTGAATGGAGATCCACTCCAAAGGTCAGCCAATACTAGAACCTCATCTTCTGCGTCAAATGCAGCCACAGCGTTGTTGAATTTAGCGTAAAGGTCATCTGGACCTTCATTTGGCATAAAGGTTACAACTTGAACCTTTTCTTGTTCACCAAAGATCATAGATCCTGATTGATGAATACCCGCAGCAAATTCGCCGTGGCTCGCAATAATGATTCCGATACTCATTATTGTCATTCCTCCTTATAAAATGTTTGACTGTGTGTTTAAGAAAACTTTAAGCCTAACTTTAAGTATAAACCGTTTTCATATAAAAATCAACCATTTCTTATAAATATGTGACTATTCTTAATGAAAACTCGTTTACAAAATATTAATATACAAAGTTTTTTTAAGTATGTATTCATAAAAAGAACTAAAATTTAATATAAAAATAATGAAAACGAGCTATTTTTTGAAAATGAATTGAAAACAAAACGAAAGACTGCAAGTGAGCAATCTTTCGTTTCCCAATTCTATCATTAACTTAGTGTGTGAAATCCAGTACCATACGTCCTTGGATTTGACCTTTTTCCATTTCATCGAAAACAGCTACAGCATCTTCTACTGGACGTTTTTGAACTACAGGCACTACCAGACCTTCTGCTCCAAATTGGAAGGCTTCTTCCAGGTCCTTACGAGTTCCAACAAGGGAACCAATCACTTGAATTCCATCTAGAACTGTTTTTACGATGCTGAGTTCCATCATTTCAGAAGGAAGACCAACAGCTACTACGCGACCACCAGCACGAACGGAATCAACGGCTTGGTTAAAGGCAACTTTAGACACAGCAGTTACGACAGCTGAGTGAGCTCCCCCATTTGTTTTTTCTTTGATAAGTCCTGGAACGTCTTCAACTTCCAGTCCATTGATAACGATGTCGGCACCAACTTCTTTAGCAAGAGCCAGTTTATCATTGTTGATATCAATCGCGATAACATGAGCGTTGAATACTTTTTTGGCGTATTGAACAGCTAGGTTACCTAGACCACCAGCACCATAGAGAACTACCCATTGTCCTGGCTCAACCTTTGCTTCTTTAATAGCTTTATAGGTTGTTACACCAGCACATGTAATTGAAGAAGCTTGAGCTGGATCAAGTCCATCCGGAACTTTAACAGCATAATCCGCTGTTACGATACATTGTTCTGCCATACCACCATCTACTGAGTAGCCAGCATTTTTTACTGTACGGCAGAGAGTTTCGCGACCAGTTGTACAGTATTCGCAAGTGCCACAGCCTTCAAAGAACCAAGCAATGCTGACACGGTCACCAACTTTAAGGCTTTGGACATCTGGAGCAACTTCCTTGACGATGCCGATACCTTCATGTCCTAGAACACGACCAGGCACTTGACCGAAGTCCCCATGAGCAACGTGAAGATCCGTGTGACAAACCCCACAATATTCCACTTCAACAAGCGCTTCCCCAGTTTTTAGTGGGCGGAGTACTTTTTCCTCAATGACAACACCAGTGCTTTCTGGATTTACAACAACAGCTTTCATAGCTATCCTCCTTGATATTTTCTGAGAACAGAGATAAATAGACTGGATTGATTTTTGCGTCAAATAGAGTCAAATTGCTGAGCTCTCTTCTTTTTATATGTGTATTATATCACAAATGAAAGCCTTTTCCAAGGATTTGAATGTGAATTCTCAAACAATCGATTAACCGGTTGACTAGGCTGTGAAAAAAACACAAATACTCTTGGTAGAAAATCTTCATAATTATAAAAACGCCTAATATTAAGCATTTAAAGAGCTAGATATTAAGCGTTTTGTCTTAAAAAAATTTACTGGATTGTCTTCTCAAATTGAATCTTCCTCAACTCCCAACATGTATCACAAAAATAAAGCTCGGAGAGTTTTTGCAACTCCATCTTGGTCATTTGTCAATGAAATTTGTTCATCTGCATAGGGCAAAAGATTAGGATTGGCATTTTTCATGGCATATCCCTTGCCTGCAAAAGCCAGCATTTCCCGATCGTTATGCTCATCTCCAAAGGCAATTAAGTCTTTTTTATCGCGATTCATAACATTGAGCAAATACTCTAAAGCAAATGCTTTGTTGACTCCTTTTGGTGTACATTCGAGAATGTTGAGAGGGCCTCCCCATGTATTAATAGCCAGTTGGTGTTGATAAAACCTATTCATCTCATCAGCTAGCGCGTATTTATCGTCGACTCTTGTTTGCAAGAGGATACAGTTAGGATCCTTGGTTACTCGTTCAGGCTTGAATTGATTTTCTGGCTGGAAATTCTCTACACCAAATAGTTTAGGATCCGCAATTTCTTCATTCGGAGTCGTGATATAGAATTTTTTACGGTATTCTCCTGCAATAAAGTCGGCTTGGATATCTTCTTTACGTTTAACTATATCCAAGAGGTATTTTTTATCCAAAGTCAAGCACTTTTCATGCTCCCAAGTCTGACCTGGTAGATGGGTGAGGGAGCCGTTAAAGTTAATCATGGGGGTATGTAACTCTAGTTCACGGTAGAAGTCTTTTGCCATACGATAAGGACGTCCTGTCGTAATAATGACATGGTGTCCTTTTTCTGAAATTTTTTTGATCGTCTCTTTGGTGAAATCGGAGAGTTTGCTTTCACTATTTAGCAGGGTTCCGTCCAAATCAACTGCGATAATTTTTTTAGTCATATAAACCTTCCTAGTCGTTTCCAGATAAGATGTCTTCTATTATATCAAAAAGAAGGAAGAAAAGCAGATAAGAACAAAAAATATAGTTGCTTTGATTTGTTAAATAATTCAAACAAATATATTGAAAAGGTGAATAATAAGTGGTATAATAACAATATTGTTCGCAAAAAGCAAAAGGAGATTCATAATGGACAAACTATTTAAACTAAAAGAGCACGGGACAGATGTCCGCACAGAGGTGCTTGCTGGTTTAACAACATTCTTTGCAATGAGCTATATTCTCTTTGTCAATCCACAAATGCTTGCGCAGACAAACATGCCTGCTCAAGGTGTTTTTCTTGCAACAATTATCGGTTCTGTAGTTGGTACTTTGATGATGGCTTTCTATGCTAATTTGCCATACGCACAAGCACCAGGTATGGGACTCAATGCCTTCTTCACATTTACAGTTGTATTTGGGATGGGCTATACTTGGAAAGAAGCTCTTGGTATGGTCTTCATTTGTGGAATTATTTCACTAATTATCACTTTGACAAATGTTCGTAAAATGATCATCGAATCTATTCCTACAACACTTCGTTCAGCTATTTCCGCTGGTATTGGTGTTTTCCTTGCCTATGTTGGGATTAAGAATGCTGGTCTCTTAAAATTCTCAATCGATCCAGGTACTTATACTGTAGCAGGTGAAGGAGCAGACAAGTCTCAAGCTGCACTTACTGCAAACTCAGCAGCTGTTCCAGGATTGGTAGACTTCAATACTCCAGCAGTATTGGTGGCTCTTGCTGGTCTTGCCATTACGATCTTCTTTGTTGTTAAAGGCATCAAAGGTGGAATTATTCTTTCTATTTTAACAACGACTGTGCTTGCCATTGCTGTTGGTGTTGTGAATTTGTCAGGGATTGACTTCGCTAGCAACAATCTTTCATCAGCGGTTAATGATCTAGGAACTTTGTTTGGTGCTGCTCTTGGTTCAGAAGGTTTAGGATCTTTGATTTCAAACACTTCACGTTTACCAGAAACCTTGATGGCTATTCTTGCCTTCTCACTAACGGATATTTTTGACACAATTGGTACTCTTATCGGTACTGGTGAAAAAGTTGGTATCGTTGCGACAAGCGGTGAAAACCATGAATCTGCTAAATTGGACAAGGCTCTTTACTCTGACTTGGTAGCAACTTCAGTAGGTGCCATCGCAGGTACTTCAAACGTTACGACCTATGTTGAGTCTGCGGCGGGTATCGGTGCCGGTGGACGTACTGGTTTGACAGCCCTAGTTGTTGCAATCTGTTTTGCTCTATCTAGCTTCTTTAGCCCACTTCTAGCGATTGTTCCGACAGCTGCAACAGCACCAATTTTGATCATCGTCGGAATTATGATGCTTTCTAACTTGAAAAATATTCCTTGGGATGATATGTCTGAGGCTGTTCCTGCCTTCTTTACATCTATCTTTATGGGCTTCAGCTACTCAATCACTCAAGGGATTGCAGTTGGTTTCTTGACTTACACCTTGACAAAAGTTGTCAAAGGTCAAGCCAAGGATGTGCACGTGATGATTTGGATTTTGGATGCCTTGTTTATCCTTAACTATATCAGTATGGCACTATAAATGGTATAATATAAAAAGGGGAGCTTCCCTTTTTTATTATAAGGAGGTATATTATGAAAGAAAAAACTATCTGGCAAGAAGTTTTAAACAGAGGTATATGGGTTCTCATCCTATTAGCGGCTTTTGTTCTATCACAAATTCCCATAGGGCTAGCTGCTTGGCTGGCAGTTAAGGAATTTCCACTTTTACAGTCAGGGCTCTTCGTTGCCGCCCTATCTATTGTCGTTTTGATTGTATTCATTATTGGTGCACGAAAAACAAAACTTGCTACTTTTAATCTATCCTTTTTCAAAGCAAAAGACTTGGCTCGCCTGGTGTTGAGTTATCTAGTAATTTTTGCTACCAACTTGTTTGGTTCATCTTTGCTTCGCATGATGAATGAGACGACAACCAGAAATCAATCAGCCATTAATGGTTTTGTTCAAAATAGTTCCTTGATTTCAACTTTTTTCTTGCTAGTCTTGATTGCTCCTATTTGTGAGGAAATCTTGTGTCGTGGGATTATTCCTAAAAAAATCTTTCGGGGACGGGAAAAATTAGGCTTTATTGTAGGAGCAATTGTCTTTGCCTTGCTCCATACTCCGACCAATCTGCCTTCTCTCCTTATATACGGAGGAATGTCTACAGTTTTAACTTGGACAGCCTATAGAACAGAGCGCTTAGAGATGTCAATTTTACTTCATATGATTGTCAATGGCATCGTTTTTAGCTTATTAGCCCTACTGGTTTTGATTAGTAGAAATTTAGGTCTATCTTTCTAAACACAAAATTCCAGATTTCTAGTTAATCTTTTGGCTCTATAATTTCTGTAGTGGGTAAAAGCACTGTAGGAATTATGGAGCCTCTTTTATTGTGCACTTATATTGTATATTCAAGGTAGAAAAAAGTCCCATAAGTTCTTTAATGAAAAGTGACTAATCCCTCATTAGAAAGAATCCTATGGAACAATCCAATTTTATCACAAACTTACTGGGAATAAAAGACAAGAACATCATCATCTTGGGTGTTCTAGATGCTGGAACATCTAAAGAAATCATCTCTAAGAAACTCTTTCCTTTTGCAAAAATCGTTCTCGATTGCTTTCACATTGTACAACATCTCAACTAGGCTATGAACCGCCTGCGCATCCAAATCATAAATCAATTGGATAGAAAATCTCATGAATATACGGATAACAAACGCTACTGAGAGCATATCCGTAAACTCATCATAAACGATTTTATCGTCCAACTTTTCACATACACTTAGCTAACAAAAGAATTCTTGAAAATATTCTCTCTTACTAGCAAAAACTCCGAAAGCACTATGAACTTTTTCATTTTCAAGAAAAACAGGCTGACCAATTCTTGAGTCTCATTGAAGAAACAATTTCTTGTATAAATCCTATTTTCCAAACTCTTTTTAAGACTTTTTAAAGATAAGGGCAAAATGGAACTGCCCTACTCAAACGAAAAACTAGACGCTACCAACAACTTCATCAAAGTCATCAAGAGAAATGCTTTTCGCTTACGAAACTTTGAAAACTTTAAAACTAGAATCCTCATCGCTTTGAATATAAAAAAGGAGAGGATCAATTTAGCCCTCTCCAGATTGCAACTTTTCGTCAACCCACTACAGTTGACAAAGCCCCTTAAGATAATCAGTCAGAATTTCTTTTTTAAAATCCATTATGGTCGCTGAGTTCTTTGAACCAGTGGCCTGATTTCTTCAGGCGACGTTCTTGTGTTCCCAAGTCAAGCTCAACCAAACCATAGCGGTTTTTATAGCTATTGAGCCATGACCAGCAATCGATAAAGGTCCAAATCAAGTAACCCTTACAGTTGGCCCCGTCTTCAATGGCACGGTGGAGTTCACGCAAATGCCCTTTGACAAAGTCAATACGATAGTCGTCCTGAATCATGCCATTCTCACGAAACTTGTCTTCACCTTCAACCCCCATACCATTCTCTGTCAGCATCCACTCAATATTACCATAATTTTCTTTGATATTTTGAGCGATGTCATAAATCCCTTGCTCATAAATTTCCCAGCCACGGTGAGGATTGATTTTACGGCCCGGCATGACGTAAGGCTCGTAAAAATGCTCTGGCAAAAGCGGGCTATCAGGATGCTTAGCAAAACGCGGCGCCATAACGCGCAAAGGTTGGTAGTAGTTGACCCCAAGGAAGTCCACAGTATGATCACGAATGAGTTCTAACTCTTCAACAGTGTACTCTGGTAGTAAATCATGCTCAGCTAAAATTTCCACTAATTCTTCTGGATAAGCTCCTAAAACAGACGGGTCTAAGAAAGATTGAGCTTGGAAGAGATCCGCAATGCGCGCAGCCTTGACATCCGCAGGATGCTGGCTACGTGGGTAGGCTGGTGTCAAGTTGAGGACAATCCCAATCTTGGAATCAGGCAAAATCTCATGACAGGCCTTAACCGCAAGACTACTAGCCAGTTGTGTGTGATAGGCAACATTAACCGCTGCTTTGGCATCCACCTTGTGAGGATAGTGGGCATCGTAAAAATAGCCAAACTCTACGGGGACAATGGGCTCGTTAAAGGTAATCCATTGGTCTACCAAGTCGCCGTAAGTTTCAAAACAAAAACGAGCATAGTCTTCATAAGCCTTGACATTTGCCTTATTTTCCCAACCATCGCCGTCTTCTTGGAGGGCAAATGGCAGGTCGAAGTGATAGAGATTGACTAAGAGACGAATCCCCTTGGCCTTAATAGTCTCAAAAACCTGACGGTAGAAAGCCACCCCTTGAGGATTGACCTCTCCACGGCCTTGCGGGAAAATACGAGACCACTGGATAGAAGTACGAAAAGCTGTATGCCCAGTCTCTACCAAAAGCTCAATGTCCTTTTCCCAGTTTTCATAGAAAGTCGATGTTTTATCAGGTCCAATCCCATTGTAGTAGCGGTTTGGCTCTACTTGATACCAATAATCCCAGAGATTGTCCCCCTTGCCGTCACTAGGCACGCGCCCTTCAGTTTGCGGTCCAGAAGTGGAGGAACCCCAAACAAAATCCTTTGGAAATTTTAGCATACCTTTACCTCTTCATTTACTCATTTTCTCCATTATATAGAAAAAACAAGGTAAAAACTAGTTACATTTTTGCCTTGTTTTTCTTCTGATTATAGTTTTTATTTCTTGCTTAGGATTTCAAGGGTTTCGAGCAAGTTGTCTGCGTGAACTTCGATAGTGTCACCAGTCGCCTTAATCTTAACTTCTACGATACCATCGGCTGCTTTTTTCCCAACAGTGATACGGATTGGCAACCCAATCAAGTCGCTATCGCTAAATTTAACTCCGACACGTTCGTTACGGTCGTCTGTCAAGACTTCGTAACCAGCTCCCATCAAGCTAGACTCAAGTTTTTCTGTCAAGGCTTGCGCTTCTTCATCTTTGACATTGACAGTGATCAAGTGCACATCAAATGGTGCTAATTCTTTAGGGAAGTTAACTCCCCAAGCGTAACGGTATTCACCTTTTGGCGTTTTGTTGACAAAGAGGCGAGCGTGTTGCTCCATAACTGCTGAAAGAAGACGGCTAACACCGATACCGTAACATCCCATGATGATTGGCACAGCACGACCATTTTCATCCAAAACATCTGCACCCATGCTTGCTGAGTAGCGAGTTCCGAGTTTAAAGATGTGACCAATTTCGATACCACGCGCGAAGTTAAGAACACCTTGTCCGTCTGGTGAAATTTCACCCTCACGAACTTCGCGGATATCCACGTATTCTGCAGTGAAATCACGACCTGGGTTCACACCCGTCAAGTGGTAACCATCTTCGTTAGCACCCACAACAGCATTGCGAACATCTTGCACCTTACGGTCAGCAATGATTTTCACATTTTCTGGCAAACCAACTGGACCAAGTGAACCAAAACCTGCCTGAACAACACTTGCTACTTCTTCCTCGCTAGCAACGTCAAAGAAATCTGCACCCAAGTGGTTTTTCAACTTGACTTCGTTAAGTTGGTCATTTCCAACTAGAAGGGCTGCAACAAGCTCTCCATCTGCCATGTAGAAGAGGGTTTTGATCGTTTGCTCTTCTGGCACGTTAAGGAAGGCTGCGACTTCATCGATGGATTTAACACCTGGAGTTTCGACGCGAGTCACTTCTTCTTCCGCAACGACACGGTTGCTTGGTTTGTACTCGTTTGTTGCCATTTCTAAGTTAGCTGCATAGCTAGACTCACTTGAGTAGGCAATGGTGTCTTCACCAGAAACCATCCATTTGAGCAATTCTGCTTTGATTTCTTCTTGCACTTCTGCAGGAATTTCGGCAAATGAGGCAACTGACTTGTCTAAGACAACCCAGCGATCAAGGTCTGTACGGGCTGGTGTAATCGCCATAAATTCTTGGCTATCCTTACCACCCATGGCTCCACCGTCACCGATGATGGCCTTGAAGTCCAAGCCACTACGAGTGAAGATACGTTCATAGGCCGCCTTGTACTCGTCATAAGTCACATCCAAACTATCGTAATTAGCATGGAAACTATAGCCATCTTTCATGATAAATTCACGCGTACGGAGAAGTCCGTTACGTGGACGTTTTTCATCACGGTATTTCGGTTGGATTTGGTAAAGGTTGAGTGGCAATTGCTTGTAAGACTTGACAGAGTCACGAACAATAGCTGTAAAAGTTTCTTCGTGTGTCGGACCTAGGATAAAGTCTGATTTTTCACGGTTTTTCAGTTTATAAAGGTCTTCACCATAGGTTTCATAACGGCCTGATTCACGCCAAAGATCGGCACTGAGAAGGGCAGGAGCCAACATCTCCACCGCACCAATCTTATCAAACTCTTGGCGCATGATATTCTTAGCCTTTTCAATCACACGGTTAGCGAGTGGTAGGTAAGAATATACACCGGCAGAAACTTGACGGACATAACCAGCACGCAACATAAGGGCGTGGCTGATAACTTGAGCATCGCTTGGCATTTCGCGAAGCGTAGGAATTAGCATTTTACTTTGTTTCATAATTACTCCTTTAATGTTTAAAAGAAGGTTCGCATGATGTCATTCCAAGTCACGGCGAGCATCAAAACGACCATAATGACAACCCCAACTAGAGTGACATAGGTTTCAATTTCTTGTTTAAGGGGTTTACGGCGAATAGCCTCTAGGATATTGAGCACAATCTTTCCACCATCCAAAGCCGGAATCGGGATCAAGTTAAAAATCCCGATATCGATGGAAATAATAGCTAGGAAGTAGAGGACATTCTCAAGACCATTTTTAGCAGCATCGCTACTTGCCTTAAAAATGGCAACGGGGCCACCGAGTTTGTTCAAATCTGGATGGAAAATCAAGTTTTTCAGAGCCGAAAGGATACGGAGCCCTGAGTCAGCAGCGATTGTAAATCCACCAACAAACATGGACAGGAGGTCTGACTTGACTCCCGGTTGAACCCCGAGAATATAACGCCCTTGATTTTCTTCTGGAGTCACAGTGACTTGTTTTTCGTTACCATTTTCAGAAATAGTCACATCTAAGGTCGGGGCGGTCTTGTCCTTGGTATCTGCTTCCACAGCCTGGGTCAAGTCTTGCCAATTCTTAACCTCATGCGAGCCGACCTTGGTAATTTGAGCGGTCTCAGCTACGCCCACCTTAGCCAAAGCTCCCTCTGGCATGACATGAAAGAGATTTGTCTGAGTATCTCTAACACCGCCTTGCAAAAAGATCAAGATCCAAAAAACGACAACACCTAAGATAAAGTTATTCATGGGACCTGCAAAGTTGGTGATGAGCTTGCCCCAGATAGAAGCATTTTGATACTGTACATCCAGAGGAGCAATGCGAACTTCGGTACCATCTGCCTCAACAACCGTTGCATCATGATCCACTGCAAAAGTCTTTTCTTCTTCTAGGACCAACCCCTTGATAAAGAGCTTGTCTTCAAAGTCAAACTGGGTTACCTGCATAGGAAGAGCCGTTTGATCCAACTTCTTCCCTGAGAGGTTAATTCGTTTGACCTTACCATCTTCGGCAAGTGTTAAACTGACCGGAGTTCCAGTCTTGATTTCCGTCGCATCATCGCCCCAACCAGCCATACGAACGTAGCCACCTAGAGGGAGCATCCGAATGGTATAAGCAGTGCCATCCTTACCGATATGAGCAAAAATCTTGGGTCCCATACCAATGGCAAATTCACGAACTAGAATGCCCGATTTCTTGGCAAAATAAAAATGTCCAAACTCATGCACCACCACAATAATCCCAAAAACGAGGATAAAGGTTAGCAATCCAATCATTCAATATTCCTTTCTTTAAAACAGGCCAAATAAGTGCATCATTGGAAACACAATCAGCATGCTGTCAAAGCGATCCAACACACCGCCATGTCCAGGGATAAATTTCCCAGAATCCTTAACACCGAAATGGCGTTTCATGGCACTCTCAATCAAGTCACCAAACTGACCTGCCACACTGAAGAAGGCAGCAAAGAGACTCATTCTATAAATCCCATAAGGAAGAGCAACTGTGCTGTCCACTAACATGAAAACCACTGTTATCAGTACCGCACCTAGAATACCACCGACAAAGCCCTCAATACTCTTATTAGGAGAAACTCTCGGCGCCAATTTATGTTTACCAAAATTCATCCCTGTCAGGTAGGCAGCACTATCTGTCGCCCAAACGATAAAAAGGGCCAAAAGTACCTTGTCAAAACCTGCTACCCGAGCATCTAGTAAGGCATTGAAGCCAAAACCAACATAAAAACTCACAGCAATTGGAAATGCGGCATCTTCAATCGTATAGTTTTTACTGAAAACGGTCGTCCCCAGCATAATTGTAATCAAAACACTGTAGGCAACCACATTCCCATCAACTGGTAGGAATGTCAGATAGTTTTCTAAAGGAATTGTTAGGGCAAAGGTCGCAAAGAGAGTCAAAGTCCCCTCAATGGTCATGGTATTTAGCCCCTTCATCTGCAAGAGTTCATGAACAGCCAGCATGGCTAACAAGCCAATCCCTACCTGCAACAAGAGTCCTCCCGCAAACAAGACTGGAAGGAAAATAGCCAGGGCCAATCCAGCAAACAATGTTCTCTTTTGTAAATCCTTGGTCATATCTTCTCCTAAACTCCTCCAAAACGGCGATTGCGATGGTTAAAAGCAGCAATAGCTTCCTGCAAGGCGGCTTCATCAAAATCAGGCCACAAGGTATTCGTAAAGTAAAGCTCGCTATAGGCTGCTTGCCATGGCAAGAAATTACTCAAACGCAACTCACCACTCGTACGGATAATCAAATCAGGATCTCGCAAATCCTTGGGCAGATGCTGGGTGAAAAGATAGTCCCCAATCATATCTTCTGTGATGTCACCAGGATTGATTTTAGCATCTAGAACATCTTGAGCCAAGCCCTTAAGAGCCTGCGTAATTTCAGCACGACCACCATAGTTGAGCGCAAAATTGAGAATCAAGCCCGTATTGTTCTTGGTCAATTCCTCTGCTTTTTTCAAAGCTTCAAAAGTCGGCTTAGGCAAACGGTCTGTCTCTCCAATCATCTGAATCTTAACGTTATTTGCGTGTAATTCAGGGACGTAGTTATCATAAAACTCGACTGGTAAGTTCATGATAAACTTGACTTCTTGATCTGGGCGCGTCCAATTTTCCGTCGAAAAGGCATAGACTGTGATGACCTTAACTCCCATCTTGTTAGCTGCCTTGGTCACCTTTTGGAGGGCTTCCATCCCCGCCTTATGACCAAAAACCCGTGGTTGCATCCGTTTTTTAGCCCAACGGCCATTTCCATCCATGATGATACCGATATGAGCAGGAACCTGTGTTGGAACCTCGACTTCTACAGTTTTATCTTTCTTAAAAAATCCAAACATGATCTTATTCCTATTCAAAAATCTATCGTTTCATTATACCATATTTCCCTATTTTCTTCTATTGCTAAGTTATTAGCTCTCCGTACAAACAAAAAAAAGCCGCCTGATTGGGCGACTTAATTTTATAGGGAGATTATTATGAAAAAGTTTTAGGAGTTTAAGTTAAGTTCCTCTTAACTTATGAACCTAGTATACCGTCCCTAACTTAAATTTTTCTTATACACTTATACAATAGTATACTTTTTAGGCCTTGTATTATCCTTATTTACGACAATATGAATATCTACTTCTCGTTTAAAATTATATGTTTCAAATGCTAATTTTATGAGGTTAAGCCTATCAGAACTAGTGGGTGTTGAATTTTTGAAACTTATTCTTCCTCCTAAAACAGGGCACACTATTTTTTCCCCTTTTGCATTATTTTCTATATATTCGCAAAGATCATACAGAATTGAAAAATAGTCTCTGAGATCTTCTAAAACCATTGTATCATTTTCATCAAAAGCAGCAATTTTAACTAAATAATATACAGAAGAATTATTCTGCATTGTTACAATTCTATTAGTCTCCCTCCTTACATTTTCTAAATCAAGCACATTAATTCTATTAAGAAAGTGAGAATATACAGACTTTGGACTAATTTTAGTTTTATCAACCGTTAAATCATCATCGGTTGCAATAACTCGGATATAATCATTATATTTCGTCTTGAAAATATCATCATAATAAATCTTTAGATTTAGTTTTTGTGTATTACTCAAAAATTTATATCGATTCTTCTTGTAAATATATGCAATTATAAATGAAACTAACAAGATTAATATTTGACAAATAATATATTTGCTAGGATCGTTTGGAATCAATGGCTGTAAAAATTGTATACTACCAAACCACGCTAATGTAATTGGTCCATACTCTTTAATTTTACTAATCATAATACTCCTCTACATTTCTATAATAGTATTTTGGAGGGTTCTGCTTCATATTTTCATTGAGATTATTTAATCGTTTATTATTTATATCATCTAAATCTATATCGCAAATATCTACATGAGTATTCTTCGATCCTTTATGACTTGAAACTACACGCTTATATTCCTCTTTATAAGGAACAAAAATTTGAACTCCACCCAACTTAGAATAATTTGTTATACTAGTTACGGCCATCAAATCTCTAGAGAGACTCTCAGAAATCTGGTAATAATACTTTATGTCTTTATTATTAGTAATTAGATGTATGACAGTTGGTTCTTCTTTAGAAATTTCATATTTCAAATCTATTGAAGTTGCTTCATAACAATTTAAAAAAGCGTGCTTATATCCTCTGAAATTAAATGTATGATTATATTCTTCTTTTGGAATGTACATTCTCCAATTAAGATTCTTGCTTTCGGGTTTACTATGCCTAAATTTATTGTATTCGTCTGGCGAAGGGTATATCTTTGGAATTAGTTGAATTTGAGCATCTTTATAGTCAACATCTTTAATTGTTGTTTTGAGTGGTATAATAACAATTGTTAGATTTAAGATTCTTCCGTTTATAAATATAAAATCTAATCCACCTACTATCAATGTTTTGGTCTTTACGGCATGCTTTACTACAGTAACAATATCTTCAATACTGATCCCTTGCTCAGGAAAAGAAATAATATCAGCATTATATTTATCTGATAAATTTAAAACAGTTACAATATCTGAAAGTGAAGATAAATTTTCTGTTGTCTTCATAAATGTATCTAATTTTTCTTCTGAAGAGTAAATATTTGCTTGAGCAAATCGAAGAGATGATTTTTGCTCATAATCTTCTAGAAGCACATCCTTATTTTCAATTTTTTTAGGATATCCATTATTTTCATTCCACTTTTTGAATAAACTATTTAGTTCGTTAAATTGGTCAGATTCTATTTTCAATTTTTGAAACTCTTCCTCACCAATATACTTGAATATCTTGTATAGTTCTTTTAATTGAATCTCATAGTTAAGTAAATATTTATTTTCTTGATATTTATATTTTGGTTTTCTAAAATTATCTTGTAAACTAACAAATAGCTCATTGTCTTTTTCTAAAAAACATTTATTTAATAAGTCTTCATAACATTTTACAAAAGTACCTATCAATTCATCATCAACAGATTTAATATTTTCTAGTTTATTGTAGAACATAGTTTTAGCTAGATCTTTTTCATCTAACTTCTGTAGATCTTGAGAAATTTTTTCTATCGTACATAACTGATACCAATAATCATATAGTTCTAAAAAAAATTCATCATCAACAAAATCATAAAAATATTTGAGAAACTTTTTTGATAGTTCAATATTCTTTTTATGATTTTCTTTTCTCATACTCCCATAAATAGAATAAAAAATTGTGGAAATTACTCTGCTTAAATGTTTTTTATCCTTGGATATTGTAAATAAATCTGATAATTTTGTAATATCTTTTGTCAAAATATATGCTTTATCAAACTCGTCTTCAAACTCTAGTGGATCAATAATCCTATGATTATCACTAGATAATCTTGAGGTTTCCTTTTCAAATTTTTTCAAATAATTTATATCATTCTTCTCACTTATAATAAAATATAGAGTCTTTTCAAAATTAAGATTTATATAAATATTTTTTTTCTTTAACTTTTCTTTTATTTTATCTAATTCTCCTTCGATATCATTAACAATTTCATTTTTATTATCATTATTAATTTCTTTTACGATAACAAAAGATATATCATCAACATACCTTCCATACTGTACGGGATTGTGTCTAGATTTTATCTCTTTGTCTAACTCTTTAAGATAAATATTAATTAATACATTACTAGGAAAAAAACCTATAGGTAAAATTTTTTGATCTTTCTGAGAAGATAGTTTTTCTACGTACTCCTTAACAGTTTGTAAATCATTATATTTCTCTAAAACACTAAAAACATAATCATTTAATCTGATTACATTTTCACCTACTTCGCTAGCCGTAAGTAACTTTTTAATTTTATCTTCTAGTTCTTTTATATTAATGGAATAAAAACATTTACTGAGGTCTGTCTGCACTAAAATACCAGTCCTATTATTCTCAATCAATGTTTTCACTTCTTTAAAACTTGCATCTCTAAAATCAGAATAGGCTTCAAAATAAGGTTTGAAAATGGAACTTGTATTTTCAGAAACTCGATTTGCATATACATCATTAGATAATTGTCCATTATCTAATTCTCTACCTATAACTTCTACCCAAATTGCTCCTAATATCATTATTTTCAAATCAGATAGTAAGAAATAATTATATTCTATGGCACCATTTATTTTATTTTCTGCAGCAAAACTGATAACATTTTTTTCTCGTTCACATAAATTTTCATCATCTTTGTTATTCAGTTCTTCCTCAGAACGACTAATTTTTTTGAATAAAGGAATGGCGTCGATAAAATAATTCTCTATATCGAACCGAGAACCTTTTATTTCATAAATAACGTTTTCAATTTCCTCTTCTAAATATTCTCTAATTTTTAGAGAGTTCTTATCTGTACTCCCAAACCATTTAACCCAATTATACATGTATCTTTTATTGTATCTTAATTCTGTTAAAATTTTGTTTGCTAAATATTTTTTGTCAACTATACTATCAATATTCATTTGTCCTATAAAATTCCTTCACTTTTCATTATGAACTCAAAAGTCTCTAGCAACTTTCTTACAAAACTTATTATACTATTTAAGTGATTTTAGTTCAATAATTATTAGTCTATAGATTTAATAGTCATTTTCATAAACAAATTCAGCGATATCTCATTTATCGATAACTACTCTCTATAAGCCAAATAAAATTACATCAGTATTATAAAATGTAACGCTCAGCTCCTATATTATATTCTATCTTAATTATTATCTTTTATATAACTTATCAATCTTTTACTGACTATACAATAAATTTGAAAATTAGCAATTATTTCTTCATTAAAAAACAAGCCGCCTGATTGGGCGACTTAATTTTATAGGGAGATTATTATGAAAAAGTTTTAGGAGTTTAAGTTAAGTTCCTCTTAACTTATGAACCCAGTATACCGTCCCTAACTTAAAATTTTCTTAAGTTTTTTGAGATAGTGAGATTTTTCCATTTTTCTTGCCAATTTTTCTTGGACAAGCGCTCTTGGTAGAGCTTCATTCGGTCTTCATTCTCTAAGAAATGAGGTGTTGGGCGAACTTGAAAGTTCAAAATATCCTCGAGACCATAGGGAGCAAAGAGTTCTAAAGTTGCGTCGGCATGCAAGCGAAGCCCTATCGCCGTACAGCGCTCCGGATATTTACTCATGGCATCACGAGAACTCGTGTAAGGCACAGTGTGGGGACTGTGCTGATGCATATAGACTTGATTTTTCAACTCCCACTGATACTGAGGGAAATCTTCTCTCAGCTTGTTCTCTAGGGATACTGTTTCCTCATAGGAAATATCTGGATCAAAGAAAATCACATCCACATCCGTCTCCCGGTCAAAAGGCGATTTGTCTGACAAGAGATTCCAGATGAAATTCCTGACAGAACCTGCCGCCAACCACGAGTCTTTCAGACCAAGGTCACGAATGATGGTCAGAATGTCCATCATATCTGGATCTTTTCTAAAAACCTCTAGAATATCTTGCTCATTTTTCACTGTATTCATAGCCTAAATGCTCATATGCCTTAGCTGTCGCCACCCGTCCTGAACGAGTTCGCATGATAAAGCCTTTTTGGATCAGGTAAGGTTCATACATATCCTCTACCGTCTCACGCTCTTCTGCGATATTTACCGAAAGAGTTCCTAGACCGACAGGACCGCCACCGTACATCTCAATCATAGTGCGAAGGATTTTTTGGTCCACATAGTCCAAACCTTCATGGTCAACATCCAGCATGGTCAAAGCCTTATCGGTAATGACATCATCAATCAAGCCATCCCCCATAATCTGGGCAAAGTCGCGCACGCGCTTGAGGAGACGATTGGCGATACGAGGAGTTCCACGACTGCGTAAGGCCAGCTCAGCAGCTGCCTCATGAGTGATTTCCATCTCAAAAATATCTGCTGTCCGCTCAACAATTTCCGTCAAGTCAGCGTGGGCATAGTATTCCATATGACCTGTAATCCCAAATCGTGCCCGCAGAGGATTTGAGAGCATCCCCGCACGTGTCGTAGCCCCAATCAAGGTAAATGGTGGCAAGTCTAAATGAACACTGCGACTGCCCTCTCCAGCCCCAATCATGATGTCAATGTAGAAGTCCTCCATGGCACTATAGAGCACCTCTTCCACCGACATGGGCAAGCGATGAATCTCGTCAATAAAAAGGACGTCTCCAGGTTCCAAATCATTCAAAATTGCTACCAGATCACCCGCTTTTTCAATGACAGGACCAGACGTTTGCTTGAGATTGACTCCCAGTTCATTGGCAATAACAAAGGCCATGGTCGTTTTCCCCAAACCTGGTGGCCCAAATAAGAGTACATGGTCCAGTGCTTCATCCCGCATTTTGGCAGCTTCGATAAAAATTTGCAGCTGATCCTTGACCTTATCCTGCCCAATATATTCACGTAAATACTGAGGACGGAGGGTACGTTCTACCAACTCCTCATCCCCCATGATTTCATTGTCTAAAATTCTACTCATGGCTCTATTATATCAAAAATCCAAGCCACAAACAAAAAAGCCACCTGATTGGGTGGCCTCTTTAGGGAGATTATTATGAAAAAGAAAAGTTTAGGATTTCATTAAATAAAGTTAGGAGGTCTTTATTTAATGGTTATATGATACAAGATGAATCTTAAAGCTAACTTAACTTTTTTCCCTGATTTATCATTTTTTAAAAAATTTTTTCCAAATGGAATTTTCCTCTCCAAGTCATAAAAAAGCCACCTGATTGGGTGACTTCTTTAGGAGATTATGATGAAAAAGAAAAGTTTGGGATTTCATTAAATAAAGTTAGGAGGTCTTTATTTAATAACTATATGATACACGAGGAGACTTAAACTTTACTTAAGAAAAATAATTATTTTTATTTTTTTCGATCGACCCAAATCATTCCTGTACAATCATAAGTAGATAAGGTTTCAAATCCCAGAGAACGATAGAATCCCAAGGGTTTTTCTGTATGTTCGGTCACTAGTTGGACTTGATAGGCATCTTTGAAGTCACCTAAAACCTCTTTCATCAAGTCGCTACCAATCCCTTGGCGCTGATAGCTAGGCAAAACGATCAAATCCTGGACAAAAATCGATGAAAAACCGTCTCCGACCAAACGGACCAAGCCCACCACGGCATCGCCATCAAGTGCCAGATAAATCGCTAATGAGTGAGACAAGGCCTGCTCCAGCATTTGGGGTTGATTCGTATAATTGGTCCAACCGACTGCTTGATAGAGATGCAAAACATCATCTAACTTGACAACTTCTTGCTTTCTAACGCTAGTCATATCATCACCTCTTAGAACTCTCTTAAATTCTTGTACTGCTGCCCATTTTTATCAAAATTTTCAGGAGCCAGCCATGCTTCCAAACGAACTTTGACTTGAGGCCAGTCCTTATCAATCATAGAGAGCCAATCCGTATCCCTCGTACGCCCCTTATAAACGACTGCCTGGCGGAAGGTCCCTTCATAGACAAAGCCCAAACGTTCCGCGGCTCGTCTTGATGGCAAATTTAGAGCATCGCATTTCCACTCATAGCGACGATAGTTGAGCTCCTCAAAAACATAGCGTGCCAAGAGATACTGGGATTCTGTCCCTATCCTCGTCCCCTTAAGTGCTGGTGAAAAGGTGACGGCACCCACTTCTATTACTCGGTTATTCTGGTCAATGCGCATGAGAGAAAAAGTTCCCAAAGCCTTACCAGTTGCCTTATCTATAATCACGTAGTAAAAACGGTTCTTACGAGCCAACATCTGATTTAAGATAGTAACCAGTTCCTCCATATCTGCCACTGGTTCCTGAAAGAGGTAGGTCCACATCTCCCGAGGAGTATCAGGTCCATAAACAACTAGCAGATCCTCCGCATGCTTTTCCACCGAAAGAGCCTCTATCCGAGCATAACGCCCTTCTAAGAAGTCAATGGCCGGCAATTCACCTGGTGTATAACCTTCCATTGACTCACCAATCATCTGACCATATTCATTTACTGGCATCGTTTTTCTCCTTGTTCATTCCTTGAATATAGTATAACATATCTTAATGAAAATTTTAGGAAACACTTGGTTTTCGATTCAACAATGCAAACTCCTCTTATAAAAATCATCCCCCCAGTTTATGGAGGAATGATCAAATATGAAAACGAGTGAGTTAATGCCCCTTGTGCTTCTCTCTACGTTTTTGCTGTTTGCGTTCAAATTTCTCTTGCTTGAGCAATTGCTTTTGAAGACTGGACTGTTGTTTTGAATGCTTTTTTCGTTCCTCATACTGCAACTGTAAAAGCTCTTGTGACTTAGAAGAAACTTTCTGCTTCACCTGTTTCTTTACAGCTCGCTGCAGACGCTTCGGATTCTTAATCTTCACATGCTGTTTGACTGTTGCCTCTGGACTAAAACATAACCGAGCAAACTGAGTCTGTAAAAGACTCAAAATTTCATCCTCTTTTGGTTCCTGATCAAATGTCACACGACAAACTTGATAAGTTCCCTCATACTCTTGTTCAAACAATCCATGCCAAAATCCATCTTCAAAATAAACTGTCAAGCCAATTGAAACGATTTCCACGACAGCACCTCCTTAAATCTATCCCTAAGAATGGACAACCAAGGAGGAAGGTTACTGATAGGCTTGCCTACGTCTGGACTACCAACCAGAACTGTGTTTTTATCTTAGTTGGGACTATTATAGCACGGTTCAGCACTATCTACAAATTTTTCAAATGTGTATCAAAAAAATTTATCGTAGCAAACCAAGAGTCTACACTTTCTTTCATTAATAAGCGCCAATCTTTTCGATAACGATGATTCGGTTGATAAGCAACCGTCAACATATGCCCCGTTTCATGGTATTTTTTAAACAAAATAGATTTCCCTTTATAATGTGAAATAATATCATCTATCGCAGATGACGCATCCCATATTTCATCAACATCGCTTCCTAGTAATAATAAAGGAGAGGAAATTTTACTCACATCAATCTGAGCCCTACTATCTTCAGGAATATGTTTTCCAAAAAACTTGTTTAACAAATAATTTCCTAGTTGAAATTTTTGATACGGAAGTTCTTTTTGCAAATATGTCCAAGAAGATGAATGAGAGTTGAGTTTTCCCTTTATTCCTTCAAATATTACATTTGAGGGGGAATTGAGTACCAAACATTGCACATCATCCAAAATACTTTGTCCAGCCAGAACAAGCTCTGCTCCTTTAGAACGACCATATATTCCTATTTTTGTATTATCAACTTGAGGATGATGATATAGAAAATCTTTCGCTTCCTCCAGACATTCTATCGGAATTCGTTCTAAATTTTGGGGTACTCCCTCTAAACCAAAATAAGCTATCGCAAGACAAATATAGCCTCTAGAAGATAAAAGTTGGGCAATGTTCTGAGCTTTTTCAATTCTTCCCTCACTACCACTAACAATAATCACGGCTGGTGCTTTTCTTAACTTTTCATCATAAAATAATCGTCCTTGGAAATGCTTATCATAGATATTTTGATATCTTATTCCCAGATTCATATAACGCCTTACAAAATTTTGCTCCGCAACCACATCTTTCCCCAGCTTGATTTTAATTTCAACACCAAAACAATCTCGCAATGGAATTCTATCAAGAGAACTGGGTAATCTCCTTTTCCTATTCTTCAACGGTTTCGCATTAAAGAATAAGCCCATTTCTGAAATCCCTTTATAAGATCCCGAAATAGATGCTGTCTGAGAGGTATCAATCATACCGTCCTGATCAGATAAAAAAATTGCAGTTGATTTCCACATAACATCATGATCTAAAAGCAAGGGAGCATTTATACAGTAATAATCAGACAGGTACATTTCTACACAATACCTTGTCCTTGGTTCTAAACCATTGATAGTAATATAAAAAGATTCATCTGCTAAGTCAGTTTGTGAAATCAGTTCAATGTTTACAGTCATGCCTTCTCCTTTTGTTAATATACTTAACAACTAAATTTAAAATTTACCGCGACTTTTACCACGGTAATTCTCCCCATACATTTTCAATATCATCCATCAATTTCACAACTGTTTGAAGCTCTTCCTCGCTATAGTTGTTTAAAACTGAAAAGACTGATTTTTCAATATATGCTTGTTGCTCCTTATGGATTTTAAAAACTTCGATGCCTTTTTCAGATAATCTCAAATATTTATTTTTCCCATTATTCGGAGCAAAATCAAAAACAACTAAATTTTTTTGAATTAATCTCCTAACACTTTGAGTTATTGCACTTCTCGAAACTTTTAATAATTCAGATAATTTCACTAGATTTAAGGGCTGATTTTTCCCAATCACAACAATCAAATGTACCTCATTCAACGTAATGGATTTGTCAATACTAATTTTATGTTGATTTTTTTTTAGCTGTTCAAATGCTAAAATAAATCTATTGAAACGATTATTAAATGTAATAAATTCTTTTTTATCCATAATCTCTCTTTTCTTTGTTAATTATATTAACAAAATAGAAACTTCTTGTCAAATAAAAATCCTCCAGATTCTACTCTGAAGGATTCCTATCTTATTTCACAACAATGTTAACGAGTTTATTCGGTACCGCAATCACCTTCACGATTTCCTTACCGTTAATCTCCGCTTTGACTTTTTCATCAGCCAGAGCGATTTCTTGCAATTCTTCGCGTGGCAGGTCTTTAGCGACCATGAGTTTAGCGCGAACTTTACCTTTGATTTGGACAACGATTTCGATTTCGTCTTCAACCAATTTGCTTTCGTCCCATGTTGGCCAAGTCACGTAAGAGATGGATTCACCTGTTGCTGCAACTGTTTGCCAGAGTTCTTCTGCCAAATGAGGTGCAAATGGGGCAATCAATTGGATAAAGCCTTTGGCGTAGTCCACATAGAGCTTGTCTTCCTTGTTAGCAGCGTTGACAAAGACCATGAGTTGGGCAATGGCTGTGTTGAATTTCATGGACTCGATTTGCTCAGTGACAGATTTAACAGTTTCGTTATAAACCTTGTCAAGAGCGCCATTGTTTTCCGCAGCGATTTCTTTACTTGTGATCAAACGGTAAACACGGTCAAGGAATTTACGGCTTCCTTCCAAACCTTCTTCTGACCAAGCGATGGAAGCATCGAGTGGCCCCATGAACATTTCATAAACACGAAGGGTATCGGCACCGTATTGTTCCACCACATCGTCTGGGTTGACAACGTTCTTGAGCGATTTAGACATCTTAGCTGGCGCTTGCTCCAACTCTTCACCTGTTTCCACATGGAAGAAGGAGCCGTCACGTTTTTCAACCTTGTCAGTCGCCACAAGAGCCCCACGGTGGTCACGGTAGCTTGTCCCCAAAATCATTCCTTGGTTAAAGAGTTTTTGGAATGGTTCCTTAGTCGGAACAACACCGAGGTCATAGAGGAATTTGTGCCAGAAACGAGCATAGAGCAAGTGAAGTACAGCATGCTCTGCACCACCCACATAGATATCTACTGGCAACCATTGTTTGAGAAGATCCTCATCGGCCAATTTTTCTGTGTTATGTGGGTCGATATAGCGGAGGTAGTACCAGCTTGAACCAGCCCACTGTGGCATAGTGTTGGTTTCACGACGACCTTTGACGCCATCTTCACGAGTCACTTCCAGCCAATCTGTCAAGTTAGCCAATGGGCTTTCCCCAGTACCTGAAGGACGGATATCCTTGGTGACTGGCAAGACAAGTGGCAATTCACTTTCAGGAACAGCTGTTGAAGTCCCATCTCCCCAATGAATAATTGGGATTGGCTCACCCCAGTAGCGCTGACGGCTAAAGAGCCAGTCGCGGAGACGATAGGTAACCTTCTCTTGTCCACAACCTTTCTCTTCCAACCAAGCCACAATTTTAGCAATAGCGTCTTCTTTGTTAAGGCCATCTAGGAAGTCTGAATTGACATGAAGACCATCTTCAGTATAGGCAGCTTCTGCTACATTTCCACCTTCTAGCACTTCTACGATTGGAAGGTCAAATTGTTTGGCAAATTCCCAGTCACGTTGGTCATGGGCAGGCACGGCCATGACAGCACCTGTTCCATAACTAGCAAGAACGTAGTCGGCAATCCAGATTGGGATTTCCTTGCCATTGACAGGATTGATGGCATAAGCACCCGTCCAAACCCCTGTTTTTTCCTTGGCAAGGTCGGTACGAGCCAAGTCAGACTTGAGACTAGCTTGGTGTTTGTAGTCTGCTACGGCTTCAGCTTGTTCTGGACTGACGATAGCATCTACTAGTTCATGCTCAGGTGCCAAGACAGTGAAAGTCGCACCAAAGAGGGTATCAGGACGAGTGGTAAAGACGGTAAATTCCTTATCAGTCCCTTTCACTTTGAAAGTTACATTGGCACCAGTTGATTTACCAATCCAGTTGCGTTGCATGTCCTTGATAGACTCTGGCCAATCCAACTCATCCAAGTCATTAAGCAAGCGCTCTGCATAGGCCGTGATTTTGAGCATCCATTGACGCATCGGTTTGCGGACAACTGGATAGCCACCACGCTCAGAAGTTCCGTCAGGAAGGACTTCTTCGTTGGCAATGGCCGTTCCCAATTCTTCCACCCAGTTTACTGGTACTTCCGCTTCATAGGCCAAGCCTTTTTCGTAAAGCTTGGTGAAAATCCACTGCGTCCACTTGTAATAGTTTGGATCTGTGGTGTTAACTTCACGGTCCCAGTCGTAAGAGAATCCAAGCGCATTGATTTGGCGTTTAAAGTTGGCAATGTTTTCTGCTGTAAATTCTGCTGGGTCATTTCCCGTATCCATAGCGTATTGCTCTGCAGGCAAACCAAAGGCATCCCACCCCATTGGGTGAAGGACATTGTAGCCTTGCGCACGTTTGTAACGACTGAGGATATCGGTTGCAGTGTAGCCTTCTGGGTGTCCTACGTGCAATCCAGCTCCTGAAGGATATGGGAACATGTCGAGCGCATAAAACTTCGGTTTTGAGGCATCTGTTCCTGTCTTAAATGTATGATGTTCTGCCCAGTAGCCCTGCCACTTAGGTTCAATTTCTTTATGATTGTAAAAACTCATGCTATTTCTCCAATTTTATGATGTTACTATTATACCATTTTTGAGGGAATTTGAAAGACGAGAAATGTTCTTTTAGACTTGGATAACAAGAAATACTGAGTCGCAAATCCAACTTATTTAACAGGAAAAAAATTAGCTCCTAATCGGAGCTAACTTCTATTGATTATTTGTCTCTTCCATCTTCTCACGCCCTAGTTCTCGGTAACTACGGTCACCAACAACTTCTACGCTAAACTGCCCGTCCTCATATTCAAGGATCGTCACGCTACCATTATCGAGACCATGCGGATGCATGCCATTGATCAGATACACAATGGTCCCAATGGTCATTCCATGGCTGACAACGAGGGCATTTCCCCCACCTTGTTCTTCCATTTCTTTGGCAATCGCTTCAAAGCCTTCCTTGATTCGACCACTGAGTTTTTCCCAGCCTTCTGCCCAGCCAGCTGTATCAACCTCTACTAAACCTTCTGCTAGTTCCGCATAGGACAACTGATGAACATGGTCTACATTGAAAATTCTCGGAATCAAGCCCATAAAGAGATCCCCATCATAGGCCCCATCAAAACTACCAAAGCACCACTCACGGATTCGTTTATCCATACGGTAAGGGATTTTCCCCTGCAGGCCAAGTTCTTCAAGGATAATTCCCATGGTTTGAATAGTGCGACCTGAATCACTGGAATAAGCGCGGTCAAACTGCAAACCAGACTCTCGTAAGCCAATCCCTAGCTCATGAATTCCCAACTCACCTTCTGCAGTCAGAGGCGTATCACTCCATCCTTGAGCACGTCCAATCGTGTTAAACATCGTTTTCCCATGACGGATCAAGTACAATCTTACTTTAGACATTTTCTATCCTCCATTTTCTTCTATTATATCATGGATCAAAGAAATATTCGGCTTTCAAAAGCAAAGCCAACATTTGTAAATTATCCAAAAGAAAAGCTACCCTCATGGTAGCTTTCCTAGGAGATTATTATGAAAAAGTTTAGGATTTCTATTAAATAAAGTTAGGAGGTCTTTATTTAATGATTATAGTATACACAGTCATCCTTAAACTCAACTTAAATCTTCTCTCTTTTTTATTAATTTTTAAAACTATGGATTGGAGCTGGAATTTGCCCACCGCGAGAGATAAAATCAACAGACGAAGCCCCGTTGACCTTCATAACTGGAGCTGTCCCTAGCAAGCCACCGAACTCAATCATATCGCCTTCTTTGCCCTTTGGAATAATACGGACGGCCGTTGTCTTCATGTTAATGACACCAATTGCCGCCTCATCTGCAATCATCGCAGCAATGGTTTCAGCAGGCGTATCTTCTGGAATAGCAATCATATCCAGTCCAACAGAACAGATAGCTGTCATGGCTTCCAGTTTCTCTAAATTCAGAGAGCCATCTTGCACCGCAGCAATCATCCCCTCATCTTCAGAAACGGGGATAAAAGCACCTGACAAGCCACCGACTTGGTTACAAGCCATCACTCCACCCTTCTTAACTTGGTCATTCAAAAGAGCGAGGGCAGCCGTCGTCCCATGTGTACCAACTGTTTCTAGGCCCATTTCCTCAAGGACACGTGCCACAGAATCACCAACCGCAGGAGTAGGTGCCAAACTTAGGTCGACAATTCCAAAGTCAACACCAAGGCGTTCACTCGCCATTTGCCCAACCAATTGACCGATACGAGTAATCTTAAAGGCCGTTTTCTTGACTGTTTCCGCTACTACATCAAAGCTCTGTCCACGAACTTTTTCTAAGGCACGCTTGACAACTCCCGGACCAGAAACCCCGACATTGATGATAACATCTGCTTCACCGACACCGTGGAAGGCTCCCGCCATAAAAGGATTATCCTCAACGGCATTAGCAAATACAACCAATTTGGCCGCCCCCATATCTGATAACTCAGCTGTTTTTTTGATGATACGTCCCATATCAGCGACCGCGGTCATGTTGATACCTGACTTGGTCGAGCCAATATTAACAGACGAACAGACCTTGTCTGTCTCAGCTAGAGCGCGGGGGATAGAATTGATGAGAATTTCATCTCCTTTTTGGTAGCCTTTTTGTACCAAAGCTGAGAATCCACCGATAAAGTCAACACCAATCTCCTTGGCAGCCTTGTCAAGTGCCTTTGCCAAAACAACATAGTCTGTCGCATCAGTCGCTGCACCAATCAATGAAATCGGAGTCACCGATACCCGTTTATTAACAATAGGAATCCCAAGTTCTGCAGCAATTTCATCTCCAACAGCCACCAGATTTGCAGCTTTAGTTGTGATTTTTTGGTAAATTTTTTCAGCAGCACGTTCGATGTCAGGATCAATACAGTCCAAAAGGGAAATCCCCATGGTGATGGTTCTGATATCGAAGTTCTGCTCTTCGATCATGGCAATGGTTTCTGTAACTTGTCTAATATCCATAGCCACCTCCTAGATATTATACATAGCGTCAAAAATCGCCGCACTTTGAATATTGATTTTAACATTCAAGGTCTGACCGAAAGTTTCAAACTCATTTCGAAGAGTGGTGAAATCCTGCTTTTCGTCGCTAGAAACAACTGCCATCATAGTAAAGTATTCATCTAACACCGTCTGAGAAATATCGTCAATATTCAAACCCAAGTCTGCAATCTTAGTAGACACGCCTGCAACAATCCCAGCCTTGTCCTTACCAACCACTGTAATAATAGCCTTCATCCTTATACCCCATTTCTACGATTATAAGAAAACCTGAACATTTTTGATTTTCTTTTTTCCTAGTATAGCATATTTCCATAGAAAATACTAAAAAACGCCTGCTTACGAAGTTGTTCTTAAACAAAAAAACAATTTCGTAAACAAGCGTCTACCCTATCAAATGATGATGAGTGTTCCCGCTAGGACCGAAGTCCCAGCGGTAGACCAGAGCTAGACTAAGAGCACAAGACTCCATCATCATAACACTCAACAAAATTGATGATTTTATACTAATTCGATGATTGCCATTGGCGCAGCATCACCACGACGTGGTTCAGTTTTAAGGATACGAGTGTATCCACCGTTACGTTCAGCATAACGAGGTGCGATTTCTGAGAACAATTTTTGAAGTGCTGTAGTAGAAGTGTACTTATCAGTTGCTTCATCATAGTTTTCAGATGCGATTTCATTACGTACGAAAGCAGCTGCTTGACGACGTGCATGCAAATCACCACGTTTACCTAGAGTAATCATTTTTTCAACAGTTTTACGGATTTCTTTAGCACGAGCTTCAGTTGTCACGATTGATTCGTTGATCAAAAGGTCAGTTGTCAAATCGCGAAGCATTGCTTTACGTTGTGAGCTAGTGCGTCCTAGTTTACGGTAAGCCATGTATTCCTCCTTTATTTATCTTTTAATCCAAGACCCAAATCAATGAGTTTGAGTTTCACTTCTTCCAAACTCTTGCGTCCAAGATTTCGTACTTTCATCATCTCTGCTTCAGATTTTTCTGTCAAATCATGCACAGTATTGATACCGGCACGTTTCAAACAGTTGTATGAACGCACAGACAAGTCCAGTTCCTCAATCGTACGATCCAAAATACGATCGTCAGATTCAGTATCAGCTTCTTTCATCACTTCAGTTGACTTAGCAATCTCAGTAAGATTTGTAAACAAATCAAGATGTTCTGTCAAGATACGCGCTGAAAGCCCCAAAGCATCTTCTGGAATAATTGTTCCATTAGTCAAGATTTCAAGGGTTAATTTGTCAAATCCATCATTGCTACCTACACGAGCAGGCTCTACTTGATAGTTGACTTTTGTAACTGGTGTATAAATAGAATCTACAGCAAGTGTTCCAACTGGTGCATTATCTTTTTTGTTTTCATCAGCAGGTACATATCCACGACCACTGTTAACAGTCATTGTCGCTTTTAGAGAAGAACCTTCACCGATTGTAAAGAGATAATGATCTGGATTTACAATCTCAATATCACTATCAGTCAAAATGTCTCCAGCTGTAATTTCAGCAGGACCTTCAACGTCAAGTTCAATGATTTTTTCGTCTTCAACGTATGATTTCACTGCAATCCCTTTAATGTTCAGAATGATTTGCATCACGTCTTCACGAACACCTGGAACTGTGTCAAACTCATGCAAGACACCTTCAATGTTGATAGATGTCACTGCTGCTCCTGGTAGAGAAGCTAGTAGTACACGACGAAGAGAGTTACCAAGAGTTGTACCGTAGCCACGTTCAAGTGGTTCGATTACAAACTTGCCATAATCTTTATTTTCATCAATTTTTGTTATATTTGGTTTTTCAAACTCAATCATTTAGTTACTCCCTCTTAAACGAAAAGCAGTGTAATGCAATGATTATACACGGCGACGTTTTGGAGGACGAGCACCATTGTGTGGCACTGGAGTCACATCACGAATTGCTGTTACTTCAAGACCAGCGGCAGCAAGCGCACGAATAGCTGACTCACGACCAGAACCTGGACCTTTTACAGTAACTTCAACTGATTTAAGACCGTGTTCTTGTGCAGATTTAGCAGCAGCTTCAGAAGCCATTTGAGCAGCGAATGGTGTAGATTTACGAGAACCTTTGAAACCAAGAGCACCAGCTGATGACCAAGCAATTGCATTACCATGCACATCAGTAATCATAACAATAGTGTTATTAAATGTAGCGTGAATATGTGCAATACCAGATTCGATATTTTTCTTCACACGACGTTTACGTGTTGGTTTAGCCAAGACTTTTACCTCCTATATTATTTTTTCTTACCAGCAATCGCAACAGCTTTACCTTTACGAGTGCGAGCGTTGTTTTTAGTGTTTTGTCCACGGACAGGAAGTCCACGACGGTGACGAATACCACGGTAAGAACCGATTTCCATCAAACGTTTGATGTTCAAGTTTACTTCACGACGAAGGTCACCTTCAACTTTGATTGCATCCACTTCACGACGGATAGCATCTTCTTGATCTGATGTAAGGTCACGTACACGAACATCTTCTGAGATTCCAGCAGCAGCCAAAATTTTCTTAGATGTTGCAAGTCCGATACCATAAACGTAAGTCAATGAGATTACTACGCGTTTGTCATTTGGAATGTCAACTCCAGCAATACGAGCCATGTTTTCTCCTTTCTATCTTATCCTTGACGTTGTTTGTGTTTTGGATTTGCTGGGCAAATTACCATAACACGACCATTACGACGAATTACTTTACAGTATTCGCAAATTGGTTTGACCGATGGTCTTACTTTCATTTCTTATCCCTCCAAGTTTTTCGATTATTTAAAGCGGTAAGTGATACGTCCACGTGTCAAGTCATATGGACTCATCTCGACAGTAACACGATCTCCCGCTAAAATACGAATATAGTTTTTACGAATTTTACCAGAAACTGTTGCTAAAATCTGATGTCCATTTTCAAGTTCAACCGTAAACATTGCGTTAGGCATTGTATCGACTACTTTGCCTTCAACTTCAATCACATCGTCTTTTGCCACGCAAAAGCACCTCCATAAATTTCGATTCGATGCCTCTGAAAACAGAGACAACAATTATAAGTCAGACTATCTCAGTATAACATTTGTAGCGATTTTTTGCAAGTGTGAAAAACGCTTTATTTCAAATTTGTCAATACTTTTTCGATGTCTTTGAACACATCATTGATATCTTGATTTCCTTCGATATCGTGGACCAAACCTTTGGCACGGTAGTGAGCAATGATTGGTTCACCTTGAGCGATATTGACATCCAAACGACGCTTAACAGTCTCAGGTTTGTCATCTTCACGTTGGTAGTAATCTTCTTCTTTGTAGTCAACTGGTGGGTTGAAAACTTTGTGGAAGGTTTCACCTGTTTCGCGGTGGATGATACGACCACTCAAACGTTCCAAGAGACAATCTGGATTCACTTCGATATTGATCACACCTTCAAGTTCAATGCCAAGTTCAGCCAATGTTTTGTCCAAAGCATGGGCTTGTTCAATTGTGCGTGGGTAACCATCCAACAAGAAACCTGTTTCTTTGATATCATCCTGTGAAAGGCGTTCTTTAACAATTCCATTTGTAACTTCATCTGGAACCAACTCACCTTTGTCAATATATGACTTCGCAAGTACACCCATTTCAGTTTGATTTGCCATAGCAGCACGGAACATATCTCCAGTTGAAATGTGTGCCACGTGGAATTGCTCTACAATTTTAGCCGCTTGCGTTCCCTTACCTGCTCCAGGTAAGCCCATAATCAAAAGATTCATGATAGGATCTCCTTATTTTGTATTTAAATAGAAGCAGAAATTTGTTTCAACCCCTATTTAAAAACAAAATAGAAGAGGGGAGACGAAAATCTCTCTGATAGATAGACCTTCATACTCCACTCTCTGAGCCATCTTATTCTCTGTCGAACAAGATTTGCTTCTATTCTGTTGTATTCATAAAACCAACATATTTTCGTTTCAATAGATAACCTTCCAACTGTTTGATTCCCTCAATTCCTGTCGAAATGATAATCAAAAGGCTAGTTCCCCCAAAAGCAACGGCTTCTGAAAGTCCAAAAACATCTTTTGCTACAATTGGCATGATGGAAATGACCCCTAGGAAAAGGGATCCAACGGTTGCAAGGCGACGAAGAAGTTTTGACATAAACTCTTCAGTACCTTTACCTGGGCGAACACCATGGATATAGGCTCCACTCTTTTGTAAATTCTCTGCTGTTTTTTCAGGATTGATTTGTACAAATGTATAAAAGAAAGTAAAGAGAATAATCAAGAGAGCATAGGTAAAGATACCACTAATGGTTGTTGTCGCAAGAAGCGACTGGGCTGTTCGTACCCAAGATGCGTTGTAACCCATGGCACTTACAAATTGGAAGATGGCTGCTGGCGCAGCTGTAATCGAGCTTGCAAAGATAACTGGGATAACACCAGCAGGATTAACCTTCAAAGGAAGATAAGAGCTGGATGGAGCACCTTGAGCAAGTTTTGTATATTGAATTGGAATTTTATATTCTGCTTGCTGTACATAAGTTGTAAAATAGATAATCAACAAAACAGCGAAGACTAGGATAGCGACAAAGATTATAGACGAATTCAAACGACTACTTGGAACATTGACAAAATAGTCAACATAGATGCTATGAATCATCTCTGGGATTGAGGCTACAATCCCTGCAAAGATAATCATAGACACTCCATTACCATATCCCTTATCAGTAATTTGTTCCCCTAGCCAAGTCACAATCATACTTCCAGCAGTAAGAATAATACCAATCGTAACAAAAACTTGTGGTGTAAGGTCAGTTGTCAATAACTTCGCACCCGAAAGAGTGTTAAAACCAGCTGTAATACCCACTGATTGTACAAAAGCAAGTACAAGCGCAATATAGCGAGTCGCTTGGTTCAATTTTCTTCGACCTACTTCTCCTTGTTTGCCCCATTCTACAAACTTCGGTAAAATATCCATTTGTAACAATTGGACAACGATAGAAGCAGTGATGTACGGACTTACACCAAGTGCAAAAACGGAGAAGTTCTTCATGGCATTCCCTGAAACAAGACTAAGCATGTTTAAGAAAGATAAACCACTGAGAGCTTCTAAACTTTTTGCATTCACCCCCGGAACAGTAATACTAGTCCCAACACGGAAAACAAGAATGATAAAAATCGTAAAGAGAATTTTTGATCGAACTTGTTTAACCTTGAGAGCCTCTTTTAATAATTTAAAAAACATAGGTCACCTCTCTTAGATGACTTCTACTGAACCACCTTTAGCAGTGATAGCTTCCTCAGCTGATTTAGAGAATTTAGCTGCTTTCACAGACAATTTCTTAGTCAACTCACCGTTACCAAGAATTTTAACACCTGATTTTTCAGCCTTTACAATTCCTGCTTCGATAAGAACAACTGGAGTAACTTCAGTACCATCTTCAAAGACATTCAATTGGTCAAGGTTTACAATTGCGTATTCCTTAGCGTTGATGTTAGTGAATCCACGTTTTGGAAGACGACGGAACAATGGAGTTTGTCCACCTTCAAAACCAAGGCGAACTCCGCCACCGCTACGAGCTTTTTGACCTTTTTGACCGCGACCAGATGTTTTACCGTTACCTGATGAAGTACCACGACCAACACGGTTACGTACTTTACGAGAACCTTCTGCAGGTTTTAATTCATGAAGTTTCATTGTTATTTTCTCCTCTTTTGTAAAATGCTAGCGCCGATAAGAGAGAAAAGGTTGTCTCCCTTATCAACTCGCCTATACATGGTCATCTTAGATGACTATACCTAGTTTTAGGGGATGAGTATTGCCACATCCCCTAAAAATTCATTAGTTTACTTCTTCAACTGTTACCAAGTGAGATACTGCAGTGATCATACCACGGATAGCAGCGTTGTCTTCTTTGATAACAGAGCTGTTCAATTTGCCAAGTCCAAGTGCTACAACAGTTTTACGTTGTGACGGGATGCGTCCGATTGGAGACTTAGTCAAAGTAATTTTAATTTGAGCCATGAGTTCCCCTTTCTTAAGCCAAGTCAGAAACTGAAATACCACGAAGGGCAGCAACTTCTTCAGCGCGTTTCAATTGTTTCAAACCTTCAACAGTTGCGCGAACAATGTTGATTGGAGTGTTAGAACCAAGTGATTTAGATGTAATATCTGCCACACCTGCCAATTCCACAACGGCACGAACTGCACCACCAGCGGCAACTCCAGAACCTTCTACAGCAGGTTTCAACAATACTTTAGCTCCACCGAATTCTGAAAGAACTTCGTGTGGGATTGTTGTTCCAACCATAGGAACTTCAATCAAGTTTTTCTTAGCATCTTCTACTGCTTTTCGGATTGCTTCTGGAACTTCTTGAGCCTTACCAGTACCAAATCCTACGCGACCGTTGTGGTCACCAACAACAACAAGAGCTGCGAAACGAAGACGACGTCCACCTTTAACAACTTTTGTAACACGGTTGACAGCAACTACGCGTTCTTCTAATTCAACTGCATTGTCTTTAAATGCCATTTTCTAGTGTCCTCCTATTAGAATTTCAATCCGTTTTCACGAGCTGCATCAGCCAAAGCTTTCACACGTCCGTGATATAGATATCCACCGCGGTCGAACACCACTTCTGAAATACCTTTAGCGTTTGCACGTTCTGCAACGAGTTTACCGACAGCAACGGCTTGTTCAGTTTTAGTTCCTTTTGAAACTTCTTTGTCAAGAGTTGAAGCACTTGCGAGCGTTACACCCGCTACGTCATCAATCACTTGAGCGTAGATGCCTGTATTAGAACGGAATACGTTCAAACGTGGGCGATCAGCAGTTCCAGAGAGTTTTCCGCGAACGCGACGGTGGCGTTTTTGGCGGAGTTTGTTTTTATCTGGTTTTGAAATCACAGTTTTCACCTCTTTAGTTTTAAATCGTGTGCTATGCACAAAGTTGGAAAATAGGTTGGTGGTTGAGAATCAACCACTCAACATTATTTACCTGTTTTACCTTCTTTACGGCGAACGAATTCACCAACGTAACGGATACCTTTACCTTTATATGGTTCTGGTGAACGAAGGCTACGTACGTAAGCAGCTGTTTGACCAACTACTTCTTTTGAAATTCCGCTAACAACGATTGTTGTTGGGTTTGGAAGTTCAAAAGTAATTCCTTCTGGAGCTTCAACTTCATCTGGATGAGATTTACCAACAGCCAAGACAAGTTTGTTTCCTTGAAGTTGTGCACGGTAACCAACCCCACGCATTTCAAGTTCTTTCTTGAATCCTTCTGATACACCAACAACCATGTTGTTCAAAAGGGCACGAGTAGTTCCGTGGATTGTTTTCATTTCTTTTGAATCGTTTGGACGGTGAAGTGTTACTTCAGTACCTTCCACACGAATTTCAATATCTTTTGAGAACTCACGAGTAAGTTCTCCTTTAGGTCCTTTTACAGTTACAACGTTGTCATTGTTAGTGAGTTCAACACCAGCAGGCAACACGATAACTTTATTACCAATACGTGACATGTTTATTTTCTCCTGTTAGATTGTCAGGCCATGACGGCCAGTTTTCACGGGGTTAAATCGATTTCTCGATTAAAGGAACATTTAGATTTCAGTTTCAAAGTGAATCTAGGCATCGTCTCGCAGGCATAACTTGGGGTTAGGCAAGAGACGATAACGAAGAGTCACAAAGAAATTGGGAGCTAAATATTACCAAACGTAAGCGATAACTTCCCCACCAACGTTCTTTTGGCGAGCTTCTTTATCAGTAAGCAAACCTTCAGAAGTTGAAAGGATAGCAATTCCAAGTCCGTTAAGAACTTTTGGAAGATCTTCACGTTTTTTGTAGACACGAAGTCCTGGTTTAGAAACACGTTTCAAGTTAGTGATAACTTTTTCACCGTTTGGTCCGTATTTAAGGAATACACGGATGATGCCTTGTTTGTCATCTTCGATGATTTCTACGCTCTTAACAAAACCTTCGCGTTTAAGGATTTCAGCAATCCCTTTTTTGATGTTTGATGCAGGTACTTCAAGTACTTCGTGTTTTGCTTGGTTAGCGTTACGAATACGTGTAAGGAAGTCTGCGATTGGGTCAGTCATAACCATTATAATTTCTCCTCTTACTAGTAGTTTGCAAGTTGCACTTGCTAGTTAATGATTGAGCTGGGCTCAGATAGTATTGACACATTCAAATGAGATATCTCTTATTTGAACACGAGCTACAACCTAGGCAAAAAAGATAGATTTGTTTTGGAGCATCGCTCCTACACCAAATCTCCTATTTTTGCTGTGGTTGTTACGCTCTTTGTATCATGATATTACCAAGATGCTTTTGTTACACCAGGAATTTGTCCTTTGTAAGCTAATTCACGGAAGCAAACACGGCAAAGTTTAAATTTGCGGTAAACTGAATGTGGACGACCACATTTTTCACAACGAGTATAAGCTTGAGTAGAGAACTTCGCTGGACGTTTGTTCTTAGCAATCATTGATTTTTTAGCCATTAGATTTACCTCCTATATTATTTTGCAAAAGGCATTCCAAGGCCTGTAAGCAATGCACGTGACTCTTCGTCAGTGTTAGCAGTTGTTACGATAACGATGTCAAGACCACGAGTTTTGTCAACGTCATCGAAGTTGATTTCTGGGAAGATCAATTGTTCTTTCACACCGAGTGTGTAGTTTCCGCGTCCATCAAATGATTTTGTTGGAACACCGTGGAAGTCACGTACACGTGGAAGTGAAACTGAAACCAATTTGTCCAAGAATTCGTACATACGTTCACCACGAAGGGTAACTTTTGCACCGATCGCTACACCTTCACGAAGACGGAAGCCGGCGATTGATTTTTTAGCTTTAGTGATAAGTGGTTTTTGACCTGAGATAAGTGCCAATTCTTCAGCAGCTTTTTCAAGGCTTTTAGCGTTTGATACAGCTTCACCAACACCCATGTTCAAAACGATCTTATCTACTTTAGGCACAGCCATCACTGATGAGTAGTTAAATTGTTCTGTCAAAGCAGGAACTACTTCATTAAGATATTTTTCTTTTAAACGATTTGCCATTATACTTCTCCTTTCCTTCGTGATTAATCAAGCACTTCGCCTGATTTTTTGTTGTAGCGAACTTTTTTACCGTCTACAAATTTGTAACCAACACGACCAGCTACTCCGTTTTTGTCCAAAACTTGAACGTTTGATACGTGGATAGCTGCTTCTTTCTCAATGATACCACCTTGAGGAAGGTCGTTAGTTGGACGTTGGTGTTTCTTAACGATGTTAACACCTTCAACGATAACTTTGTTTACTTTTGGAAGGGCAGTAAGGACAACAGCTTCTGTTCCCTTATCTTTACCAGCGATTACGCGAACTTTGTCGCCTTTTTTTACAAACATTAGGTTTCTCCTTGATTTTTCTTACGCCCATAAGGGCACCCTGGAAAGTAATCCAGGGGACTAGTTTGTTTCTAAAAATTAAAGTACTTCTGGAGCAAGTGACACGATCTTCATGAAGCCACCTTCACGCAATTCACGTGCAACTGGACCAAAGATACGTGTTCCGCGAGGAGTTTTGTCTTCACGGATGATAACTGCTGCATTTTCGTCAAATTTGATGTATGAACCATCAGCACGACGAGCACCTGATTTAGTACGAACGATAACAGCTTTTACAACGTCACCTTTTTTAACCGCACCACCAGGAGTAGCTTGTTTTACAGATGCCACGATAACATCACCGATGTTTGCAAATTTACGTCCTGAACCACCAAGAACTTTGATAGTCAAGATTTCGCGCGCACCGCTGTTGTCTGCGACTTTCAAACGAGTTTCTGTTTGAATCATTTCAGTTTTCTCCTTTCAGGTTTGATTAGATGATGACCGCTTCTTCAACAACTTCTACAAGACGGAAACGTTTTGTAGCTGAAAGCGGACGAGTTTCCATGATACGTACGATATCGCCTTCTTTGGCAACATTGTTTTCATCATGTGCTTTGTACTTCTTAGAGTAGTTAATACGTTTACCATAGACTGGGTGGTTACGTTTTGTTTCAACTACAACTGTGATTGTCTTGTCCATTTTGTCAGATACAACACGTCCAACAAGAACTTTACGATTATTGCGTTCCATTGAAATTTCTCCTTCCCTAGTCTATTATTTCGCTTCAGATTGAACTGTTTTGATACGAGCGATTTGTTTTTTAACTTCTTTCAAGCGAGCTGTTTGTTCCAATTGGCCAGTAGCAGCTTGGAAACGAAGTTCAAACAATTCTTTTTTCAATTCGTTTTCGCGCTTCGCGAGTTCTTCTTGAGAAAGACCACGAAGTTCTTTAACAAATTCTTTTACTTCATTAAGTTTCATGCCTTCTCCTTATTCTGCTTCACGTTTTACGAATTTACATTTAACTGGCAATTTGTGGCTTGCAAGGCGAAGCGCTTCGCGAGCGATCTCTTCAGATACACCAGCAACTTCAAACATCACTTTACCACGTTTAACTGGTGCTACCCAACCTTCAGGTGCCCCTTTACCAGATCCCATACGCACACCGATAGCTTTAGCAGTGTATGATTTGTGTGGGAAGATTTTAATCCAAACTTTACCACCACGTTTCATGTAACGAGTCATGGCGATACGAGCAGCTTCGATTTGGCGGTTAGTGATCCAGTGGCTAGTTGTAGCTTGAAGACCGTATTCACCGAATGCTACTTCTTTTCCACCTTTTGCTTCACCGCGCATTTTTCCACGGAATTCACGACGGTGTTTAACACGTTTAGGTACTAACATTGGTTATTTACCTCCTTTAGTGTTTTTACGAGCTGGAAGAACTTCACCACGGTAGATCCATACTTTAACACCAAGTTTACCGTATGTAGTATCTGCTTCTTCCCAAGCGTAATCGATATCTGCACGAAGTGTGTGAAGTGGAACAGTTCCTTCAGAGTATCCTTCAGCACGGGCGATATCTGCACCGTTCAAACGACCTGATACTTGAGTTTTGATTCCTTTAGCTCCAGCACGCATTGCACGTTGGATTGCTTGTTTTTGTGCACGACGAAAAGCAACACGTTGCTCCAATTGACGAGCAATTCCTTCACCTACAAGGTGAGCATCCAAATCAGGTTGTTTGATTTCGATGATGTTGATGTGTACTTGTTTTCCAGTCAATTTGTTAAGTTTTGCACGGAGTGCATCAACGTTAGCACCACCTTTACCGATAACCATACCTGGTTTAGCAGTGTGAAGTGAAACGTTAACTTTGTTTACTGCGCGTTCAATTTCGATAGTTGAAACCGCTGCGTCAGGAAGTTCTTTTTGAACGAATTTACGGATTGCAAGATCTTCATGAAGGTAATCCGCGTATTCTTTTTCAGCATACCATTTGGCATCCCAATCACGGATGATGCCGACACGCATACCAATTGGATGTACTTTTTGACCCACGATTTTACCTCCTTATTTTTCTGCAACAGCTACAGTGATGTGAGCTGTACGTTTGTTGATTGGTGAAGCTGAACCTTTCGCACGTGGACGGAAACGTTTCATAGTTGGTCCTTCGTTTGCGAATGCTTCAGATACTACCAAGTTAGCTTTGTCCAAACCAAAGTTATTTTCAGCGTTAGCTACAGCTGAGTTCAAAACTTTCAATATGATTTCAGCAGCTTTGTTTGGTGTGAATGTCAAGATTGCAATAGCATCGGCTACGCTTTTACCACGGATGTTGTCAAGAACAAGACGTGATTTACGAGGTGAAACACGTACTGTACGAGCCATTGCTTTAGCTGAAGTAATTTCTGCCATTTATGTTCTCCTTATTTTCTACGTGTTTTCTTATCGTCTGCAGCGTGACCTTTGTAAGTACGTGTTGGTGCAAATTCACCAAGTTTGTGACCTACCATGTCTTCTTGGATGTAAACGGGTACGTGTTTACGTCCGTCATAAACTGCGATAGTGTAACCAATGAAACTTGGGAAGATCGTTGAACGACGTGACCAAGTTTTGATAACTTTTTTCTTTTCGTCGTTAGCTTGAGCTTCAACTTTTTTCATCAAATGCTCATCGACGAAAGGTCCTTTTTTAAGACTGCGTCCCATTTTTATATTTTCTCCTTTAAATGTTGTACCACAGCGGCTTGCGCTCACATGGAGCGCTACCGAGCTGGCGGATTTTCTAGTTGCTTAAGCGACTAGTTTACTATTATTTCTCGTTGCGACGACGAACGATAAGTTTGTCAGATTTCGCTTTCTTGTTACGAGTTTTAAGACCAAGAGCAGGTTTGCCCCATGGAGTAGATGGTGCTTTACGACCAACTGGTGCTTTACCTTCACCACCACCGTGTGGGTGATCGTTAGGGTTCATTACAGAACCGCGAACTGTTGGGCGGATACCTTTCCAACGGCTACGTCCTGCTTTACCAAGGTTTACAAGTCCATGTTGTTCGTTTCCGACAACACCAACTGTAGCACGACAAGTTCCAAGAATCATACGAACTTCGCCAGATTGAAGACGAACAAGAACGTATTTACCTTCTTGACCCAATACTTGGGCAGAAGCCCCAGCTGCACGGACCAATTCTCCACCACGACCTGGTTTCAACTCGATGTTGTGGATCAAAGTACCAACTGGGATGTTAGCAAGTGGAAGAGCGTTTCCGACTTTGATATCTGCTTCAGGACCTGAAACGATACGTTGACCAACTTCAAGACCTTTTGGAGCGATGATGTATGCTTTCACACCGTCAGTGTAGTGTACAAGAGCGATGTTTGCAGAACGGTTTGGATCGTACTCGATTGTTTTAACAACTGCTTCAACGTTGTCTTTGTTACGTTTGAAGTCAACCAAACGGTAGAAACGTTTGTGTCCACCACCTTGGTGACGAACAGTGATACGACCGTTGTTGTTACGACCAGCCTTGTTCTTCAAAGCAACAAGCAATGATTTTTCAGGAGTGCTTGTTGTGATTTCAGCGAAATCCAAAGAAGTCATATTACGGCGACCGTTTGTTGTTGGTTTATAAACACGAATTCCCACGATATTTCCTCCTTAGATTATTCTGCTTCAGCACCAAACAACTCGATTGCTTTAGAATCAGCTGTTAAAGTGATGATAGCTTTTTTAGTTTTGTTAGTAAAACCAGTGTAACGTCCAACACGTTTTGCTTTTGGTTTTACATTGATAGTGTTAACGTTAGCAACTTTAACTCCTTCAAAAGCAGCTTCAACAGCTTGCTTGATCAAAAGTTTGTGAGCGCGAGTGTCAACTTCAAATACATATTTTCCTGCTTCAAGTTGAGCCATTGAGCTTTCAGTGATAACAGGTTTTTTGATAACATCATACAAATTCATTATGCAAGAACCTCCTCGATTTTAGAGATAGCTGCTTGTGTGACAAGAAGTTTGTCGCTATTTGCGATGTCAAGAACACTTGCAGTTGTAGCAGTTGCAACTTTCACATTTGGAAGGTTACGAGCTGAAAGAGCTGCGAATTCATTTCCTTCTTCAAGGATAACAAGAACTTTAGAATCGATGCTCAATGCTGCAAGAACTTTTGCAAATTCAGCAGTTTTTGGAGCTGTAAATGAAAGAGCGTCTACAGCTACGAATTTGTTTTCAGCAACTTTTTCAGAGTAAACTGATTTAAGAGCTAGGCGACGAACTTTTTGTGGAAGTTTGTAGCCGTATGAACGTGGAGTTGGTCCGAAGACAACACCACCACCACGCCATTGTGGTGAGCGGATGGAACCTTGACGAGCACGTCCAGTTCCTTTTTGACGCCATGGTTTGCGTCCACCACCTGATACTGCAGAGCGGTTTTTAACAGCGTGTGTCCCTTGACGAAGACTTGCGCGTTGGCTGATGATCACATCAAACACAACTGATTCATTTGGTTCGATACCAAATACTGCATCGTTAAGAACAACTTGGCCAGCTTCTTTACCAGTTTGGTCAAATAATGTTACGTTTGCCATTGTGACTGATTTCCCCTTTCTTTATTATTTACCAGCTTTAACTGCTGATTTGATAGTGATAAGAGATTTCTTAGCACCTGGTACGTTACCTTTGATAAGGATAACGTTCTTTTCTGGAACAACTTGTACAACTTCAAGGTTTTGAATTGTTACACGGTCACCACCCATACGTCCTGCGAGGTTTTTACCTTTGAATACGCGGTTAGGTGCAACAGGTCCCATAGAACCTGGACGACGGTGGTAACGAGAACCGTGAGCCATTGGTCCACGTGATTGTCCGTGGCGTTTGATAACACCTTGGAAACCTTTACCTTTAGAAGTACCAGTTACGTCAACAACGTCTCCAGCTGCGAATGTTTCAACTGTGATTTCAGCACCAACTTCCAAGCCTTCAACGTTTTTGAATTCACGAATGAAGCGCTTAGGAGCCGTGTTAGCTTTCGCTACATGTCCTTTAGCAGGTTTGTTGCTCAATACGTCACGAAGGTCGTCAAAACCAACTTGAACTGCGTTGTAACCATCTGTTTCAACTGTTTTTACTTGAAGAACAACGTTTGGAGTTGCTTCAACAACAGTTACAGGGATTAATTCGCCAGCTTCAGTGAAGATTTGAGTCATTCCCACTTTTTTCCCTAAGATTCCTTTTGTCATGAGAAAATGTTTCCTTTTCTATAATTTTTTCAAAAAGTTTTTAACGAGCGTTTTTTATGCTCTAGTTTAGATCAAGCTTTGGATTAAAGTTTAATCTCTACGTTCACACCACTTGGAAGATCCAATTTCATCAAAGCGTCAACTGTTTTTTGAGTTGGGTTGATGATGTCGATCAAGCGTTTGTGAGTACGCATTTCAAATTGTTCGCGAGAATCTTTGTATTTGTGAGTCGCACGAATGATTGTGTAGAGGCTACGCTCAGTTGGAAGTGGGATTGGACCCGCAACTTGTGCACCTGTACGAGTAGCTGATTCTACGATTTTTGCAGCCGCTGTATCAAGCGTACGGTGTTCGTAAGCTTTCAAACGGATACGGATTTTTTTGTTTGCCATCTTTTTCTCCTTTTCGTCTATTTAAGATAATAGGCTAGCTCCACAAGAAAACCGACGCGTGTTGCGTGGCAATGCAACCGAGCGTGTCGCAACCTCTTGCATCAAAGCTAAGGCTGTAATTTACAGCACCATAATAGAATAACACAAAGCCCCTGCGATTGCAAGGGATTTGTGAGCTTTTTTTCGTTTTTTTAGGATGAAACTGTTTTCCTATTTCATCTTCCTAAGATTACTGATTTACGTCTATAAAAATCAATCTTTTCTTCTATATAGTATGTGCCATTCTGACCTTGAATTCATCTTCTGATTGATCCACTAAGATATCTGCTTTTGACTCGGTTTCTTTATAGTAACGCAGATACTGCTCCCGTCTCATCTGATGGCTAGCTAGTATAAAGGAAGCATCGCGATTTCTCATAGTCGTATCTCGAGCTAGGCGCCTCTTTAATTCCGTTTCTTCATCCGTGTAGAAACAGATGGTTTTGTCAAAGAGTTCCTTGGGTAGAAAGCCCACAGACATCCCTTCGACTATCAGTATTGGTTTTGAACCAGATAAGACTTCGCTTGGCTTCCAAGGTTCATCAATCGTCAAGATATCCATGCCAGCCTTTAAGGCGAGAATATCCCTCTTCAAGCTTGCCAGTTCATGCGCCACTGGGAGACAAGCTGTCACTTTTTGATCTGGCGCTTGCTTCGGCACTACCAAATGACGTCCTGATGTGATATAGGGATCTGTTTCTAGTAGATTGGCTTTTTCAGCATCTAGGACTTGAAACAATTCTTGAGCAAAGGTAGACTTACCTGATGCCCCGTGACCGTAGATCCCCAGTGTTTTGACTTTTCCAGTTTCAATCTCTGAGACCAGTTGTTCTATTAAGTCTTTTCTCTTCATTCTCTCTTCACCTGTTCATAGCTTTCTTTTCCATCATTGAGCTTGTCCCAAATCACTATTTGCCCACTTTTGAGAGATTTTTGCACATCAATAATGCGTTGATTGGAAGATCCGCGGAACTGGAGCATGAGATTGCGCTTGCTTTTGTCATAACGACCATCGACAAGGATGTCAATCAGCGACAAGAGTTCCAGTTTGTCTGGAGTCTCCAGCATCATCTCTTCCCAAGTATAACCTGTCCAAGACCAGATGTCTTTATCTGACAATTCCTTCCGAATGCGTTTAACGAGAGGCAAGAGAATGCCCGTATTGAGGAATGGTTCTCCTCCCAGTAAAGTCAATCCTTGAACATAGGGCTGGGCAAGGTCTACCATAATCTGTTCTTCCAACTCTGCTGTATAAGGAATGCCTGCATTGAAAGACCAAGTCGCCACATTATAACATCCCTCGCAGTGAAACATGCAACCTGATACATAGAGAGAGTTGCGCACACCTTCTCCATCTACAAAGTTAAAGGCCTTGTAATCAATGATTCGCCCCTTACTAAGCTCCTTGCTTTTCCATTCACCTGGTTTTGGTGTATTCCATGTCATCCTTCTACTCCAAATCTATCCAGTAGCGCTGACTTCTATCGATTGTATTTTCGTAAACACCGCCAGCGGAGAGAATCGTGCGGCGGCTGGCTTCGTTGTCTTCATCGCAGGTAATCAGCACTCGTTCCAATCCTTGCTTTCGAGCCTCTGCTAGTCCTAATCTCAACTGCTCCTTCCCATATCCTTTGCCTCGTTGACTGGGACGGATAGAATAGCCAATGTGACCGCCTTCCACAAATAATTTGTCATTCAAGGACAAGCGCAGGGCTAAAAATCCCAAAGGCAAGCCAGTCTCATCAAAGGATAAAAATTTGATTGCAGGAACCCAGCCTACTGGCAGGTTGGCAGCATCCTCCTGCTGCTCTACAATCTTTAAACAATCCTCATAATCCTTTGCTCGCTTCCAAGCGGAGCCCATGCCACCGTGCATATAGGATTTTGCTGCATCGAACTCCGCAATCATCTCTAATATCGCTTCTTTATCTTCCAAAGTTGGTCGTCTTAGCTCCATGCTTCCTCCTTAATCGACATCAATCCAGTAGCGCTCTGTTCCATTACTAACATCTTCCAACTTCCCACCATTAGCTAAGATAACAGCTCGGCTGGCAGGATTTTCTGTGCTACAAGTTACTAGAGCTCGTTTGATATTCTTTTCTCTAGCCACTTGCAAGCCTTGGCAAAGAGACTCTTTTGCATAACCCTTGCCTCTTTCAGACGGGCGGACGGAGTAGCCAATATGGCCCCCATTTTCTAGTAAGTAGTCATTTAATCGGAGACGAATGTTGAGAAAGCCAAGAGCCTGGCCTGCTACGTCAAAACTAACCAGCTGGATAGCAGGAACCCAGTTTTCAGGAATATTGAGTCCCGCTTCCGCTTGAAGATTTTCTTCTAGCCACTCTTCATAAACAAAATTGTTGGCGTTCCAAAACCCACCATCGTGGGCTGATTGAGTCTGTTCAAACTCTGCCATCATCTCTAAAATCGCTTCTTTATCTTCCAAACTTGGTCTGCGTAGTTCCATCCTTACCTCCTGCTAAGAGAAAAGCGAGAGCGGACTCTCACTTTTATTTTTTCTTTTTCTTGTTTAAAAACTGTTCTCTGAGGTTGAGCAAGCGTTCTTTTTTTCCTACTCCACCTTTCGAATGTTTTTCATGATAACGGGTCACTTGAGCGCGTCCCTTATCGTCCAATTGGTATTTCCCCATTCTATTTCCTTCTAATTTGTTACTTCATGTCCAGCTGTTTTGATAGTAGAGCCATTCATGTGTTTGACACGCGCAGCGATTTCCTTGTGGCGTCCGTTAACCATCGGACGCGCTTGAGGATTTCCCAGATAACCACACGTACGTTTGACCACATCTACTGTTTTAGGGTCGCTATTGCCACAGTTGGGACAAGCAAAGCCTCTTTCAGTTGGTTCAAAATCCCCTTCAAAGTCACACTTGTAACAGCGATCGATCGGAGTATTGGTCCCTAGATAACCGACACGGTCATAGGCATAGTCCCAGACGGCTTCCAAGGCTTTAGGATTTTGCTGAAGAACTGGATACTCACAATAATGGATGAAACCACCTGACGCACCTGCTTCTGGATAAACTTTTTCAAAATCCAGTTTTTCAAACGGTGTTGGATTTTTACGGACATCATAGTGGAACGAGTTGGTGTAGTATTCCTTGTCTGTAATATCAGGAATAGAGCCGAACTTCTCTGTATCCAAACGGCAGAAGCGATCTGTCAAGCTTTCAGACGGTGTGGAGTAGATAGAGAAATGGTAACCATATTGGTCAGACCACTCTTCCACACGACGTTTCATATCGCGAATAATATCCAGTGTAAATTCCTTGGCTTCAGGATTGCTTTCCCAGTTATTGCCAAAGAAGACAGTAGCCACTTCGTACAAACCAATGTAGCCCAGCGAAACTGTCGCACGGCGATTCTTAAAGAGTTGGTCAACACTTTCTTCTTTTCCGAGACGGCGACCAAAGGCTCCGTACTGATAGAGGATAGGGGCATTCGCTGGTGTTGCTTCCTTGGTTCTTTCCACACGGTAAACCAAGGCATCTTCCGCGATATTCATCCGCTCATTGAAGATTTCCCAAAACTTATTCAGATCCCCTTCAGACTCGAGAGCGATACGAGGCAGATTGACTGTCACAACACCTAGATTCATCCGACCTGAATTGACCTCAACACCATTTTCATCTTTCCAGCCTTGGAGGAAGGAACGACAACCCATAGGCACCTTGAAAGAACCAGTCAGTTCGATAATCTTATCATAGGACAAGACATCTGGGTACATCCGCTTGGTTGCACACTCGAGCGCTAACTGTTTGATGTCGTAGTTTGGAGTCCCTTCTTCCAAGTTAAGGCCTCTTTTCAGCGTAAAGATGAGTTTAGGGAAGATGGCTGTTCGATGTTCTGAACCAAGACCCTTGATACGAATGGTCAAGATAGCTTTTTGAATTTCCCGTTCAAAACGATTGGTTCCTAGACCGAAACCTAGTGAAGTAAACGGTGTTTGCCCATTTGAAGTGAAGAGAGTGTTGATTTCATACTCAAGAGATTGCATGGCATCGTAGATGTCCTTTTGCGTTTTCTTCCAAGCGTAATCTTCCCGTTTTTCAGGCAAAACCCACTCTTCCGCATCCTTGAGGTGCTTTTGGTAATTCTTCTCTGCATACGGAGCCAAGACTTCATCGATACGGTCAGCTGAACACCCACCGTACTGGCTAGAAGCGACATTGGCGATGATTTGTGAAATCTGAGCTGTCGCAGTTTGGATAGACTTGGGACTCTCTACCTCTGCATTACCAATCTTAAAACCATTTTCCAACATGCCTTTAAAATCAATCAAACAGCAGTTGGTCATCGGAGTGTAGGGGCTGTAGTCCAAGTCATGATAGTGGATATCCCCCTTTTGGTGAGCATTGGCTACGTGCTTAGGAAGCATTTGCAGTCCGATTGATTTCCCAACAATCCCTGCTGTCAAATCACGCTGGGTGTTGAAGACATCACTGTCTTTATTGGCATTTTCATTGACAACCGCCTGATCTTTATTGAGAAGTTTATGAATGCTAAAGTTGATATCTGTCGCTTTTGAGCGCTCAAAATCCCTTTGTGTCCGATAAGTGATATACTCCTCAGCCAGCGCATATTCTTTGGCTTCAAGGAGTTCATGCTCTACGATATTCTGAATCTCGTAAATCTTGACACCTTGAGGGAAACGACTGTGAATTTCCGCAACAATACGCTCAAGCAGCCCATTTAGACGTTTTTCGACCAAGGGTGTCACATCCATGACTTTGTCAGCCGCCTTGTGGAGAGCTTTGTCAATCTTGTCTACATCAAACACTACACGTCTACCATCTCGTTTTTCAACAAACAAAGTGGGAACGGTTGCAAGATTTTCTTCTAATACAATCATATCCATGCTCTTTTCTATTTTTCTTCTTAAATGATATTATACCACTCTAAAAAGAAAAATCAATATCTTGTGTTAAAAATTCTAAAATTTTTAAAAATACACAAGATATTGATTTGTTATTTAGATTTATAAAGCTTGAATTCCTTACTATCCGTCTGAACAAGCTCGTATTTTTCACTAAGTAGGCTCTCTACATCCGACCACAAGGCAACCTTTTGATTGACCAAAATCATCTTCGGTTGATTTTCTTTCAAGTCATTGACTAGTTTCGTTTTATTCTCGTCGCTTGCAGTATAGAGTGTTGGTGTTACTAGAGAGCTTGGTGCCAAGCGTTCACTTGCGCGGTAGAAATCTGGCCGATTATCCCAAGCATAGACACGATCCTCAGAACTCGTTTGCTGTTTGACCAAGCTAGCAAGCTGCTCGCGTTCCTGATAAGTACTTGGATGCGAAATATAGCGACTCAAAAGGGGTAGAGAAATCAAATAAATAATCGCGACTAGTGGCAGATAGAAATTTCCTTTAAGGTAGCGACTAAAGAGTGATGAAGAGCGGACTCTTCGTCTACTACGACTGATGCATTCAGGACTCCCTTCTTTGACGCTGATTAGCAATAATAATGTCATAAAGGGTAAAATCGCTGCTAAACGCGAGCCATGCAAAGGTTCCTTTGAAAGAATTAACAGAGCAAGAGTTACTAATAAACCTAAATTAGCGCCTATTGAGATAGCAAATTGTTTGGCTGGCTTAGATTGAACAATCCCTGAAACAATCAATGTCAACAATCCTAAGGCAAGGGCTAACGAGCCATAAAAAGCTGCGTTATCAATCAACTTGGTATTTGAAAGCAATCCAAGAGTTGCTACTGGATACAAGGTATGACTTATCGCATCGCCAAAAGTTCCTGTCACTACTGTATAGTAGCCAATCGGATAAAAAATGGTAGAAAACCCTAAAGCTGATGCGAAAAATTGATACAAACCATGAACAAATCGACGCTTGACAATATTAAATCCAAACAACATCAATGCGAGGGCAAGGGCAAATAAAAGTGTAGGGATAGGAGATAAAAAGAATGCTAATGCTAAACTCATCCCAACGAGCAAAAATCCTTTGTCATTGATTGGATTCTCCAGATAGTCAGCTATCAAGCTAAAAGCATAAAACAAGAAGGGCATCGCTACAATCACAGCATAGCTACCACCAAATCCCAGACTGGCTACAAGAAGATAGAAAATAGCCAATAATTGTCTAGCTTGACCTCTTTGACCTGTCAATGTATTTGCAGATTTGAATAGAAAAAAACCAGCACCAAACAATGCTACCCACTCCGCCAATGCAAATAGAATGCTCCCTTGAGAAAGATATATTAGTAAATAATAAAGCAGTCCGTTTGAGCCATAATAGTCTGTGTAAATTTGGCCATTCTGGTGCAATGCCCAACCAGTATAAAAGTCTTGCATTTGTTGGGGACTCACCAGACCAAAGATAAAGGGTACCACACCCGAGATGACTGTAGCAAATAGGCTCCAAATTAAGATACTAAAAAATGGAGAACCACTTGTTTTAGTAGCATCTTGATTTAGTTGTAAATCCTCCTCTTGAACTGCTTCAAACTGTTGTTCATAGGGGTAAGTAGCTGCTCCCTCATCATTTTTTCCATATACGTTCATTCATCTTCTCCTCTAAGTTTATCTGTTTTAGTATATCAAAAACTTAGAGGAATGTCAGCTGGTGATTGATATTTCCTTAACTTCTTATCTAACTCAGCGAAACGTTCAATTTCACGAAATCGGTGTAAACTACTTGTTTGAAATTCTAGCATAAACTCATACTCTTCTTGTCTTATCATTTTATCTCCTTATTTATCTATTCGAAAAAAAAAGAAAAATTTGTCCCAAACCTGATTTCTTCATCTATTTTTGAACATCTATCACATTAAAAAATTTGATCATTACCTATGTTCTAGTGGAAAATTCATTATGCTGCTTAAATGGTAAATCATTCACTATCGTAATTTCAATTGCTTGAGAGATCAAATCACCAAGATTTTATTCACCTTGCCATTTTGAACTTCGAACAAACACAAGGTAAGCTGGTTGCTTGAATACAAAATTTTGTACTTTGAAACTTCAAAACTGTAAACGTAAAATTTTCGTTATTTTGAATATTATAAAAGAGGGAGAATCACTCTGATTCTCTCTTCTGCTTAATTTGATATCAGCTACTACTATTGACAGAAATCCATTAGCATTGTATCAAAAAAAAACGATAACTTCGTTAAGAAGTTATCGTTTCTCAGAGTTGACATCTAATAGCTTTCAACTCTTCATTGATTAACCATCAAGACAAGATAAATTATTCTTCCTCTTCTCTCAATCTAGGTTTAATCAAGCTAATACCAGCAAGTGCTGCAGCAATTCCCAAGCCAAGTACCGCCGCAGAAGATGATTCCTCACCTGTATTTGGCAGAACAGCAGTTCTAGGAACTCGTGGTTCTACTGGCTTGTTCGGAGCTGGTGCTGGGGTAGGAGCTGGTGGTACCGGAGTTGGCGGTACTTCAGCCTTCTTGTAAGTTACGACTTCATCTGCTGGTTTAGCTGAGTCTGCTGTAACCTTCACATCTGCTACGCTTGCTTTATCCGCTACGTAACCCTTGATGTCTGGTGAAGTTTGTCCCTTGATCACGTCATCTT
>ERZ773075.86-NODE-86-length-78806-cov-7.17116_pt1 | contig 78806 bp, 71 predicted proteins | sample MGYA00580614_ERZ773075 | MGnify/ENA primary metagenome ERZ773075 (study PRJEB29015, sample SAMEA2738021) | human oral metagenome | biome: human oral; feature: human-associated habitat; material: dental | place: China | collected 2043 ...
ATTCGTTGCATTGGTAGATGGTTTTGGGGGCTTTTGCCATGATGTTTTCCCTGCTAAGTTGGAACCGGCCGGTGTGTCGACAAATCCCAAGGCCGTCTGAAAAAGTAATTTTCAGACGGCCTTTGCCTATTTGGTGGGGACGAGAACGGGTAGGCCTGTGCGGCCGCCGTTATTTATCCTCGTCTTTTTTCGTTTTTTTCTGAACGGGTTTTTTCGCCGCCAAGCCTAAAGATTTTTGCCATTCCGCCGGATTTTTAACCAATTCGAGCGCTTTGCGGAGCTGGTCGTCTTTGGCCGGATTCGGGATGCGGCGCGACGATAGGTCGGCTTCGTCTTTTTTCTTGTCCTGTTTGCCCTTGCCGTCGGTTTTGCCTGCTTCCGACTTATCGATTTCCTGATAATCGCTGCGGCTTTTCACATCTTCGCCGCCGTTCGGGTTGCCGATGTGGCCGATTAAGTCGGCTTCGCGGCTTTCAAAGGCACGGTCTTTGTCTTTGACTTCTATGTCGGGCACGATACCCTGCGCTTGGATGGAGCGGTCGTTCGGCGTGTAGTACAGGGCGGTGGTCAGCTTGACCGCGCTGCCGTTGGACAACGGGATAACGGTTTGCACCGAACCTTTGCCGAAACTCTGCGTACCGACTACGACGGCGCGTTTGTGGTCTTGCAACGCGCCGGCCACGATTTCGGAAGCGGAAGCCGAACCTGAGTTGATCAACACGGTCAGCGGGATAGTTTTCAACTCGACCGGCAGTCCTGATAGCGGGTCTTTGCCGGCGGACAGCAGATAATCTTCGGGCGTGGCTTTAAGCACCATGCCTGCTTTGCCGTCGCGTCCTTTGGTGCTGACGACGTTGACATCGGGTTTCAAAAAGGCTGCGGACACGCCGACCGCGCCGTTGAGCAGGCCGCCCGGATCGTCGCGCAAGTCAAGAATCAGGCCTTTCAGCGGGCCTTTGTTGAGCTTGGTCAAATCCTTGGCCGCTTCGGTAATGCCCGGAACCGTGCGTTCTTGGAACTGGGAAACGCGGATGTAGCCGTAGCCGGGTTCGAGCAAGTGGTGGCGCACGCTTTTGACTTTGATGATGGCGCGGGTCAGGTTGACGACGATGGGCTTGTCGGCATTCTTGCGCGACAGGGTCAGGGTGATTTTGGTACCCGGTTTGCCGCGCATTTTTTTAACCGCTTCGCTGACGGTCATGCCGCGGGTGGATACGTCGTCGATTTTGACGATGAAGTCGCCGCTTTTCACGCCGGCCCGCTCGGCGGGCGTATCTTCAATCGGGGCGATAACTTTGACGAAACCGTCTTCCTGTCCGATTTCCATGCCCAAACCGCCGAATTCGCCGCTGGTGGATTCTTTCAGGTCGGCATAGTCTTTTTTGTCCATATATTCCGAATGCGGGTCAGCGCCCACATCGACCCCTTTCATGGCGCCTTCGAACAGCTCGGAATCGGGTTTGTCCTGATAATAGTTGGCTTTGATTTGGCCGTATACCTCCGCCATCGTACGGATGGACTGTACCGGCAGGGATTCTTCTTTTTTTGCCTTCTCGGCTGCAAAGCTTTGTAGGCTGAGGCTGAGTGCGACGCCGCTGAATGCGCCCAGAGTGTAAAGTGCGACTTTTTTTAAAGTGGAATTCGACATTATTTTTTACTTTCTCTTTCTTATCTGAGTTTTCAGACGGCCTGAAAACGTAAGTTTTGTACTTTATGCGATTATGGCGCGTGAAACAACTGCTTTCGGGTAAAAAAATGCTAATCAAAGTATAACGTTATGCCATCCGATAGGTGTGGCTGGCCGTGTGTCCGGCGGGTTTTCAGACGGCATCGGGCAGTCTGAAATCAGTTTATCCAGGAGAGCGGGTTCATATTCTGACCGTTGTAGCGGATTTCCAAATACAGGCCTTCTTCGCCGCCCGGCAGTACACCGCTGATGCCTAGGGGCGCACCGGCGTCAATCCGGCTGCCGTCGGCAACGGAAATACTGCCCAGCCCCGAATAGATGCTGACGTAACCTTCGCCGTGGTCGACAACCACGACTTTGCCGTAGCCTTCCAGTTCGGAGGCATAAACGACCGTACCGGCCGCAATGCTGCTGACGGTCGAAGGAACGGCTTGGTAGAACACGCCTTTCCATACTTCGCCGTCGCCGCGGTCATGTCCGAACAGTCCTGCCAATATGCCTTGAACCGGCTTTTTCAGACGGCCTTGCATACGGCTGAAGCTGTTGGGATTGGTAGAAATGTAATGACCCGCGGTAACGGGGGCGCGCAGGTTCATGTCTTCGGCGGTCAGACCGGACGTGGCAGACTGGCCGTCCGTCGATTTTTGCTCGGCCGCCTTGGCTTTGCGCGCTTTATCTGCGGCAGCCAAGCGCGCTTCGGCGGCTTTTTTGCGCGCCTCGGCCTCTTTTCTGTGTTGTTCCGCTTTGCGTTTGTTGAGGTTGTCCAATAAGGTGTTCAACCGCTGCTCGCTGTCTTTCCGGTTGAGCAGTTTTCGGGCGTCCTTTGCCATTTGTGCATTCTGGCGGCGGCTTTCGTTTTGCTCGGCGGTGTTGTGCACGCCTTGCTTGCGCAATGCGGACTGGACGCCGGCCTGAAGGCGTTTCAGGCGCGTAAGTTCGGCATTGATTTTATTTTCCTGTGCGGCCAATTCCCGCTGCTGTTTCGACAAATCGCGTATGACCTGTTCGTTGGCGGTATTGATGTAGCGGGTATAGCGCAGAAAACGGGTTTTCTGGCCGGGTTCGGCTTTTTTCAGGAACAGGGCAACCGCATTGGGCTGGCTGTTTTTATAGTTCCCCGATACAAAACGGGAAATCTGCGCGCGCATACTGGAAACTTCGGTTTTCAGACGGCCTAAATCGGCATTCAGCTTTTGGAATTTGTCCCAGGCGTCCCGCTGCTGCCGGTTGATGCCCGCAAGGTCGTTGCGCGTTTGGCGCAATGTGGCTGCAACGTGGACCAGCAATGCGTCGGCGCGGTTGTGCAATGCTTTTTTGCTTTCCAAATCATTGGCTGCCGCAGTAACGGCGGCGCGCATCTGAGGTGTGCCGTTTTTGCCGATAACGGCATCGGGTTGTTGCTCGTTATTTTCCTGCCGTTCGGCCTGCTTGTCCGATTTCTTTGCGGCTTTTCTGCCTCTGCCGCCTTCATCTTGGTCGGCGTCTTGTTTGTGTTTCCGGTCTGCTTTGGCCGTTTCTTTTTTGACGTTGGCCGACGGTTTGTCTTCGTCGGTTTTCTCTTTTGCTTTCAGTGTTTCCTTTCCTTTGCGGCTTTTCGGGTTTTCTTGTTTTTCGGATTTGTCCCGTTTGGTGGTTTTACCGTCTTCTTTGTCCTGCCGTGTGTCGTTTTTCTTATTGTCCGCCTTTACTTTGCGTGATTGTTTGCCTGCCGGTTCGTCTGCATCCGTTTTTTTGCCGGAGGTTTTTCCGACTGTTTGTCTCGAAGTTTTGTTTCCGCTTGCTTTGGCGGTGTCTTTTTTGCTTTTTATATTTTGTTCTTTGACGGATTGGGCTTTGTTTTCCTTGCTTTTAGCGGCGTTGTGGGCGGCAAATGCGGGAGCGGAAAACGAGATTAACAGGGCGAGTAAGAGGGGTTTGTAACGCATCATGATGTTTTGTGAAAATAATGAATGAAAAGATGGAGGGCAATGCGGAATTATACTGTTTGCAGCGGGCGGGTGGCAATTTGTTCGAAAGGCTGCGGCTGGTATGAACATAGGCTGTTAGGCCGTCTGAAACCTTGCCTGGTCGGCTTGCAATATCTGCGGGGAGCCTCATATAGTATCCGTGTCAAACCAACAATCTTAATCCATCAGAATGAGACATCAATTATTTATAGCGGTTGCCGCCCTGATATTGGCGGCCTGCGGCGGTAGCGATGCAGATAAAATCGGCAGGGCCAGTACGGTATTTAATATGCTGGGTAAAAACGACCGTATCGAAGTGGAAGGTTTTGACGACCCCGATGTTAAGGGAGTGGCCTGTTATATTTCTTACGCGAAAAAGGGCGGTTTGAAGGAAACGGTCAACTTGGAAGAAGATGCCAGCGATGCTTCGGTGTCGTGCGTGCAGACGGCAGACATTATCCGCTATCGCGAAGAGGCGGTAATCAAGCCTAAGGAAGTGTTCAAACGCAGCGCCAGCGTGGCTTTTAAGAGCCAGCAGATTATCCGCTATTACGATGGGAAGCGTAAGGCTTTTGCTTATTTGGTGTATAGCGACAAGATTATCCAAGGTTCGCCGAAAAATTCGTTGAGCGCAGTGTCCTGCTACAACGGTCAAAAGGCGGACGAGCGGGAGATTGCGGGGGTGCCGAACCGGCAGGTTTTCGGTTCGTGCGTTGTTGACGTGGCTGCGGCTGCCAAACGGTAAAGAAACGACATGAATTTAGCCAATCATTTTTTAGTTGCGATGCCGGATATGGACGATCCGTTTTTCGACGGCAGCGTGGTCTATATCTGCGAACATAATGAAGACGGCGCTTTGGGGCTGATTATCAACAAGCCTTCGCCGGTTACGATGGATTTGATTTTTGCAGCCAGCGATCGCAATATTCCGCTGCGTTTTCAAGATGAAAGCGTGATGATGGGCGGGCCGGTACATGTCGATCGCGGTTATGTGGTGCATACGCCGATAGGCAACTGGCAAAGCAGTATGGCGGTTACGGAAGATATTGCATTGACGTCTTCGCGCGATATTATCGAAAATCTCGCCGACCCGAAAAAGGTTGCCAAGGCGCTGGTCAGCATTGGTTATTCGAGCTGGGGAAAAGGCCAGTTGGAGCAGGAATTGGCAGATAATGTATGGCTTACCGTGCCTGCCGATGAAGGGATTTTATTCGATGTGCCGTATGAAAACCGTTATAGCGCGGCGTTTGCCAAGCTGGGCATCGAACCTGCTTCTCTGATTTGCGGAGCGGGACATGCTTAAAGTGCCTGCCGGTACGACGTTGGCTTTCGATTTCGGCGAAGTGAGAATCGGTGTGGCACAAGGTGATGCGGAAGTAGGTTTGTCCCATCCGCTTACCACGGTAACGGGCGGCAGCAACGAGGTCAAATTCGAAGCGGTGGCGAAACTGGTCGACGAATGGCAGCCCGTGCAATTCGTAGTCGGCCTGCCGGTACATGCCGACGGTACGGAGCACGAACTGACCCGACTGAGCCGGAAATTCGGCAGGCGATTGCAGGGCAGGTTCAAGCTGCCGGTATATTGGGTGGACGAGCGGATGTCGTCGCTATATGCGGAAAGCCTGTTGGCCGAAGCCCAAGTGTTCGGCCGCAAACAAAAAGCCGTGCTTGACCAAGTGGCCGCACAAGCCATTTTGCAGGGGTTTTTTGAGGGTGGGGCGGTCGAATATTTTAATGGCCGCGAAGAAATAGATTGAATCGGGTAAAGAGGCCGTCTGAAAGTAATTTTTCAGACGGCCTCTTTTGTTTGCCGGAATCGCCGGTTATTTTTTTGCCGCATATTTGGCGCGTACTATTTCGATTACGGCCGGCAGGATGGAAATAACGATGATTGCACCCAGAACCAAGCCTAAGTTATTTTTTACTAAGGGAATATTGGCAAAGAAATAACCCAAATACGAAAACAGCAATACCCATGCCAGCGCGCCGATGATGTTGTAGCGGATAAACCTGTCGTAATGCATGTCGCCCATACCGGCCACGAACGGGGCAAAGGTGCGCACAATCGGAACAAAACGGGCAATGATAATGGTCTTGCCGCCGTGTTTTTCGTAGAACGCATGGGTTTTTTCCAAATAGGCGCGGCGGAATATTTTGGAATCGGGATTGGAAAACAGCTTTGCACCGAAATATTTGCCAATCGTGAAATTGACCGCATCGCCCAAAATAGCGGCAACCAGCAGAATCAGCACCATGATATGAATGTTCATCCCGCCGACGGCGGCAATTCCGCCCGCGGCAAACAATAAAGAGTCGCCGGGCAGGAATGGCGTGGCGACCAAGCCCGTTTCACAGAAAATAATCAAAAACAGAATCGCGTAAATCCACATGCCGTATTGTGCGGAAAGTGCGGTAAGGTGCTGATCGATATGGAGGATAAAATCGATAACGGTACCAATCACGGTCGGGTTCCTGAAATGGGTTGAGGTTTCTAAGCCGAACGACGGGTCGGATAAAGGTTCCAAAGCGGAATCATGTACAGATACGGAATAACGGGGCCGTCTGAAAAACAGTGATACAGCCGTTTCAGTCTCAAAGTTTAAGCCAATTTTGATTTCATCAATTCTTGGACTTGTTGCGGATTGGCCTTACCTTTGCTGGCTTTCATCACTTGGCCGACCAGCGCGTTGAAGGCTTTTTCCTTACCCGATTTGTACTCTTCCACCGATTTGACGTTGTTAGCCAGCACTTCGTCAATGATTTTTTCAATCGCCCCCGTGTCGGTCATCTGCTGCAAACCGTGTTTTTCAATGATTTCGGCGATGGTTGCTTCGGGCTCCGCCCACATGGCTTCAAAGGCTTTTTTCGCCAATTTGCTGCTTAAAGTGCCATCGGCGATTTTGCCTACCAGCGCGGCGAGGCGTGGGGCGGTAATCGGGCTGCCGGCAAGTTCCATGCCTTCTTTGTTCAGCGTGGCGGCGAGTTCGCCGTTCATCCAGTTGGCAGTCAGCTTGCCTTGTCCGCTGGCTTTGGCGGCTTCTTCAAAATAGGCAGCCTGCACGCGGCTGGCGGTGAGCAGGCGCGCGTCGTAGTCGGATACGCCGTAATCCGCCACGAAACGTACCGCCATTTCTTTCGGCAGTTCGGGCATTTCTTCTTTGGCTTTTTGCAACTGGCCGTCTGAAATAATGACGGGCAGCAAATCGGGGTCGGGGAAGTAGCGGTAGTCGTGCGCGTCTTCTTTCAGGCGCATCACGCGGGTTTCGCCTTTTTCCGGGTCAAACAGCATGGTTGCCTGCTGTACTTTGCCGCCGTCTTCCAAAATCTCGATTTGCGCTTCCACTTCGTAATTAATCGCCTGCTCCAAGAAGCGGAAGGAATTGAGGTTTTTAATCTCGCGGCGCGTGCCGAATTCTGCTTGGCCTTTCGGGCGCACGGATACATTGGCATCAACGCGGAACGAGCCTTCCGCCATATTGCCGTCGCAGATGTCCAGCCATGTTACCAAGCTGTGTAAGGCTTTGGCGTAGGCAACGGCTTCGGCAGCGGAGCGCATTTCGGGTTCGGATACCACTTCCAACAACGGCGTGCCGGCACGGTTCAGGTCGATACCAGTTGCGCCGTTCAAGCCCTCATGCACGGATTTGCCCGCATCTTCTTCCATGTGCGCGCGGGTTACATTGATGGTTTTTACATCGTCGCCGACCACGATTTCCAGTTTGCCGTGTTCGACAATCGGTAAATCCAACTGGCTGATTTGATAGCCTTTGGGCAAGTCGGGGTAAAAGTAGTTTTTGCGATCGAACACGTTTTTCTGATTGATTTTTGCATCCAAAGCCAAGCCTAATTTGATGGCTTTTTCAACGACTTCGCGGTTCATTACCGGCAGTACGCCCGGCAAAGCACATTCCACCACGCTGGCGTGCGCATTGGGTTCCGCTCCGAATGCGGTCGATGCGCCGCTGAAGATTTTGGATTGGGTGTTTAATTGGACGTGGATTTCCAAGCCGATTACTGTTTCCCAAGTCATAAGAGGTTCTTTCTTTTGATGTCAATAATATAAAGTGGTCAGCCGTTTTCAGACGACCTGTTTGTTTTTCAAATGGCAAAGGTCGTCTGAAAACGTAGAGTCAAGTCTTCTGAAAGCAAGCCTGCATCTCGACCGCCATGTTATCCAGCATTTGGTAACGTTTGCGGTACATCGAACGCTTTTTGCTTTCGATTTCCGCCAAGTCTTTTCGCGGCGGGATTTGCGGCAGATGCCAGTAGCCGTCGCTTTCGAGCGTTGCGCCGTTCTCCTGCCAAAACTGGTCGTAATTCATTTTGACCCGTTTCTTCAGCCGCCAGCGCAGTTTGACCTGATGTTCTTGGGCAATGCCGATAACACCGCCCAAATTGAGCGATATCGAAAAATATTGCAGGGCGGTTACCATCAGTTGTTGCGGGCGCAGACCGTGGAGTTGTTTGGTCAGGCTGCGTACAAGGTCTTTAGCTTCTTCCCCCGCAGGGCCTTGGATAGAGGCGGCCAGCAGTTTACCGTCAACTAAGGCGAAGGTTGCCATGTAGAGACGTTTTCCTTCGCTGTCGCGCAGGGATAGCGACCACATTCCTTCATCCACGCAATTATCGTTTCGGTTCAGCCATAAAGTCAGGCCGTCTGAAAGATGCGCCAGAACGACATGGAATTTACGGGTCGTCATATTGGCGAGCGTTTCCTGCCCGAACAGTTTTTCGGCTGTCAGCAGGTCTTCTTTCATGACTTGCAGCCTGCGCCGTCTGTTGAAGCGTTGGTCAACAAAGGCGTGTATCAAAGGATAGGCATCTTGCGGCCGCCTTTGGAAAAAAGTACGGCGCGGCGCGGAGGCGTTGACAAATGTTTCAAAATCTTTGACATGCTGCCGTGTAAACAACCTGCGTAAGGAGAATTTCAAATGTTGGATTTGAAATTTCGGCGCATCCTCATATACGGTTTTGAAATCGGGAAAAACAAACTGCTCCGGCATCATGCGTTTCCATCAGGGGTTTGGGTATGCCAATCACTCGCCAACTGTACTTGATGCGCCGCGCCGAGGATTTTGGTTTCGGAGAAGTGGTTGCCGATGAACTGCACGCCGATGGGCAGTCCGCTGCTGCTGAAACCTGCGGGCAGGGTCAGGGCGGGCAAGCCGGCTAGATTCACGGCGATGGTATAGATGTCTGAAAGGTACATCTGCACGGGATCGTGGATGTCGCTGCCGAGTTTGGGGGCGGCGGTGGGCGCAGTCGGGGCAAGGATGAAATCACATTGTGTGAAGGCCGTCTGAAAATCGTTGGCAACGAGGCGGCGCAGTTTTTGGGCTTTCAGGTAATAGGCGTCGTAGTAGCCGTGCGACAACACATAAGTACCAATCATGATGCGGCGTTTGACCTCGCTGCCGAAGCCTTCGGCGCGGGTGTTACTGTACATTTCTTCAAGGTCGCCGAATTGGGCGGAGCGGTGGCCGTAGCGTACGCCGTCGTAGCGGGAAAGGTTGGTGCTGGCTTCTGCGGAAGCGAGGACGTAGTAAGCGGGGATGGACAGGGCGGTTTGCGGCAGGGAAACTTCAATGGTTTCCGCGCCTTGTGCTTTTAAAAGGTTAATCACGTTTTGCAAAGCAGCCTGCACATCGGCATCCGCGCCTTCGCCGAAATATTCTTTAGGCAGGCCGATTTTCATGCCTTTGAGCGGTTTGTCCAAGTCGCGGGTGTAGTCTTCTTTGCTGCGTTCCAAGCTGGTGGAATCACGCTCGTCGAAGCTTGCCATCGCATTGAGCAAAATCGCGCAGTCTTCGGCGATTTGCGCCATCGGACCTGCTTGGTCGAAACTGGATGCGTAGGCGACCATGCCGAAGCGGGAAACCGTGCCGTAGGTGGGTTTGATGCCGGTGATGCCGCAGTGTGAAGCAGGCTGGCGGATGGAGCCGCCGGTGTCTGAACCGAGCGCGACAGGGGCAAGGCGTGCGGCAACGACGGCGGCGGAACCGCCGGACGAACCACCGGGAACGTGTTCGGTATTCCACGGGTTTTTGGTCGCGCCGTAGAACGAGGTTTCGTTAGTCGAACCCATGGCAAACTCGTCCATATTGGTACGACCAAGCGTTACCATGCCTTCGTCAAGCAGGTTTTGTACGACGGTGGCCGTGTAGGGGGAGACGAAGTTGTCCAGCATTTTGGAACCGCACGCGCTGCGCCAGCCTGTTTGGCAGAAAATGTCTTTGTAGGCGATGGGTACGCCAGTGAGTGCAGTAGCATTACCTTGCGCGATACGTGCGTCGGCGGCACGGGCTTCGGCGAGGGTTTTATCTTGGTCGAGAGTGATGTAGCCGTTGATAGCCGGGTTCTGCGCAGCAATGGCGGCGAGGTATTCGGTTGCCAGTTCGACGGCGGAGATTTGTTTGGATTGGAGCAGTTGACTGGCTTGGGTGAGGGTATATCGGGTCATAAATTATTCTTCCGGAAGGGCTTTTCAGACGGCCTCAAATATTTATTGTTTGGATTTCAAACACGTAGAATGCTTCAAACAATCGGTTTGACAGATGGAGATTGAAGTATGCTTTCAGACGGCCTTGATTAGGATAAAGGCCGTCTGAAAAATTATTCTTCGATTACTTGCGGCACGATATATAGGCGGTTGCGCACTTCGGGGGCGACGGACTGATATTCGGCGGCGCGGTCGGTTTCGGTGATTTTGTCTTCGCGCAGGCGCAGGGCAGCTTCATGCGGGTGCGCCATTGGTTCGATGCCGTCGGTGTTTACACTCTGCATTTTTTCGACCATGGCGAAGATGTCGTTTAGCTCTTGCAATGTCTGTGCTTTTTCGCCGTCGTTAAGGTACAGGCGGGACAAGCGGGCGATTTTTTCCACGTCATTTAGTGTTAAAGCCATAAAAAATCCTTGTCTGAATAGTAAATCCGACCTTAATAAGGTATGATTGTGTCCGTCTTCGCGGAAATGAAGAATTATAACTGAAAACCGATATGGCGGCATGGCGTTTTTGGAAGGTCTCCGTTTGTACCTTATAGGAACCGTCTGAAAATATCTATGCCGATATGTTTTGACAATAGGGTACTATCGCACGTTTGGGTTTTTACCCGCGCATTCAGGTATTTTCATGTTTCAATTTATTTCACGTTACTTTTCCAATGATATCGCTATTGATTTGGGTACCGCCAATACCTTGATTTATCTTAGGGATAAGGGGATTGTGTTGGACGAACCGTCCGTCGTAGCCATACAGAATACCTCCGGAGGCAGGGATGCTATCGTTGCAGTGGGTACGGAGGCAAAAAAAATGCAGGGGCGCGCCCCGCGCAACATCCATATCGTACGCCCGATGAAAGACGGTGTGATTGCGGACTTTGATATTACTGAAAGAATGCTTGGTCTGCTCATTAAGAAAGCAGTAGGCGGAAGAATGGTTGTACCTCCGCGCGTGGTTATATGTGTGCCGGGCGGTTCCACCCAGGTAGAGCGTAAAGCCATCCGCGATTCTGCTTTCGCAGCCGGTGCGGCAAGTGTTTATTTAATTGAAGAACCGATGGCTGCTGCTTTAGGTGCAGGACTGCCCATTGAAGATGCCGCCGGTTCGATGGTAGTGGATATCGGCGGTGGTACGACCGAAATCGGTATTTTGTCGTTGAACGGTTTGGCATATTCCGATTCCGTCCGTGTTGGCGGAGATACTTTTGACGAAGCTATCGTACATCATCTGCGCCGTAACCGCGGAGTGATTATCGGAGAAACTACGGCGGAAGAAGTTAAGAAGAAAATCGGTACGGTGTTTGGAAACGATAAAACGACAGCCATCACGGTTAAAGGACGCAGCCTTGCGGAAGGTACGCCGAAATCAATGGCAGTAACTTCAGATGAAGTGCGCGAGGCATTAAGCGAACCGCTGAATCAGATTGTACGTTCCGTCAGACTGGCATTGGAACTCGCCCCGCCTGAACTGGCGGGCGATATTGCCGATCGCGGGTTGGTCTTGACCGGTGGCGGTGCTTTGCTCAAGGGTATGGATTTGCTGTTGGCAGATGCTACCGGACTACCGGTCGGTATTGCGGGAGAGCCTTTGAACTGTGTTGCATACGGAGCAGGTAAGGCTTTGGATTATATAGGGACTTTAAATGCAGTGTTCGTTGAAAACATGTAAGGCGGAAAGGTGATGGGACAGCCGTCTTGGCGTTTTGCCGGAAACGAAAGAAAAAGAAACAGTGGCAAGCTTTTTTTCAGGTTTGTCGGTTATGCCGCGCTTAGCGTGGCATTAATGATTTTGGACAGCCGTTTGGCGGCCGTACAGTATATTAGGCAGGCAGCTTCGGTAGTGCTTTATCCGATGCAGTGGTTTTCCAACCAACCGGTGCGACTGTACCAATATATAGGCACCCTGACCCAATCCCAGAGCGGGCTTATCGAGCAAAACAGATTGCTGTTGGAAGAAAATGGCCGTCTGAAAACCCGTTTGCAACGAGACGAAGTCAATTTGAGCGAGTTGAACGAATTAAGAAAACTTTACCGTTTGCAGCAGGCAGGAATTAATGATGTTACCGGTGCCGAAGTTATTTCGAGCGGAAAAGATCCGTTATCGGATAAGTTGATTATCAATAAAGGCAGCTTGGATGGTTTGAAGGCGGGAGATGCTGTTATTGACCAAAATGGACTGGTAGGGCAACTTACCCAAGCACTGCCGTACAGTTCCGAAGTAACGCTGCTCTATAGCAGCCAGAGCATTGTACCTGTCATGGTGGCCCGCACAGGTGAACGCAACCTGCTTTACGGCGGTGGCAATAAACTTGATTTACGCTATTTTCCCTCTGCATCTGATTTGAAGGTGAAGGATATTTTGCTGACTTCCGGTTTGGACAGTGTATATCCGGCCGGTATTCCGGTTGCGACGGTTGATACCATAGAGCGGTCTTCGGGTTCGCCGTATTATACCGCTTCACTTTCTCCGTTTGCCGCTTTACGTGGTAGCCGCTTCGTGCTGGTTGTTTCTCAGCCGAAATCCCAGACAACTAAACCTCAGCAATAAATCTATGAGTGATTTTGAAGATTCATATCGGGAAATTCCGTTGCGCATCGTCATAGGTAGTTTCCTTATGGCAATACTGCTTGATTTTATGCCGTTTCCTTTCGATGTATTTTTCTGGTTGCCGGAACTTACAGCATTGGCCTTACTTTATTGGGTTATGTATTTACCTAATCGAATTGGCATGGGGACGGCATTTCTTATCGGGCTTTTAGTCGATGTCGGTACGGCTGCGTCTTTGGGGTTACACGCCTTATCTTATACCGTGATGGTTTTTTTCGTTTTGCGTTATCACCGTCAAATCATGCTATATGGCCATGTTATGCAGATTCTCGTAGTACTGGCGTTGTTGTTATGTAATCAGACGGTATTGGTGGTGGCGCGTCTTTTTCTTAATCGTCAAATCATTACGTTACAAAGTTTTATTGCTCCGATTGTCGGAGCGTTGCTTTGGCCTCTGTTCAGCCAGTTGATACAGATGATAGTCAATCTCCGCAGAATCCGTCGGTAATGCCAATGAATAAGATTAAATCCGACCGACCCGCCAAACAGATTGATAAGCAGGAAGCAGCTTTAAGGGTGAAACGCGATTTCAGGTTACGGCTGATTGTCGCTTTCGCCCTGATTCTGTTTTTTTTCAGTCTGTTGTTTGCCCGGTTTGTTTATTTGCAGATACTGCATCGCAATGAGTTTTCGGGGCAGGCGTCCAGTAATCGTATTACGCTTATCCCTACGCCTCCGGCTCGTGGGGATATTGTAGATGTAAACGGCGTGTCGTTGGCTAGAAACTATCCTGCTTTTTCGTTGGAAGTCATTCCGAGCAAGATTGAAGGTAGGATGGAGGATTTGATTCAGGCATTGGGTGCGTATGTGGAAATCAGTAAAACTGATTTGAAACGTTTTGAGAAATTTCGTGTTGCTTACCGCAAATTTGAAAATATCCCTTTGAAACTAAGGCTGACCGATGCAGAAGCTGCAAAATTATCAGTACATCTGCATGAATTTAAAGGTGTGGAAATCAATTCGCGCACTTTCCGCGAATACCCTTATGGGAAATTGGCTTCACATTTCCTAGGCTATATCGGCCGCATCAGTGACCGAGATCAAGAGCAGTTGGATGCAAATAACCTGACCGCACTTTATCGCGGCAGTACCCATATCGGTAAGTCGGGTTTAGAAGCATATTATGAGAACCAGTTGCACGGCGTGCCCGGTTATCAGGAGGTGGAAAAAGATGCTTACGGTAATGTCGTACGTGTATTGAAAAACGTTCCTTCGAAAATGGGGCAAACTTTGCGTCTTACGCTGGACATCCGTATGCAGTTGGAAGCAGACCGCCTGTTGGAAGGTCGGCGTGGTGCATTGATTGCCATCAATCCGCAAAACGGTGATGTCTTGGCATTTGTTTCCAAGCCTTCGTTCGATCCGAACCTGTTTATTGACGGTATCGACGGAGATACATGGAAGGCATTGAACGAAGATTGGCAGCGACCGTTGATTAACCGTGTAACGCAAGGGCTTTATCCTCCAGGTTCTACGTTTAAGCCGTTTATGGGTATGGCTTTGTTGGAAAGCGGAAAAATTACGCAAAATACAGTCATTCCTGCTCCGGGGGCATGGAGCATTCCGGGTAGCCGCCATCTCTTCCGGGATTCGGTGCGCAGGGGCCACGGTTCAGCAAATTTGAGTAAGGCTATTCAGGTTTCGTCAGATACGTTTTTCTACCGTTTAGGTTACGAAATGGGCATAGACAAAGCCAGTCCCAAATTGGCCGAATTCGGTTTCGGTTCTATAACCGGCATAGACCTGCCGAACGAGTATCGCGGCGTATTACCGAGTAGGGAATGGAAAGCCAAACGGTTTGCCAAATCCGAAAATAAGGCGGCAAGGGAATGGATGCCGGGGGAGATGGTTTCTGTCAGTATCGGACAGGGCTACAACGCCTATACCCCCCTGCAAATGGCTCATGCCACTGCATCCTTGGCCAATGACGGCGTGGTTTATCAGCCGCATCTTGCTAAAGAACTGTTGAATTACGGCAGCAGAGAAATCACCAGAATCAATCCGAATCCGGCGAAGACCATACCTTTTAAAAAAGATAATTTCGAGTACGTCAAGCGCGCTATGGAGAAAGTGCTGCAACCGGGCGGAACCGCACACCGTATCGGCGGAGGATTAGCATACAGCATGGGAGGGAAAACCGGTACGGCGCAGGTGGTACAGATTAAACAGGGACGCAGTTATAACGCCGCCGCTCTTGCCGAACGCCACCGCGACCATGCTTGGTTCATTTCGTTCGCTCCATTGGAAAAACCGGAAATTGCCATTGCCGTACTTCTGGAGAACGGAGGCTGGGGAGCCAGTGCTGCTCCGCTGGCACGTAGTCTGACGGATTTTTATATGCTTAACCTGAAGCAGGGTATACAGCCTCCTGCGGAAAATATTTCCGGCGGCAGGCATACCGAAAGAAGCATGACGGCTCCGACGGTTTTTCAGACGGCCTATGGCATCAATACTAATGCTGATGCGGAAAGTGCGGTGTCGGCAAGTGCGGTACAAGGGGAATGAAGTGAATGAAATAGTCAAGGTTTTAGGTAAAATCAAGCGGGAACTTTGGTCGCCTATCGATTCATGGCTGTTTTTCGCCATGTTGCTGATTTACGTTATGAGCCTTTTCCTGCTTTATTCTGCCGACGGGCAGGAATTCGGCCAACTTGAAAACAAAACCCTGCATACAGTTTTATCGTTTATGCTGCTTTGGGTTATCGCCCGTATCCGCCCGCAGGCAATAGCAAAATTTGCACCGCCGTTTTATATATTGGGTGTGGTGCTGTTGATAGGTGTGGAAGTGGCGGGAGTTACTGTAAACGGCTCCACACGTTGGCTGAATCTTGGATTTACGCGCATTCAGCCGTCCGAAATTATGAAAATCGCGTTGCCGGTTATGTTGGCATGGTATTTCCAGCGTTATGAGGACAGTCTCAACTGGAAGCATTATTCCGCCGCACTGTTGATAGTGATGATTCCGGTCGCCTTAATTTTGAAACAACCCGATTTGGGGACGGCAACACTGATTATGGCTTCGGGACTTCTGGTCGTCTTCTTTGCAGGTTTGCCGTGGAAAGCCATATTGGTTGCCGTAATCGGGTTTATCGGTCTGTTGCCTCTGCTATGGAATTTCGGTATGCATGATTATCAGCGTACCCGTGTTCTGACGTTGCTTGATCCGACGCAAGACCCGCTTGGTGCGGGCTACCACATTATCCAGTCGATGATTGCCATCGGATCGGGGGGTATTTGGGGCAAGGGCTGGCTTAACGGTACGCAAACCCATCTCGACTATATTCCGGAAGCAACGACCGATTTTATTTTTGCCGTGTTCGGAGAAGAGTTCGGGCTTATCGGTAATGTATTGCTACTATTGGTTTATTTGATTATCTTGGCGCGCGGACTAATTATCGCCGCACGGGCAGAAACATTGTATAGCCGTGCTTTGGCAAGTGCGCTAACTATGACGTTTTTCTGTTACGCGTTCGTAAACATGGGGATGGTCAGCGGTATCCTGCCTGTCGTCGGCGTACCGTTGCCTCTGGTCAGCTATGGTGGTACGGCAACACTCTCCATCATGATGATATTGGCTCTTTTGATGAGCATCGGCAACGAAAACAGATTTAAAGGGAAAGAGTAAGTATGGGTTTGGGTGTTGAGATTTCAAAGCTGATACTGGCTTTTATGGTGTTGATTAATCCTTTCGGCGCTTTATCCATCTATCTTGATTTGACGCGTAACCATAATACGAAGGAACGGCGTAAAATCACTTCGGTTGCTGCATTGACTGTTTTCATCGTCATTACTGTTTTTGCACTGACCGGTGGCTTTTTGCTGAAACTTTTGGGCATTAGCGTTGGTTCGTTCCAAGTGGGCGGCGGTATTTTGGTTTTGTTGATTGCCATTTCCATGATGAACGGCAACAGTAATCCGGCAAAACCCGATTTAGGCACTTCGGAAGAAGCGGAAATCACCATACAGCAACCTAAAAACGACCAAAATATCAACGCTATCGCCGTAGTGCCGATTGCTATTCCGATGATGGTTGGTCCGGGCGGTATTTCTACCGTGATTATTTATGCCTCGGCAGCCAAAAATTATTGGGACATTATTTCCATTATTGCGGCGGGTCTGCTTATCAGCCTGATTTGTTATGCCGTACTGATGGCATCTTCCCGAATCAGCCGCTTTTTAGGCGATACCGGTCTGACGATACTCAACCGCATTATGGGTATGTTGCTGGCCGCCGTGTCGGTGGAAATCATCGTGGCGGGACTAAAAGCGATTTTCCCGCAGCTTATTTCATAATGTTTCCATTTTATAAAGGAAATCGGCGTTAAGCATGCAAAGTGAAGCAACCCCTTAATGCTTGTATCCTAATCCGGCACATTTTGTGAGGCCGTCTGAAAACAGTGTTCACTACAATGCACTACATTTTCAGACGGCCTCATCATATAATACGTTTTCCCAATAACAACGATAAGCAAAACAAAGGAGCAGATTTTGTTTCTCAGTCACAATCCAGCCGACGGTTCGGAACTCTGCCGCCGCGAAGCCGAGTCATGGCAGTCGTTTCTGCAAAAACTGCACTGTCTCAGAATCGAACAACAATCGTTTTCTACATTACCCGTTACCGCGCGCACGGCATTATTGAGCGATTTTGCCGCCCGTTTGGAAGCAAATCAGGACAAGTTGGCGCGAATGATGTGTGAGGAAGTCGGCCGCTGTCTGCGCGAGTGCAGGGCTGAGTTGAATAAATCAGTCGAACTCATCCGCTACTACGCCCGTCTTGCCCCCGAACTGCTGGCACATAAAACCATTGCCACTCAGGCAAGCCTCAGCCAAGTCCGCTTCGAACCGTTGGGCGTGGTTTTGGCTGTGATGCCGTGGAACTATCCCGTCTGGCAGGTTTTACGTTTTGCCGTTCCTGCGTTGTGCGCGGGTAATGCCTGTGCGGTTAAACCTGCTCCCAGTGTCTCCCGCGTAACGGCCGCATTGTTCGACATCATCGGCAGCGGGCTGCCTGTCATTCCCGCTTGGCTGGATGAACTCGATACGCTGAAGGCTATTGAGCATACCGACGCGATGGCATTCACCGGCTCGACCTTTACCGGCCGACTTTTGGCTGCACATGCCGGTGCCCATCTGAAAAAAAGCGTATTGGAGTTGGGCGGCAGCAACGCCTTTATCGTCATGCCCGACGCCGATCTCGCCCAAGCGGCGAAAGAGGCCTGTTATTCGCGTTTCCGTGACGCGGGCCAATCCTGCAATGCTGCCAAACGAATTATCGTAACCCAAGCCGTTGCCGAAAAATTTATCCCGCTTTTCCTTGCAGAGTGCGCCAAACTGAAAACCGGCAATCCGTTGGATGCGGACACGACGCTGGCTCCGCTGCACCGCGCCGATTTGCGCTTGAGGGTGCACGAACAAGTGGAAGATGCATTGGATAACGGTGCGGAATGCTTACTCGGCGGCACTGTTCCCGATGGTAGCGGCTGGTTTTATCCCGCCACGGTATTGGATCATGTCAATCCGAATTGCCGCGTATACCGTGAAGAAGTATTCGGTCCGGTTGCCATGTTGTTGCGGGCGAAAGACGCAACACATGCTGTCGAACTGGCCAACGATTCGCCTTTTGGTTTGGGGGCTTGCATCTATACCGCGGACACTGCAAAAGCATGGCGCTTCGCTGAAAAAATCCATGCGGGTTCGGTATTCATCAACCGCCATACCAGCAGCGATCTGCGCCTGCCTTTCGGCGGGGTGAAAGATTCGGGCTACGGTAGGGAATTATCGGAATTCGGTCTGTATGAGTTTGTTAACGTGAAGACTTATTGGCAGAAGTAGCCAAAAGGCCGTCTGAAAACAAAAAGGCTGCCGGAGGAGTACTCCGGCAGCCTTTAGTATGGGTGATAGAATCTGTGGAACAGACTAAAGGGCCTTCAAACGGGCGATGCGGTTATCCAGCGAGGGGTGCGTACTCAACAGCGAATCCCGGGTGTCACTGGCGATACCCATTGCATTCATTTCCTGCGGCAAGTCGCTGGGGCTGCCTTTCAGCCGTTGAAGTGCGGCAATCATTTTCGGCGCTCCGACCAGTTTGGCTGCTCCCGCGTCGGCACGGTATTCGCGCTGGCGGCTGAACCACATCACGATAATGCTGGCGAGGAAACCGAAAACAACTTGCAGCACCATGCTGACCAAAAAATAGGTTCCTTGTGAAGAGCTGCCGTCGTTACTGCGGGCAATCATGCTGGAAACGATACGGGCAAGGAAGACGACGAAAGTGTTGACCACCCCCTGAATCAGGGTCAACGTAACCATGTCGCCGTTGCCGACGTGCGCCATTTCATGAGCGAGGACGGCTTCAACTTCGTCCCTGCGCATATGGTCGAGCAGGCCGGTGCTGACGGCGATAAGGGAGTTGTTCTTGCTCGCACCGGTGGCAAAGGCGTTGGGTTCGGGAGAATGGTAGATGGCTACTTCGGGCGTTTTCAGGTTCCATTGGTAGGCTTGTGCGGCTACGGTTTCCAGCAGCCACGCTTCCTCTTCGTTGCGCGGCGTAGTGATGACTTCGGCGCCTACGGAATTTTTGGCGACGGTTTTCGACATCAGCAGCGAAATAATCGAGCCGCTGAAACCGACTACGGCGGAATAAACTAGGAGGCTGCCGACTTGGTCGGTGCCGTTGATGCCGAGGACGGCCAAGATGATGCGGACGACGACCAATACGGCGATATTGGTAGCAAGAAACAGAAAAATGCGTTTCACCGTTGTTTCCTTTTGGTATGCGGTTTGTATTTATCTTCTCCGTCAAGGTAGAAAACTCCCTTGACGAATAAGGGGTATTGTCGCAAAAAGGCTGTAAACTGGAAATACAGGCTTTGAAAAGGTATGCAAAACTGAATAGCCTAATGTGCGATAATTAATGAATTTTTATTTTAATCAAAGGATTGTGTTTATATCGGACTGTTCGGAAATGAGTTTTCAGACAGCCCGGATTGTTCACAACCATTCTGTCAAATCCGCGGTGTCTATGTTCCAGCTCCAAACGCCGTTTTCTCCTCCGTCCAGCCCACGCAGGAAAAGGTAGCGGACGGCGATTCGCGGCAAGGGACGGCGGCGAAGTGTGTAGTAACGGGCGACGGCGATGGCGTAAATCAAGGCTTGCAGATAGTAGTGGTGGTGCGCCATCGCTTCGTTCATGGCCTGGGGAGTGTAGGCTTCGGCATTGTTGCCGAGGTGGTTGGATTTGTAGTCTATGATGCAGACGAGGCCGTCTGAATCTTGGTAAACCATGTCGATGAAGCCGCTAAGGAAGCCTTGTACGTCTTTGAAATCGAGCATTCGGGCGGCTTCGGCGCATTCGGGCGGCAGGCCGCTGTTTGGGTGGGCAAGCCATGCGCGCAACCGTTCAAGTCCGAAGTCTTCCATGTAAAGTGTGAAACCCATTTCGGGCAGGCGGTTTTGCGGTGGAATGTCGGCAAGCGCATACACCGCAGTCAGCGGGGCGAGGCGGCAGCGGTCCAGCATGGTATGGACGGCAGGCTGCCATCGGGGTTCGAAGCCGTAGCGGGAGAGGCTTTCCCGCACCGTTTCGGCTTGTTCGGCGGCGGAGAGGGAAAAGTCGAATTTTTCCAGTATTTCGTGCAGGCAAATACCGGCATTGGTGCCGCGCGGAAAATGATGGATGTCTTCTGCGTCGGTCAGGCCGTCTGAAACAATGTTTTCAGACGGCTTTTCGATATTTTCGGCAGGGTCAAGGGCGGGTTGCAATTCTTCGCGTTCGTCGTCGCGGGTTTTAACGTGGCGGCTGAGGCCGGTGAAACTGGTGTGGCGGACAATGTCGAAACTGCGTTCGGGAATGACGGCGGCGCGGTAGGTTATGCCGCCGCCGCGTCTGCTTTGCGAGGCGGTTCCTGCGGGGGCTTTGTCGGCGAAGGCGAAATCGGTGTTATCGGGAGCGTGAGCGATAAACTGCTGCCAGTTGTCTTCCAGCATCTGCATCAGGGCGGTTTTCCCGCCCTTGCCGCTTTTTCGGTGGAGATAGGCTTTTTGGGTTTCCCCGCGGCTGCTGTCCGCACGGCCTTCGAGCAGGTAGGCGAAAGTGTTGTCGGGAGTGCCGTCGCAACAGGCGGCATAGATATTGAGCTGCTCTTCCGCGCGGGTGAGGGCGACGTAAAGCAGGCGCAGGCGTTCGGAAGTTTCTTCGTCGGCAAGGCGGGCTTGGTCTGCATCGTCAAGCTGGTGCCCGGCCAGAAGTTCGGCCGTGCCGCCGCCGCGGTGGAGTATCTGCCAGTCGCCGGATTTGAGAGGTTTCGCATCCCAAACGAAGGGGCAGTATACGAGCGGATACTGCAAACCTTTGGAAGCGTGCATGGTTACGATTTTAACCAGTGCTTCGTCGCTTTCCAGCCGTATCAGGTCGTTTTCGCCGGAAGTTTTTTTGTCGCCGGAGGCGAGACTGATTTGTTCCAGCAGCCATTGGTACAGCGACGACGGATTGCGGTTGTGTGCATCTTCTTCGGCGAGCAGTTCGAGAATCTGGTGGTAGTTGGTGAGGCTGCGTTCGCCGTCTTGCGACAGAAGGCGGGCTTCAATGCCGTGTCGGGCGGAAAAATGCTGCATGGCGGCGTAGATACCCTGCTGTTTCCATTGTTCGTGGGCGGTTTGTGCGGAATCCATCCAGTCGAGCAGTCGGGCTTCGTCGCGGTTGAGCGCATGCAGTTCGGCGGCGGTATAGCGGAACAACACGCCGGCCAAGGCAAAACGCAGCGGCTCGGTACGGCGCGGGTCGAGCCAGAATTCGAGCAGGGAGGCGGTTGCACGGGCTTCGGCTGAGGCAAACACGGATGTGCGGTGCAGCAGCACGCTTTGGATGCCGCGGTTTTTCAGTGTGCGGGCAATCATGCTGCCTTCGTTGTGGGTGCGAACCAATACGGCGATGTCGCCCGATTGCAGCGGCCGGTCTTTAAAGTTCAGACGGCCTTCCTCCGCATCGTTGAGCGCGGCGGCGATTTCGTCGGCGCAGTATTCGGCAGCGCGTTTGCGCAGGATGTCTTTGTTGGGCGGTTCGGCATCGGCACCGTGCAGCCAGCGCACCTGAACGGCCGGCCGTGCGGGGGTGAGCCTGCTTGTTTTCCTCGCCGCGCCGACGTCGGCGTAGTCGATGCGTTCCAAGACAAACGGGCGGTTTTTGCGGCGGAACAGTGCGCCGATACTGTCGACCAGCTTGGCGTGGCTGCGGTAGTTGGTGGCGAGGGTGTAATGGTGCCGCGCGTCTTCGGCGGCTTGGAGGTAGGCATAGATGTCGGCGCCGCGGAAGCTGTAAATCGCCTGTTTGGGGTCGCCGACGAGGAACAGCGGATTGCCTTGCGCGATAAAGATTTTCTGGAAGATTTCGTATTGCAGCGGGTCGGTGTCTTGAAATTCGTCAATCAGGGCGACGCGCCAGTTTCGGGCGACGGTTTGCGCCAGCGTTTCGGCGTGCGGATTGTCGGTCAGGGCGTGATGTACGTCCAGCAGCAAATCGTCGAAACCGCGTTCGCGGCGGGCTTTTTTTTGTTCGGACAGCGCGTCGGCAAGATAGTCGAGCAGCTCGAGGCAGAGCAGGGTAAGGGTATTCTGTTCGGCTTCGGCGGCGGAATTTAAATCGCGGCCGAAATTTGCCAGGTCCTGCAAAGCGGCGAAGGCGGCAGCGTCGGGCGATTGTCCTTTTTTGAGGCCGTTTTCCAATGCTTCGGCGGAGAACATCGGCAGCTTTTCATGGGTTGTTTTGCTCAGTTTGGGCAACGATCCGTATCCGGCGGCGGCGTTGAGTTCGGCAAAGACGCCGGTAAACGTATTTCCGCGGTATGAACTGCCGTTCAATGCGGGATGGATGCGCCAGAAGGCCGCCTCCAGTTCGGGCAGCTTGCTACGGATATTTTCCCAAGCGGCTTGTGCAGACTGTTGCGCGGCTTCCAATGTGTTTTCAGGCCGTCTGAAAACCAGATAGGGGCGGCCGGTAAACTTTTGGATTTGCGCCAGCATGGTTTGGGGCGTATAGCGGCGGTTGAAAACCAGTTTGGAAAGGACGGGGTTGCCGCTGATGCGTTCGCGCCAGAAATCTTGGGCCGGAACCAGCAGGCGGTCGCGGTTGTCTTCGGTCAGTTCCACATCGAGCGGCGCACTGCACAGAAACGCATAATCGCGCAGTATCCGCTGACAGAAGCCGTGTATCGTGTAGATGGCGGCGTTGTCGAACTGGCCGATGGCGGCCTTCAGGCGCACAATCAGCCGGCCGCGGCTTTCCTGCCGTAAAGCCCGCCTCAGCAGCGCGGGCAGAAACGCGTCGTCCGGATGGTGTGCCGCACAATAAGCGTCGAGGCCGTCTGAACCGTCTTCCGCGTCCGAAATGTTTTCCAAAACCTGCAACACTTCGTCCAAACGGGCGCGCAGGCGGGTTTTCAGTTCGGCGGTGGCGGCCTTGGTAAAGGTAACCGCCAGCACGCTTTCCACAGGCAGCCGTTCAAGCACCACCAACCGCGTAAACAGCGCAGCGATGCCGTAGGTTTTACCGGTGCCTGCGGAGGCTTCGATAAGGTTGGTACCTTCAATCGGAATGTTCAGCGGGTCGAATGTTTGGGCTTTTTCGGACATAAGATTCTGACTGGAAGCGAAAACGGCGGCGGAGGCCGTCTGAAAAATCCAGATGCACTTTTTCAGACGGCCTCCGGGCCGTTGGTTACAGGTTCTCCAGACGCTCTACCGACGGCGCGTAGTAATAGGCTCCCGATACGGCGGCGGACAGGTTTCTCAGCAGCAAATCGGTTTTACCGTCGGTTTCGCCGAACATACTGACCAACTGCGCTTCGATATTGTGCAAGGTGTGGCAGTAGGCGGTAAACATCAGGCCGTGTTCGCCGCTGACCGTGCCGAACGGCAGGCTGCGGCGGACGATTTTCAGGCCGATGCCGTTTTCCTTCAGATTGACGCGTCCGAGATGAGAGTCGGGCAGCCGCACTTCCTTACTGAATTCCTCGTTGCTTTCCTTGCTGCGGCCGATAGACGCCTCCTGTTCGGCAACGGGCACGGCGTCCCATTTTTTCAGGTCATGGCGGTATTTTTGCAGCAGGACGTAGCTGCCGCCCGCATCGGGCCTGCCTTCGGGAATAATGGCGACATCGCGGACTTTATCGTCGCCCTGCGGATTTTCCGTACCGTCGACGAAACCGTCCAAGCCGCGTTCTTGCAGCAGGCGGAAACCGTGGACTTCGCCGGCGATACGGATGCTGCCGCCGAATGCGGCCAAAACGGATTGCGACAAGGCAAACGCGGTGTCTTGGTGCATGGACTGGATATGGACGTAAATATCGTGCTGCGTGGCCGGAGCCAGACCGCCGCCCAAAGGGCGGAAAGGTTTGATTTCACTGCCTTCTCCGCTATGGCCGAGGGCCGCCCAGGCGTCGCTGCCGAAGGCAACGGTCATGCCGAGCGAGTCTTCCGGATATTTGTCCTGCAAGGCTTTCAGTGCTTTCAGGCTTTCGCGGCAGGCGGTTTTGATGTCGTTTTGCCTGTTTGCAAGAATGTCTGCTTCGATAAAAATGCCCACTTTGCAGTGGTCGGGAATAATGGCGGTTTGGGGATGATTCATGATTCGGACTCCTTATTTGGTTATTTATCGATTATTTTATGTTTTATAACGTATAAACTAAACTGCGGAGGCCGTCTGAAACGGCGTCCGCAGTATTTCGGCCGGAAGGCGGCAGGTCAGTTCAGCTCGCGCATGTCCTTCCATCCCTTATTGGTCTTAACCAGTACGGCGGTCTGTTCGGCGGCCTTGTTGTCAAACGGCATATTGCCGCCGCCCGCCCGAATCAGTTTTTCCGCCCATTTTTCCGGTTCCATGCGCGCTTTGTAGGAAACACGGGAAACGGTCATGCCGTTGGAGGAAGCGGGTTCCGTGTACCAGTTGATTTTTTCCACTTTCTGAAGGCCGATACAGAAACGCGGTTCGGCTTCCCCGCCGCGCACCTGTTCCGTTCCTTTTCGGGTCAGTTTGTACACGGACAGCCTGATTTTCTCCCCGCCGCCGGTTTTGGTCAGCGTTTCAGATTCGGCCTTGTCGTAAAAACCTTCGTCTTCAAGCAGTTCCATCTGTTTCAGTGCGGTTTTGTTGATGCGGTTGCCTTTGCTGTCTTTTTCGGCGATTTTCACGGTAGTGCTGCCCAAGGCCACGGGTGTGAACGATTCCACGCCCCAAGGGTCTTGGACGTTTAGCAGCAGGGGCAGGCAGACGCCTTCTTTTTTGGCGTAATTGTTGATGGTTTTTTCAAACAGGGCGTTGCTCGGGCTGTCTCCCGAACAGGCGGCGAGCATCAGGGCGGCAACGGCGGCTGCGGTTTTCTTCATCATTAAACTCCGTAAAAATGCGGGTTGGAAAACGCCTCCATTCTAGAAGTTTATTGTCGAAAAAGAAACCGCAAACCGGCATTTTTCTCGACAGGCGGGACAAACCGCCCCGTTGCTCGGTAGAATATGCCGGTTCTCACTGCAAGCGATAAGGATAGGAAATGACGGTTATTTACGGTATCGCCAACTGCGACACGGTTAAGAAAGCCCGCGCCTGGCTGGCGGCAAACGGCTTGGCGTATGAGTTTGTCGACTTCAAAAAGCAGCCGCCTTCCGTCGGATTGATAGAATCGTGGCTGACGCAGATTCCTTTGGATGCGCTGCTCAACAAACGCGGTACGACATGGCGCAAACTGACGCCGCAACAGCAGGCGGAAGCAGCCGACCCGCAGGGGGCCGTCAAACTGATGACGGAACAGCCCAGTATCATCAAACGACCCGTATTGGATAAGGATGGCGGCTTTCACGTCGGCTTTTCCGAAGAATCCTACCGGACACTGTTTGGCCGCTAGCCGTTCCGCGGCAAGCCTTTCAGACGGCCCGACGGTTTGCGGAGGCCGTCTGAAAGGTGCATGTCGGGTGAAAACACGCTAAAATGCGCCTTTGCCATTAATCACCGTCTGAATTGAAAACATGTTCCATACTGTAGAAAAATACAAAGGCCCCGCCCAAATCCTGTTGGGATTGATTGCACTGACTTTCGTCGGTTTCGGTGTCAGCACCGTCGCAAATCCCGGTTCGGACTATATCGTCAAAGTCGGCAATCAGAAAATCAGCGACCACGACCTGAACCTGGCCATGCAAAACATACAGGCCTCAGGCGGCGAACAGCCGCGCGACGCCGTGTTCCAATCGTTGTTGCAGCGCGCGTATCTGACCCAAGGTGCGAAACAGATGGGCATCGCCGTATCGCAAGAACAGATTAAGCAAATTATCGTGGACGATCCGAGTTTCCATGATGCAAACGGCAAGTTCAGCCAGGCGCTGCTGACCCAGTATCTCAATCAGCGCCGTATGAGCGAAGACCAGTTTGTTGAAGAAATCCGCGACCAGTTTTTGTTCCAAAATCTGCAAAACCTGGTACAGAACGGCACCATCGTCAGTGATGCGCAGGCTGCGCAGTTGGTCAACATAGCGCAGGCGGCACGCACCGTACGTTCGGTAACGTTCAATCCGGAAGCCTTTACCGGACAGATTAAAGTCGATGATGCGATATTGCAGCGTTACTACGATGCCAACCAAAAAGACTACATTATCCCGCAGGCCGTGAAAATCGAACTGGTGGCGCTGACCACGCAGGCATTGGCCGACAAACAGACCGTCAGCGACGCGGAGTTGCGTCAGGCGTTCGACAAACTGCCGCCGCGCCGCGAAATCGCTCACATCCTGTTCCCCGTGGCGCAGGACGCCAGTGCGGAAGAACGTGCGGCGGCCAAAACGGAAGCCGAAAAAGTGCTGGCGATGGTAAAAGCGAAGCCTTCCGACTTCCCCGCATTGGCCAAACAATATTCCAAAGACCCCGCCTCGGCGTCCAACGGCGGCAATTTAGGCTTTATGCCGAAAGACGGCGGCTTGGGTGCGGAATTTGAAAACGCCGCATTCTCGATGCAGAAAGGCGAAATCAGCAACGTGGTTCAGACGGCCTACGGTTACCACATCATCAAAATTCTGAATATTCAGGACAAACCCGTATTCGAGCAGGAAAAAGCCGAATTGGAAAAAGAGTTGAAACTGAAAAAAGCCGCCGCCGGATTCAATGCCGCCAAAGAGAAACTGGGCGAAGCCGCTTTCAACAATCCCAACAGTTTGGCAGAGGCCGCCAAAGCGTTGGGACTGGAAGTCAAATTGTCCGACGAGTGGCTGACCAAAGCCAACGGTGCGGCGGCGGGTATGCCGCAGGAACTGATTAATGCGGTGTTCAGCGATGATGTTTTGAAGAAAAAACACAATTCCGAACCCATTACCATCAACGACAACACCGTATGGGTCGTCCGCGTCAAAGAAGTGCGTGAAGAGAGAACCGCGCCGTTTGCCGAAGTAAAAGACGATGTGCGTGCCGCCTATCTTCGTTCGGAAGCAGTCAAACTGGCCGAGAAAAAGGCCCGGGCCGCATTGGCCGATTTGCAGGCGGGTAAGAAAACCGAACTGCAATGGTCGCCCGTAACCAAACTGACGGCGGAACAGGCGCGTCAGTCCATGCCGCCCGAAGCTTACAGCGAGCTGGCCAAGGCCCGCCCGTCCAAAGACAAATCCGCCTACGTGATGTTGCAGGGGCTGCCCGCGCCGGTGATTGTGGAAGTGCAGGCCGTTACCCCGCCGGAAAACGTCGCCCAGCAGATACCCGCTGCCAAACAGCTTCTGATGCAACAACAAGTAAACAGTACGTTCAACAACCTGTTGCGTTATCTGAGTAAAAACATTGGTCGGAAAGAAGGGGGGCAGAAAATCAACGCCGCTTCCGAGTAAACGCTGCAACGGCCGGAAATACCGGCCGTTTTGTTTCGCTTTTGAAATCCCGTTTGACCACAGATGCCGTCTGAAACCATGAACAAGAAACCCGATGCCTTTACCCGCCTGATTAACGCGTTGAAAGTCCTGCCCAATGTCGGTCCCAAATCCGCACAGCGCATGGCGCACCAACTTTTGCAGCATAAGCGCGAAGAGGCGCAGGAATTGGTCGACGCCTTGCAGAATGCCCTGAGATTGGTGCACCACTGCAAACTGTGCAACACCTTTTGCGAGGAGGAGTTGTGCGGAATTTGCAGCGATTCCGACCGTAATCCGCACCGGCTGATGATAGTGCACATGCCCGCCGACGTATCCAATATGGAAGCGGCAAATTGCCACGACGGCCTGTATTTTGTACTGATGGGACAAATCAGCCCCGCTCAAGGAATGGATTTATCCGCCGTCGCGCTCGACAAACTGATCGAACGGCTGCAAAACAGCGAAACCGAGGAAATCATCATCGCCACCAATTTCACCGCAGAAGGGGATGCCACGGCCTATGTATTGGCGGAGCTGTTTAAAAACCTGCCGTACAAAGTCAGCCGTCTCGCACGGGGGATTCCTTTGGGCGGCGAACTGGAATATGTGGATGCAGGGACATTGGCGCAGGCCGTATACGAGCGGCGTTCGATAAAGGAATAACCCGAAAGCCGCAGGTGCAGGTTTCAGACGGCCTGCGGGTTTGTAGAGCCAATCGGAATCACGGGTGCTTTTTTACCGTAAGCGGAGGCGGTCAACAAAAAGGCATGGCAAAAGGCCGTCTGAAAATTTTTCAGACGGCCTCTAATTTGGCTGACGGGCTGATGACTATTTGCAGCTTACGCCCTGAATCTGCGGCGTATCGCCCGCACCCACCTTGAAGGTACACTTGGTAGCGCTGCTGCCCGATACGGTAACGGTACCGCCGGCGGCATTCAGGCTGACAGGCTCTTTCACGCCCATGCCTGTGGCAGTGGCGGCCAGTTTTTGCACGTCGGCTTCACTGTATGGTGTGTTGTTTGATGCGATTTTAATTTCCTTGGCTGCATACGCATTAACGCTGAAAGCCAAGCCGGCAGCGGCGGTTAACGCCAAGAATTTATTAAATTTCATTGAGTTTTCCTTTTTGACAGACGCAGACTTGCGCCCTTGGAATCAAGAATAAGGGCGGTTTGCGGTTTTGGCAAGTTTTTCGGCCTGATTTACTGCGTTTTTCGCCGTTTAACAGTCTTTCCGCCCAACCGGTATGCTTTCAGACGGCCTGTCGGTTTTACGGTACAATACGCGTTTTATTTTTCATTCATAAGGCAGCTTTGATAAAAATGGCTTCTTTGGAAACTTGGATCGGCCTGCGTTATCTGCGGGCGAAAAAGCGCAACGGTTTCATGTCGTTTATCACCATGGTGTCGATAGCTGGCATCGCATTGGGCGTGATGGCGCTGATAGTGGTGCTGTCGGTGATGAACGGTTTTCAAAAGGAAATCCGCGGCCAGCTTTTGAATGTGGCGCCTCATGCGGAAATTGGTTATTACGACAATGGCGGCGGTGAAAACTGGCAGAACCTGCGGCAATTCGTGAAGGGGAAAAAAGAAGTATTGGCCAGTGCGCCTTATGTTTCGGATCAGGCATTGTTGGCGAACGCCGGCGAAGTGCGCGGCGTGCAGATACGCGGTATTTTGCCGGACGAAGAAAAAAACGTGGTGGATTACGGCGACAATATGCCTTCGGGCAGCTTCAATGATTTGAAACCGGGCGGGTTCGACATCATCCTTGGTGAAGGGTTGGCCGAGGCGCTGGGCACGGAGAAGGGCGGCAAAGTTACCGTCATCACGCCGGAAGGTAATGTAACGCCTGCCGGCGTCGTGCCGCGCTTGAAGCAGTTTAACGTAGTCGGTATTGTAAAAACGGGGGTGTATGAAGTGGACAATTCGCTGGCACTGACACATATCAAAGATGCGCAGGTGTTATACCGTCTTGGTGAAAATGTCGGCGGGCTGCGTCTGAAACTGGCCCATCCCCAAAATGCGCCCGACTTTATCGCCAACCTGATTCCGGTGGGACAGCAGGACAAAGTATGGGTGCGCGACTGGACGTTTAACAACCGCAGTTATTTTGAGGCGGTCGAACTGGAAAAACGTATGATGTTTATTATCCTGACGTTGATTATCGCAGTAGCAGCGTTTAATCTTGTTTCGTCGTTGGTCATGGCGGTTACGGAGAAGCAGGCCGATATAGCGATTTTGCGTACATTGGGTCTGGCTCCGGGCGGCGTGATGAAGATTTTTATGGTACAGGGCGCGTTTGCGGGATTCTTCGGTACATTGACCGGCGTGGTTTTCGGCGTTGCACTGGGGATGAGCGTCGGTCAAATCGTGAAATTTTTTGAGGAATTGTTCGGCGTGCATCTGATTAATTCACAAATATATTTCATCGATTATCTGCCCAGTGATGTCAATGCGCGCGATGTGGCGGTAATTGCACTTATATCGCTGACATTGTCGTTTATCGCCACGCTCTATCCGAGCTGGCGTGCGGCGAAAACCCAACCTGCGGAGGCTCTGCGCTATGAATAATGTCATTTTGAAGTGTGAAAAAGTCGTTAAGAAATACGACGACGGCGCTTTGAGCGTGCAGGTTTTGAACGGCCTTGATTTGGAAGTTTCGCAAGGGCAGAGCGTCAGTATCATCGGTTCGTCCGGCAGCGGCAAATCGACGCTGCTGCATATCCTCGGCGGATTGGATAGGCCGTCTGAAGGGCGCGTTGTTTTGATGGGCAGTGATTTGGGGCAGCTGAACCAAAAACAGTTGGGACATTTGCGCAACCAGTATCTGGGTTTTGTTTACCAGTTCCATCATTTGCTGCCCGAATTTTCGGCTTTGGAAAATGTGATGATGCCGCTGCTTATCGGCAAAAAACCAAAGGCAGAGGCGGAAGCCCAAGCTGTGGCGATGCTGGAAAAAGTCGGTTTGGCGCAACGTGTCCTGCACCGTCCGAGCGAGCTTTCCGGCGGCGAACGGCAGCGTGCGGCAATCGCCCGCGCTTTGGTAACCCGCCCGAAATGCCTGCTGGCAGACGAACCGACCGGTAATCTCGACCGAAAAAACGCACAAAACGTGCTGGATATGATGTTGGATTTGAAAAACGAACTGAATACCAGCCTGATTGTGGTCACGCATGATGACGAACTGGCCGTCAGGTTTGAGCGGGTGCTGACGATGAAAGACGGGCATCTGCACGATAAAACGCAAGCGTAAAATAACGAAAGAAACATTGTTTTAGGGACAAACGCCGGAGGCCGTCTGAAAGCATAGGGAATCGGATAATGCTTTTCAGACGGCCTTTTTACAGGATTAAATATGAACAATTCAGTTGAAAAGAACGATTTGAACCAGTCTGCCGCGCAATCGGCTTTGGATTTCCTGCAACGCTTCGCCCCTGCGGAAGCGGGAATGGCCGAGCCGTATGTCTTGCGCCTGTTTGCCGCGTTGCAGGACGGGCATTCCTATATCCGGTTGACGGATGATGAAGCGGAGCAGTTGGCGTCAGCGGAAAACATCGTCGGCAGGCAGGGCGGTATGCCGTTGGTTATGCAAGGCAGACGGTTGTTTCTAGGGCGGATGTGGCAGCTAGAACGGGATTTGGCCGCAGAAATCTGCCGTCTTGCCCATCCCTCTGCGGAAAAAGTAGATTGGATGCAGGCCGCGCAAAACCTGCACAGTTGGTTCGCAGACAAAGGCAGTGAAGGCCAACGGGACGCGGCAGCATTGGCATTACTGCAATCGTTTATGTTGATTACCGGCGGTCCGGGGACGGGTAAAACAACCACGGTTGCCAAACTTTTGGGACTGATATGCAGCAACAGCCGACAGCTTCCCCGCATTGCATTGGCCGCGCCGACCGGAAAAGCCGCCGCACATATGGCTCGTGCGCTGCACCGCGCATTAGACGGCTTCAGTCTGCCGGAGAAAATCTACAGTCATTTAGTACGGCTTGAAGGGCAGACGGTGCACCGCCTGTTGGAGCTGCGTCCGCCGCAAATGCAATCTGCCTACAACAGATGGCGGCCGCTGCCTTATGATGTTTTGGTGGTAGACGAAGCATCAATGCTGGATACCTCATTGCTGTTGCAGTTACTGCGCGCCGTTCCCGACGGTTGTCGTGTGATTTTTTTGGGCGACGAACACCAACTTCCGTCGGTCGGTGCCGGAGCAGTTTTGGCAGCTTTGTCCCAAGATACCGTTTTATCGTCTGAAACAGCCAGTAAATTGACAGAATATCTGCCGGAACATGGCTTTTTAGTGGATGACGAGAAAGCGGTTCCGTTGTCGCAAAACTCCGCACGACTTACAGTCAGCCACCGTTTCGGTGCGGACAGCGGCATCGGCTGCCTTGCACGGGCGGTTATTGCAAAAGATGCAGAATCGGCCTGGGCACAGTTCAGCAGGTTTCCACAAGAACTGGAAGTTATGCAGGCGGATGTAAAAAAACAAGCGGAGTTGTTGTATCAGCGGCATGAAAAATACTGGCAGGCGGTAGATAGCGGCAATGTTGCACTGGCATACGGCCATGCGGCGGATGTAGCGGTATTAGCGGCATGGCGGAAAGATGCCGAAATATTCAATGAAACCTATTGCCGCCATTTGCAACGGTTTGGAAGGGCAACAGAAGAAACCTCGTGGTTTGCCGGACAAATTATTATGGTTACGCGCAACGACTACATGCAGGACTTATTTAATGGCGACATCGGTCTGATTATGCCTGATGCGGCATCTGCCAACGGGCTTGCTGCCTATTTCCCGGATATTGGGGGTTTCAGAAAAACGGCGGTCAGCCGGTTACCTGCACATGAAACCGCCTTCGCTATGACTGTGCACAAAAGCCAAGGTTCTGAATACCGCGAGGTGTGGTTGGTACCGCCGTCAGTCGCATCGGCATATGATGAAGACAGTCTCTCCGGCTTGAATAATGCGCTGTTGTACACAGGCATCACGCGCGCGCGCAAACGGTTTGTGTTTTTCGGCTCGAAACAGGAAATGACCGCAGCGGTAGAAACTGTCAGAATCCGGCGCACGGCGTTATATGATATGGTTAATAGCTTGTTTTAAATAATTAAATACTTTTAATCATCGGCTTCCGGTTATGTTCTGGTCATGAGGTTCCATGAACAGGGCAATTTGTATGATGGTTGCTGGCTGAAACCTAAATTCAAATATTTTTTAGAGTGTATTTAAATGTGAAACTCACTTGACTGAATATATTAAACTACATAGGATTATAGACATAATGTTTACATAAATTAATCAGGGGACGAGTTATAAGCGTTTTATTTTTTGCAGCCGGATGACATCGATGTCATCCGACGATAGTTAACGCGGTTTTCGCCGATGGCGGAAGCGGAAAAAGTAATAATGTTGCAGTTTCTATCCTTGATAATCCGGAGATTTTTATGAAAAACCAAAAAAAACTTGCTTGTACACTGGCTGTCCTTGCAGCCTTCCCTCTTGCAGCAGCGGCAGAAACTGCTGATGGCGGCAAAGACAGCACCTCATTGGCGACTACCAACGATTATGTCAATTCTGGCAGCATTGTCCGTAAAGACGACGATAAAATCAGTATCTTCAATGACTTGCTGACCGTTAACGGTACATTCCGCGTACGTGTGGATAATAAGGACATCAACGCAAATAACAGTACCAACAATCCGACACCCAAAAATACCAACAGCAATTTTAATGCTGAATTTTGGCTGCGTGCCAAACTATATAAAGATTGGAAATTGGTCAGCCAGATCGAGCCGAATATAGATTTGGAAACCGGTAAATTCAACGGCGATCACGATGTACCGATGAATAAACTTTATGCGGAAGGGACGGTTTATAACAACATTAAAGCCCGTGTAGGTAAATTCGGCGCATTTTCATCTTACGGCCGTGTTTGGGATACCGAAGTAACTGGTGGCGAATTGTTTTTTGACAATAAAGTACTGCCGACGAAAATTATGGCGGGCCGCCGTACAGGTAACTTGAACGACAATGTTTGGGGCATCGGCGGGCGGCGTAAACATTTTGCTTCCGTGCAAAGCAAATTGCCGATTAACGAAAAAATCAATGTGGGAGCAACGGTCAGTTATATGAAAGACCTTGATGTCCGCGGTTCGAAGAAAAATGCGGTTTTCGGGGAAATCGGTACCGACATCAAATTTAACGACGATTGGTATTGGATGGCAGCCGTCAGCAAATCGAATATCAAGGCCTACAACGACGCAGGCCAAAAAATCAAAAATGACGGGATATTTACTGAAGTCCGTTACAAATTGGCCGATTGGAAAGAACGTAATTCTTATGACGTATTCCTGAACTATCGCCGCGTAGGTTCGCTTTCCGGGGTATCTTCAGTCGAGGATTACAGTAAAAACGTACAGGGTGTACAAATTGGCGCAACCTATATACCGTGGAAAAACTGGAAGCTCAAAGGTTTTTATTTGGTAGGCAAACAGGTTACGCCTACTGTGGGAACAGAAAAACAAGACGTCAACGTAATCCGAGGTCAGTTGGAATATAATTTCTAAATGATGCCTCGAATAAAAAAACAGGCAGGAAAATCTGCCTGTTTTTTTATTTGCAAACGTTTCAGACGGCCTCATTAAGATTTTGTTACCAACTTTCCCGCTTCATCCGGTCAAGTTGGCGGCGATCGCGCTTGGTAGGGCGTCCGTCAGGATAGGCGGCACTGACTCGGCTTGCCTGATCCAGCAGCCTTTGTTGTTCGCGCCGTGCCGCTGTGTCCATATCTTCTGCGTAGAGTAAACGGGCTTCGGGAGCCGGACGACGTTGGTGATTGAGGGTGGTGACTTTGATTTTGTAGGGTAATGAGTTGAGCGTTAAGTCTATGGTGTCGCCGACCGTGATGTTTTTACTGTTTTTGACTTTCATGCCGTTAACTAAAATCCGCCCCAATTCGATGTGCTTTTGAGCCAGCGCACGCGTTTTGAAAAAACGTGCCGCCCAGAGCCATTTGTCCAAGCGCATAGTGCCAGTGTCGTGATCGTTTTTCATGATTTGAAGGAAGTGATTGAACTGATACCCAGTTTATCATAAGATACGGCGGACAAAATCAGTATTGATACTCTAACGACATAAATATACTTTGATTTTTTAATAAAAATCATATTTTTCCCACCATCAAACTACTGCCAAAACTTCCTGTATGGCGTATGATGGCGGCGGAATTCTATTCAGTGGAAAGATTCATAAATATGAAACCTGTTTTTTTGGATTTTGAACAACCTATTGCCGAATTAACCAATAAAATCGACGAGTTGCGTTTTGTGCAAGGTGAGTCGGCCGTTGATATTTCCGATGAAATCGCACGGCTGCAAAAGAAAAGCAACGATTTGACCAAATCAATTTTCAGCAAATTGACACCGGCACAGATCTCACAGGTTTCCCGCCATCCCCAGCGTCCTTATACCTATGATTATATAAATACGCTTTTCACTGATTTCGAGGAACTGCACGGCGACCGCCATTATGCGGACGATCATGCCATCGTCGGTGGCTTGGCACGGTTCAACGGCCAAAGTGTTGTCGTTGTCGGCCATCAAAAAGGTCGGGACACCAAAGAGAAAATCCGCCGCAATTTCGGTATGCCCCGCCCCGAAGGTTATCGGAAGGCTTTGCGGTTGATGCAGACGGCGGAAAAATTCAATTTGCCGGTCATGACTTTTGTAGACACGCCCGGGGCATATCCGGGTATCGGTGCGGAAGAGCGCGGCCAGTCCGAGGCCATCGGCCGAAACCTGTATGAACTGACACGTCTGCGCGTACCGATTTTGTGCACGATTATCGGCGAAGGCGGTTCGGGCGGCGCATTGGCGATTGCTGTCGGCGATTATGTGAATATGTTGCAATATTCGACTTATTCGGTTATCTCTCCCGAGGGATGTGCTTCGATTTTGTGGAAAACCGCAGAGAAAGCGGCCGATGCGGCTCAGGCTTTGGGTATTACCGCTAAACGTCTGTTGGATTTGGGTTTAATCGACAGGATTATCAATGAACCGTTGGGCGGTGCGCATCGTGATATGCAGACGGCTATGAAAAACGTTAAAGCAGTGTTGGAAGAACAGCTTCACGAAGCTCAGTCCATCCCGATGGCCGATTTGTTGTCCCGCCGTTTCGACCGCATCATGGCTTATGGCCAGTTCACTGAAAAATAATAGAAAATAGCAGTATTTGAGCAGGCAGGCGTAGAAAGTCGCCTGCCTGCTTTTTTTGAGGCCGTCTGAAAAAGGATAAATATGGATTTGCTCGAATGCCTGTTTATGAATGAAACGCTATCCTTATCTGGAAAGGATATTGAAGTCGGCTTGAGCGGAGGGCTGGATTCGGTCGCATTACTGCATATGCTGTCCCGTTTGAGGCAACAACATGGTTTTTCACTGCGCGCCGTACATGTCCATCACGGACTGAGTCCGAACGCCGATGATTGGGCGGAATTTTGCCTTGATTACTGCAATCGTTTGAGCATTCCTATCCGTATTGCGCATGTTCGGGTCAAAAAAGGAAATTCGGGTATCGAGGCGGCGGCCCGCGCCGAGCGTTATCGCGTATTTTCAGACGGCCTCAGCGATATTTTGGCGTTAGCCCACCATCAAGACGATCAAGTAGAAACTTTTATGCTTGCCGTTGTGCGCGGAGGCGGGCTGCGTTCGTTGGCCGCCATGCCGCAACAGCGGGATTTAAACGCCGAAACGAAAATATGGCGGCCGTTACTGCCGTTCACCCGTAGCGACTTGCAGCATTATGCCGATCTGCATCATTTGGATTTTATCGAAGACGAGAGTAACAAAGATTCGGCCTATCTGCGTAACTGGTTACGCAACGAAGCCTTACCGGCATGGCGCGGACGGATACCGCATTTCGACCGGCATATTTTGTCCAATATCCGTTCGTTACAGGAAGATTTGGAGCTGCTGGACGAAATCGTACGGCAGGATTATGAATTTGTGCACGGCGGAGGCAGGTTTTCCGTAGCGAAATGGCGAAATTTGGGCAGCAGGCGCCGCCGCCATGTATTGCGGCATTTTGTGTTACAACACGGTTTGGGAACACCTTCGCAAAGCAGTATTTCGGACTTTGAACGGGTATTGATGGAATCGGATAAGGCCGAATGGAAGCTCCCTGCCGGAACGATTTATTCGTATCGTGGAAGCCTGTTCCCTCTGCTGCGGCAAAAAATGGACAAAATTTCCAAATCCGAAGGAAAAGTTATCAGAGGCCGTCTGAAAGATATCCTGTTGGACAACGGATTTGTTTTACGACCTAGCCCTTTCGGATTGTCGGAAGAGTTGCTGGCACAGGAAGGGATAGTCCGTAACATGAATAATAGTGATGTAATTAAATTAGATTGCGGAACAAAGCCGGTAAAGAAAGTGTTGCAGGAATACCATATCCTACCGCTCGTCCGGAAAAGTTGGCCGATTATCATAAATGCCGATAAAGAGTGTGTTGCAGTTGCTAACCTCAGGGCCGGCGTAGATTTCCAAGTTGAAAATGGGGTAATCCCTGTTTTTTTTGAGTATCAAGAGTATATTACGGAACTAAATTACAAATAAGCTGTCTCAGCAATGCACGAACGCTTTGCTGAATTATGACTTATAATGCAGTTAATTATAAAGGTTAGATATGAATGATCGTAAAATCGATCAAATGCTAGTAGAGCGCGCGCAACAAGGCGAACAAAAAGCGTTTGAAATGTTGATGTCAAAGTACCAACGCCGCTTATTCAGACTGATTACCCGTTTTGTTAAAGATGAACATGACGTAAATGATGTGGCGCAAGAGGCAATGATTAAAGCATACCGCGCTTTGCCGGGTTTTCGCGGAGAAAGTGCTTTTTATACATGGCTGTATCGTATCGCCATCAATACAGCAAAAAACTTTTTAATTACTTCGGGAAAGCGGCCGTTTGTTAGTGCAGAAGCCGCCAACGAAGAAGGGGATGTTCTCGATTTGTCCGATCAGGTGGCGGATTACCATACACCGGAAGCCGAAATGGTCAATCGGGAAATATTGCAAACTGTTGAAGCAGCTATTTCCAAGCTGCCAGACGACTTACGGAAAGCCATCACCTTAAGGGAGATGGACGGTTTGTCTTATGAGGAAATTGCTCAGATAATGGATTGTCCAATCGGTACGGTGCGCTCGCGGATTTTCCGTGCGCGCGAAGTAATCGCAAAAGACTTAAGGCCTTTGTTGGATACATCCGAGAACCAAAGGTGGTAGAAATGCAGACAACAATAAACGATAAATTCGAATATATTTCCATTGCAATGGATGACGACTGTTTGTCCGAAGAAATTCTGGATAAACTTTTGGCCGATGATAAAGAAGCGTCGCAAAAATGGTATGAGTACCATTTAATCGGTGATTGCCTCAGAAGCCGCAAAGAAGGCATGGGTAAAGATTTCGATTTTGCCCAAAGCTCGAATTTTATGGCGACTTTAGCCGAAATCAGTTTGGAAAACAAACGCCTTTATGAGGCGGGACAAATTAAACCGGTTAAAGACCTGCCTGTACAAGCGTCGAATCACGCATTTAAGGGTTTTGCCATAGCGGCGAGTGTGGCGGCGGTAGCGGTTTCCGTATGGCAGCTTTTGCCGCAGACCGAGCAGGCCGATGTTGCTCCCGTTGCGGTGGAACAGCAGCGTCCGGCACGCGCCGAAGTGGTGGAAGTGAGCGGTAAGCCTGATGCGAAGTCGGCGTCCGCACCGGTAGTTGCTCCCGTTATGCCGAATAACGTTGAAGAAAAACCGAAAAGCCAGTCTGCCGTGCATATCGAATCTCAACATGTGTCGCAGCAACGTCAGCAGACCATCGTAGATTGATTTCGGTTGCCCTCCGGAAGATAGAAAGCCTCTGTTTGGAAAGCAGGGGCTTTTTACTATTTGAAGGCCGTCTGAAAACGATAGTGGCAATATTGGTTCTTCAGGAGAACGGCTATATAATGCAGCCCATGAAACTGATTACATCCGCGCAAAACGACCGGCTCAAGTATTTGTCCAAGCTGCTTTCGCAGGCTAAGGCCCGCAGGGCGTCCGGTCAGACCGTTTTGGAAGGCGTGCATCTGTTGCAGGCTTATTTGCAGGCCGGATTGACGCCCGTGCAGGTTTATATCCCCGAATCGAAATTGCAGCAGCGGGAAATCCTTGCGTTGATTGCGGCGTTGCCTGAGCAGGCTGTTACTTCGGTGGCGAATGCCGCATTGTCTAGAATTACCAGTCTGAGCGAAGCGGATGACATAATGACGCTGATTAATATTCCCGCTCAGGATGCTTGGCCGGTAAGCGGCGACTGCGTGGTGTTGGACAGGATACAAGACCCCGGCAATGTCGGTACGGTGATGCGCAGTGCGGCGGCGGCGGGTGTCGGATGTTTGGTTGTCGGAATAGGCAGTGCGGACGTTTGGTCGCCGAAAGTGCTGCGTGCCGCGATGGGTGCGCATTTTCTGTTGAAAATCCATACGGAAGTGCGTTTGGCGCAGTGGATTTCATCGTATCGGGATAAGGTTTGGGCGACCGCGCTGCATCATCAAAACAACCATAACCTCTATAATCTGGACTTGCATCAGTCGGCTGCTTGGATTTTCGGTAATGAGGGCAGCGGCGTGGACGATAATATTTTAGACCAAGTCAGCGGCTGCGTCAGAATACCGATGGCGGGGAAGACCGAATCGCTGAATGTGGCGATGGCCGCTACCGTCTGTTTGTTTGAGCAGATGCGGCAGAGGCAGGCCAAGCAATTAATTTGAAAAAATTTAATAGGGGATGGCCGCAGGCCGTCTGAAAACGATAAGGAAAAAGAATGCAGCATCATTTTGACGAACATTCCCGCAAACGACTGATGGAGTTGCTGGACGAAAAATCTTTAACCCACAACACCATGCGTTCCGACGAAGTGCAGGGCTTCATGATGGCGCTGCTTTCCGGCCCGGATGCGTTGACCCCTGAAGACTGGTTGCCCGAAGTATTGGGGGAGGAAGCACTGTTTGAAGCCAAAGAGCGGACGGAGGTGGAGCGTCTGGTATTGGCGCTGGCGGTGGATATGCGCAGGCAGATGTCGGACAAACACTTGCCCGATTTATGGCTTTATGAAGACAATGCGGGCAATCCTGATTTTTACACTTGGTGCAACGCTTATCTTTATGCGCTGGAAGTGGTGCCTACCAATTGGTTTGAAACGGTCAATCAAGAAGAGTTTGAAGATTTGTTTTATCCGATTATGGCCTTGGGCGGTATTTACGACGAGGAGGAAAACGGCGAAATCGTCCTGCATCTGACCGATTCCGAGCTGACGGAACTGGAATCCGATTTGCCTCATACGCTGCTGGATATTTATTTTTACTGGCAGGCTATTATCAACAAGCCGAAAACCGTCCGCCGTACAGAGGCGAAGGTGGGGCGCAACGACCCGTGCCCGTGCGGTAGCGGCAAGAAATACAAAGCCTGTTGCGGTAAATTAAGCTGATTGTCCCGCAAAATAAGAAGAGGCCGTCTGAAAACTATTTCAGACGGCCTCTTCTTATTTTAGGGTCAGGTAAACAAGTTGAAAATCCATACCGACAGCAGGGTCAGGACAATGGCCAGCGCACAGCCGACTTTGGCAATCATGCCGATGATGAAGCCGATAAACGTACCTATGCTGACTTTGCCTGCCTGCAACATATCCCGTTTGGCAATGAACTCGCCAACTCCCGCACCGACGAGCGGGCCGAGCAGCAGGCCGGGCAGGGAAAGGAAGGCGCCGGTAATGCCGCCGATGAACGCGCCCCATAAAGCCTGTTTGCTTGCGCCGGTGTATTTTGCCCCCAGTACGCCCGAAACATAGTCCATGGCCATGCCGAAGGCGGCCGCGATGCCGATAAAAATCAGCGTATTCGTACCGTAAACCTGATAGTTGCCCGCGTAAGCCAGCAGCCACGCGCCGCCGAACATCAGTCCCAAACCCGGGATGGCGGGGTAAATGGTACCAAGCAGGCCGACGAGTACGGCTATCAGCCCTAGGAGGATTAAAATCGTAGTCATGTTTCGTCCTGTTTCAGAATAGACGGCGCGTTATACGCCGCAGGTTTTCGGCTTGTTGGCCAGGATATTGATGATTTTGCGTTCTGCTTTTTGCGGTTCGATTTTGATTTCGCTGCCGTCTTCTTCGAGGCCGTCTGAAAAACGTTCGGGCATTTTTTCGCTGTCAAACGCCAAGTCGCCGCCGTGTTTCAAGGCTTGGCCGCGTTCCAAACCGACGAAATCGAAAAGTTCGGTGTCGGCCAGATGGGAAGGAACGACGTTTTGCAGGGCGGAGAACATCGATTCAATGCGGCCGGGGAAGCGTTTGTCCCAATCGCGCAGCATATCGCCGATGACTTGGCGTTGCAGGTTGGGCTGCGAGCCGCAGAGGTTGCACGGGATAATTGGGAATTGCTTCAGTTCGGCGTATTTAATCAAATCTTTTTCTTTTACATACGCCAGCGGGCGGATGACGATGTGTTCGCCGTTGTCGCTCACCAGCTTGGGCGGCATGGCTTTGAGTTTGCCGCCATAAAACATATTCAGGAACATGGTGGCGAGGATGTCGTCGCGGTGGTGTCCCAAGGCGATTTTGGTGCAGCCCAATTCTTTTGCAGTGCGGTAGAGGATGCCGCGGCGCAGGCGGCTGCACAGCGAACAAGTCGTTTTGCCTTCGTCCAACACACGTTTGACGGTGGAGTAGGTGTCTTCTTCGACGATTTTGTACGGCACGCCTATGCTTTCGAGATAGGTCGGCAGCACTTCTTCGGGGAAGCCCGGCTGCTTTTGGTCGAGATTGACGGCAACCAGTTCGAAATCAATCGGTGCGCTGGCTTGGAGCTGGCACAGGATGTCTAACAGGGCGTAGCTGTCTTTGCCGCCGGAGAGGCAGACCATGATTTTGTCGCCCGGCTCTATCATGTTGAAATCGTTAATCGCGTCGCCGACGGCGTGGCGCAGACGTTTGCTGAGTTTGTTGTTTTCTAATTCTTGCTTGGTTTTTTTGGACATGGTGGCGGTTTGGAATTTGAAATAATGAAACAGGGCGGTATTTTACAGGAAAAGTAACCGCCGCCCCGACCGTATGTGTAAAAAAGGCCGTCTGAAATTTTCAGACGGCCTTTTCGGAACAGGCAATTAGGCGGCTTTGCCGCGTTTGCCGAACCAGACGAAACCGATTGCACCCAAGACAATCATCGGGACGCTCAGCCACTGTCCCATAGACAGGCCGAGCGTCAGCAGGCCCAGATAGTCGTCCGGCTGGCGGGCGAATTCGGCGAGGAAGCGGAAAAAGCCGTATCCGGCCAGAAACAGCGAGGCGACCTGCCCGTCGGGGCGCGTTTTTTTCGAAAAAATCCACAATACGATAAACAGGCAGATGCCTTCGAGTGCGAACTGGTAAAGCTGCGACGGATGGCGCGGCAGCATGGCGTATTGTTGCAGCCACTCTGCCCATAGCGGATTGTGCGCGGCGGCTTTCACATCTTCGTAATGCGCTTGCGGAAAACCCATCGCCCAAAAAGCGTTGATGTCGGTAACGCGGCCCCAGAGTTCGCCGTTGATGAAGTTGCCGATGCGGCCGGAAGCCAGCCCCAGCGGGACGAGCGGGGCGACAAAATCCATGGTTTTCAGAAAGCTGATTTTGTGTTTGCGGCTAAACAGCCACATGGCGGCAAGCACGCCCAGAAAACCGCCGTGAAACGACATACCGCCTTCCCATACTTTGAAAATATCCAGCGGATGGTCGATATAGGTAGAGAATTTGTAAAACAGCACATAACCCAGACGGCCGCCGATAATGACGCCGAGGATGCCCCAAGTCAGGAAGTCGTCGAGCATTTCGCGCGTGAACAAAGTATTGCCCTGCGCGATGCGGCGGCGGCCCAGCCACAGAAACAGCATAAAGCCGACGATGTAGCTCAGGGCATACCAGCGGATGGCGAGCGGGCCGATGCTGATTAATACGGGGTCGAACTGCGGGTGAATCATCATATCGGTGGGTTCCTTGCGATGCGGTTGAGGCCGTCTGAAACTGCCGCACGCATCGGGCGGACGGTTTTCAGACGGCCTTCGGGTTCAAATCAGGACAAATCGGCCGAAATTTGCAAAACGGCGGACAGCATGGCTTCGCCCAAACGCAGGGAACGTTGGCCGTTCCAGCCGAAATCGTCGTCGGGCAGATTGAGGTTGTCTTTAAACGGCATCTCCAGCGTGAAGGCCAGGCAGCCGAAACGGTTGCCCACCCAGTTGGTCGCCAGCGTCATGTTCGCCTGGCCGGGCGCGTCTTTTTCATAGCCGTATTCGTCTTGGAAGTCGGGGCTGGCAGAGAGCAGGGCGGTTTTGAACTGCGTTTCCAGCGCGGCGATGCGCGGATTGTAGTTCGGCACGCCTTCCGTACCGGCGACAAAGACAAACGGCAGGCTTTCGTCGCCGTGGATGTCTAGGAACAAATCCACGCCGGTTTCCAGCATTTTTTCGCGCACGAGGAATACTTCGGGGCTTTTCTCCAAAGTCGGATTTTCCCATTCGCGGTTAAGGTTTGCGCCGGCGGCATTGGTGCGCAGGTTGCCCAATACCGAGCCGTCCGGGTTCATGTTCGGCACGATGTAGAAAGTGGCGCGGTCGAGCAGGGTGCGCGCGGTCGGGTCCTGCGGGTCGAGCAGGCGACCGAGCAGGCCTTCGACGAACCATTCCGCCATCGTTTCGCCCGGATGCTGGCGGGCGATGATCCAGATTTTCAAATCGCTTTCGGCCTGATTGCCGATGGTCAGCAGGTTGATGTCGCGGCCTTGCACGGTACTGCCCAAGTCGTCGATGCGGCAAAGCCCGCTGCCTTGCGCGTCGCCCAAAAGATTCAGATGCTGCTCGTAGGAATAGGGTTCGAAATAGGCGTAATACACGCTGTTGGACAGCGGCGTATGGTTGATGGTCAGCACGCCGTTTTCGTATTCGGTCGGGACGCGGAACCAATTTTGGCGGTCGTAGGAAGCGCACGCCTGATAATCTTCCCAGCCTTGGGGATAGGCCGCATCCGCCGCGTTTTCAAAGTGCATCACGCAATTCTGGTAGGCCGCGCCCTGAAGCCGGAAATAGAACCATTGCGCAAAGTGCGAGGCGTTGTCGGGACGCAGTGCCAGCCGGATATTGTCCGGATCGGACGAATCTTTGACGGTAACGGAACCTGCGTCGAATTGAGTGCTGATTTTAATCATGGTTTTTCCTAAGTTTTGGGATGCGGGTGTGTGTTTCAGACGGCCTCTGTATCTGTATTGCCGTATTCCACCAGCGTGTGCGTTTCGCCGGCCAGCTCTTCGTCGATAATCGCGGCGATTTTCGACCAGTCGCCGCGCGCCAGTCCGGCGCCGATTTTCGGATAGGCGATGCGTTTGCCGCCGAAGCGCCGTTTCACTTCGCGCATAGCACGGCGCAGCGCACTGTAATCCAGTAAAACGCCGTCTCCCTGCCAGTCGTCCTGAGTATAGGCGTTGACGACAGTCAGACGGTGGCCGTCGCAATCGGTTTCGGCGCTGCTGATTTGCCCCAGTTTCTCTGCACCGGCGGGCGTGGCCAGGTCGGCGGCCCAGGCTTCGGGAAAGCTGTCTTTAATCTGTTTGGCAATGCCCGCGCCCATCGCGTGGCGGCAGTTGCAGCCGTGGACGATGACGTCAAACCGGCCGGACCGTGCCAGCGCAAGCAGATTTCCACGGATGCTCTTCATCTTGCCTCCGAATCGGGGATGGAATCACAAGCGGCCATTATAGCGGGTTTATACGCGAAAATCAGCCTTGAGACGGGCGCATCCCGTTTTCAGACGGCCTCGTTCCGGCTTGTTTCAGACGGCCTTTGGCATTACCATAACCGGACCCGCACCCTATGCGGCCATACAGAAAAGACCGAAATTATGAATAAGACCGAACACCTCTCCCCCGCAGCCAAAGCCGAAATCCTCTCCGAGGCCCTGCCTTACATCCGCCGCTTCTCCGGCTGCACCATCGTCATCAAATACGGCGGCAACGCCATGACCGAGCCGCGTCTGAAAGAAGGTTTCGCCAAAGACGTCGCCCTGCTGAAACTGGTCGGCATCAATCCCGTGGTGGTTCACGGCGGCGGCCCGCAGATTAACGATATGCTGGGCAAAGTCGGTAAAGAGGGGGAATTTGTGCAGGGAATGCGCGTTACCGACGGCGAAACGATGGACATCGTCGAAATGGTGCTCGGCGGCCATGTGAACAAAGAAATTGTTTCGCTGATTAACAACCACGGCGGCAAAGCCGTCGGCATCACCGGCCGCGACAGCCACTTTATCCGGGCCAGGAAACTTTTGCTGGAAACTCCGGAAGGCGGACAGGCGGACATCGGGCAGGTCGGCGAAATCGAGAGCATAGACACTTCGCTGATTAAAGACCTGATCAGTTTGGGCAGAATCCCCGTGGTCGCCCCCATCGGCGTAGGCAGGCACGGCGAGGCGTTCAATATCAACGCCGATTTGGTGGCAGGCAGATTGGCGGAAGAATTGAGCGCCGAAAAACTGCTGCTGATGACCAATATCGCCGGCGTGATAGACAAACAGGGCCGCCTTCTGACCAATCTGACCCCGATGCGCATCGAAGGGCTGATTGCCGACGGTACGCTCTATGGCGGAATGCTGCCGAAAATCAGTTCCGCACTCGAAGCCGCCACCAACGGCGTGAAAGCCACCCACATCATCGACGGCCGCGTCCCCAACGCGCTGCTGCTGGAGATTTTCACCGATTCGGGCATCGGTTCGATGATTCTTGGACAGGATTGAGTATTGAGCGGATTAAAGTTAACAGGCCGTCTGAAAGAATTTTCAGACGGCCTTTTGTATCAGATAGGATAAGTGACTTAGCTACGAATGCAGTTAGTGGTGATACAGGCTATGTTTTGCTCCAAAGGGATTTTATTTGTAGCAGATATCCATAAATAAAATATTTTATGTTTATCTTTAAATCCAATTTCATGTAAAACGCAAATTGTTGCATCTCTGAACTTAAATAACTGTTAGCTTTGTTCAAAGATGAAAGTATCTCATTTCGTGAATCTATATTATCAAAATCAATAGGTTCATCACTTCCAAGATAATCATGAAGATATAGTAAATAGTTATTCAGGTTGTTAGAGATGTCAGTTATTTTTTCTAGTGATGGTCTGAAAAAGTATGGGAACAATTTGCACACATAAAGTTTGAACTCATCACATAATAGTAATAATTCCATGATTCTATTGTGTAGCATCACATGGTTTTCATATCTGATATCTTCATGATCAAAATGGAATTTATCTATATTAATTAAATCCATTTTGCAGCGGAATAGGATGATTTGTATTTCTTGTAATTTTTCAATTGATTCCGAATAGATTTTTTCTTTTCTTTCCCACCATTTTTGTTTGAAAAAATTCTGAAGCGTTAAAGATACAACTATAAGAGACGTTAAAATCGTTACAATATGACCAATTTCCATGATTAATTCCTGTTAGTTTAAAACAAATAAATTTCACTCTGCTGCTACTAACAATGATTCTTCCTAGATACCGTTTTTACTGAAATCATAAATTTTCGGTTCAACATTAGTCGGAGAAAGAACTAATAAAACCAACTCCATCTTAAACATTGACCTTGACAACTTAATTTACTTAAAAGGTCGTCTGAAAACCTAAATCCGTTTTCAGACGACCTTTGTTTTTCATCAGCATTATTGTCCGCGTAAGAACAGTGCGTCCAATTCTTTCAGCGTCAGTTTTACCCAAGTCGGGCGGCCGTGGTTGCATTGGTTGCTGCGCGGGGTGTTTTCCATGTCGCGCAGGAGGGCGTTCATTTCGGGCAGGGTGAGTTGGCGGCCGGCGCGGACGGAGCCGTGGCAGGACATGGTGGCGAGGATGTGGTTTTCGTGTTCTTCGATGGTTTGGCTGCTGCCGACTTGGGCGAGTTCGCCCAATACGTCTTTGGCGAGCGAGACGACGTCGGCTTTGCCGAGCATGGCGGGGACGGCGCGGACGGCGATGGTGTTGCCGCCCATGTCGGACAGTTCCAGCCCGAAGCCTGCCAGTGCGTCAGCGTGGTCGGCGAGGGCGGCACATTCTTCGTGGGACGCGGCGAAGGTAACGGGGATGAGCAGGCGTTGGCTTTGCAGGTTGCCGTTTTCTTGCCGTTGGCGTTTCATTTTTTCGTAGTTGACGCGTTCGGCGGCGGCGTGCATGTCGATGAGCAGCAGGCTGTCTTCGGCTTGGGCGAGGATGTAGATGCCTAATAGTTGTGCGATGGCGAAGCCGAGCGGCGGCAGTTCGGGTTTGGGGTCGTCTGAAAAGCTGCGTGCGGGGTTTTCAGACGACGTGGGGGATGTGCTGCCGAAGCGGGCTTGTTCGAATTGTGCCAACTCGATATCGGCTTCATCGGCTGCGGTGTTTTTGAAGAGTTCGGCGTAGGTGTTGAGGGCGGCGCGGCTTTCGCGCAGGGACAGGCTGCGCTGTTGCGGCGCGCGTGCTGCCTGATAGGGCATGGGGGCGGTTTTGTCGGAACCGAAGGCGCTGCGCGGTTCGGAAACGTGTGTGTTTGGTGTGGCGGCGAAAATGTTTTCAGACGACGTTGCCGCGGGACGGATACCTGTGATTTCGTGCAACACTTCGCCTGCGTTGCCGACGCTTTCGGTCAAGTCGGCGCGGGTGTCGGCGAGGGCTTTGTTGAGGGTGTGGAACACGAGTTGGTGCACCTGCTGGCTGTCGCGGAAGCGGATTTCGGTTTTGGTGGGGTGGACGTTGACGTCCACGGCTTCGGGCGGCAGGTCGAGGAAGAGGACGAAGGCGGGGGTGAGGGCGTTGTGCAATACGTCGCGGTATGCCTGTTTGACGGCATGGAGCATGACTTTGTCGCGCACGAAGCGGTGGTTGACGAAGCAGTATTGTTTGTCGGTTTTGCCTTTGGCGAAGGTGGGTTTGGCGATGGCGCCGTAGAGCCGCAGCGCGCCGTTGCCGCTGTCGATTTCTAAGGATGCCGCCTGAAAGTCTTCGCCGACGATGGCGGCTATGCGTTCGTGCAGGCTTTGGGCGGGGAATTTGAACACTTGTTTGCCGTCGCGTTTGAGCGAGAAGGCGATGTGCGGATGCGCCAGTGCGAGGCGTTCGAGCATGGTGGCGCAGTGGGCGTATTCGGTGTTTTCAGATTTGAGGAACTTGCGCCGCGCGGGGGTGTTGAAGAAGAGTTCGGCGGCTTCGATGGTGGTGCCGACGGGGTGGGCGGCGGCGGTGGGGCTGCTGAGTTTGCCGTCTTCGGCTTTGACTTGGGTCGCGTGCGCACTGCCGTCTTGGCGGCTGGTCAGGGTCAGGCGGCTGACGGAGGCGATGCTTGCCAAGCCTTCGCCGCGAAAGCCCATGCTGGCGACGTGTTCCAAATCGTTTAATGTTTTGATTTTGCTGGTGGCATGGCGATGGAGCGCAAGCTCGATGTCGTCGGGGTGGATGCCGCCGCCGTTGTCGCTGACGCGGATAAGACGGATACCGCCGCCCGCCAGCTCGACTTCAATCGCCGTCGCGCCTGCGTCTATGCTGTTTTCGACGATTTCTTTCAAGGCGTTGGCGGGGCGTTCGACCACTTCGCCGGCGGCGATTTGATTGACGAGGTGGTCGGGCAGGGCGGCGATTCGGGACATATGCGGATACTTTCGTTTCAAAAACGGAGACGGGCATCCATTATATAAAGGAAAAGGCCGTCTGAAAAATCATCCCGTTTTCACGTTTCAGACGGCCTGCCTATGCTTTTATATCTTACAAACCCAATGCCTCCGCATGAAATTCGATATGCGAATCGATAAAGCTGGCGATAAAGAAATAATCGTGTCCGTAGCCGGGGCGGACTTTGTATTGCACGTTGAAGCCGTTGGCGCGTGCGGCATTGACGAAGGCTTCAGGTTGCAGTTCGTCGGGGAACAGCGGATCGGCGCCGCTCTGGTCAATGAGTATCGGCAGTTTGCGGGAGGCCGTCTGAACGAGCGATGTGCTGTCGTAAGCCTGCCAAGCCTCCGATTCTGCGCCCAGATAGGCGGCAAACGCCTGCTTTCCGCCTCGGCTGGCGGTCGGATGGCACAAGGGCGCAAACGCGGAAACGGCGGCGTAGCGGCCCGGATTTTTCAGGGCGATGGAAAGCGCGCCGTGCCCGCCCATGCTGAAACCTGCAATGCTGCGCTCTTGGGTGGCGGGGAAATGCCGTTCCACCCAATCGGGCAGTTCGCGGCTGATATGGCTGTACATCCGATAATGCGCCGCCCACGGCTGTTCGGTCGCATCGACGTAAAATCCCGCGCCCTGTCCGATAAACTCGTCCGTACTGTCATTGATATGGCTGCCGCGCGGCGAAGTGTCGGGAAAAACGACGATGATGTTCCATTGCGCGGCGAAACGCTGGATGCCGGTTTGGCGTATCAGTTCCGAGCCGTCGCTGTTCAATCCCGACAAAAAATATAAAACCGGCGCGGGATAGCCTTTCAATACTTGCGGCGGCAGGTAGATGCTGAAAGTCATATCGGTTCGGCAGGTTTCGGAAAAGCAGCAATATTGCTCTTGATGGCCGTTGAACATTTTGGCGCGGGAAAGCAGTTTGAGGGACATGGCGTTCTTTCTATCGGAAAACGAAAGAAATATAGCAGAAAGGCCGTCTGAAAGACAGGTGTCGGCTTTAATGATTGGTCATAAAAATCTACCCACAAACTTTGTGGATAACTATGTGGGTAAACTCGGAGTAAGTCGGAAAAATCCTTTAGCGACAAAAGTTCCATATTGCTGCCTGAAAAATAGGCAATATTAAATCATTTGTAAATCAATTAGTTGCATAATAATTGGAACTAAAAAAGCACCTTCTAAATAAATTTTCAAGTAAAACAAGGTAGTGGAAAATTGTGTATAAAAATGGGTTGACAGGCTGTTGGACCGCCTTTTTTTGCGCTATGCGGATTAAGTGTGCCGCCTTAATAAAAAAATGCGACTCAGATAAAAAAGTACGTTTGATATTGCCGTTTGGCATGAAGAAAAATGTTAAGAACTCAGGCGGCTGTTTTGCCTGAATGTGGCAGAGCGGCAATTCAAAATGAATCCGCTTTGCCGGCGCGGTAATTGTTACCCACAATCTTTGTGGATAACCGTGTGGGTAAATTCGGAGTAAGTCGGAAAAATCCTTTGGTGACAGACACCGCTTACTTCTGCCTAAAAAATATTCAATATTTAAATATATTAAAATCATATGGTTATGCTGATTTTGTTATGCTCGGTCAGTAAGCAAAACTAAATTTTCAAGCAAAACAAAAGAGTGTGGGATTGTGTATAAAAACAGATTGACACGACCCTTAAACGTTTCTTGCCGCCTCCTTTTTCAACAGCATAAAAATCCGGATATGCGCCGTTTTTGGCAGGAAAAGCCATGAAAGCGATGACCGGAAAAACGGTTTCGCGTTACAATACGCGCTTACTTTTTTACACAGAAAAACACACCATGAAAGCCAGCCAATTTTTCATTTCCACCCTGAAAGAAGCCCCTGCCGAAGCCGCGCTTGCCAGCCACAAGCTGATGATTCGCGCCGGTCTGATTAAAGCCAACGCGTCCGGCCTTTATACTTGGATGCCAATGGGGCTGCGCGTGTTGCGCAAAGTCGAAAACATTGTGCGCGAAGAAATGGCGTGCGCGGGCAGCGTGGAGTTGCTGATGCCGGTGGTGCAGCCTGCCGAGCTGTGGCAGGAATCCGGCCGCTGGGAATTTTACGGTAAAGAACTGCTGCGCCTGAAAGACCGCCACGACCGCGATTTCTGCATGGGCCCGACCTGTGAGGAAGTCATCGCCGACATCGTGCGCAAAGAAATCAACAGCTACAAACAACTGCCGAAAAACTTTTACCACATCCAAACCAAATTCCGCGACGAAGTGCGTCCGCGCTTTGGTGTGATGCGCGCGCGCGAGTTCGTCATGAAAGACGCTTATTCCTTCCATGCCGACTACGCTTCGCTTCAGACGACCTATGATGCCATGTACGACGCTTACTGCCGCATCTTCACCCGTCTGGGCTTGGAATTCCGCCCCGTCGCCGCAGACACCGGCAGCATCGGCGGCACCGGTTCGCACGAGTTTCAAGTATTGGCGGAAAGCGGCGAAGATGTGATTGCATACAGCGATACTTCCGATTACGCCGCCAATATCGAGTTGGCACCAACCTTGCCGCTCAAAGGCGAACGCGCGACCGCACAGGCAGAGCTGACCAAAGTACACACGCCAAATGTCAAAACCATTGATTCTTTAGTTGATTTCCTCAGCATTCCGATTGAAAAAACACTGAAATCCATCGTAGTCGAAGGCGAAAACGAAGGTGAAATCGTCTTATTACTGTTGCGCGGCGACCATGAGTTCAACGACATCAAAGCCGAAAAACTCGCAGGCGTGAAATCGCCGCTGACCATGGCTGATCCTGCCGCCATCCGTGCGCAGTTCGGCGCAAACGGTGGCTCGCTCGGCCCCGTCGGCTTCACAGGCAAAGTTTATGCCGATTTCGCTACTGAAAAAGGCGCGGACTGGGTTATCGGCGCAAACGAAGACGACTACCACTATACCGGCTTCAACTTCGGCCGCGACGCCGCCGAGCCTGAATTCGTCGATTTGCGCAACGTCGTCGAAGGCGACGAAAGCCCCGACGGACAAGGTCGTCTGAAACTCGCGCGCGGTATCGAAGTCGGACACGTTTTCCAATTACGCGACAAATACACCCAAGCCATGAACGTGAACTTCCTCGACAACAACGGCAAATCGCAAATCATGGAAATGGGCTGCTACGGCATCGGCATCACCCGCGTCGTTGCCGCCGCCATCGAGCAGAATAACGACGAAAAAGGCATCATCTGGACAAAAGCAATGGCGCCGTTTGAAGTCGTTATCGTGCCGATGAACTACAAAAAATCAGACGCCGTGCGCGAAGCCGCCGTCAAAATCTACGCCGAATTGCTGGCGGCGGGTGCGGACGTCCTCCTCGACGACCGCGACGAACGCGCAGGCGTATTGCTGAACGACTCCGAGCTTCTGGGCATCCCGCACCGCATCGTCATCGGCGACCGCGCCTTGAAAGAAGGTAATGTCGAATACGCCGAACGCCGCGACAACGAAGCGCAGACTGTACCGACGGACGAAATCGCCGCGAAAGTGCTGGCAGCATTGAAATAATATCGGCAAATGACAAAAGGCCGTCTGAAAACCGGAAACGGTTTTTCAGACGGCCTTTAATTCTGCCTTCGGCTCGGTCAGGCAAATGCGTTATTTTCAGCCGAACACGCTTTTAAACCAAAGGACGATGCTGTCCCAAGTCCGGCCGAACCAGTTGTCTTCTTCGACGGAGGTCAGCGCGACGACATTTTTTTCAGCCAAAACTTCTTTGCCGTTCATGATTTTCAGTTTGCCTAAAATGCTGCCTTTCTCAATCGGCGCGAGTACGGGCTGTTCGGTTTCCAGCACGGGCCTGATGCGGTGGCCGGAACCGTGCGGGATGGTGATGTAGGTATCGTCGGCAAAGCCGATTTTCACCGCGTTGGCACTGCCTTTATAAACTTTGACCTGCGAAATCACTTCGCCGGCGTCATACAGTTTCGGCGTGTCGAACGCCTGCAACGCCCAGTTGAGCAGTTTGCCGCTTTCGGAAGCGCGCGCCTCAGTGGATTCGGCGCCGACCACGATGGTGATAATGCGACGGCCGTTGCGGTTGCTGGAGGCGGCGAGGTTGTAACCTGCGCTTTCCGTGTGGCCGGTTTTCAAGCCGTCGACGCTGCTGTCGCGGAAAAGGAGCAGGTTGCGGTTGGGCTGCTCGATGCCGTTGTATCTGAACGATTTAAGCGAAAATATCGGATAGTATTTCGGATAATCCCGAATCAGGGCGGCAGCCAGCAGCGCCAAATCGCTGACGGTGGACAAATGCCTTTCGGAAGCCAGTCCGGTAGGGTTGTTGAAACGGGTGTGATTCATGCCTAGGCGTTTGGCTTCCATGTTCATCATGGCGACGAAATTTTCCAGCGGGGGTTTGGGCGTTTCGGTTTGTTCCGAATCGTTGCCGATACCGCCGATGGCTTCGGCCAAAGTAATGGCGGCATCGTTGCCGGACTGGACGATCATACCTTTGAGCAGGTCGCTGACGCTGACGGGAACATGTGGGTTCAGGAACATGCGCGAGCCTTCGGTGTGCCAGCCCGCATCGGAAACGGTCAGCATTTCGTCGGCTTTAAGCGTGCCGTCTTCCAATGCTTTGAAAGTCAGATAGGCGGTCATCATCTTGGTTAACGATGCCGGCTCTATCAGGTTATCGGGATTGTTGGCGGCCAATACTTGATTGCTTTGCAAGTCTTTGACGATAAAGGCGGTTGCGGCAATTTGCGGCACGGCGGCGGGGCTGAGTGCTCCGGAAGACCGGGCTTCCGCTCCGGCTGCGGAAGCGGTTTGGTTTGCCGGTTCCGAAGCTGTTTTGGAAGCAGGGGCGGAGGCGGGCCGGTCGGCCGGTTTCGCTTCTTTGGCGGCGGCCGGTGCGGATGCGGCCTGATTTTTGGCCGGAGCGGCCTGTTGCGGCGCAGCGGCGGCATTTCCTGCGATAAGTGCGGCGAGTGTGAGGCTGAGTAGCGTTTTCTTCATGACTTCAAATCTGTAAATCGGAATATCGTTATCGGACTGACCGGCGGGCCGTATTCCTATCGGCTTATCGGGCGTCCGTCCTGCTTTTGCAAGGCGGTCATTATACCGACTCACCAAGGCTTTGCTAAGATTTTTCTTGCTTTCAGACGGCCTCGGGGGTATGGTTTTACCTTTTCGCCGCTTCGGTTGCAAAACGTCTGCGCACCGTTAACGCGGCTTGTTGCAAACCTTGATTTTCCGATAATTACGATGATGAACACCCGCCCATCCTATTCCGACTACCTCATCCGCATCCTGACTGCTTCCGTTTACGATGTGGCGGTCGAAACCCCTTTGGAGCAGGCGCGCAGCCTTTCAGGCCGTCTGAAAAACAGTATCCTGCTCAAACGCGAAGACTTACAGCCTGTTTTCTCGTTCAAAATCCGCGGCGCATACAACAAAATGGCCAAACTGCCGAAAGAGTCGCTGGCTCGCGGCGTGATTGCCGCCAGCGCGGGCAACCATGCGCAGGGGGTGGCGCTCTCGGCGCAACGGCTGGGTTGCCGTGCGGTCATCGTAATGCCTGAAACCTCGCCGCAGATTAAGATTGATGCGGTTAAAAACCGCGGAGCCGAAGTGGTGCTCAAAGGCGTGTCTTACAACGATGCCTACGACCATGCGATGGAACTGGCCGCAAAGGACAATCTGACCTATATCGCGCCGTTTGACGATCCCGATGTGATTGCTGGGCAGGGCACCGTCGGTATGGAAATCGTGCGCCAGCGGGCGGACAAAATCAATGCCGTGTTCATCCCAATAGGCGGCGGCGGGCTGGCCGCAGGCGTGGCCGCGTTTATCAAGCAAGTCCGCCCCGATATTAAAGTCATCGGCGTACAAACCAACGATTCCTGCGGCATGAAACAGTCGGTGGAACATGGCAGCGTCGTGCACTTGAAAGATGTCGGCCTGTTTTCAGACGGCACCGCAGTAAAAGTCGTCGGAGACGAAACCTTCCGCCTCTGCCGCGACCTACTCGACGAAATCATCACCGTCGATACCGATGCCATATGCGGCGCCATTAAAGATATTTTCGACGATACCCGCAGCATCATGGAACCGGCCGGCGCCTTGGCGTTGGCCGGCTTGAAAGCCTACATTCAGCGCAACGGTGTGGAAGGCCAAACATTGGTAGCCGTTACCAGCGGCGCCAACATTAATTTCCACCGCCTGCGCCACGTTTCGGAACGCAGCGAACTGGGCGAAGGCAACGAGGGTATTTTCGCCGTAACCATCCCCGAGCAACCCGGCAGTTTCCTAAAGTTTATCAATCTGTTGGGAAATCGCAGTATCACCGAATTCAACTACCGCTACGGTGATGACAAAAACGCGCATATCTTTGTCGGCATTCAAACCGCCGGTTCGCGTGACCTAGCCGTTATCAGCCAGCAACTGGCCGCCGCCGGCCTGCCCAACCAAGACCTGACCGACGACGAAATCGCCAAAATCCATATCCGCTACATGGTCGGCGGCCGCACCGACAAAGTACAGAACGAACGCCTGATCAGCTTTGAATTTCCCGAACGGCCGGGCGCATTGGCACGTTTTCTCAATCACATGCAAAGCGATTGGAACATCACTCTGTTCCATTACCGAAATCACGGTGCAGATTACGGCCGCATTCTGGTCGGCATCGACGTACCGCCGAAAGACGGGCAAGCCTTCGAGCAATTTTTGGAAAGATTGGGCTACTTTTATCAGGACGAAACCCGAAACGCCGCCTACAAACTCTTTTTGGCTTGATTTGATTGGTTTTTGATGAAAAAGGCCGTCTGAAACGGTGTTTACAGTCGTTTCAGACGGCCTTTTGTTGTAATTTTGCAATATATTCAGCTATAAAACACCAATAAATTTTGTTTAAATAACCGAATATTTTTATAATTTGCCTGTTTTTAATTTTAATACGCAAAGAAAGGAGCAGCCATGACACGCAATACTTCAATCCGCTCAATCACATTCTTTGCAGCCCAAGCGTCGGTCTGATTTTCGGACAACGCGTTCCCGCATTTTCCCTATCGCCCGCTTCGGGCTGCTTTCCCATCAATCGGACAGAGGTCGTCTGAAAACGTCAGACGGCAGTCGGTATATTTTCAAACCACGTTTATCTTTTAAGCCGTCGGTTTGGACTCGTTTTGCCATCTGTCCGTGTTAAAGAAAGCATATACATGGGCAATTATCAACATCCCCATCATATTCACATCATCGCTGATTCAGAAACCTGGATTGAAGGCAACGCCGTCGCTCAACTCGAAACCACCGCCAAGCTGCCGCACATGCTGCGCGTAGCCGGTATGCCTGATTTGCACGCGGGGCGCGGTTATCCCGTCGGCGCAGCTTTTTTCAGCGACCGTCATTTTTATCCCGCGCTCATCGGCAACGACATCGGTTGCGGCATGGCATTTTGGCAAACGGATTTGTCCGCCGCCAAGCTCAAACCCGCCAAACTTGCCAAGCAGCTCGGCAATATCGATACGCCTTTGAGACAAGACGAACAAGAAGCCTTTCTCGGAGAAGCCGCATCCGATTTTCCATTTTCAGACGACCTCGCTGTCGGCACTATCGGCGGCGGCAATCATTTTGCCGAATTGCAAACCGTCGAAACCGTTTATCGCGATGATTTGCTTCCTGCTGACTTTGATTCAGACCGTTTGCAACTGTTGGTACACAGCGGTTCGCGCGGCTTGGGTCAGCAAATTTTGCGCCGCCACGTCGAAGCCTACGGCCATCAAGGTTTGGCGGAAGGCAGCGAGGCTGCGGCGGACTATCTTGCCGAACATCAGGCAGCCCTTGAGTTCGCCGGTCTAAACCGCCGCCTGATTGCCGCCAGAATGCTCGACCGCTGGCGTACGGAAGGCGAATGCCTGCTCGACGTGCATCACAATTTCCTCGAGCAAACCGAAATCGCGGGGCAAACCGGCTGGCTGCACCGCAAAGGCGCAACGCCTGCCGATAAAGGTCTGGTCATGATACCCGGCTCGCGCGGCGATTACAGCTATCTGGTTCTGCCGAGCCAAGATTGCCAGATTTCGCTGAACACTTTGGCACACGGCGCAGGACGGAAATGGCAGCGCGGCGAATGCAAAGGCCGCCTGTCGCACAAATATTCCGCCGACAGCCTGCGCCAAACCGCCTTCGGCAGCGTGGTCGTTTGTCAGGATAAGGCTTTGATTTTTGAAGAGGCTCCGCAGGCTTATAAAAGCATAGACAGCGTCATTTCAGCCATGAAAAACGCAGGTCTGATTGAATTGGTCGCTCGGTTCAAACCCGTTTTGACTTACAAAACCAGCGGCGGATGTGGAGAATAAATATGAAGCAAAACATGCAAACAATTTATCTGCAAATTTCTACTGCGCAAGGGCCTGCCGAATGCCGCATCTTTGCCCGTTTCGTATTGGGCAGGCTGCTTGCCGAGGCAAAGGCGGAAGGTGTCGAGGTGGAAATCATCTCCGAAACCGCCGATAAACACGGCATGATGTCGGCAGTGCTTAAATTGGACGGCAAACATGCCGAAACTCTGGCACAGCGTTGGCAAGGTTCGCTCCAATGGATATGCGCCAGCCCCGTCCGCCCGAAGCATCCGCGTAAAAACTGGTATATCGGCGTTTTCCGCATGCCTGATATGCCTGAAATGCCGTCTGAAAGCGAAATTGAGTTTCAAACCTGCCGTTCGGGCGGCAAAGGCGGGCAGCACGTCAATAAAACTGAAAGTGCCGTCCGTGCCACTCATAAAGCAAGCGGTATTTCCGTGCGGGTCGAAAGCGAACGCAGTCAGCATGCCAACAAAAAATTGGCTTTGACCCTGCTGGCGCAAAAGTTGGCGGAACACCATGCTGGACAGGCTGACGCTTACGCCCGCGCACAGCACAGCCGGCTTTATCAGGTGGAACGCGGCAATCCGAAACGGACGTTCGCCGGAACAACTTTTCAGGAAAAGCGGGGTTGAGTCAAAGGCCGTCTGAAACGGTGTTTACAGTCGTTTCAGACGGCCTTTTCTCATTTGTTCAATACGAATCTGGAATATGTTTGAAATAAAGCAATATCAAATACCACACCAATGTTGCGGCAGACGCTCCGATCAGTACCCATGCGCTGATGGAGGCGATTTCGCGCAGGGTGCGTTTCTGGCGGCGGCTACACAGGCGGTGGATAACCAGCGCGATTAGGGCGAAGAAGAAAAAGAGGCGGAAGAGGCGGCCTATCATGGCAAATCCGTGGACGTTTGTTTTTCGTTTTAAAAGGCCGTCTGAAACCGTGGCAGGCTCCATGCACAAACCATTTTCAAACCGCTATAATAACTTTTTTGCCGCACCAGTTGGAACAAACATGAGTAAAAATACCTCTGCGGAGTTTGGCGTACCGCAGAAAATCCCGTTTGAAACGCCGCTTCCGTTGGAGAACGGCCAAAACCTGCCGCGTTTCGACTTGATGATTGAAACATACGGTATGTTGAACGCAGAAAAAAGCAACGCCGTACTTATCTGCCATGCCTTGTCGGGCAACCACCACGTTGCCGGCCGTTATTCGGCGGACGATAAATACCCGGGCTGGTGGGACAGTATGGTGGGGCCGGGCAAACCGATTGATACGGAACGGTTTTTCGTGGTCGGCCTGAACAATCTGGGCGGTTGCCACGGCAGTACCGGCCCGTTGTCGCAAAATCCCGAAACAGGCCGGGACTACGGCGCGGATTTTCCGTTGGTTACGGTTAAAGACTGGGTGAAATCGCAGGCGCTGTTGGCGGATTATCTGGGCATCCGGCAATGGGCGGCGGTTGTCGGCGGCAGCTTGGGCGGTATGCAGGCTTTGCAGTGGACGATTTCCTATCCTGAGCGTGTGCGCCATGCGCTGGTTATCGCGTCCGCCCCCAAACTCTCGACGCAGAACATCGCGTTCAACGATGTAGCGCGGCAGGCAATTCTGACCGACCCCGATTTCAACGAAGGGCATTATGCGCGCCAGGGCAAAACGCCGACCCGCGGCCTGCGCATCGCCCGCATGATGGGGCACATCACTTATCTTGCCGAAGACGGATTGGGCAAAAAATTCGGGCGCGATCTGCGTTCAAACGGTTATCAATACGGTTACGACGTTGAATTTGAAGTCGAATCCTACCTGCGTTATCAGGGGGACAAGTTCGCCGGACAGTTCGACGCCAACACTTATCTGCTGATGACCAAGGCACTGGACTATTTCGATCCGGCGGCGGATTTCGGTGGCAATCTGACTAGGGCGCTGCAAGACGTGCAGGCGCGGTTTTTCGTCGCCAGCTTCAGTTCCGACTGGCGTTTTTCACCCGAACGCTCGAAGGAATTGGTCAAGGCGCTGATTGCCGCCGCCAAGCCGGTGCAGTATATCGAAGTCAAGTCTTTCCACGGCCACGATGCCTTCCTGATGGAAGACGAAGCCTACATCCGCGCCGTGCGCACCTATATGAATAATGTCCATCGGGAGTTGCAGCCATGAACCTGCGCGACGATTTACAACTGATTTACGACTGGATTCCCGCAGGCAGCCGCGTTTTGGATTTGGGCTGCGGCAACGGCGAATTGCTGGCGGCACTGGTCGGGCACAAGGAATGCAGCGGCTACGGCGTTGAAATCGATACCGACAGCGTAATCGAAGCGATGTCGCGCGGCGTGAACGTCATTCAGGCCGATTTGGAGCAGGGTTTGGAAGAGTTCGGCGACAACACTTTCGATGTCATCGTGCTGAGCCAGACCATACAGTCGATGCAGAACACCGAAATGATCCTGCGCGGCCTGATGCGCGTGGCCAAACAAGCCGTAGTTACCTTTCCGAATTTCGGTTATTGGCGCAACCGTTTCCAGATTGCGCTGGGCGGCCATATGCCGGTTTCCGAACGGATGCCTTACCATTGGTACAACACGCCGAATATCCATTGGTGCACGCTGAAAGACTTTGATTTGCTGTGTGCAAAAAACAATATCCGCGTGCTCGAACGCGCGGTCATGGCCGGAAACAAACGGGTCAAACATCTGCCGAACCTGCTCGGAAGCCTGGCGTTTTACAGGGTAGGGTAGTAATCGGGACGATACGGATGAAGAGGCCGTCTGAAAAATTTTCAGACGGCCTCTTCATCTATATCTATAGATATCCGAAACACGGCTTTTATCGTTCGCTTTTTGACGCTATTTCATGCGGATTAGTCCGCGCCTGTTCCTCCGGCCCCAGCCCGATGAGTTTGCGCAGGCGGGTCATGTAGGCGTTGACATCCAATCCGCGGCCGTAACGCTGGGCTTCCCACAGCGTTTCCGCCAGTGCGTCCATCATTTCGTGTTCGGCGCGCACCCAGTCGCCGCCGTGGCGGGCGCAGAGCCGGTGATGGATGGCGCGTATCCCCGGCGGCTGGTCGATGGCGGCCTGTTCCTGAAGCGAAAGGTGCAGCGACATATGCAGAAACGGATTGCCCTCGCCGTCTTCCGGCCTCCACTCCTTATCGAGATATTGTTCGATATCCTCCAAATAAGGGCCGTATTCGGGATGGGCCTCGATGATTCTGAGGGCTTTTTGCTGCAAGCCGTCCAGTTGCAGCGGTGAGAAGCGGTGTTGCCAGACATGGGCGAAAAAGCGGCGCACGTCATGGGTGTTGACATCGTACATATTCGGTTTCCTCGCTTTCAGACGGCCTATCGGTTGCCGAGGCCGTCTGAAAAAAATGTTTTGCGGTATCTTAAACGTTTTCCGGCAACGCTTCCAACTTTCGCCCGCGCGTTGGCAAAATGCGGCAAGCCGCGTATAATGCGTGCTTCCTAATATCTGGGGGCGATCTTGGTTTCGACGGGGGTTGCGAAGCAGATGCGGGCATACCGGGGTCTCAGATTTCCCGTAAAACACTGAACTTAAATAGTCGCAAACGACGAAACTTACGCACTGGCCGCTTAAGGCCTGCCGTTGCAGCAGTTGGTCAATGGGCTGTGTAGTGCAAGCTACCGCAACGTCATTTTACATTGACTGGTTTCCTGTCGGGTTACTTGGCAGGGAATAAGATTTAAGGTAACTGGCCTTCCGAGAGCCTGTCTGTCGGCGCAAGGAAGGTGAGATTTCCAAATAGGCAAGACTAAGTATGTAGAACGCTTTGTAGAGGACTTTCGGACGGGGGTTCGATTCCCCCCGCCTCCACCAGTACCGATTCCGAACCGACACCCCGAAACGGCAGTTTCGGGGTGTTTCATTATCCCAAACCGTTTGAACACGATTTTTCAGACGGCCCGATATGCAAGGAACCCGACCCATGCCGCATTCCGCCTTAATCCGCGCCTTACCCAAAGCCGAACTGCACGTCCATATCGAGGGCACGTTCGAGCCGGAGCTTATGTTTGAAATCGCCCGGCGCAACGGCGTCCGCATTCCCTATGCCGATGTGGACGAAGTGCGCGCCGCCTATGATTTCCACAACCTGCAATCGTTTCTCGACATTTACTATGCGGCGGCCGCCGTTTTGCTGCACGAACAGGATTTTTACGACCTGACCCGCGCCTACCTGCTGCGCTGTCGCGAAGACAATGTCGTCCGCACCGAAATCTTTTTCGATCCGCAAACGCATACCGCGCGCGGGGTGGCGTTTGAAACCGTGCTGAACGGCATCCGCCGCGCCTGCGACGATGCCCATAAGGAATGGGGCATAAGCAGCGCGCTGATTATGTGTTTCCTGCGCCATTTGTCTGAAGAGGACGCATTCGAAACGCTGGCGCAGGCCATGCCGTATCGGGAACACATCATCGGCGTCGGATTGGATTCAAGCGAAGTCGGCCATCCGCCGTCCAAATTTCAAAACGTATTTGCCGCCGCACGGCAAGCCGGTTTCCTGACCGTGGCACATGCCGGCGAGGAAGGGCCGCCGGAGTATGTTTATGAGGCGTTGGATTTGCTGAAAGTCTCCCGCATCGACCACGGTGTGCGTTCGGAAGAAGACGCCGCGCTGATGCGGCGGCTGATTCGGGAAAAAATGCCGCTGACGGTGTGCCCGTTGAGCAATTTGAAGCTGAAAGTCGTCGGCAATCTTTCCGAACACAACTTGCGCCGTATGTTGCAAAACGGCGTACTGGTTACGGTAAATTCCGACGATCCGGCCTACTTCGGCGGCTACGTCAACCAAAATTTCATCGAACTGGCCGCCGCCCTTGATTTAACGGAAAACGACATCCGCACCCTGTGCAAAAACTCGTTTGCCGCATCGTTTCTGAGCAGCGAAGAAAAAGCCGCATGGTGCGCCGCCGTCGATTCGTGTCTCACCTAAGTGCAGGGGCGACGGTTATTTCCGCCGTCTTACTGCCACGCTCTCGCCGCCTATCCCCCAGTTTTCCATATCCACTTCGTCGATAACGACCACCGTCGTTTCAGGATTTTTACCCAATACCCGCGCCAGCAGCTCGGTAACGCCCGCTATTAATTCGGCTTTCTGCTCGGCGGTGGGCGCTTCGCTGCCGCCGGTTACTTTAATGTTCACATAAGGCATAATGGTCCTCCGTAAGTCAGGCAGCCATGATATTTCAGGCCGTCTGAAAATAAAAGCCCTGTTGTGTCTGTAAAGGCCGGATGCGCCGTTTTCAGACGGCCTTTCTTCGTTTTACATTCCGTTAAAATTTCCTAATCCTGAAAACCTTACAATGGCGCGTATTTTAACTTCCTTTTGAGGATGAACGATGAACCGTTATTTATCTGCCTTCATATTGGCGGCGCCGATGGCTGTCGTGGCTCCGTATGCTGCCGCCCAGTCCCACCCCGCCCAAGTGCAGGCGCAGCAAAATATCGATACCGTATTGAAAATCGCGCGCGACAGCTCTCTGAGCGAGCCGCAGAAAATCAAACAGATTGAAAATTACGCCAACCGTTATCTGGATTACGAGCGCATTTCCGCGCTGGCGGTCGGCGCGCCGTGGCGCGAGTTTACCGACAAACAGAAAAGCGAATTTATTAATGCCTTCAAAGAGATGATTATTGGCATGTATTCGCATTCGGCCTTGGTCGGCGCGGCCGACGCGCAAGTAAAGCTGCTGCCGAAAATGACCGCCAACGGCAACAAATTCGACGTATTTTCCGAAATCCAGACCAAAAGCGGCGCGAAATACGAAGTCGCCTATCAGCTTTACCAATCCGGTCCGGTTTACAAGGTTTACAACATCCGCCTAGACGGTGCGAGTCTGGTAACGATTTACCGCAATCAGTTTGCCGAACTGATTAAACAGAAAGGCATCGACGGCACGATTGCCACGGTGAAGGCCAAAGGTTTGAAAAAACAGTAAATCCAATCATATCAGGCCGTCTGAAACAAGGTTTCAGACGGCCTTTTTGCATTTGGTGGCGGATCAATAATGGCTGAGGTCTGCCGAATCGAGTTGATACGCTTTTTGCAGCGGGGTAATCCGTTCCAGCCGTGCGCGGTCGATTTGTTCGGCGATGAGGTGGGCTTTTCCCTGCGCGCGGCATTCGGCGGCGATTTTGCCCGAATCCACCTGATTGGCGGCTTCGAGCAGGGCGAGCCAGTGCGCGCGCTGGGGGTAGGGCGTGTGTTCGCGGTTCAGACGGCCTTGCGTATCGGCAATGCAGACGTTAAGGGCGGCGGCGAAGCGTTCGGGGCGGCGGAAGGCATCGGTTTTTTGCAAAACCTTCAGAATGGTTTTGCTTTTGAGCTGCCCCACTTGGTGGAACATGATGTGCCAGCGGCAGACAAGTTCGGCAAGCTCGGCGCAGTGTCTCGGCGCGCGCAGCTTCTGATTGACTTCGCGCACGGGTTCGACGCCGTTGAGGTCGTGTCCGTGGTGTTTGGGTAGGATTTCGGGCGGCGTTTTGGCTTTGCCCAAATCGTGCAATAGGGCGGCGTAACGTTCGGGCAGGCTCAGCCCCATATCGGCGGCGCGTTGCAGCGTCATCAGGGTATGGATGCCGCTGTCGATTTCGGGATGATAGTCGGCGCGTTGCGGCACGCCGAAGAGGGCATCGACTTCGGGCAGCAAGACTTTGAGCGCGCCGCATTCGCGCAGCACTTCAATCATCCTTCGGGGATTTTTTTCCATCAAACCTTTCGCCAACTCCTGCCAGACGCGCTCGGCGACCAAAGCGTCCACTTCGCCGTTTTCCACCATCTGCCGCATCAGCTTCATGGTTTCTTCGGCGATTTCAAACCCGTAGCGCGCGGCAAAGCGGGCGGTACGCAGGATGCGGACGGGGTCTTCGGCAAAGGCGGGTGAGACGTGGCGCAAAATGCCTGCTGCCAAATCCTGTTGTCCGCCGAAGGGGTCGATGATGAGGTCGTCTGAATCCTGCGCCATCGCGTTGATGGTCAGGTCGCGGCGCATCAAATCCTGCTCCAGCGTAACGTCTTTGTCGGCGTGGAAACTGAAACCGGCATAGCCCTTGGCGGTTTTGCGTTCGGTACGGGCGAGGGCGTATTCTTCGTGGGTGTCGGGGTGGAGGAACACGGGAAAATCTTTGCCGACCGGCTGGAAGCCTTGCTCCAGCATGGTTTGTGCGTCGGCGCCGACAACCACCCAGTCGCGGTCTTTAACGGGCAAACCTAAAAGATAATCGCGGACGGCGCCGCCGACGAGGTAGGTTTTCATGATTTGTATATTCCGAATTAAAAATAATGGATTAGGTTCGGCAGTTTTCAGACGGCCTCAATCCTCTTTTTTCTCCAACGCGGCAAAGGCGGCCTTCATGGTCGGGTTTTTGCGCACTAGTTTTTTGACGGTCAGGTCGGTCGCTTTGTTGTTGGCGAGGCGCAGGTTGTTTTCTGAAGAGAGTAGGGCTTCTTTGGTCTTTTGCAGGTGGCTGATGGTTTTGTCGATTTCGTCGATGGCGGTTTGGAACTTGCGGCTGGCGAGTTCGTAATTGCGGGCGAAATCGTTTTTGAACTTGTCCAAGTCTTCTTCAAAGTGCGTGATGTCGATGTTTTGCGCGCGCATTTGTGCCAATTCCTGTTTGTATTTCAATGAATTGAGCGCGGCGTTGCGCAGCAGGGAGACGATGGGGATGAAAAACTGCGGGCGCACGACGTACATTTTCGGGTAGGCGTAGGACACATCGACGATGCCGTTGTTGTAGAGGTCGCTGTCGGCTTCCAAAAGTGAGACGAGGACGGCGTATTCGCAGTTTTTTTCTCTGCGGTCTTTGTCCAACTCTTTGAAAAAGTGTTCGTTTTTCTTTTTGGTGGCGGTTTCGTCGCTTTCGTTTTTCATCTCGAACATGATGGAGATGATTTCATTGCCTTCTTCGTCGGTTTCGCGGTAGATGTAGTCGCCTTTGCTGCCGGTTTTGGCGTCGTTGTCCTTGCCGAATACGGCTTGGGGAAAGGCGGTGGTGCGGATGCGGTTGAATTCGGTTTCGCAGTGCTGCTCTAGGCTTTCGCCTATCATTTTGGTGGACTGTCTGGCTTTGAAGTCTTTGTAGAAGGCGATGGTTTCGTCTTTTTGTTTGAGTTCGGCTTCGTATTTTTCGCGCAGGCTTTGTTTTTCCAACTGGTTTTCTTTGGATTGCAGCATGAGCTGCGTGTTCAGATTGCCCAATTCGCGCTCTTTTTCGGCAACGGCTTTGGTGATTTCCAGCTCTTTTTCCATGTTTTTCGCCGTTTCCAGCGATTTTGCCTGCGCTTTCAGTTCTGCAATCAATTTATCTTGTTCGGCGATTTGCGCTTTCAGACGACCTTCGATTTCGGCGGCGGCAAGTTTGCTGTCTTTTTCGTAGGCGTTGATTTGGTTGGACAGGGCGGCGATTTCGTGGTTTTTGTCGGCTAGGATTTTGTCGAACTGATTTTGCGCTTGCGCTTGGGCAAGCTGCATGTCGCTTTGAAACTGCATCTGCGCCTGTTGCAGGCGCTCGTGGATTTCGGTTTGAAATTCTTGGGTGCGGACTTGGTTCAGGATGTCGGCGTAACTGGCTTCGTTGACGGTAAACGCGGTGTGGCAGTGCGGGCATTTGATTTCGTGCATGGCGGGTTTCCCTTGTATTTGAAGCGTGTCATTTTAGCAGAAAGGTCGTCTGAAAAAGTTTTAGCGAAACTCGCTGCGCTCGTTTTGGCGAAACCCTTACGGGTTTTCAGACGACCTCGTTGCTTTACATTCAATCGCAAGCTACGTTGCCGACATCAAGTTGGAAATCGTGAAACTCGTTGAGCGTGCTGCGGTGGCCGATGCTGATGATGATGCTCTGCGGCAGTTTTTGCTTTAAGGCGCGATAGAGCAGGGCTTCGGTCGGTTCGTCCAAGGCGGCGGTGGCTTCGTCGAGCAGGATGACTTTGGGCTGCGAGAGCAGGGCGCGGACGAAGGCGACGCGTTGCAGTTCGCCGGGGGAGAGCTTGTGTTGCCAATCGTCGGTTTTGTCTAGTTTATCAATGAGATAACCTAAGCGGCAGGTATTCATGGCTTCGGCTAGTTCGGGATGCTGTTTGTCGATGTCGGGGTAACAAATCGCGTCGCGCAGGCTGCCTTGCGCCGTGTACGGGCGTTGCGGCAGGAAGAGGATGTCTTGATGCGGCGGATGACTGACTTTACCGCTGCTGCCGAAAGGCCAAAGCCCTGCCAGCGCGCGCAACAGCGAGGTTTTGCCGCAACCGCTCGGGCCGCGTATCAGTAGGGAATTGCCGCTTTTGAGGTTGATGTTGATGCCGTCTAATAAAACTTCGCCGTTGTGGCGGTATAGGGCAACGTTTTCTAAGATCAGGCCGTCTGAAACTTCGGTAAGGTCGGGTTGTCGTGCGGTGTGTTTTTCTTCCGTACTTAGCAAAAAGCCGTACAGACGCTCCAATCGAGCGCGGTAGGCGGTGAATTTGTTGTAGAACATTCGAAAGAAAGACAGTGCGTTTTGCAGTCGTGCGAAGGCTTGGACGGTCTGCTGGATGTCGCCGATTTTGATTTGTCCGGCAAACAGGCGCGGGGCTTGCAAAATAATGGGAAAAAGCTTGATGCCGTTGGTGAACATATCGTTAAAGCCGCTCAGGCAGACGCTTTGCCGCGCAATGCGCCAACGGTTGCGGATAATGGCTTTAAAGCGGTCGGAAAGCTGGTCGTGTTCGTGTTTTTCGCCGCTGTAAAACGCCACGCTTTCGGCGTGGTCGCGCACGCGGATGAGGGAATAACGGTAGTCGCCGTTGAGCTTTTCGTTTTCATAGTTGTAACGAATCAACGGGTTGCCTATCCACATGGCGATAAAGGTCGCCAAAATCACAAACATATAGACAAACCAAACGATGCCGTGCGGAATATTGAAGCCGAACACGGTCAGGATGCCCGCCAAGCCCCATAAAACAACGGCAAATTCCAGCGAGGTAACGACCGAATTGACCATGCCGCGCACAAATTCTATGGTCGAAGCGATGAAATCCTGCGCATCTTGTTGGATACGCTGGTCGATATTGTCCGGCGCATGGCGGCGCATTTGCAGGCGGTAGTAGTTTTTGTCGGCAAGCCAGCGCATTGTCAGCACTTCATTCAGCCGCTCCGACCATTTAATCGCCAAGCCTTGATCGAGAAAGTCGTTGACGACGTTGTTAAACGCCCGCACCAACACTACGCCCGCGTTCATCGCTGCAAACATCCAAAACGCGGAGGCGTTTAAATCCTGCATCGAGTCGTAAAGCCCTTTGGACATAAAGGTACTCAATACATTCAGCCGCACTTCGGTCAGCAGCAGCGCAATCATCGCCGTAATCAGCAGCAATACTTTGACCGCGCTTTTTGGCGTCAGGCACAGCCGCAGGATATAGGCAAACTCACGCCCGAAGCGCGTTTCGCGTGCCAAAAACAGAATCACCGCCGAGGCGGCGGCGACCATCAATAAGGTCTGTAACAGCCAAGACGGCGTGGAATAAAGCTCGATTTGCCATTTTTGCATATTGGTATGTTTCAGTTGTGTAGTGAGGCCGTCTGAAAAGAGGCAGTTTATAAAATATGAATATATTTAAGTGAATAAGGTACAATTTTTAGCATTATCTGCTTAAAAACCGTTTTACTTGGTGTTGTATTTTTTATTTTTAAAAACAATTATTGTTCATTGTTATAGAAAAGCGGAATGTTATCAAATATAATTCCAAAGCAAAATTACTTTGTGATTTTTTACGTTAACTCAATAAAACAACTCAAAATTTTAGACATTCGAAGGAATATATGAAAAGTAGATTAGCCTTGATGCCGCTCTTGATTATGAGCGCATTCTCTTATGCGGCAGAAGAAACAGCCGCAACCACCGCTGCCAATGCGCAGCAGACGGAATTGCAGCAAGTGGAAGTCCGCGCCGACGCCAAACGCGTCAAAGCCGCCCGTTCTTATTCCATCGCCAGCGACGGCGACTTGCGCGACCGCGTGAACTTGGGCGTATTGGGCAAAGCCAACGCCTTTACCGCGCCGATTACCGTCGTCAACTACGACGAACAAGCCCTCAACAACACCGAAGCGCGTACTTTGGTGGATGCCGTAGCGAAAAAAGACGCTTCCGTTTGGCAGTTCGGTGGCGAAAGCAACACGCTGACCGGCTTGTATTTCCGCGGTTATCAGCTTGATGCGCGCCAATTCAGCGTTAACGGTTTGGCAGGTATGTACGGCACACAAGGTACGGCCAGCGTGCAAGTCGGTTCCGCGCAACTGATTAAAGGCGCCTCCACCGCCGTAAACGGCATGGACCCTGAAGGCGCGGTATCCGGTTCCGTCAATATCGAGACCAAAAAAGCCGCCGACGAAGGCAACCGTAAAATCGGTTTGGGCTGGTTTAGCAACAATCGCGCCCAAGGCACATTCGACTTGGGTCAACGCTTCGGCGAAAACAAAGAATTCGGCGTACGCGCTAATGGCAAACTGCGCCACGGCGACACCCCGCGCCACGGTTACAGCGAGGACAACAAAGAATTTGCCTTGAATGCCGACTATCGCGGCGAAAAACTGCGCGTAGCGCTCGACTCTATCTACGCAAAACGTAAAACCAACGGTGGCCGCGCGCGTATGCAGGATATTCAAAACACTGATGGTCGTTTGTTTGATGCGCCTGACGGTAAAACCAATTTACTGCCTTCTTGGAACTGGCAAAATACCGTCGGCCAAACCAATATGCTGACCTTTGAATGGGATGCGTTTGAAAATGCCCAAATTACCGGCGGTATCGGCTACAACAAAGCGCGCTATTACGGCACGCTGATTTCTCCGACTATATGCGGTAAAAATGGGGCAAGCAGCCAGACTGCAACCTGCTCAAGTGCCGACCAATACCACACCGGCACGGCGCGTCTGACCGACCAATATTTCCGTACTTTGAGTATGAATTTATCCGCGCGCGGCGAATTTGAAACCGGCCCGGTAACGCATAACTGGAGTACTGCTTTTGACCGTATCATTCGTCAGCGTGCGACTGTCCGTGGTTTGGCTGCAGGTAAAAGCCGCGTTGAGGTTGATGCAAACGGCAATATTGAAAATCAACTGGCTTCTTTTGTTCCTAATTACGCGACAGGCTGGGAAAGCTCAGCAAACTTGGATGCCAATATCAAAGTCAACAGCTTGGCCTTGTCCGACACACTGGGTTTTGCCGACAACAAATACCGTCTGACTTTGGGCGGTCGTTTCCAAGCGGTTGAATACACCAATAAAAAAGAAGGTAAAAGCGGGGATTCCAAACGCTTCAGCCCGATGCTGATGGCTGCATGGGTACCGCAACCTGATTTGGTCGTTTACGGCAACTACATGGAAGACTTGGAGCCTGCGGATATCAAAACCGACGATGACGGCAATACCACCATGTCCAAACCGCGTGTCAGCCGTCAGTTTGAAGTGGGTGTGCGTAAAAACTGGGGAAATTTCGTGACCACGTTAAACGCGTTCCAAATCAAACGTCCGGGCTACTGGCGCGGTTCTACCACCAGCAAAACAGACTTCGCAGCGTATAAAGCCTTGGGCGGCGCAGCCGGAGACGAGCAAGGCATGGAGCGCAGCCGCGGTATTGAGTTCAACACCTACGCGAACTTGCTCAACAATACTTTGCGTCCGTCTTTGGGCCTGATGTATCTGCAATCGACCGTGAAGAATTATCCGAATTCGCGCGATATGCTGGTTAACGGCGTACAAGTTGCCAATCCGCGCGTGATTGCCAAAGCAGGCGTTGAGTGGGACACCCCGTTTGCCAAAGGTCTGACCTTGAACGGCAACGTTTCGTATTTCGGCAAGTCTTACCAAGACACGCAAAAACAATACGCCTTCCCTTCCTACACTTTGGTTGACGTAGGCGCACGCTACAAAACCAAGCTGGGCAAAAATACCCTGACCGTCAGCAGCTCGGTAGAAAACCTGTTCAACAAAAACTACTGGCAGGTACAGCGCGGCCAATACGACCGCAGCTTCGCTGTCGTCGGCATGCCGCGTACTTACTGGCTGAAAGCGGAATTGGATTTCTAATCTAGTTCAAGTATCTAAAAGGCCGTCTGAAAACAGTTTTCAGACGGCCTTTTTTATTTTAAATGTTTATAAACCCGCATTATTCCGTAATTTTCAATCCGAAATGCAGATACGAACGTTCGGTTGCGACACGGCCGCGGGGCGTACGCTGCAAAAATCCCTGTTGAATCAGATAGGGTTCGATAACGTCTTCAATCGTATCGGTTGATTCGCCGATTGCAGCCGCTATGTTATCTAATCCTACCGGCCCGCCGCCGAATTTGTGCAGGATAGCTTCCAAAAACTTTCTGTCCATCACATCCAGTCCCTGTGCATCAACATCCAGCATAATTAAGGCGGCATCGGCAATTTCAGCATCAATAACTCCATTGTTTTTTACATCTGCATAATCACGCACACGACGCAATAAGCGATTGGCAATGCGCGGTGTTCCACGGCTGCGCTTGGCTACTTCCATTGCGCCGTCGCTACCCATGTTCAGTTGCAGCAATTGTGCCGAACGGCTGACTATCGTTGCCAAATCTTTGTCTTCGTAAAATTCCAACCGTGAAACAATACCGAAACGGTCGCGCAACGGATTAGTAAGCATTCCTGCACGGGTAGTGGCACCAATCAGCGTAAACGGTGGCAAATCGATTTTTACCGACCTTGCGGCAGGACCTTCGCCTATCATTATATCGAGTTGGTAATCTTCGAGAGCAGGGTAGAGTATTTCTTCTACAACAGGACTTAAACGATGAATTTCATCAATAAAAAGAACGTCGTGTGGCTCAAGATTAGTCAACAGCGCGGCCAAATCGCCGGCACGTTCCAAAACAGGCCCGCTGGTTTGGCGCAGATTAACGCCCAATTCCTTCGCAATAATATGTGCCAACGTAGTCTTACCCAATCCGGGTGGACCAAATAAAAGCGTATGATCCAAAGCTTCGCCACGTTTTTTAGCCGCTTGAATAAAAATGGCCAACTGGCCTTTCGCCTTGGTTTGCCCAATATAATCGTTTAAAGTTTTCGGACGCAGGGCGCGTTCTAACAATTCTTCTTGGGAAGAAAGATTCTGCGCCGTAATAATACGTTGCGTCCGATCTGCGCTAAGGTTGTCTGTTTGCAGCATAATAATCTTTTCAATAAGTTATCCACGCATCTCACGCCACGCTAAATAATCGCGCAGCGGAGGCATGGGTGGATTAATGCAGTGCGGGCAAATTCCAGTTATATCCTCATCGTCGCTGTCGATATGAAACGCATTAGGGTCAAACCGAACCTGCTGCATAACAGCTTGGACCAGTGCTTGTTCCTGTATGACATCAAACTCAAACTTGTTTAGGATTTCATGCAAGAGTTTCGATTCGTTTTCACTAAAATTTTTGCTGTTACCGATAATCAAGCGTCGATAATCTTCGTTGGAAATTTTTTGTTGGAGTATATCAATATGAAGCATGATAAATATAAAGCGGTATCAAAAGATAGTTGATATTATAGCGGATTGGCTTCGTTATCACACATGCAGCTCCTATTTAAGTTCGCATAATGTATATTATGTTAAATTTTATTGATACAAATTTATAGGCCATCTGAAAATTATTTTCAGATGGCCTTACTGCCCGGCTATCTTATTTCCTTACAGACTATTGGTAAATGTCCGGGTAATCACATCACGTTGCTGTTCTGGAGTCAGCGAATTAAAGCGAACTGCATAACCCGACACTCGGATAGTTAACTGCGGATATTTATCAGGATTGGCTACGGCATCCTCTAATGTTTCTCGGGTCAATACATTAACATTCAAATGCTGACCGCCTTCAACTTTCGGACGTGCGTGAAAATCAACTGGAATCTCTTTATAAGACACTTCACCCAATTCAGAAAATGAGACAACTGCATCTGCCGCGAATCCGCTTTCTTCTTTGGCAACTAAACAACGTGTTTCGTTGGTTTGGTCGTCAAGCAACCAAAATGAATTTAACAGAGCATTGTTTGTAGAACCGGTGATTTGGATACCTTTAATCATCATAGACCTTTCTGATTTCTTTGGAAAAATATTTTTCATGTAATATTCTATACCTGCTCAGCGAATATTATTTGACTAAAATCAAATTATCTAAAATTACGCAATGCAATATAACATATTGTTTTAAAATGAATAATTATTTTATGAGTTAAAATGGCTATGGAATCTAAGAAAATAAACTGCTGGCTGTTTTGTAATGTCATTGATAATTATGGAGATATAGGTGTTTCATGGCGGCTGGCCCAATGTTTGTATCATGAGTTAGGTTGGGAAGTACATTTATGGATTGACGATTTAAACGCGTTACATACCCTCTGCCCTGCTCTGCCCTCTGTTCCATGTTTATTTGAAAATGTCTATATTCACCAATGGCAGGCTGGTTGTGCGCAAGATGTTATTTCGATTAATCCTCCTCAGGTCGTCATTGAAACTTTCGCCTGTAATCTTTCTGAAAACGTTTTATGTATTATAAGAAAAAACAAGCCATTATGGTTAAACTGGGAATATTTGAGCGCAGAGGACAGCAACGAACGGCTCCACGCAATGCCGTCATTACAAGCAGACGGATTGCGGAAGTATTTTTGGTTCATGGGCTTTGGTGAACGTAGTGGCGGTCTAATTCGGGAACGGGATTACGATTCTCTCTGTCTCTATAACAAAATACAATTCAGACGGCATTTGAATTTACCGGAAAAATCATCGTCCGAATGGTTTTTATTTGGCTACTACAGTCCGGTTTGGTCTAAATGGCTGCAAATGTGGCAGTTGGATAATCGACCCATCACTTTATTGCTTGCAGGGCACCAAATTATTGACAGTTTGAAAACCGACGGCATGCTTCCTATTGATGTCTTAACAAAGGACGGCGATGTTTTTCAGACGGCCTGTGTAAAGCTAGTAAAGATTCCATTCGTTCCTCAGAATGATTTTGACAAGCTGTTGCACCTTTCAGACGGCCTAATCGTACGCGGGGAAGACAGCTTCGTCCGAGCCCAGTTTTCGGCCAAGCCTTTCTTTTGGCATATTTATCCGCAAGATGAGATGGTACATCTGGACAAACTCCATGCTTTTTGGGAGAAAGCAGGTGTTTTTTATCCGAAAGATGTTTTTGCCGCACACAGGCTGCTTTCTGATGAATTGAACGGTGCGATTACTTTATCCGATAAAAACCGTTTGCAGGCTTGGCAGATTTTGCGGGAACAATCTTTTAGATGGCAACAGGCGGCCAAAGGCTGGCAGAATTTCCTGTTCAACCAGCCCAGCGCATTGGAAAAGCTAGCCAAATTTGTTTCAAATACGTTAAAATAGCCGTTTATTTTTTGACTGATTTGATTGGAATAGCACGATGAAAACTGCACAAGAATTGCGTGCCGGCAATGTATTCATGGTTGGCAATGATCCTATGGTCGTACAAAAAAGCGAATATATCAAAGGCGGCCGCAGCTCGGCCAAGGTTAGCATGAAACTGAAAAACCTGCTGACCGGCGCGGCTACCGAGACTATTTATAAAGCGGACGACAAATTTGATGTTGTCGTTTTGGCCCGCAAAAACTGTACTTATAGCTACTTTGCCGACCCTATGTATGTGTTTATGGACGAGGAGTTCAACCAGTACGAAATAGAAGCCGAAAACATCGGCGATGCACTGAAATTCATTGTCGATGGCATGGAAGATCAATGTGAAGTAACCTTCTACGAAGGTAATCCTATTTCCGTAGAACTACCTACTATTATCGTGCGCGAAGTGGAATATACCGAGCCGGCAGTTAAAGGTGATACTTCAGGCAAAGTGATGAAAACTGCGCGCCTGGTTGGGGGTACTGAAATCCAAGTGATGTCTTACATCGAAACTGGCGACAAGGTAGAAATCGACACCCGTACCGGTGAGTTCCGCAAACGTGCTTGATAAAGTCTGATTTTTGCAACAAAGGCCGTCTGAAATTATTTTCAGACGGCCTTCGGCCTTTTGGCTAGTGAACACAGTTATACCTTAGCCAACTCTTTCCTCATTTCGTCAATAACTGCTTTATAGTCCGGCTGACTGAAAATAGCGGACCCTGCTACAAAAGTATCTGCACCTGCTGCTGCTACCTCGGCAATATTTCCAGTTTTAATACCACCGTCCACTTCCAAAGCAATACGCCGTCCGGTTTGAGATTCGTAGTTGTCGAGCATTCCCCTTACCTGCCTGATTTTAATCAGCGTATGAGGGATAAAACTCTGACCGCCAAATCCCGGGTTGACCGACATTAATAAAACCATGTCCAGCTTGTCCAATACATTTTCAATCAGATTAACAGGTGTTGCAGGATTCAATACCAAACCGGCCTGACAACCCATGCTTTTAACCAAACTCAAGCTACGGTCGATGTGTTTGCTGGCTTCGGGATGAAAAGTGATAATGTCCGCCCCTGCTTTACCGAATGACTGAATCAAATCATCAACCGGTTCCACCATCAAATGAACGTCAACAGGTACGGTTGCATAAGGCTTGATGGCGGAACAGACCATCGGCCCGATGGTCAAATTGGGCACATAATGGTTATCCATAACGTCAAAATGAATCAAATCCGCTCCTGCATCGATTACCTTGCTGACTTCCTCTCCCAATTTGGCAAAGTCGGCCGATAAAATACTGGGTGCGATACGAAATGTATTCATAACTTTTCTCCATTCAAAATGTTTGTGATGCGCAATCAGTTTTAGACTTCATTCTATCCCAAACCGCAAATGTTTTAAGTATTTTTGTAATGCTTTTCCAAAGGCCGTCTGAAATGTAATGATAATAACCTTGTTTATAAATATTTGAAATAAAAGCATTCATTATCTGAATTTTTTATTAAAATCATAACGCATTAACTAAAGTTAACCCTGTTGATACCGCTTTTCACACGCTTATCCGTTATATTCCACGCCATACTGAAAATTTGGAAAATGCCGTGTTTGCTGTGTTAAAACCTTATTTCGTCCCTCACTTCCTCTCCGTTTTTCTGCTGGTTTACAGCAGTCTGATTTATGCAGCGCCTGTTTCTTCAATGCAACTGGATGATTTTTATCCGAATTGCGACGTCCGCCAATTGGGGCTGACTCAATCACAACAAAACTCACTACGCAAAATCCGTTCAGAATACCGTCAGGCTGCTGATAAAGCTTACCGTAAAACCGTACGTTCCGACAGAACCCGTCGTCAGACTATTATTAAAATTCTTTCAGGCAATATGTTTGACCAAAATGCCGCCCGCGATTATGTGGAAAACCGTTATCTGCCCAATATGGATTTTGCGGTGGACGAATTGGCAATCCAATACCGGTTTTATCAATTATTAAACGACCGCCAACGCCAGCAATGGCTTGCTACTTGCCTGAGATAACCAATGATTGACAAAGGGCACTTTACGGTTTACGTAAAGTGCCCTTTGTCAATCCAATATGCGTTGTTCAGGCAGGCGCCCCGCCCAATCACAAGCAAATTGCCAAGCAGAACGGCCTGAACGGTTGCCTCGCATTTGTGCCCACATAAGTGCCGCTTTTTTAGCGGTTTCGTCAAACGGAACCTCAAAATCGTTCAACCAGTTTTCTACTGCCAGCAAATAGTCATTTTGGTCGAACGGATAAAAGCTCAACCATAAACCAAAACGGTCGGATAACGATACTTTTTCTTCAACGGCTTCTTTTTGGTGGATTTCTCCCCGTATTCCCGTCGTCCCTACATTTTCATCCATATATTCCGGCATCAAGTGGCGGCGGTTGGATGTGGCGTAGACCAAAACATTATTGCACCTTTGCGATAGACCGCCATCCAAAGCAGTTTTCAATGCCTTATAGGTTTCATCACCTGACTCGAACGATAAGTCGTCACAAAATACAATAAATTTTTCTTTGCGCTTTTCCAATAAGGTTAGTAATGCAGGCAAGCTGATCAGATCACTCTTATCAACTTCAATCAGTCGCAAACCTTGTTCCGAATATTCGTGCAGTAATGCTTTGACCAATGAAGATTTACCCGTACCACGGGCACCGCTCATTAAAACATTGTTTGCGGGACGCCCGGCTAGAAATTGCTCGGTATTTCGTTTGAGCCGTTCAGTCTGAGAATTAACAGCCGCCAGCCGGTTCAAAGGGAAGGTATGCGGGTTTGGCAGACTTTCAAGAATCCCTTGTTTGCCTATACTCTGCCAGCGGTAAGCTAACGCCGACCAGTCGATTCTGTTCTGTTCGGGAGGTAGGAGGACATCCAACCGGTCAATAACAGAATTTATTTTCTTTAATAATTTAGATATTTTCATATTAATTCTCTAGACGGCCTATATCTATCATCTGCCGTTGTTGTTTCATAAAACGTTTAACCGTGTCGACAACAGTTTGAGTTTGCGGATCAATTTCAACATTAACCGTATCCCCTACCCGACGGCCGCCGAATAATGTGCGCTTTAAGGTTTCAGGAATTAAATGTACATTGAATTCTGTTTCGGTTACATCGCCTATGGTCAGACTGCATCCGTCTAGGCCGACAAAACCTTTGGTCAGGATATATGGTTTTAATAAATCAGGCAGAGTAAACCAGACAGTACGGTTAAAATCGTTTTCTTTGATGCGAGTAATCCGTGTGGTGGTTATGATATGACCGCTCATCAAATGTCCGCCGATTTCATCCCCAAATTTGGCCGCACGCTCTAAGTTCACCATATCTCCTTCTTTCAGACGGCCTAAATTGGTTTTGGACAATGTCTCTCCCATTAAGTCGAAACTTACCCTGTTTCCATCAATCTCAGTAATAGTCAGGCAACAGCCGTTATTGGCTACAGAAGCACCGATTTGCAAATCATCTGCTATTTCCGGCGGCAAATCCACTATATGTGTACGGAAATCTGCAGAAGGCTCCTGAATACGGACAATTTGTCCCATCCCTTGTACGATGCCGGTAAACATATATTTATCCCTACTAATCCTATCTTGACTGAAGGATTTAATTGTAACATTTTTAAATACTGACAAGGCCGTCTGAAAAATGTTTCAGACGGCCTTGTCTCTCAAATGTAAGGCCGAAGATACCGCAATGGATTTTCAGCCTTAATCAATTAATTGTTTCCGTAAAATTACAAAGCATCTTTCAAGGCTTTACCTGCACGGAATTTAGGAGTTTTAGCAGCAGCGATAGTCAGGGGAGCACCGGTTTTGGGGTTGCGGCCTTGACGTTCGGCGCGTTCGCCCACATAGAAAGTACCGAAACCTACCAGAGTTACAGTGTCTCCGTTTTTCAATGCGTTGGTTACGGCGTTGGTTGTAGCATCCAGAGCTTTAGCGGCGGCAGCTTTGGAAATGCCGGCTTCCTGAGCAATTGCTTCGATTAATTCAGACTTGTTCACAATCAGTCCCTTCCTATCATTGACAAATAATAATTAAGAATCCCGAATATTCGGGCTTTTCCGTACTTTGAGTACCTTTGTGCTTTATAGCAATTACGAAATTACCGTGTCAAGTAAAAAGATGCGGAATCCTTCAGTTTTATAGGCTTTCAAGCCAAACCGACATCTTTTACAACACATTCCTACAAAATCAATGTTGGGTCGCTTTCGTCCTTGATTTCGGCTTCGGTTTCGATAAATCAGCAGCAACGGGTTCTTTCCACGGTTCCGGCTGGTATTGCAAACCCAGTGCCAAGACTTCATCAATCCATTTGACGGGATGAATGGTCAAGCCGGTTTTGACATTATCGGGAATTTCCTCCAGATCTTTGACGTTATCGTGGGGAATCAGAACATGTTTGATACCACCGCGCAATGCTGCCAGCAGTTTCTCTTTCAAGCCGCCGATTGGCAACACCTCACCGCGCAGTGTGATTTCACCTGTCATTGCCACATCGGCACGCACCGGGATTTTGGTGAAAGCGGAAACCATCGCTAAAGTCATGGCAATGCCTGCACTTGGGCCGTCTTTCGGAGTTGCGCCTTCAGGCACATGGACATGGATATCTTTCTTCTCGTAGAAATCGGGAGGCAAGCCCACTGACTCGGCACGAGAACGTACCACGGACCACGCCGCCGAGACGGACTCCTTCATAACATCGCCCAACTGCCCTGTACATTGAATCGTGCCTTTGCCAGGCAAAGCAACCGCTTCAATCGTCAACAACTCACCACCGACTTCCGTCCAAGCCAAACCTGTAACTTGGCCGATACGGTTTTCACTTTCGGCGACGCCGTAATCAAAACGGCGCACCCCTAAATAGTCATGTAAGTTTTTCTCATTGACTTTGATTACCTTTGGTTTTACTTTGCTTGCCGTTCCGGTTTTGGATGCTTTTTTCTTGTCTTCGGCCAAAGTAATTTGCATCACTACTTTTCGACAGATTTTGGCGATTTCACGGTCAAGCGAGCGCACGCCTGCTTCACGGGTGTAATAACGGATAATGTCGCGCACGGCACTTTCTTCGACAGCCAGTTCACCTTCCTTAACACCGTTGCGCTTCATTTGTTTCGGCACAAGGTATTGCATGGCGATATTGATTTTTTCATCTTCCGTATAGCCGGACAAACGGATAATTTCCATGCGGTCGAGCAAAGGTGTTGGGATGTTCAAGCTATTAGATGTGGCGATAAACATCACGTCGCTCAAATCGTAATCCACTTCGGCATAGTGGTCGGCGAACTTGTTGTTTTGTTCGGGATCGAGCACCTCAAGCAGCGCACTGGCTGGGTCGCCTCGGAAATCATTGCCCATTTTGTCGATTTCGTCGAGTAGGAACAATGGGTTTTTTACGCCTGCCTTAGCCATGTTTTGCAGGATTTTTCCAGGCATGGAGCCGATATAGGTACGGCGGTGGCCGCGGATTTCGCTTTCGTCGCGCACGCCACCCAAAGCCATGCGGACATATTGGCGGCCTGTCGCTTTGGCGATGGATTCGCCCAAAGAGGTTTTACCCACCCCTGGAGGACCGACCAAACACAGAATCGGACCTTTGAGCTTGTCCATACGTTTTTGGACGGCGAGGTATTCCAAAATCCGCTCTTTGACTTTTTCCAAACCGTAGTGGTCGGCGTTCAAAACCAAATCA
>ERZ773075.87-NODE-87-length-78696-cov-6.17388_pt1 | contig 78696 bp, 64 predicted proteins | sample MGYA00580614_ERZ773075 | MGnify/ENA primary metagenome ERZ773075 (study PRJEB29015, sample SAMEA2738021) | human oral metagenome | biome: human oral; feature: human-associated habitat; material: dental | place: China | collected 2043 ...
AGTACAAAAAGGGATGACTATAACAGGGCGTACATTTACAGGAACCAAGGCAGAAAATAATATACAGTATTCTGAAGAAGTAATTATTCCTGCTGATAAAATAAACTTGCCCTCCTCTAATACTCTCTGTCTTTTTAACATCGGCGACTGCATCTAACATGTCTAATAAAGGTATATCTCCAAAATTACTATTCTCAATGAGCTTATATGCCCTAACCTTATTTCTTAAAGTAGCAAATTCTTCTTTCTCCTCAGCACTCATGTCTTCAATATTCTTATTTTTAAGATTCATATATTGAGACATCTCCTCTGGTGTAGGTTTTTCTACTTTTGTAACATCTTCTACATATTCAGAAATACCTAATTTATCCAAGTTCCTATTTATCCAATCTATCCTTGATTTAAAATCAGATTCAGAAGGATAAATATTTAACTTATCTAAATCTTTTTTTACCTTCTCCTCCAATTCATCTACTTTATTTTGTAAGTAATCTCTATTTACATCATCCTCTCTTGGTGTTGTGGCCAAAGTATCTTTTAAATTCTCAAGATTAGTAATATTATTTTCAATATTAGAGTCTACATTTCCATTCTCATATCTTTCTAATTTATCCCTAAGATATTTTTTTCTCCTTTCAACCACATTATCTATCTCTTCATTAGTGCTATCATCAGGCATATTATTTATTATTTCTTCCACATATGGTGAAAACTCTCCCGCCTCTAAATCATCCAACTCTTGTTGCATCTTAGTTATCTCGGGAGTGTAATCTGTCACTTCTTCAGCTCCTTCTTCATCATTTATAGGGTCTTCTTCAGCAGTTTCTTTTTTATTGACTATTTCATCTACCTCGTTTTTAAATTTATTATAGAATAACTGCTCGTTACGCCCTAATGTCTTATTATTTTTGACTTTCTCCGCCAGCCTTTCTAATTGTTCAGATGTAGGTTGGAAATCATCTTTTTCCATATTCTCTACATCCTCATTAGAAATGACCTCTGTATTTTCTTTTACATAGTCATCACTGATAATTCCTACTGTTTCAAAAGCTCTGGCATAATCATTCAATAACTCTCTATAAGCTTTCTTAGTGGTCTCATTAACATCTAATTTATTAGCCCTTGCCTTAGAAAATAACCCTGTAAATGTTTTATATGAAAACTTAGGATCAGTAATATTTTTAGATAAATTAGCAAAAGATTTATATAGGTTGTTCCCCTCATTGAATGCAGTCATTAACTCTAATAACTCCCTTCTGTCCTCCTCAGATATGTTATCGTTGGCAAGTATATCATCTACTAATCCATCTACTGCTTCATTAAACTCAGCATAGTTTTCAAAATTTCTACCAGTGCTTCCTTCCTCCTCATTGAAAAAGTTACTTGTAGATGATTTCCATAATAAATCTTTCTTCTGTCTTAATGCTTCTAATTTTGCTTCTTTTCCTTGAAGCTCTTTAGCTATTTCTGCTAACCTTTTTGTCTTTTCAGGAGTATTTTCCCCCTCCTGTAAGTCTTCTAATTCATTTAGTATTTTTTCCTTTTCCTGCTTGATTCCCTCTATCTCATCAGACAGCTTCTCAAACTCTTCTTTTGTCTTTTCAGACATGGCTTGAATACCCGCCAATCCTTTATACTGATCTCTAAGCTCCTCAGGAACATTCATATCAGCCAACTTATTCTGAACAGCATTATAAGAATCTTTGGCATATTGCTGAGACATATCTGCCATAGTTGATATGTAAGCAAAAGTATCTATCATTTGCCCCTGCAATCCTGGTGTTACAGGAATACCCATCTCTTCTGCTACTTTTGACACTCCAGATATATTTCCTTGCCCGAATAAATATTCAGCAGTCTCTCTTGCTTTATGATAAGATTCAGCAATCTTTTCCATTCCTTTAATCTTATCCGCCTTGAAGTCTTCTACACTATTTATATCTATTCCATAATTATCTGCTATACTTTGAGCATCCATTCCCGTAATAGAAGATTTCAAAGTTTCCATAAAGAAATCTCCTTTACCTACCTTATGTGACGCCTCTAACATAGATACAAAAGTCTGCATTGCATCCATAGACTGACTTAACATCTTAGACCCCACTCCCTTGTTAGAAGCCTCTGCTAAATATTGTAGTCTGTTATTATGAGCCATCATAGCAGACAGATGCGTATTTGTATATAGATTAGAGGATAAATCTTTAGCATATCCTTCTATTGCATTCTGAACCTTAGCAACAGTTTCTTGGTTTTTATATTGTTTAGCAAGATTTACCGCTCCGCCTATTCCAAATAGACCTCCTGTGATACCTCCAATAATTACTTCTTCTAATCCCTCTTTAGAACTGTATTGGTCATGAAATGCCTTAGTAAAGGCACTTGCCCAATCAGCGGTGGTTTTTGCATACTCTGGATCATAAGTAGCCTTAATATAGTTAGATGCCATTCCAGATGCTACTCCCTGCATTCCTTCCTCAAATACACCCTCTATAGCAAAACCCCTACCTATCTGAGTTCCATACCCCAAAGCTTTTCTTATGGCACCTGGTTTCATTGCCTCCCATACACCATTAGCTCCTTTTTGGGTCCCCAATTTAAATAGATTCTTATCTATATACGATCCAATTTTTAATTTAGGAAATGGATTCCCTATATTAAACATTTTACCAAACATGGCCACATTCGATGCTCCAAGTAATGCCATGTTAGTACCATATACAGTCCATGAAGTGGTATCTAACTTATCATAAAAGTTATGTAGTTCTTCTTGAGATGGCTCCGTACCATTTATTCTATGATATTCCCAAAACTCTCTTTCTGCCTCATTTTTATAATGTCGTGCTTCAAATCCCGCCTCATATGCAGAAGAAGTCATGGCAAATCTCATATCAGTAAGTGCCTTACCAAATTTACCCATTCTCCCCGCTTTATCTACTGCCTGTGTAAATTCCGCAGTAGAAGTGATAGCTCCTCCTTTAGAAGCAATATTTCTAATAGGTTCTGTAGCAATCTTTAAAGTCTGAGCAGCATTCTTACCTACACTTACTACATCATCCGCCTTATTTAAAATATTAGCTGTTTTTGCTATGTCTCCAACTTTATCAGCAAGCTTACCTACTCCAGTAGCCACTTTAGATACTTTACTTGCCCCTCTGGCTAATGCAGATGCTCCTTTAAGACCTGATCTCGCCAATGATGCTGCTACACTTGTACCTCCTGTTAATGAAGCTAAAATAGCCTCAGAAACAAGCATCCTACCTGTGAACTCTGCACCTCCTAATGTCTTATCCCAAGTATAAGTATTAAATCCTAAATTTTTCTCAGCTTCAGAATAATAATTTCTATATCTATGGTCTACCCTTGCGTCCACAGAATCTATCCAATTAGCAAAGTCATTATCATATACAGACTCTAATCTTCCTGTAATTGCCCCCTCTATAATTCCATAAGGTGCAGATACTTGGGCTAATGCTCCTCCTCCTAAAACCTTTATAGGAGTTCTTATGATAGGATTAAAAAACTTCTCTGTAGAAGACTGTAATTTAGACAATCGTTCCTCGTTATTTACTCCTACTTGATATGATGAGTATTTAGGTACCCAAGTATCTGCACCTATTCTTGTGTGGGTATCATATTTAGATACAGTGTCAAACATATCTATCTTGCCCGCAACACTTTTGGTCATCATTTCTCTTGCCTTTGGAATCCAGTTGCGGCTTGAACCATTTAAATGATCATATCTAATACTACCAAGTATTGGCTGTAAATCATATTTAGACACATCTCTTCCTTTCAACCAGTTACCATCTCCAACAGGTAGACTAAATTGAGGGTCGCTTCCTCCTATTGGAATATACTGACTGCCTACAGAAGGAACATGTGTTTTCTGTAATGAATCTTTATACTCAGGTGGTCTCGGTTGAGGATCAATATATTGTTTTGCCATGTTTTAGAATTTTAAGCCGTAAATATATAAAAAAAGGTTTAAACTTGAAAAAATTTAAACCTTTTTGTTAATAAATTTGTTAGTATCCACCTAATAATACATTTTTTATCTGAGACTCAATATATTCTGATGCTACATCTGGTGTAGATCTTCGCATATCATTATAGTCATACTTACTCATTCTTGTAGGTATAATTACATCTGGAGATCCTTGCTGTGTTATTTTTGTTACCCACTGACCTCCAACATTATCATTACTGATATTTACTGTGTTATTAAGTATTCTATCTATCTCTGTCTTATGCTTATTTACTATTGCCTCTCCATAAGCTATTTTCAATTTACTCATCATATTATCATAAGTAGGTATTCCTCCTCTATCTAAAGCATCAAGAGTCATAAGCAGTTCTTCACTGTCTCCGCTCTTCTTAACACGCTCCAATACTTCTGAGTTATTTTTAGGAAGACTGAAATTAGAATGGAACTTCAATGGTGCGGTACTGTTTGCGTCATACAATCCACCATTACCATTTAACATTAAATTAGATACCTGAGGAGGCAATGAATTAATATTAATAACTGCAGTATGAGTAGAGTTATCCTTACCTACTTTTGTAGGAATTACTACCTCTACCGACTGTTTATCTGGGGTCATAGTTAATTTAACATTACTATCTTTATTAAATACTGCCCCATCAGGCACATATGATTTGAAATATGATTCTAAAGCTTGATTTTCCTTTAATGAAGGGTCTATACTAATACTCTTTCTGATAGTAGTCTGTACATACTTAGCTGCTCCTTCATCCGCCTTTTTATAGTTGGCTTTAGCTCTTGTATAGAAATCGTTCATACTTCTGGTAGTACTATTTCCTATATCATCATTAGCTAAGTCATCTAAATCAACATTAGTAGTTACCCAATCCCGAGGATGTCTAAATAAAGCATCAATAGGAGACTTAACATTACCAGCACTTAAATTTTTATTTCCTGTTAATGTAGCTGCCATCTCTCTAAGTCCCCACACTAATCCATTACTTCCTAAAAGTCCTCCAGCATCATTCTCATATCTAAGTATCAACTGCTTCTTGGCCTCTTCTAACTTATCACCATGCAGTCCTAAAGTTTTAAGTAGATGAATCTGTCTAGCTCTAATAGTTGCCCTTTCTCCAGCATCATTGTTACCTGTATAAGCCATGTTATTTAAAATACCTATCTCTCTTAATACAGCATCTTCTTTAGATTTACCGTTTTTAATCAAATCTTGGTTTTTATAAATAACATTTCCATTCTTATCTAACCCTCGGTCATTTAAATATAAATCAAAGCTTCCGTCTTTAAACTTACCACTACCCATTCCTTTAGCCAACTGACTTACATCTTCCCAAGTAGTATTCATGGCCTCTTGGTGCTTATCTCTTTCTACCCTCGCTTCTCGAGCATCAGCAATAACATTTCGGATATTATCAGGCAGCACATTCCAAAATTTACTATAGTTAGATTCCTCCATACTTGGATCAGCCATCTTCTTCATAAGTATTCTATAGTCCGTATCAGTATAGTTTTTTACTGCATCTATTCCCGCCGCCTTAATAGCCTGTTTAAATGCCTCTACATTTCCTTCAGCATCTAACTGTGTCCAAGCTCTATTAAAGTTGTTATAAACATCTACAGATGGGTTAATAGTTTCCGTTTTAAGCTCTTCTGCATTATCTACAACATTTATTCCAGGTCCGAAAGGATTGTTAGTATCTACTATGAAATTACCATTGGCGTCTTTTTTAACACCCTTAGTATACATATCTAACATCATTTTTTCCCTATCTAACTCCAGCTCGGCCTGCTTGAATAACATGTTATCAGCATGTTTCTGTTTTTCAAATGCAAAATTAGCAATTTTAAAGCCAGAATCATCCATTTTCCAATCAGTAAGTTTATCATAAGAAAGTAACTTACTCCATGTTCCTCTTATACTTCTGGAATGTAGATCAGATGCAATATGATCCCTATCAAAGTTTTGAGTAGAAGCATTCCTATATTGATTTGCTGCGTCTTGTAAATATTTGATTTGAGATTCATATTGAGCCCTCTGCTCCTTAGGTGCTGACGCCAACAGTGCTTTATATGCTTTTGCACTATCTTCATATCCCTTGGCCGCATCATTTAAATAAGTCTTATATTGTTTATTTAAATCCTCATCAGTATGATTTCTATAGTGATACATACCATCTATACTCATCTGCTGCTTACCCCTTTCTCCAATAATAGCATCTACAAATTCTGCCGCCTTTTCTGGGGATATTCTCTCTCTGGTATCTATTCTCCTAAAATACATATCCCCAGACTGTGGATCAACATATGCCTCTGCTCCAAAGTCTTTTAATAATTTTGTATTAGCAAGAATCTCTTTTTTATAGTCAAAATAAGGAGTATAGGCTTGGTGGTGATATACATCTCCAATCTGATTAGAATTTAAATACCTATTTAAATCTCTTGTAGCCATCCAATCATTCTGTAATGAATACATCTCAGGTTTATTCTTCTTATATTCAGCCATCTCAGCTTGATGGTTTCTATACATCTGAGTAGAAGATATTGCCCGCATTACATTACTATCTAATGCCTGTCCTACAAAAGACTCTATTTCATTATAAATAGTATTTTGCCCCCAATCTATTGGACCAGTGGCATTATTGACATAGTCTACAAGAGTATTTAGTCTTTCCCCTAAATAGTCTTTGTCTATATCTCTTAATAAGTCTACCCCTGCATAAGTATTTATCAACTTTTGCATCTCGGCAAACTTAGTGTTATACATTGTTTGCTTGTATGTTTGAGCCTTACCGAGATTGTCTGCAATGGACAGTTTCTCGGGGTCTCGGTACTGCATTACCTGATTATATGCTGTAGCCATAGTTTCTAATTATAATATTTTTAATAAAGGCCAGCTACCTATGTATCTATAAGTAGCCAGCACTTTTGTTTTATTATCTACGCATTAATAGCCCTCCTCGCTTCTTCTTAGGAGCAGTATTTGCTTTAGGTGGCGTAGGTACCTTTCCAGTAGCTAAAGTAGTAGCAAGTATTTTATTTCTCGCCTCTCCTGATAACTCTCTACCATTCTCATCATAAACTACCTCTTCCCCTCTCTCGTTCTTACCTGTCCTAAAACCGTTTACATATAATTTATCTCTCCTGTCAGTTTGATAAATAGCTCCATTAGATCCTATTTGGAAATTAGGGTTTATAGCGTTAAATGCGTTAATCTCATTCTGTAAGTTCCAATTTACTACATTCTGTCTATTAGCATTATCCCAGAAGTTTACCCACTCGTTATAGTAGTTGTTTCTACCTACAATGGATTCTCTTTCGTATTTATCTGCTAAATTCAAGTTAGTAGCATCTCTCTGGTTAATTCTTCCTTCATTGATGTTATCAACATTTCTTGCGTCTTGTTGATTAGCTATTGCAGCCTGAGATATTGCTTTATTAGAGTTTTCAGCTAATTGTGCCTGTAAGTTCGCCTGCCCAGCTCCAAATGCATTAGGATTTACTTCTGCCAGTACTCTCGTAGCAGTCTTCGTCTGATTATTTAATTCCTTCAAACTTTCCTCTGGTGAAATTGCTAACTTATTTGCCTCTACATGCCCTATCTGTCTCATACGAGTAGGTAGGTATATTGGAGGTAAGTTAGATTGGTCTGGTATAGCATGAGGGAAAGGGTCAGTATAATTTTGACTTAACCTTCCTGGCTTCTTTATATTAGCATTAGGGTCAGGATTGTTAGGGCCAGGATTTTTAGGTGGCTCTTCCCCATTAGGACCTGCGGGTGTATTTGGTTGCCCCTTTATCTTACCAATAATAAAGTTATTTCTTTGATAAGGGTCTACCCAAATGTCACTACCATTGGCTGCCTTAAATTTAACAAATCCCTTCTTATTAAAATAAGCATCTCTATCTTCCTCATTATCAAACTCCATCTGGTGTAGAGTCTCATATCGTCTATCCCATACCCCATCGGTAACATTGGTAACCCCCACTTCTTGATAAAGCTCAGGATTCTTCTCTGCCAATTTGTCATAATACTTTCTAAGTGGACTGTTTTCGTCATAGTTTTTGTTAGTCTTATAGAATCCTCCTGGTACTACTTTACCATTAATTATCTTAATCCCACTATCATTAAGAGCCTTTACAAACTCTTTTCTATCTGAAGCTGATAATTTATCATATGTATATTGAAGAGCTTTCTGAACAGGAGCATGCCCCATACCTGAATATGCTAATGCCTCTCTACCTATAAATTTTCTATTTAATTCCTGTCTCTCACGCTGTGCCCAAGCATTAGCAATATCAAATCTTTCTTTATCAGTTTTAGCCTTTGCCAAAGCCTCCTCTACTCGTGACCTTAAAGTACCATACTCATCACTTATTCCCTCCCAACTTCTAATACCTTCTACAAACTGTTTAAGATAATCTGCTGACCCTGGGTTATGAATATCATCTCCAGATCCTCCTAATACTGATCTACCTTGTACTAATACATTGGCAACATAAGGGTCTTCATAACTACCTTTACTAGGTCCTGGAATAATACCTCCATCAGACATTGTTTCTACTGGAGTATCCTGTTTATATTCCTCATTAGCCTCTGCTTCTACTTGAGCATCTGATAGTGGTTCAGCAATGTTTGTACCTTTATCTTGTTCTGCTTGTTGGATAATTTGAATCATCTTTTGGAACGCCTGCTGCATCTGCTCGTCAGACAGTTGCTGTAATTGTTTTACTATCTCTTCTGGCGTCTGACCTGTAACTTCCGCAAACTTTGTTATTATCTGCTCTAATTGTGACCCTGCTTCCGTCATACCTGTTTCTTGAGGCTGCCCTCCTTGCTGAGGCTGCGGATTTCCTATTCCACCCTCCTGCATAGTTTGTTGTGCAGATTGTTGCTCATTTTGCACATTTGATTGTGCACTTTGTTGAACATATAACATTATTTGTTGTAAGGCAGCATTCCTATCCTCCTCAGACATCTCACTAAGCTGTTTCATTAGCTCTTGTGGGTCCTGATTATTCATTTGAGCATAGGCAGCAATCATATTCATTAACTGCTGTTGCTCTGGCGGTACCTCTCCACCTTCCTGATATTTGCCCCCCAAAGTATCTTGAATCTTCTGAGATTCTTGTTTTTCAAATACTAAGTTAGTAAATTCATTGAATTTTTCTTCTAAAGGCTGTTTTTGAACTTGAAGTTCATTGGCTTTTTTAGATAGTACTTGTAAATTTACCTCTCTCGTAGAAGCATATTTCACGGCTTCTTGGTCTACTATCTTTTCCATTATATCCGCCTCCTCATCTAATATTTCATCTAAACCTATTTTCTTTTTATATTTATCTAATACAGTTGCAAAAGTAGATTTAGCTGTAACATTTAGTCCAAACTCCTCCTTAAAGAATTTAGCTAATTTAGCCCCAATTTTTAAATAATCAGATATTACTTTAGTATTTGCTGGCAAGTTAAGTAATTCCCCACCTTTCGAATGCTTATCTCCCAAAATCTCCATAGTATTACCATCAGGAGTCTGTACATATTCTCCTTGCTCTACTTCACTATTTGGGTTTGGATGCTCTGGGTTACCTTCAAGGAAGTTACCAGTTAGTAACTTACCAGGTTGGCTTATATTTTGTCTATTTGCCTCTTCCTTAGCATACCCTTTTCCTCCAAGCAACAATCCTCCTTTCTGTGCATACTGTAAATCTCTGTTTTTAACTGATTCTACCATAGATTTATTATAGGCATCCTTTTCGGCTTTATATCTTCTCATTGCTGCTGACCCTGATAGTCCTGCTCTTAGTCCGCTGGTAAGCAGTTTGCCTGCACTTGCTATAATACCTAATGGGTCGCCCGCCTGAATAAATGCTCCCAACGCTGCTGCAGAGTTAGACATATTCCATCCTCCATATGGGTTTGCTCCTGATACAAATCTTTCTCCTACATCTAATCCCTCTTGACCTTCCTCAGTAGTTGGAGTTGATTCTGTACTCCCATTATTCTGAAATGTATTATTAACAGAATCTCTGGTCTTACCCATATCAACAGCAGTTTTCTTAAAAGCGTAATTAGGATCTGTCAATGGATTAGATGTTTTAAGTAACATCTCATTATAAGTAGGAGCATCCTGAAACTTTTTATCTACCCCATACCCAAATAAAGGCTTATTAGCTTCCTCCTGTAATTTTTTACTATTTAATAACAATCCATTATTCTGAAGACCTGGATTATTAATTTTTACTCCTCCTGTATTTCCATTAATAGGTTGGGTAGCTAAATAAGGAACATTTTCATTCTGTGAGAATGGAGATATACCTTTATTAAAAGGATTCTCTAACATTCCATATTGAGATTGTGCAAATGGAAGTTCTAATACTCCATCTACCCCTTCTCCAAAATCTATATCTGGGTCTCCTGGATTTGCCACAACCTTTTTATCATATTGCGGCTTCCCTTTAACCACAGGTATAAGTGTTAAAGGCTTATCTACATTCTTCATAGTAATATACCTTGATGGTATAAAATTATGTGAATTTTTTTCTGTAGCACTACCTTTTGTATATCCTGTTGTATTGATATTAATACTCATTACTACTTATATATTAAATTGTGTATTACTTAATAAATCATTATAAGAGGTATCCCTTTTTCTCTCTGCAAACTCTAACACAGGTAGAGTTTCTATTACTCTTTGTCTCTCCTCCTGCTTAGCCAATAACCGTGCCTCTATCCTTTTATTCTCTTCCTCCATTTCTTTACGCCGTGCTTCTTGAATCTTAGTTTCTTCCGCCAATCTTTGGTTCTCTAATGCTTCTTGATATTCTGCCTCTTTGACCTTCATTATCTGTTCCTGAGTCTCCTTAGGCAGAGAATTAAAGTTAATTCCCGCTATCTGGTCATTCAAACTTCGTAACTTATGGTTTAACCCCTCATTTGAAAATAAATCAACATTACTTCCTACATCATAACCTCCTGAATAACTATATCCAGGGCTTTTATTTAAAGCTCCATTTAATTTACCCATAACCTCTCCTAAAGTTCCAACATTTAAATAAGTCTTATTATCACTTATTTCTTTAGGTGTAAAATATTTACTTACAGGAGTATTAGGATTAACTAACGCCTGCTGAACCCAACTTGGATTTCCTTTAAAATGCATTGCATACAAAGTAGTATTATTAACTGGTAATCCTTTAGAGGCCAAAGCTCCTACATAATTGCTATATAGTTTCCTCATAGCAACTTCATTATCCTCTCTACTATATCTATCTAATTTCCTACCTAACTGTTTTTCAATCCCTCTCCATGTACCATCAACAATCTGGTAGATACCTTTTGCAGATCCCTTAGGATTTTTAATCAGATTTCCCTTACTATCCAAATGCCTTCCTCCGCTTTCTGCACCACTCATTCGAGCAACAAAAGCGTCATATATAGGATCTCCACTTCCTCCCTCAGAATATTTTTGAATAAAATCTTTCAATATCATAATTTTCAAAAATACTAAAAATAATAGTTTCACAAAAAAATATTAATCATTCTATTAAACAAAAAGTCTTAACCAAATAAATGATTAAGACTTTACAAAACAAACAATAAGAAAAACAAACAAACAAATATTTTAAAACTTATCCCATTGGAAATGCATCCAATCGTAGTTCTTTTCTCTACCTAAGGAAATAAACCCATGTTTATAAAAAATATCTATCATATCTTTATATTCAGGACGAGCAAATCTAGCCGTTCTTGAAGTCTCCTTTAACTTATTTCTCTCTGGGTCTAAGTCTATAGCTAATCCCCAAGAATGAACAGAATAGTTACTTCCTCCTCTAATTTTTCTAAAGTTAAAACATCCTCCAAATAGGTCTATTCCTAATTCTCTTATTTTATCTAAACCATATTTATTAAGTATATCTGTAAATACTTTTTTTAATGGCTCCGCTATTTCTTTATGACAAGATATTTTATTCACAGTTCTTGTCTTGTCCCACGCCAATCTCATAGGATATGGAAGATCTAAGGTTAATAAATATCCTTTTCCTGTTGGATTAGGTGTTCCATACTTCTGTATATATTGTGATATGGTTTTCATAATCTAAATAATTTATGTTTATATTTCCAAGCCAACCAAATTAGTAAAATTAATAGTAGAATAAGCCATAAATAGGTCACAAAAGACATTCCTGGTCTGGTTACTTCTTTAGTAATACTTTTTATTTCCTTAGCAGTATTTTTAATATTGTCTTGGCTTACAATATATCTTGATACTTCCGCCACTTTATCTATTTTGACTTCTGCCGACTTCTCTTGAATATTACTATTATTATCTTTCCAGCGATTTTTTATAGTAAATTCGGCATTACCTATTATCCTAGTTACAGATAAAGTATCTCCATTTTGAATATTATAAAACTCAAAGGGGTTATTTTCATTAGTATTACCTTTTACTTCTAACTCACCACTATTTTCTTTTTCTTTGGATACCTTATCTACTACTTTGGCCTCTTGTTTTACTTTTTCATTTAAGGTGTCTTTAACCACCACGGAATCCTTTTTTACTTCTTCTAATGTAACTTCTTCTTTAACTTCTTTTTCTTTTTTCAATGTTCTACATGAAGAAAATATAAAGTTACTCAGAAGTGTCAGAAATATCAAGCTCTTCATGAATTTCATCATTATTACTTTCTTTTTTAGTACTAAACTCATGTAAATCCACATTCTCATTGAAGTTTTTCAACTTCTTCATCCATCCTATAGGAGGAAACGCTCCATTAGTAATTATAGATAGATTTACCATCGCACTTCCTGCTGGGTACAATATTACCATAATTTGTATTAATACTTTAAAATATATGGCTATAAAATCTACCTCCTGTACTATTTGATGTATCATCTCAAAAAGCATATATCCCGCCACAATAGCAAATCCCTTTTTGAGTAAACCCTCTAAATTTTTCTGTATAGTAAAATCCCTCTTTACAAACAAATGCACATATGTACCTAATATATGATCTAACATTAAAGACATAAATACATATATCATAAATACTTGATTAGACACATACCACTCTGTAAATCTCTCAACTATTGATATGCCAACTGCGGTTGTTGCACTAATCTGTAATGTAGCTACCGTCTTTGTAGAAGCAGTGCCGAAAAAGTAATTATGTAGAACTCCCGTTATATAATTATACAACATTTTATTATATTTTAATTGTTTTCAATCTATCTAATGTATTATTTATTTGTTGTTATTGTTTATAGAGGAAACATTTAAAATCTTTACCCTCACAATTAAGCAAGGGCAAAGAATTTTCATTTATACTACTAAGCCAAAGAATGACTAATTCTCTTAAATGATTTAAGTTCAAACTTAGTATCTAAACTTGAATTTGCTGTAGATGTTCTAATACCTATTCTAAACCCTTTACCATTTCCAATAATATTTTTAAAAGTATTAATGGTTCGAAGTGTTACCTTAATATCATGTGGAGGGGATGGTACCAATCCACCTGTAAACGGAAATATAGGTCTACTGTCTAATACATTATCATCAGCATCACAAATAACTGCGGCATAATTTTGTGTGTCAATAGCATCTACATTGTTACCACTTACACCAATAGTTAATTCCCAATCTGTTATTTGCCCAGGAGTAGGGTTAGACATTACTCTTCCATTTGCAGTGAATGGCTCATAAGTACCAGTATACTCTAAAGACCCTAATGGTGCTCCGCCTCCTGCATATTCCAAGCTATAATTGTTATATGAAATATCAAATACACTTTCAGTGTTAAATGTCTGATGCTCTGTTCTAAAATAATCTATTTCTGAAGAGGAAGGAATAATAACTCCTTTGTTAGGACCACCTGAAGGTACAAAACTTACAACTCCTGCTTGATCTTTCTTATATAACTCTGCATAATGAGTCGGCCTTGACTTTGCTCTTATAGTTCCTCGACTATCATTACTATATCTAAATTCACCTCCAGTCCTAAATAAATTATCATATTTTGTTGCACCTGACCAACCTATTAAAGGAGTAGGATTTATTTCTAAATGAACTTTATATACTCCTGAATCTACATCTTTATATATCTCTCTAATATTTCTAACTCTAGTATCATTACCACCTAAATTAAAAATCTCTGCCATGTTTGAGGATCCAGTAGTATAAGTAAACATCTGTAAAGAACTAAATTTATGTGGTTCTGGAGAAGTAATAGTATTTAAATCCATGTTCTTCACAGTAACATGTAATGCTAACCATCCCCCATAGGTAAGATACATATTATCAATAGTAACTTCTGGTTTTCCTCCTAATAAACCATCTACATATTTTTTCTGTACATACTGCTCATCCTGAGTAGGTTTTAAATACTTATCTGCTTTAATACCTTCCGCTCCTACTTCGTATCTCAGTTGCATAGGAGGAGCCATTGGGTTCATAGGGTCACGATAAGGAATAGAATAAGTAGCTCTTTCTTTCTCTACTATAAATTCCATATCATTACCAGGCATGCTTCTATCAAAAATACCAAATTTTAAAGAAAAGTCACTGGCTTCTAAATTTACATTTGAATTAAAATTATTCTTACTATATCTTAATGACTGAGTTGCTTCAAAATGAGTATTTTCATTTGTAGAAGAGTTACTACTATTAAAAGATACTCCTCTTGAACTTACATCAAAAGAAGTATTCTCATCGTTAGTAGTTCTATTATAGGAAACACTATCTTTATCAGAACTAAATGTTGAAGATACATTATTAGGAACATCTGCGTCTTTAGACTTTAATACTCCTTCAAAATGTTTACCATCCAAGTCATTACCTGCAGTAAGAACATCTTTAATAGGTGGAGTTGTTCCTCCGCCTCCGCCAGAACCAGTAAATAGTGTTCTTAACACTCCATTATCATCCGCCAATGATAATTCAAACTGATTTGTTCCTTTTTCAAGGAAATAAAGAGTAGCAGATTGTTTTACAGCTGGTACTGCTGTGATGATTTTTCCATTTACCATACTAAGAAAATTATTTAAGATTAGTTATTATTTATTATTTACTATTTATTACCTACTTAATTACGGCGTCCATGTTCCTACAGTTGCTCCTCCGCCTACTGTAATCTCAATTTTTTGACCATTATGTCTAGTAATAATCAATTTACCTCCTTGCTCTCTAATATCTGTGATACTATTAGCAATTTTTGTGTCCTGCTTTTTATCATAGCAAGTTCCACATTTTTCTTTGTTACCTCTAAATTTTATCATAACTTATATGTGTTTAAATTTTATTTATTAACTATGGTAATCCACCTCCTCCAGAATCAGGATCATCTGCATATAATGTTTGAACATTAACTACTTCTAATATATAACCTAAAGTATCACTCTCTAATAATAACGAAGTTGTACCCGAAACAGTTATTCTACCTGGTAAATTACTACAATCTGCTAATAATATTCTACTACCATGAATCCCATCATAAACGGTATTAGCATGAGTATTAAGCTCCACTGTTATAGTTACATTTGTAGGAATGGTAATATTTCCATTACCAGAACTACCACTATTCAATAAAACTACTCCATTATTATCAGTAATTTTTACATCACCACCAGCATTTCCTTCTGTATCAACAACAGTAGAATATTTAACTACCTCTGAAGCTTCTGTGGATACTATCTTAAAAGTAACAACACTATTACCGCTACAATCATTCTTATTTACATCACCACTTAAAACTACTGAAACACGCTTTCTGTTTACTATTCTTATACTACCCATTTGACCATTTATTATTTGCAAAAACAGAATATTTAATCGTTTCCACTCCTTTATCCAAATCTACTTTACAGTATAATTTAAAATCCTCTATATCTAATATAGTTCCGTCTATGTATTCCACCAACATTGTCTGATCGTAATACAATTTGCCATTACCAAATAATCTGACCTTTGTTATAGTATCTCCATCTGGGTCATAAAAACTTAGATGGTTTTTGCTTATTTCAACTAAGGCCAATTTTTCAGAATTGTCTACTAAAGTATCCATAGATACAGGAGCGTGGTCTTCTCTAATAGGTGAGACATAATTTGGCTTATCGACCTTTTTATCCTTTTTAACCATTTTAAAATACCATAATCCTATTACCAATAAGAATACCACTATAAAAACTACTACCATATTTTATTTTTATTTTATAATTATTAATGCATTACAATAACACTTTCTATAGTTAATACATTAGAGTAACCAAGTAAATTACCATCTTTATACACTGCTGCCCTATATTTTATAGTATAATCTCCAACAACATCACTATCTGCATATTCTACTTTATTAGCAACATTACCATCGTAATTTTGAGTATCTATTACTGTCCAGCCATTATTACTATGATTAGACTCTATTTTTACTACATAGCTCCCTATAGGATACTTACCCGCAGAACCATATTTTAATGGTACTTTTAGTCCATCCGTTCCTCCCACTATTCTATAGTGATCAGTCTGTAATAACCTTACTTCCCTATTTAAAGTCCAAATAGATGTGTCAGTAAGTAAATTACCTAATGCCTCTATCTTACTATTTATAATTTTTATTGTAACCATATTGTTATATTAACCCCCCCCTCCCTTATTCAGGGGGGGGAGGATATTGGTTAATATTTAATTAATCAGACCATTCATTACCTGCCTTAACATCATAATTGAATGTATAAGTATTTTCTCCATCTTGGTCAGGAGCCTTATAATACAATGTAAATGTTGGTGGTAACTCTGTATTTGCAACATATGGAACTGTTCTTCCCGCATCAGTAAATAGTCTTGAAACATCTCCGTTAAATCTAACTGCTTGAAGTGCATCGCCATCGGCATCTACCCAATCAAGGTTTACTTCTTTAACATCCATGTTTTGTCTATTTGAAAGAGTAATAGTTACAGGCCTTGCAACAGGTTTACTTGTTGGTCCTGCTACATTAACAGTAACTTTATTAGTAATTCCAAATGTTACTACTTGTCCTACTAATTTAATCTTGTTACCTGTGTATGTTCCGTTTATTTTTATAGTAAGGTCTCTGTGTGTATTGGCTGGAACTGTTACCGCCTCTACAGTCACTTTTATTCCGTCCTCGTCTATAAGTGTTAATAATGGAACTTCTATTGCAGATGAACAACTATTAGTATATCTTATAGTTCCTACAGACTGATTGTTTACTGCTACTCCCTTAGTAATGTTGTATGTAGCATTTATTCCATTGCCGTCTGTACCGCTTATTTTAATACATTTAGCAACACTATCTACATTTACCTTAAAGTTAGCAAATACACTACTATCAGGTCTAAACTTATGTTGTTTAGTAAGAACATCTAAGTTTCCAGTATAAGTACCTCTCGCTTTTACAGGTATAGTAATACTTGTTGAGTTTGGTGGCACCACCGTTGCTGGGTAGTATAATGTAAATCCATCTTCATTGATAATTTCGGTTTCAGGTACATTAAATCCTCCACTACATGCTGGATTAACATCAAATGTAACACTTGGGAATACCACTGCCGCAGTATCTTTACCTTTGATAATAGTTCCTTCAACCAACTGTTGTCCTGCTGTTACTGTCAAACATCTATTTGGAGTATTATAAGAAGGTGACCCTCCGTTACAACAATTAGCTCTAATATCTGCCAACGATTCAAGTACCCCACTCTCCCGCAAGAAAGTATTAAATTTCTGTCTTAAATACTCAGTAGTACTACTTCGTCTTAAGAATATATCAAATTTCTTCTCTAACCATACTGGGTCTACACTTAAAATTAATGTACCTCCTACTTCATCTACTAAAGTAATTCCTTCTTTAGCTAATAGAGATTTTATTTCGTGAATATCATCGTCAGATAGTCCATTATAAATTGGTGTTCCTGTACCCACAGAATCTATTTGGTCTGTGATAGCATCAAGGTCATACCATATTCTTTTTACTTCTTTATCTATCTGCTCTAATACTCTGTCTCCATCGTATCCTTTTTGTACATCAATGTTTACAAGCGGCTCTCCCGTATATATAGTACATTTAAACTCTCTTGTTCCGCCTACACATCCACATTCTTGTTCAATGGGCTCAGGACATCCACAAGGAGTATGTCTTGGTTTTCTACATTTATTGCACATAAATTTTGTTTTATCTAAAAAGTTCTTCTACAATTCTCCTTACTAAGGCAGTGTTGTTGCCTTCGTTAAGAAGCCTTCGTAACTCTGCTTTTAATGCGTCATTAGGAGTTTTATCCTTAACACGCTTACGCATAACTCTGGATCCCCGCTCTATTTGCTCAAATCGGTCATTAATATGCCCAATTATCTGCTCAAGATTTTCGTTAGATCCATTTCCTATATTATGATACCTATTTTTTACAATTACACATCCAGCAGGAATAATTTCGTCACAAACGCCCGCAGAATTGTCTACCTTAGGTATGTTAGATTGTTCACAAGGTCTTCTTCCCATGTCTTATAGTTACTTAAATTAATGTTAAACAATGTCTCAAGTTTTATAAGAATCACTACAAAGTAACTCTTAATGGTGTACTACACACCTCTATTGGGTTGTAATCAAACTTCCCAACTACTTTTAAAATGACTTTATTAGTTATTAAAAGTCATTAAAAATTATAAAGGAATATTATATTTTTGATTCTAATATTCTTACCCTACTCTCCAAATTACAAACCTTATCTATCAATGCCTGTATTATCTGCTCCTGAGTATCTAATGTCCTATTACATTTATCTTCAAGGCATTTTGTATCGTATGTAGCCTTATCAGGAGATTTCTCCTTTTTAAGCTTACATATCTCAGTTTCAAATGTTCTTAGTACATTGGCTACAGTAAGGTCTTTTTTGGTTCTATATGCCCCGTATTTGATACACTGATTTCCTAATTCAGTAATATCTAATCCGTTTAAAATCTCTTGTAACTTATGATACAACTCTTCAGTGGTCTCATGTAAATCTGTACATCCCCGCTTTAATTCAGAAAACATTGCTAAGTCTCCATCGTAATTAACACACCTAGCATTTTGACCTGGGGGACAATTATATTTTATATTTCCTCTACAATCCGCCATAATTATTTATTCAATATTAAACTGACTTTTTCTATTAGAGAGCTATCACATTGATCCGAAGTGATTATATCATCTAATCTACTTATCAATAAAAATTTTGCCATATCAGCTCCCTTACCTACTCCATACTCAAACTTCTTAACATATTTATCTGCCTCACACATATAAAATTTATCAATTCTGTCCAAGATACTATGAGTAGTATTTTTTATAATAGTATGTGCACTCATTAGATACAACCATTACATTTTTTAGCCTTACCCAGCAACTCATATGCCTTTGTAAACAAATCATGTGCTACACACCTATGATCGTATCGCACATTTGCTTCCGCCGCCTTAATAAGTAACTGAATTTTATTTAACCTATCTATCTTCTTTTGAAGCTCCTCTTCATTATTAAAACATTCTAGTGATAAATCTATATAAAGTTGATCTAATTCCAACTGTAATTTAGTCGTTCTTAGATATGCTTTTGACTTTCTAAATTTATCTGGCGACCCCTTAACAGTAATATCATAGATGCCGTCTGGCAGTTCTATTTTCTCTTCTCCACAGCCCTCGCACATGAGTCCTAAGGAATAAGAATCAAAAACATTTACTCCGCAGCCCGTACATCTCTTTGTATAATAATTAGTAACAGGGTGCTCATCACCTGGAATAGTAATTTCAATAATAGAAGGCTTATCTTGAATATGCTCCCAATTTGAAGTATCTATAACTATGAAAGACTTTGGATCTTTAGAATCGTAAACTTGGAAATCTACTTCAATTTTCATAACTGCAAATTTAAGATTTAATATTTCTTCCTACAAATGGATTAACGCATACATTAAGTAAAAAGGCGGAGATAGATTACCCATCCCCACCTTCTTATTTTATATGCTAAATTACCTCGAAAGGAACCCCTGCCGCCCCTGCCTGGAGCCAGAATTTCTTTTCTAATTCAGTAGTTCTTCCGTAAGGAACCATGATTCTATATCTAATCATGTCATATGATTTTTCTAGAATACCAGAAGTTTTCTCTCTCTCTACTTCTAAGAATACCTCAGAATACTGAGTAAGACCCTCTAACTTAGTTTGAGTACCAGTCATAGCTCTGGTAATAACATCGTTAAATGGCTTCTCATTGTGGAAATACATATTACCATTTTTCTCCCACTCTCTAAGATTACCTCCTAAGTTGTCTAAATCAACAGCTTTTTCTAAAGGAGTAATTGCCCACAGTCCTCTCTTAGTTTGAAGAGAATGTAGTGAATAGTCTAGTGGGTAACCTCCTGCCAAGTTTGTAATTCTTGTAGAAGTTGCGATAAATGGAAGTTTATCAATTACACACTCTGAAGGGTTGATAATAAATGGTTTCGCCTTAATTTCAAATCCACATTTAACATTACCAGGAGCCAATGGATCTTCATGAATATACCAGAAGTTATTTACTCCAAATCTCACAGGAGGCTTAGAATCATATACTTGCTTGATAATAGCATCATTACATCCTTTGAAGTTACTAAAGTTTGTAACAACAGAAGTTTCAAATACTGATAGACAGTTTTGGTTAGATACTTGAGTGATTGTTAAGTCTGGGTATGCTGCCTGGATTTCCGCCAATCTTGCCCCCTGACAATCGTTAGGTACTATAATTCTATATTTCTGTTTAGTAGCAGAAAACTCTCCATCCAATTTCCACTGATGAGTTGTAGGAGTTGCATTATTTTTACAGAATGCATCTACTTTACCTACATATAATACTTGTGCTGTTTTATTAGCTGTAACAAATGTTTTCTCGTCAGCATCAGATAGTGGTTGTGACAATACTACTGTATAGTGCCCAAAGTCTCCATCTCTACCATTCAACATTGCTGTCCCTGTAACTGCATTTGGTAATGTACCAATTTTAGTAGCACTCACATCTGTACCCGCATCTGAAATAGACACAGCGTATACATGTCCACCTGGATTAGCTGTATATCCTGTAGGACAAGCAGCACATCCTTTGATAATATCAGCATTAGTTTTCTTGAATGCTGCGGGTGTATATCCATCTGGAGCTACTAAAATAAACTTACCTGAAAGAGTATCTCTGGTAACTTTGTAACCTGGATATTGTGCAGATACAGCTGATAATTCATGTGCTCCACCAAATCCACAGTATTCCAAACTCCATTGCTTGTATTTAACTAAGTTAGGACCTGAAGGGTTGTTTGGAGTATCAAAAATTGGATAAATATCAAACAAATCAGATGCCTGTCCTCCACCTGGCAATGGTAAAGAGTTCAACTGTTTTACCAATCTTAGAGTATGTACTCGGCAGTCTACTGGCTCACATGGAGAATCAACTTCTTGACACTCGTTACAAACCTCACCTGGCTCTAAGTTAGGGATTGAAAGCAATGTCTTAAATACATATTCATCACTATCATTGAAGAAAGTAATTGCTGGTCCTTGAGCTGTAAATGAGAACTCCACTACTTGACCTTTTTTGAAAGTCAATGATGTGTTATCATTTATTCCGTCCCAACCTACTCTCCAATAATCTACCTTTTGCTCCGCCTGCTTAGGTTTAGAAATACCTACTCTCTTAACATCTCTAAGTGTGAAGTCAATAGTTCTTGTTGATTTATCACTTGAAGAATCCAAGTTACTACCAAACAATACTGCTAACTTTTCTCCTGCCTTATCAATGCCATCAAAACTAACTAATGATTTAAGTCCCTTTGCGGTAACTTTTCTACTAGATTTTGAGAAAATACCTACTTGATCTTTTCCCAACTCTAATGAGTATCCCTCGTCCATTACGGTACCAAAAGGAGACACTTTTACTCTTGCGTCTGCATTATGTAATGCCATAGTTTTTATTAAATTAAGTGTTAATAGAAAATATTTTATAATTCAGTTTTAGCAAATACATTATGTAGTTGCCATCTTTCAGATGAATTATTAACATCAAATCCCGACACTGCTGCAGAAATTATTCTGTCAATAACTTTATTATCAAAATCCAAATCAAAAGAATCATCAAATTGAGATTCAGGATTGTCTGGATTAAGTAACTTTATTTTTTTTGGATAACGATAATATGTTAGAATAATATTATCTACTGAGAAATTATTATCTGTGAAAACTTTGACAGAATTGTCAGAAATAGTAAAAGGAGCTTCCCGATATTCAAAACTCGGAGAAGTAAATTCATCAGATATTATTATATTCTTATTAAAATCTTTGATTTCAAAAAGGTCTATATTGGTATTATAACAATCTCCCTTTGAAGCCTTACCATAAACATTTGAAAATTCAAAGTAATCTTCGGGTAATTCAAATGCATAATAGTTTTCATTATGGAATGAGTAACTGATAGGTTCGCTATCTACTAGCATACTTTGTATGTACCTTATGTCATCCTCGTTTTTCTTCTCATAACAATACTCTATATACCTGTGAGAAGCCTCGTTGAATAATTGTACAAATCTACCCCTATCAGTACTTAATCCATCATTTACTGAATTTCTTTCAGCTTTCATCAGAAATCTCTCATAAGCCTCTGATGCTTTCATATGTTAAAACTCTTTTTCAAGTTGAGTCATAAATATTTTGTATAGCTCTGGGTCATTTCTTAAAATATGTGCCGCCCCTTTCAAGTTAGCACCTAAAGAATGCTCTCCCAAGTAGAATGTAGTACCTCTTACATTTACTACTTTTCTACCACCCTCACTTTCAAGAAGTTCTAATATTTTTAGCTCTTCTCCATAGCCTTTAGGGTTAGCGTCATATTGCTCTACTACCTTAGAAAATTCTTTTAGAATATTAGGGTTAGAGACAATTTTATTTTGGAACAATGTAATTAATGCAGCATCGTCAATAGTAGCTCTTAAGTTAAAGTTAATAGCTCTTAAAAGCCCTAGTAATAATGACTTATCGCTTCTTAATAATTCTCCAAATCTATTAGTCATATTGAAGATAAACTCAGCTTTTTGTTCTGCTTTGTTCTTTCTTGATGTTACAGATATATAAGCATATTGTGCATCACTATTATATCCATAGTCATCTTCTGACCTCAATCCTACTGCTCTTTCGTCCTCATCTCTTTTACCTTTCATTACTAATTGTCTATCAATAATAGCAATATATAAATGAAATCTATCAACAGGATTAGCAGTGTTAAACTGTCTTCCCTCGCCAATAGAAACAGTCAAAATACTTCTGTTGGTCTGCGGGTCTACAGTGTTATATAAATTATCAAAAAACTCGTTGTCAGATGGAACTCTAATCCTTTCTATCTCTGGAATATACATTCCCATCGGCTCTGCAAATATCTTATAATATAAGTCTGCTCTCGCCTTCCTTTCTGCCCAATCATTCTTTAAATCCGAATCTGTATTAAAAATAGGACTCATGTCATAAAATCCTGAGTCTTGCTGAGACAATGTTATACTATTGCCTACATCTGGATGTCTTTCTTTACAAGATCCCATCTCCACATATTCTGCTGGAGACCATGAATATGGCTCTCTCGCCACTATTTCATATACCGTATTTGGCTCTATTAAACACCCATTAATAACAATCGGTTCAAAATAATTAGGGTCATTACTACCTTTTTTCTTTGCCATGCTACTTAACTATATTGTTTGAATTGTTTTGTGAAAAATCCTCCCTCTACATATTCCTACATAGAGGAAGGAGTGATTAATTTTAAATTTTAAACTTTAAATTTTAAGTATGAATTGTTTCTAGAAACTAAATGCTGATCCTCCAGATCGTCTCGCTCCTTTAGAAAGCTCAATCATTACTACTCTTTCTGGATATGGTACCCATTTAGCTGAACTGTTAAATGCCCAGAATCCTTGAGCAATACTTCTGCTAGAAGACAAGATGTTAGAAGTTTTACCTCTATCCCATCTACCGTTTTCTTGCCCTTTGAAAGTCATACCTTCTTCTGGTCTCACTAAGTAAAGGTTATCTTTGATCTTAGTTTCACCCATAACAGTTTTAGCATCTTGGATAAGTTTCTCATTAGAGTATTTAGGATCTAATGCATCCCAGATAATCATTGAGTGAGAAGTCCAGTCATAACCATTTTTGAATTGACCTCTGTAGTCAGTAGGGTTACCGCTCAAGTAATCCAACGATTTATTTACATTGATCTTAACATTACCAATTCCAATTAGTGGAATAAATGTAACTTTAAGCAATTTAGCTACTTTAAGGTCGTCGATTGGCCCAGACATAAATTCATTCTTTTGCTTCTCGTTCAAGATACCGCTGTCACCAAATAGTGTAGCCAATGCTCCTGAAGTAGATAATACTTGAATTTGTTGTTGGAACTCACTTTGGTAAATTCTAAGTACATTTTCCTCTGCAAGACTTCCTACCTCAAAGATAATCATTCTGTCTTCCCAAGGAATATTTGTACCTCTATATACATAATCTACTGCCTCTGCAATATGAGCTTTAGTAATACCCATATATTTAGGAATAGATATAATTTTACCTCTTCGTAATTGATGCCATACACCTTCGTTTAGGTAAGTAACTGCTCCGTTTTCACCAGCAATTCTACCTGGCTTCTGCCACAAGTGTGAAGTAGCAGTTCTCTTCATCAAGGTCTTCTCTACCAAGTACTCCATAATAGAAGTTGCTCTGAAAGATTGAGGTGCGTTTCTGTCTCCCATGATTACCATGTTCGCTTTATCTCCTACCCCAAATTCTCTCTGCATCTGCTTGATAGCTGCATCAGACTCATTACTCTTAGCAATAGGAATATTGAATTTTGCTCCTTCTTTTTGAATATCAGCAAACCCTGTTACATATCCCTCAATACCTCTAATACCACCTAGTCTAAATCTAGCTCTAAATGATCCTGAAGGTGCCCCTGTTGGTACATCTACACCAGCAAAGTTAGTAGTATATTCTACTCCAACATGGTTTATTTTATAGTAGTTAATATTTGCCTCAAGTAATGAAGGGTTGTAATATGCACTTGCAGATCCATTTGTAAGTTTTACTACCGTGCTCCATCCTTCACCTGTTGATACAGATTTTTCTACTACATACAGCTGGTCTTCATCCCCGTAAGGGTCAGTACCAATGATTTCACCAGGGTAACAGGCTTGAGAAAGTATAATCTCAAATGTTGATTCATCAATACCTGGGAAAGGTCCTACTGTAGATACTGTAGATGCTACAGTTCTCATTCCTCTTTTAGGGTCATAGTAAGTTTTGTCAAAAGTAAAAGATCCGAAGAAACCATCTACTAAGATTTCAGACCCTTTCTCTAACAACTTAGAAATCATTGGGAAAGTTTCTTTAGTATGATTTCCCCAAGTTCCAAGATACCCTAAATGATACTTTGCATTATCTTCCTGATAAAGCAATTCATTCCTATCAATCATTCCTTGAAATGTACTAGCATTAAGTCCTGATAATGCTTTATTACCTTCAACTATGCTGATAATTTCATACCCATTATATTTATTGGGTAGTCCAGTCGTTTGTGCTAACATCGATTAATTAATTTTTTAAATATTGAATATTATTGATTAAGTGCTAAATTCTATATGACCCCACCTGCTGCTCTGATAGATTCATAAATATCGTCTCCCTCTGTCTTAACTTTCGGCTCAGCAGAAGCTTTACCTCCTGTCTTAGTAGGTAGAGTATGGTTAAGAGTCATAATTCTTTTAGTGTTTTCCAATTTGGCTTTAGAAGTAGCCTTTTTAATGAAATCTTCTTCGTCTAATAGAAAATGCATTAGTTTGGTTTGGAATGTAGGATCTTCATCAAATTTATCTCTAATGAGTTTCTGATAATGATACTCCCCGTCCATATCTCTACTGTATCTTAGTGCAGTTGCTTTTTCTATAAAAGCGTCAGAATAATTATCTTCTTTTAGAGCCTCTCCAAATGATCTTACATTATTATTATAATCCTCTAAAAGCTGTGCCTGATGTTGTTGCTCTTCCTGCATTCTAAGCTGTGCCTGCTCATTGTAGTTATCTACAATCATTTTTTTGAACTCTTCCGCCTTAGCTAATAAGGTAAAGTTCTTTTTAAGTTCTTCAATTTCAGCAGGAATATATTTCGCAGGGAAGCCATCTATCCTATCTAAACAATCGGCAACAAACCTTTCTATTTCTTCAGGGGAACTATTATTAACATCTATAGCTAATGCTGGCTCTACTTCTTGCTTATGATATTCCAACATTTCGGCATAGTCCGCCCCACTCCTAATAAGGTTAATAAGATTTAATCGGGTGGAATCTAAATTCTCTACAGAAACATACCCATTTTCAAATTTTTCTTTTCTTAATTCAGCCTGCATTGCCGTCAAACTATCTAATAGCTCTCGGGTTGGCTTCTCATTTTCTAAAAGTTCTGAAATACTTTCGTATGTTTTATCTCCGTAGTTGATACTTACATCTTCCCACTCACCATTTTCAACAAGACTATTTAATGCATCTTTTACGCCATACCTCTTATTGGTTTTTACTGGCTCTGCTGGAGTTACCTCTCCGTCTTGCTCATCCCCTTCCTCATTATCTATTTCAGGTTCTTGTGGCTGCCCCTCATTTAAAGGCTCAGTAGGTTCAGAATTATTATTTCCTTCTTCTGTGGGGGTATTCCCCTCCACTATATTTACTATACTATCAATGTCTGATAGTGCTGTATCTACTTGATTATTATCTGTTTGCAATTCTCTAATCATTACAGATACATCTCCGTTTTCTGTCTTACTCATGCAAAGTTATTATTTAGTTTAAATATATACAAATCAATACATTCTAAAATTAAGATTGTGGATTAGGAAGTTCAAATTTCTTAGCTAATCCCTCCTTAATATTCTCCATATGAAGCCCCTCCAAGTAGTGTTTCATCTGAGCGTACAATATACCATCCTGAGTAATACTATGCTCCAACACTGGCTCTTGTATTGTCTTTTCAAAGTCAAAAATCTTTCTTACTTTTCCACTCTCAATATCTGCGGGCTTAGCATTCTTTACAACCTTTCCTTTTTCATCCACATAACTAAATTTAAATTTAGACTCTGTTCTTACTTCTTTCTTCAATAGTGTATCTACTAAAGCAATAAGTTCTAAAAGAAAGTTACCTTCAATTTGCACTTTAACTCCACTGTCGTAAATGTAGTCGTGATGATTAATGTTCTCCATTGTTTGTATGTTTTTAATTAATTTTTGTTTACTATACTATCAAAATTCTTCTTATTAGCCTCTTCTCTTCTTACATCTAAAGCTTTGTTTTTAATTTCCAATTCTTTTTTCTTAAGAAGTATTTCTTCGGCTCTCTGGTCTACCTTAGCCATTGCCTCTTTAAGATTGTTTTCAAGTTTTTGTCTATTTAAATCATCCTTGTATTCAATCTCTTTATTTCTAAGATATGCATCAGTAGTCATTTTAATCTCGTCTATACCTGATCCGTCATTTAAGTTATCTCCAACTCTACCCATAGCTTGAAGAGATGCCGCCTCAACCCTTGATTTATTTTTCTCATGGTCTACAGCCATCTTATCATCATGTACTTTTTGTTGGAACTCTAATTGACGCTGTTGCATTTCGTTCTCATGCTCATATTGTTCTCTTCTGACTTTCTCGTTGTACTCTCTCATCTTAGTTCCTGCCTCTACAAGCTCCATAAAGTCATCAGAAAGAGCTAACTTAGCCATTGCCAATACATCATTACCCATAGTATTGTTTGACATGAGCTGAGCCTTAACCTGTTCAAATTCTCTTGCTCGTTTAGAATCGTATATAGGTCTAACTCCAATCTGTCTCAATGCAAAATACTCATCATCCTTAATAGATTTTAAGAATTGTAACTCGTTGTCATCAGATACAAATAGATAATCTACATCCTTACCGTTTAATTGACAATATTGAGCTACTGCCATATGTAATATTATACCTGCCTGCTTATTTCTAAGTAGTACTTGGTCAATATTGTATGTTTGAGCATACATGGCTTGTTGTCCTACCTGTATTCCTTCAGCAGTCATGTACTGGCTTGGTGCCCCCATGCTCTGTGGAGTAAGCCCCAACTGCTCATATGCCATCCATTTTATCCTGTCACTAAGTTGAATATTTCTATTCATCTGGTCAGTGAAGGTCATGTTCTGATATGACATAGGGTTAAATACCAATCCTCCACCATTCTGATTAAGATTATTTCTACTTAAGTCGGTAGGCATAAATCCTGTTAGATTGATAAGGTTTCTAAGATTTAATAGTTTGTCTTCATCCTGCCCCAAGTCAAAATGCTCTGATGGTATTGAAGCAACATCCATAACTAAAAATCCTCCTATCTCCTTATATGCGTAACTTTGGAATTGATTCATCAAGTAGTTATATAGTACCTGATAATTTCGTATTTTCTTACAATATGAGTTTCCTATGTATCCACTTACAGGTAGTTTTATATCAAATATGTTTCCTTTTTCCCCCTTAATTTGGAAAGGTAGTTCTTCTACATGATAAATATCTTCTGGACTATCTATTCCTGAACATTGAATTTTTATACCTTTATATACCATAGGTACATCTATCCATATAATAGTGTTTTCTTTTTCACTTTCAGATAATTTATCGTAGTCTTGGAAAGATACTTTTTTAAGGTTTTTAAGGCCGTATTCTTTTTTAACCTCTGGCAATAAGTCTTCATCTACTTCAATAGTAGTAAGGTATCCTGTTTTTTCTCTATATGACAATATACCTATCTTTTTAAATCCTTTCCAATATGCCTCTGTTACCCTTACAGTGTCTGTTCTTATTTTAAAGTCCGTTCTAAGATTTTGTGCTAGTCTTGTACCATAGTTAAGAACACCGCTCTCACTAAACAACGGCATAGAAAATGTAGGTCTGCTTTCCCCAGTGGTAAGGTCTGTTCTTACTGATAACGGCACTCCTGTAATTTTTTCTGTTTGTAATGCCAGCTTATGATCAAAATAACCCGCAAAAGGTACATCTACCCTACCAAACATACTAGTGCCCAAAACATTTACTGCTCCTACATCAGTAGTTCCTCCCTCAGGATACAAATAATCAGCATATTCTGGTCCAAAGAAACTCTTATAAACAGCATTTCTTTGATTTTCACTTAATATATGTCCATAAGTATTTATAAGCTCTGAAATGGTATAAAAAACTATTCTACCAATATATTCACAGTCCTCTGCCCGTGATACCGCACTCTCCTTAGAGTGAAATACCTCAATAGGTCTCCAATTCTCAGGGAAGTAATAATCTTTACCTATTCTAAAATGCCTAAAACATTTTCCTGTACAAAGAATATCTACTCCCTCAATATATTCTAAATTGTTTATATCAAATCTTTCATAATCTCTTTTCCAAGTCTTTTCCCCCCACTGTGCTGCCTGAGTTTTCCAATTTTTATTCATGTCCTGCTCTATGTTCGCAGGGAAGTAATCTTGAATTATTTTTTGTAGTCTTTGTTGATATTGTTGGTATTCTTCCTCACTATTGAATTGCTGTTCAGGATTTAAACCATATAATACAGATAACTTATTTAATTGTGATTTAAACATCGCCTCTGCAAATTTAGATAGTCTATAACTCTTTTCCCTAACATAATCATTAGTAGAAAATTCATCTGTAGTATCGAATCTGAATTTATCTCCCCTTATTGACCAGCCTCCTACTATCTGCTGAACCACGGGACTCATTAAATCCCAATGCTTATAAGTATCAGGAAGATCTAATGCTTTTTTGGCCTCCCCAATGTAATCCAATATAAGATCCTTATCTGCATCATCAACATCCATATATACCATATCCCCAGACATCATTTTGTAATAATCTGCCAAAGGAAGGTTTTCTACATATTGGGCAAGTCCTTCTTTCTCTAAGTTATCCATGCAGGCTTTTTCCCATTCCTTTGTTTTTTTGTTTCTTGGAATTGCTTGTGGCGGTAATACAGACTTTCCTACATTACTACCTCCTCTTCCATAGTCTTTAAACCATTGGTAGTTCTGTCCTAATACTCCTGATGATTCTGTGTTTACCATATCTTATTTTTGATTATTCTATTAAATGCAACAAAAATAAGCATATACTACTTCTTAAGAAAAAGGGTTACTCAAAAAATTAATGATATGGATTATAAAACAAAAATCGCCCCCAATATGGGGACGAAATTTTAATTAAATTTTAATATATGAGATCGATTGCTTCAAATGTCAGTATTAGTTCTAATGAATCTAATGTTTTCACATTGTGAAATTTCATTGAGTTCTTTTAAAAGCGGTCTATACCATTCTTTTAGGAACTTTTTATCTAAAGCTTTTGCTTTTGTTAGGATATTATATACTATTTTGTTAGTAATGTAAATATTTTTATTTCCTTCCTCACTACATACTTTAGATGCTAAATCCAATGCAGCAACTAAGTAAGCAATATTATAAGAAGTTGTCTCTATCATAAGAACTCCATGTATATGTCTTTTATCATCTACATATATTAAAATTTAATTAAAATCTAATGTTCTTTCTAAGAATATCCTGATTTCTAACTCCATCATTTGTTTGTTTCTGCAAATATAAAACAAATATTTTTAATTACCAAATTTTATTGGAACTATTTTTTCAATATGTTTGATTTGTTCTTCAGAAAGTTTATATTTAGCATATAGCTCTTCATCTGTCCACGGCTTTGAAAAATCCTGCATAGGGATATATAAGTATGTTTTACTCGTCATATTTTGAGCTATTTTTCTTATTGACAGCATGTATTGAAAGAAACAGGTATTTATATACGACGCTACATTTTCACATATATTTTCATTTTCAAAAGGACCTATTACATAATATGTTTCTGTGCAACATGTGTTATGACCGCCATATATAGGAACTCCTATCTGTCTAATACAAGAATCCCCACCATATGCTTTACCTATAAATAACTTGTGTTTATCTATCAAATCTACTCCTTCTTTAATTTCATCCCTTGAAACATATCCTACATTGTTATAGCCGTACATCTTTACCGCTCCATCAAAACTCTCTTCATTACCATAGAAATTAGATTGCAAATTGAAACTGTCCCTACTATGCACTAATGTGCTAAAACTATCTTCTCCCAACGCCCTTACCTTACTCAAAATTTCAGGTGCCATATTGTCTCTTATGAAAATGTCTATACCATCTTCTCTAAGTGGGCGGGACATTTCAGAAACACATTCTCCTTTTATATATGTTCTTACTAAGACATCTCCAGTATGATTTCTATCCCATAAAAAGTAATTTATTCCTCCTTTTATATCTACAGATGGGAATACTTCATTAGAATAGATATAGTCATGTATTTCAGATATTCCGCCCTCTTCTAACATTTTCTTTCTAAACTTAGACAGTCCTTTGCCGCCTGAGAACCACCTGCTGGGAACAATCATAGTAATATATCTTGGCTTAACTTTCTTCGCCTGTTCTATGAATAAATTGTATAAAGGTATTGCACTTGCCCCATATCCAGCATCCAGCTGTTGATAAGGAGGATTTCCTATTATAGCATCAAATTCTAAAAGTGTAGTTCCCATAATTTAAAATATTGTTTTTCTTCTGGGTCAGGTCCAAATCGGGCTAAAAACTTTCCTGTTCCATCTGTCATAGATCTAAAACAATGTTTGCTGACTTTTATAATATCTCCTTCCCCACGCTCCAATTTAACAAATTCAATAGGATTGCCCTCTATCGTAGAATATTCAAGGGTATTACCATTTATTATATTATTGTTTATAATGAACTCTATTGATCTCATTAAATCATCGTAATTATCAGTAGAATTAGGAATATTGTCTTTAAAACAATTCATCAGCCTCTCCCTACATTCCTTAGCATTGTCTTCTAATAGCTCTACTCCATATATGCTGCCTGCTATCAAAACCATATATAGCCCAAAATTATAGTTAGTTTCTTTTAAGAGAGATATTTTCCTATTTAATATTTCTATGAGGAAATTGCCCGTCCCACATGAAGGCTCTAAGAATGTAGCAGTGATTGGTCTATATTTGTCCTCTTCCGCCAGATTTTTCCACACCAAGTCTACCATAGCCTTTACCTCCCTCTCATTAGTAAACACTTCACCATGGTCTGCTACCCGCTTTTTTGATTTTACTTGTCTGCTCATTATTTTTAATAAAAAGGAGAGCAAGAAACTCCTACTCTCCCCTAACATAAATATTAATACTATGAATGAACTAATTTCTTTATTATGATGTCCTACGAACATTGACATAACGATCTAATATTCCAGGCTGCTTCATCTTCTCTTTCCAAAGCTCTTCTTTAGTTTTAACTTTTTGTTTTCCTTTGGACTGCTTTTTTTGTTTTTTATTAGAAAATTCTTTAATCACAAGCCTTGGATAATTATTTTTTATCCCCATGACTTTATTAAAAATACCCTCATGCTTTACTCCAGGAAATGGAAATGTCATGTACCTCCAGGAGTAATCTGTACGATCACTTACCTCAAACACATCCTCATTACTTCGATCAGCATATTTTGGTATAAACTTAAAGAGTCCAAACAATTCAGCTTGAGATCTCCCTACTCCCACTATAGTTTCTATATCAATTTCTCTACCATTTTCAACTAAATAAACTGAGTATTCTGTAGGTCTTGAATTAACTAATATAGTTTTTAATCTGAATTTCCTACTCATAACATATTTTTTAAAATACTTTACAAATATAAGAAATTATTTTATATAAAACAAATTTATTTGTAAAAATATTAATATTTAGTGAGTGATCTGTGGACGCATACAGCAGTCATTCACTGCTTCCCGTCCCAAAGGCAACTGTAGACTGAACCTAAAGTACTTCAAATCTTAAGTTTTAACTATTTATTTGTGTATTTTCTTAACTGAAAGTGAACTGTAATGTGCGTCCACTGACCCGCTGCCTAACCACTCACCTTTTGAAGTGATCTTTTTGGATTTAGGGAGTTAATTTTTTATAGATTTTTATTTATTTAAGAGTTGAATTTGTGATCTTGTGATCTTGGGTAATTTTGAAGTACTTTTACTGATTATCAGTAAGTTACAAAAAACTTTTCCTACGGAGTCCCCTAGGCCCCACCCACAAGTTCTTGCCATTTTAGGGTATTTTTGGGATTTTTATGTACTGACTTCTTCAAGTACAAATCTCCAAAAATTCAAGTAACTTGTATCGTATAGGTGACACCTTTTTTTGATGTTGAAAAGTCCTCAAATTTTTACATTCAGTGACTAATCTCAGCCTACGACTAGCATATCAATAGTACCGCTTCCAGGTATGATTCTATTGACCATCAGGGAACTCCGTAGTTTATGCTATTACGCATTGAACAGTTTGGTCATAACACCTCCCCGCACCCACGTGTGATGATGTTTGGGATTTTTGTCTCATTACCTCCCGAGGACTCACCACTTCGTCGTCCTCTCCCCAGACCTCATTTAAGGGGCATTCGTCATAGGGCAAATCAGTGTGAGCCGTTAAACCCCTATGATATATCACATTAGCTTCTTATGTGGGTTCCTCGACGATATATCGCCTTTCCTGCACACAGTCCGCATCTCTACATAATAAAGTTTGAGTTACACTTTCGCACGACAATTTCTAAAATATGAAAGAGCCCCACTATAGGTGTAGTCAATTAACTAAATTACTTTATGTGAAAATCACTATAGGCAGTCTGACCTTTGTTGCCTTTATGTATAGTATTTGATATAGCCTACACCCTATTTCTAAGGTACTCAAGTAACATTTGTCAACCACAACAAATATCAACTCCTTGAGTTATACCCCACCGCATCTGCACGCCTATGTTATGTTTCATGCAGTCCCGACTGAGTAATAGCATGCGGAGCTGGCGTCTAAAAATTACCAATTAATAGTCCTGGCTCCCATTATTTCACCACAAATACTAAAGGGATAAAGTTTCCTTGTAGTTACACTTAATCTCCTATAGTGATTGTAAACATTATTTCAAATATCTTCTTCTCGAATTAGTCCAATTACTAAATTCGCAGCAAATATAAAAATTAAAAATTAAACCTCCAAATATGTTAAATTATTTTTAATCATTCATATTTCACTGATAATGTTTGCAAAATTAAAAAATTAGTTTTATATTTGCAAAAAATTTTAATTTTAAAATTAGAAATATGAGTAAAATTAAAAACAGACTTGATAAAAACAAACATTTACAGGAGGTTATAACTCTTTATAAGAAATTTAAAAGCTCTGAAGAGGTGGCGAAAGTGCTATCTGAAAAGTATGGTATTCCTTATAATTCTACTTTAGGAAGAAAAATAAGGAAATGGGTAAGTAAGGAAGGTCTAACTACTAATAATGCTAAAATAGAAGATTCTGAGGTATTTAAGAACGCCCAGACAAGGCAACATTGTAATGATGCTAAATATTATATTGTTACATCGGCACAGAATGCTTCTGAAATTCATAAACCATTTTGGAAAAACATTGTGGCATATGCTAAACATATAGGAGCAGAAATAGAGGTAATCCCTATTAGGTATAAAAACCCTACAAGTAATTTTAAGGATTTACCTAATGATTGGTGGGACGAGGCACTTACTCCATATTTAATTGCCAGTAGGTATAAAATACATAAATATTTAACCGTGGCGGGAGATTTAAAAACACAACCTACGGCCGCCATGCCTCTTTCAGGAATTGAGGGACTAACAGGAGAAAGCTCTTGTATCATAGGACACCCAAGGCAACATTTTGTAACAGTTCCTACATTAGAAGGAAGTAAAGCTAAATTCCTTGCAAGCACGGGGTCGGTGACATTAGAAAACTATACCGATTCTAAGGCAGGTAAAAAAGGAGAGTTCCACCATGTCTTTGGGTTTATAATAGTTGAGAAATTTAACGATAATGAGTTTAATATAAGGCAGGTATCAGCAGATAAAGATGGAGCGTTCTATGACTTAGATTTTCGTGTGGACAACGAGCTAGTGACTGTTGAAAGCGACGCCGTAGATGCAGTAGTGTTGGGAGACTTACATTACGGAGAGGCAACAGATAATGCCGCCTTAGACACCTCATTTAAGATGTTAGAAAGGTTTAAACCCAAACATGTGGTATTACATGATTTACTAGATAGCTCTTCTATTTCTCACCACGAAAGAAAAGACCCATTTAAAAGTTTGCAGCGGGAATTGGACGGCACTTGGTGCATGGACTGCGAGATAGAAAGGTGTGTAGACTTTGTAGGAGAATTATTAGAATACAATCCTGTTGTAGTAAGATCAAACCACGATGAATTTGTAGATAGATGGCTTGTAGATATAGATTGGAGAAAAGAAAAAAATAAATATTCATATCTCAAATATGGAAAGCTTAGAGCCGATGGAATGCTACCAAAAGGAATATTAGGATACAATATTAAGGAGAGATTTGATGATAAAGTAGTAGTCCTTACAGATAATGACAGTTTTAAGGTAAATGGAGTAGAGTTAGCAGTTCATGGTCATTTAGGAGCTGGGGGAAGCCGAGGTAGTTATACGCAGTTTAAAAGGTTAAACACTAAACTTGTCACAGGGCATACTCACTCTCCATTAAAGATAGATAATTTGACTACTACAGGAACTCTTACAAAATTGAGGCTTGAGTATAACAGAGGACTATCAGCCTGGTATCATGCCAATGTGCTTGTACATAAGAACGGTAAGACACAAATAATATTAATACACGGAGATAAGTATTCTACAATAAAGGAGAGCGTTTAGAAAATGGTGTGATTTCAAGTCACCCCATAAATATAATTAGAATCACAATAATGAAAAATTTCCTCCTTGTTAAAAATCAGTAAGTTATACGCTGGAGGAAGTAAAATATAATATAAATCTAACTTAATAGTTAAAAATAAAGTCGTTTAGGTTAGATGTAGTTCATAGAGTATTAACATTTAAATATTATAAATATGCAACAATTAATTAAAATTTCAACAACAGAAAGTGGAAGCCAAGTAGTATCAGCGAGAGAGCTTCACAAGTTTTTAGAGAGTAAACAACAATTTGCAGATTGGATTAAAGACCGTATAGATAAGTATGGATTCATTGAAAATCAGGACTTTGAGGTTTTTCAGAATTTTATGAAAAACCCTAATGGAGGTCGACCACTAAAGGAATATGCCTTAACTTTGGACATGGCTAAGGAACTTGCAATGGTTGAAGGTAACGATAAAGGTAGACAAGCAAGAAGGTATTTTATTGAATGCGAGAAGAAATTGAGGGAAGTAGTCACAAAACCTATGACCACATTGGAACTAATCGCTGCTCAGGCTCAAGCAATGGTTGAGATGGAAAAGCGAATGAACGCTATGGATGATAAGATAAACTTCATCTACGACCAATATCAAGATAGTCAAAAGCAACTATCATTACTTCCATTATCAGATGAACCAATGCCTGAACAATCACTAAGAAGTAAAATAAATGAGCTTGTTCGTAGTTATGCTACTATGGTAGGAGCAGATTATAAAGATGTTTGGGTTAGAGTTTATAAAGATCTATACTACCGATATGGAGTTAATGTAAACGCAGTAAAATCAATTAAAAATAGGGAAACCAAATTAGAAAAATTAGAAAGAACAGGTAATTTATCTCAAGCATATTCTGTAATATCAGAAATGATAAGAGTATATAAATCTAATACAATAGCTTAAATAAAATGAATGACAAATTAAAAAAAGCATTAGATAATATTAATGCAAAACACGGAAAAGGAAATGTACTTCTTGGAGACGACACTCATGAAATAGATGTTGAAAGAATCCCAAGTGGAAGTATAGGAATTGATTATGTAACAGGAGGCGGCTACCCAGAAGGCAGGTTTGTGGAACTGTATGGAAAAGAGAGTTCGGGTAAAACTACAATATGTATCCATGCTATGGTAGAGGCACAGAAAAAATATCCTGAGAAATATGTAGCACTTATAGATGTAGAGCATGCTTTTGACATGGATTATGCTGAAGCATTAGGACTTAATAAAGAAAAGTTTATTATCTCTCAACCAGGAAGTGCAGAACAGGCATTAGATATTTTAACTCAGTTGGTAGATTCTGGACAGGTATCTCTGGCAGTTGTGGACTCTATTGCCGCCCTAGTTCCTCAGAAAGAATTAGAAGGAAATATTGGAGATGCTCAGATGGGAGGAATAGCAAGAATGATGGGACAGGCATGTAGAATTATTACCCCAAAAGCATCCAAGACAGGAACAATAGTTATTTGGATCAACCAGATTAGAGAAAAGATTGGAGTCATGTTTGGAAATCCAGAGACTACAACAGGAGGTAATGCTATGAAGTTTTTCGCCTCTATTAGATTAGAGATTTCTAAGAAAGCTGGAACAGATAAAAACGATAAAGGAGAGCCGATTAACAATATTGTAAAGGTTAAAAGTGCTAAGAACAAAACCACTACTCCAAATAAAGTATGTGAATTTGATATTCTATATGGAGAGGGTATTGATAAAGTATCAGAAATATTAGTTCATGGCGTGGAAACAGGAATTATAAATAAGAGTGGTTCTTGGTATAACTATGGAGATGTTAAATTAGGACAAGGTGGTCAAGGAGTTAAGGCTATTCTTAGAGATAATCCTGAATTAACAGAAGAATTAGAAACAAAGATTAAAGATAAAATGAAGAAGAATGAATCTAAAAACCAAGAAGAAGACCTCTAAACCATTGAATCTAACCATTTATACTGACGGGTCATGCCTTCAAAATCCAGGACCTGGCGGTTATGCTTTTATTACGATGTGTAATGATACTAAGCGATATAGAGAAATATCTGAGGGTTTTAGATACACTACTAATAATAGAATGGAGTTATTAGCAGTGATAGTAGCTCTTGAACGGATTCAAGTTGATCATAGCAATGCTACAATATACTCTGATAGTAAGTATGTTGTGGACGGCGTTAATAAGTGGCTTAGCGGCTGGGCATCAAAAAGATTTTCGGGAGTAAAAAATTCTGATCTTTGGAGAAGATTATATTATGTACTACAAAGACAAAAAGTAAATTTTAATTGGATACGAGGTCATTCAGGACATGAATATAATGAGAGAGTAGATTTTGTGGCGAGAGAAGCCGCCATGAATAGTGGGAAGCATAAAATAGATTTCTACTCTGAAAGTGGAATTAAAAAATAAATAGATAGATAATGAAATTAAGACCGTATCAAAGGAGGGCATTAGAAGATATAAAGAAGTTTCTTAAAGACAGTGAGCATACTAAAGGTTTGTTGGTAGCTCCTGTGGGGTGTGGTAAGAGTATTCTTATATCCTTAATTGCCGATTGTTTAAAAGGAAAGAAATTATTGGTGGTTCAGCCATCAGAGGAACTGTTGAAACAGAACTTAGAAAAAGCGAGAAACATTGGACTTAATCCTACAGTCTATTCTGCTTCTTTAAATAGTAAGGACATATCTACTTTAACTTATGCCACACCTATGAGTTTAGTTAAAAATCCTGAGTTATTTAAAGATATAGAATATGTATGTATAGATGAGAGTCACTTGTTTTCTACTAACCAACTTAAAAATGGTAAAGTAGCAAGTGAGTCTAAGTTCAATCAGTTCTTGAAAGAAATTAAACCCAAAAAGATCATAGGACTTACCGCCACCCCTATACAGTTGGTGAGTACTAATAGAGGAGGTGCAGAATTAAAAATGTTAAATAGATCTAAAAGATCATTTTGGTTTGGGGCGGATATTTTCCATATAACACAGATTGCAGACATCAAAAATGATTATTGGGCAAAGTTGGAATATAGACATAAACCTATGAATGAAGAGGACTTAGTATTAAATTCATCTGGGTCAGACTTTAGAGAAGAAAGTATTATCACTTTCTATGAAAACAATGATCTTGACAAAAAAATAATTGATGAGTTTAACGATTTGCGTGCTGAGGGAAAAAGAAGTATATTGATTTTTGTACCTTCTATTGAGATTGCGGATAGACTTGCAAGTAAATGTCCTGAATTTAGAGTGGTGTCCGCCAATACAAATAAAAAAGACCGAGAGGAAATAGTTAGACACTTTAAAATAGGTAAACTAAAAGGATTAGTGAATGTTGCTACCATGACCACAGGGTTTGACCACCCTGAACTTGATGCAATAATACTTGCCCGTAACACTAATAGTTTTGCTCTATATCATCAAATTATCGGAAGGATATGTAGACCTATAATAAGACCTGATGGAACTAAATTCAGAAAAACAGGTACTATAGTAGACTTTACTAATAACTACGAGAGATTTGGGGGAATAGAAAACATTTCCTACGAAAAGCAAGATTATACCTCTGGATGGGCAATGTGGAATGGAGACAGACTTATGACGGGATTTCCTTTTGGTAATTGGAATATGCCAAGTAGGGAAAGTGTTAAAAGGTCATATGAAGCTAAATATGGTAAAAAGTCTTCTAATACTACAAGAACATTGAATACAGGAGTAGATCCTGATAAACTGATAATGCCTATTGGAAAATATAAGGGCAAGTCAGCAAGAGAAATATTCGAGCGGGACAGGAGATATGTACTGTGGATGATGACAGGAAACTTTAATTGGTCATATAAAAATATGTTAGATTTTAAAGAAGCATTTAAAGTTTTGTTAGGAGAGGGGATAACACGAACAGATGGATTATAAAATAAAATAAAAACACAAATGGGAGAAAAAATTAAATACTGGACTTACAAAGGAGATGTTGTCAAGAGTATTTCTGATATGCAGAAAATATTACCTAAAGTAATAGGATTTGTATATAGATTGACTTTAAAAGACAAAAAAACAGGAGATGTTAAATTTTGGTACATAGGGAAGAAAAACCTATATACTAAAAGAAAGAGAAATTTCGGTAAGAAAGAAGTGGCAGCTTTAAAAGATAAACGAAAAAAAACTTATGAACATGTTATTAAAGAATCTAACTGGGCAAATTACTATTCATCTAGCAAACTTGTTAAGCAGTATGTTGGAAGGCTTGATATTGATAGGGAGATTATTAAGTTTTGTGACACCGATGCTGACTTAACTTATCAAGAAGCAAAAGAAATTATGTGTAATGATGCTGTCATACATCCAAAATATCTAAATGAATCTGTCAAGATTACGAGATATAGGGGCTTTGTAGAGATGTAATGTAAATTTTCAATAATTTTGTTGAAATAATTTGCAAGATTAAAATAGAAGTTGTATCTTTGCAGTGACATATAAAAATTAAAGTTAAAGTTATACATTAGTTGGGAGCAGGTGGTGCTAAAAGGAGTTCAATTCTCCTCCCAATTTCAAAGCTAACATTGATTAAAACAAACAAGTAAATGAATTTTAGAGATTATCAAAAATTATCAGAAAGGACCTTAAAGAGGTCGGGAAATAATTCCGTAGACCTCTTTCATATGGTCACGGGAGTAATGTCCGAGTGGGAAGAATATGTGGACGCCACCGACAGTGTTAATAGGCAGGAAGAACTGTGTGACATGATGTGGTATATTGCTAACTATTGTAATCTTAGAAATCTTAATTTAGAAGATTTTCCGACAATGGTTTTAGTAGACTTAGAAGTTAAAGATGAGCATATTCCATATTACACTTCAAAGTTTGCCGATATTGTAAAAAAACATTGTATCTATGGTAAGCCTGTTGATGTAGAAAAAGAAGGTGAAATACTAAGAGGATTAGTATTTACCATTGCACAGTTAATTGGAGTAGAAAACCTCCAAAAAGGGCTTGAAAGAAATATAGAAAAACTTAAAGTAAGATATCCAGAGAAATATGAAGATGTACTTGCTTTAAATAGAGATTTAAAAAAAGAAAGACAAACATTAGAAAAATAGAAAATTATGGCAATTAGTTATTCAGGAGGAGGTGCTCCTACAACTTATCTACAGATAGATAATGCATCTAAAAGATTGTATATCTATTCTAAAGAACCAAGAGAAGGTTTTGTAGAACATACAAATAGTAAAGGAAATGTATCTTACAGACAGTATGTAAATAATGTATCTGGTAAAATTGTAAGAGCATATTTAGTAGATGGAAATTACGGACAGGTCTTCAATCTAACTTTGGAAGATGACGGACAAAGATATGTGATACAGTTTCCTGTAACAGACAGTGCTTTTTACGCTTTAGCAAGATCAATTAAAAATATTGATGTTACTAAAGAAGTTAAGTTCTCATTGTATGAAAGTAAAAGCAATGACAAATCTTATCAGGCGGTATTAATTACTTATCCTAATGAAAAAGATAGTGAAGGTAAAGAAGTTAAAGTAGAGTGGGGAGAAGAGTTACCTAAAGCAACTTATAATGAGAAGCTTAAAAAATGGAACTTTGATGATTTGCAGACTGAGGCATTAACAAGGGCAGAAGATTTTATTAAGGAAAATAATCTAAATGCACAGCAGCCTCAAAATACTGAGCAATCAAAACCAGCTGCAAGTGAGCCTGAAAACACAAAGACAGAAAGCAAGTCTGTTATAGACGAAGATGAAGACGACGGAGATTTACCGTTCTAAAAAACTGATAGCATGAAGTACGATAAAAAGGATGAGGAATTAGCAAAGAAAGAGTATCTGTCTATGATAGATACTTTTTCTGATTTTGAGGAGTTCAGCCACGAATGGAAGGGGCATTGGGACGACATACAAAAAGAGTCCTTCTCTGGTAGAATAGTAACTATTAAAGGCGACAAGGATAAATACATGAGGCATTACCTTGAAACCAAAAAAGTAATAGAAGATTTAGATAATTGGGACAAATTAGATTTAGAAATGGACGATTATCTATTAGATTGAAATGTAATCAATAAAATTCATAATAAAATAATGTTAAATTTAAAAGAAGGAAAAGAATACAGTCCAAAGTATTGGTGGATAAACGATGAATCGTTAGCAGTACTAAACAGAGGGTATTTATTAAACGGTGAGACGGTAGAGGGAGCGGTAGACAGAATTACAACTGCTGCAGCAAAAAGGTTAGATAACATGGAATTACAGCCCGTATTCAAAGAAATAATAGAAAGAGGTTGGATGAGTTTAAGTAGTCCTATATGGGCAAACATGGGTACGCAGAGAGGACTTCCCATTAGTTGTTTAACAGGAGATACTCTAATTGAAGTTAAGACCGATAAAGGTATTATAACATTACCAATAGAAGAATTAACTAAAAAATGGGAGGAAGGAGTAAGAGGATACGAGATAAAAGTATTTAATACAGATACCAAAGAAATAGAGTATGCTAAAATAAATAAAGTATGGGAGACTAAAAAAACTCAATCATTTATTCATATTAGCGTGGGGGCAGCAAATACACTCAACTTAAGATGTACACCAGACCACTTAATATTGAAAGCAGATGGAGAATATGTCCCAGCAAGTGAATTAAAAACATTTGATAAGCTTCAAGGAGAGTCATATAAAACAGTTGTAGATGTTATAAGTGTTTGGGCAGATGAGCCTACTTCAGTATATGACATAGAGGTAGACCATCCAAGTCATAACTTTTATCTACCCGAGCCGCAGATATTTGTACACAACTGCTTCGGAGTAAGCATTCCAGACAATATTGAGGGAATCACTCATAAAGTTGGGGAAGTTATCATGCAGACTAAGATAGGTGGCGGCACTTCTGGGTATTTCGGAGAGTTAAGAGGAAGAGGAGCAGCCATAACAGATAATGGAAAATCTTCTGGAGCAGTGAGTTTTATGAAGATGTTTGATACTACTATGGATGTGGTATCACAGGGATCTTAAGTTTTATTCTTGGGGATACCTGTAAAACTAGCGTATTAATTGCTGGGACACCCTTAGAGACTGACAAACTACAACATAATCTGAAAAGATAAGTGTGAATGTTTAAAAATTGTCAGTATTGGGCAATCAGCAGCCGATGTCCCTGTGAAATGGGAAGGGTTCAACGACTATCCTTAGGGAGTACCTTCAAGTGAAAGGGAAACATACGCTACCTTAATTGGTAAAGATATAGTCTGAACATGTAAGGAAAGCTTACAGCAGTTCATTAGAGAACGCACTAAGATTAACGACCTTGGTGGAACACAATTGACAAGAAGAGGATCTTTTGCAGCATACTTAGATATAGACCACCCAGATATAGAGGAGTTTTTACAAATAAAAGATATAGGTAATCCTATTCAAAATCTATTTTTCAGTGTGTGTGTACCTGACTATTGGATGCAAGAGATGATAGATGGAGATATTGAGAAAAGAAAGTTGTGGGCAAGAATATTAGAATCAAGGCAGCAAAAAGGTCTCCCTTATGTATTCTTTACTGACAACAATAACAAAAATAAGTCTCAGATTTATAAGGACTTAGATTTAAAAATAACTCACTCAAATTTGTGCTTTACTGGGGATGCTAAAGTCTTTACTAATATAGCTGGTGAGAATATAGAGATTTCATTTGAATCACTATACTCTAAGTTTGGTAAAGGAGAGAATTTGGAAAATCTCAAAGTTTGGTGTAAAGATAATGGTGAGATTAAGCAAGTTGGGGTAAAAGAGGTCATGTTAGTTGGATATACATCTAAACTTAATAGACTTACATTTGAAGATGGGTATACTGTAGAATGTACTCCTGATCATAGATTTTTATTGGATAGTGGGGAATACAAAGAAGCTCAATACTTGACTTCAGAGGATAAATTGGCATCAAGTGGAGCATATGGGTTGAAAAAAGTAGGGAGCATATCAATAAAGGAAAATGAACTTATATCTCTACAAGATGAGGTACCTGTTTATTGTTTAGAAGTTTTAAATGATTCTCATAATTTCCTATTAAGTATTGGAAATCAGGGAGTTATAGTAGCTAATTGCTCGGAAATTGCACTTCCCGACTCCACTGATGAATCATTCGTATGCTGTCTATCATCTATGAATTTGGAGCTTTATGATGAGTGGAAAGATACTAATGCAGTATACTATGCTATTTACTTCTTAGATGCTGTAATGTCGGAGTTTATTGAGAAGACAGATGGAAATTATTATTTACAAAATTCTCATAACTTTGCCAAGAGGCACAGAGCTTTAGGACTCGGTAGACCATAATATGCCGAGTATAAACTTCTTTAATTGCTGGAACCCTAAGTCACTATGATATGGGAATCAGCAGCGAAACCTTTTATAAGGTGCGTTCAGAGACTATCGAAATCGTAATGAGAGTAGAGTAGGGTAACAAGTCGTTATGGTTATCCGAAAAGGGAAGAGCAAGTATTTGCTAAGATATAGTCCGATCTGCATGGAAACATGTAGCAGTCTTTTTAAGGCGGTTTTTGTAGGCGAACGAAAATGAACATATTGGTATTAGGGTATCACTCTTATTTTCAGAAACATAATATCTCATTTAATGCTTCAGAGACTAAGGTAATTACACAAGAAATCTTTGGATATTTGCGTAGAGAGGCGTTAAGAGCAACGAAGGCGTTATCAAAAATTTATGGTCCTGCTCCAATCTACAATGAGATTGATAATTATCCTGAACATAAGAAACAGAGAAACACAACTGTGATGGCGATCGCTCCTTAAGTTGGGGGAGCTTTGTAGGGAGACCTACTCAAAAGAAACAGGGTTAATTGCTGGGACTCCGTCATTAAAGGACAATCAGCAGCCACTTTAGTTAGAAATAGCTAAAAGGTTCAACGACTAGTATGTACCGCCTAAGGAATTTATTCTATGGCGATGAGATACCACGAAATCCTGCCCTAAGGTACTATAATAGTACTAAGGTGATTATATAGTCTGAACTTATGAGATGATAAATCATAAGAGCATATGGATAAAGAGCCATATGGATAACAAAATTGACAACCTCATCATCTAGTATCCTTGGTCAAGTCAGTCCAGGTATAGAACCTTATTCTTCAAACTACTATAAAGTAGGATTAGCTAAAGGTAACTTTATTAGAAAGAATAAGTACTTAACTGCACTACTTGAATCTAAAGGCAAAAATACAGAAGAAGTGTGGAGACAGATAATGTTAGCACAAGGTTCAGTACAAGGTCTTGACTTTTTAACTCCACAAGAAAAAGAAGTGTTTAAGACTTTTAGGGAGCTAAGTCAAAGGCATATTTTGGTCCTAGCACAGTTGCGGCAAAAGTATATTGATCAAGGGCAGTCCTTAAACATCAATATTCCAGCAGAAGTACCTGTTAAAGAGGTAAATGCTATGATGATTGATGCATGGAAGTGGGGAATTAAAGGTCTTTATTATCAACGAAGCTCAAGTGTGGCTAAAGAATTATTAACAAACATTATAACATGTTCAAGTTGTGAATCATAAAACAATATATAAATTAGATAGTAAAGGAAAAGTTCGTTACTTGAAATTATATACAGAAGGAAGTTTTGTAGTCCAGGAGTCTGGGCTACTTGACTCTCCTAACGCAGTAATAAATAAATCAGAATGCGTTGCCAAGAATATAGGAAAAGTAAATGAAACTACACCTGAACAGCAGGCTGTTTTAGAAATGGAATCCAAACTAAAAGCCAAATTAGAAGAAGGATATTTTGAAACTGTAGAAGCGGCGGCGGAACAGGAAGTAATACTGCCGATGTTAGCAAAAGAGTTTTCAAAAGAAGAGCATAAAATAAGTTATCCTGTATATATCCAACCTAAACTTGACGGAATGAGATGTCTCAGCCTCAATAAAGGGCTTATTTCAAGAAAAAACAAGTCTATTGATACAATGAGGCATATTCTAAAAGAAGTTGAAAATTTAGGGCTTATTTTAGACGGAGAATTATATGAACATGGACTATCTTTCCAAGATAACATGAAACTTATTAAAAAATATGTTCCAAATGAATCAGAAAGAATAATATATCATGTCTATGATATAATTCTTAAAGGGAAATCTTTTGAGGAAAGATATAAAGAATTAAAAGAATTATTTAGTAATAATGATTTTAAACATCTTGAACTTGTTCCAACTTATTTGTGTAATAATAAAGAAGATATAGAAAAATATCATTCTGAATTTATTGGACAAGGATATGAGGGGTCCATAGTAAGGTGGGGAGAGCATGAGTATGATATTAACAAAAGATCTTCTTATTTGCTCAAACTAAAAGACTTTATTGATGAAGCATGTGAAATTGTAGATGTCATTCCATCAGAAAAGCGGCAGGATCAAGGAATATTTGTATGCAAACTGCCTGACGGAAGAACATTTGGGACAGGCATGAGATTTTCTTTTGAAGAACGAGAAGAAATATTAAAAAATAAACAGGACTACATAGGGAAAACAGCCGAAATAAGATTCTTTGAATATACTGATGAAGGTATACCAAGATTTCCTGTTTGTGTAGGTTTGAGATTAGATAAATAAATAAAACTATGGCGAATATAAGTATTAAAAACAGAAAGAAAATTACTTTTACTCCTCAGATAATTCAGGATTATGATAGGACAAGATGCAATTTTCTTTATGGAGGTGGAAAGGTAGTACTAAAATATAAAGTAACAAGTCCAACGCCTGTAGATGAGGATTTCCCACTAACATTTTTCAGTTCTAATCCAGGAGCATCTTTAAAAATAGATGTGGTCGGAGGAACATTAAACGGGGCAACAACATATACGGATACCATTCCTATGGCAACTCCTGCTTACCTTAGTGGGAAAACTGGAGACAATGATATTAAAACCACTAAAAGTAATAGTATTAGAGTAAAATTCAATTCTGAAATGACTCTTACAGTTGAAGTTAAGCCATTGAATACTGTAACTCACGCATGGAGTAATCATAGTAATAGTTATGTAACATTGGCTTTTGATTGTACACATTGTGTGCCGTTAAGTGGTGATGAGGATAAAGCTACCTCTATATATGCTATTTTCTTAGGAGAAAGAATAGAATACAAATCTAATGGTTGTCATAATATAGTATAATAAGTATGAGTACAATTAAAATAGTAAATAGCAAGAGTAGTTTTAGAATTATTTCTGGGAACTATGCTACACAAGATTGTAATGGCGTAAACACAATAAAGTTTATGATTGATTCTCCATTACCTACAGAAGAAGTAAATGTAACATTTTTGAGTTTAGTAGGATATGTAGGAGTGCAAGGAGATGCGGAATTAAAAGTAGATGGAAGTTCTATATGGTCTAAGGTAAGAGTACTAACTGATAGTGATCCTACACATAATTTACCAGAAACTACTTTATTAACTTTACCTACTAATAAGGAGATAACTCTTAATCTATCTGCACTGATACCGAGTTATATAGAATTTGGTGGAGTTTTAAAGCCTGTTTCACCAGTATGTAATGAGGATACCGCACACCCTAACTATGTTTCCTCAACTGTTAAAGTAAACTTGGCAAGTAAAAATGGTAATCGAGTAAATGTTACATTGGCCGCAACACAGGAAAAATATGTAGAAGATGTCAGCTAAAATATAATTAGAATTTATGCCAAACAAAGCAAAAGGAAAAAGTAGTGCCGACTATTATAAAGAAAATCCACGATCTTATAAAAAGAAACTTGAGAAGCAAAAAGAATATAACAAACAGCCAGACCAAGTAAAGAAGAGAGTAGGATTAATTCTAAAAAATAGAGAGGCCGATAAGAAAGGTGTAGATAGGTCAGGAAAAGATTATGACCATGCTACAGGAAGATATGTTACTAGTGCAGTTAATCGAGGCAGGACAGGTAAAAATGGTATTGGAACTGCTGGAGACAAACGAGCTAGAGGAGGTAAAAACTAATATGATCGCATTATCATTTATTTGATAGTGCGATTTTTATTTGGAAGTTATAAATAATTGTGTTATATTTGCAATATAATTTAAAATATAGTTATTATGATAGAAAATAAAGATTTATTGGTATCTGAAATTGTACCCGAGGAAGTGGAAAAATATCGACAATCTCAAAATCTACAGACTCTCGAAGAAGCATTAAAATTAATACATGAACAACAATTAATTATTGAAGAGCAGTTACAGAAATTGGTAGAGGTAGAGCCAAAAGTAGAATTTTATGATACTATATCAGGACCAGAAACAACTCTTCATTTCTGGCAGGCAGTTAAAGTTTTAAACTATAAAGGGCTTGGAAAAAATAAATTATTCCAATATTTGAGAGATAAAGGAATACTAATGTCAAACAACACTCCATATCAAAGATATGTAGACGCAGGTTATTTTAGAGTTATAAAAACAACTTGGAATACTGCTAATAATGACAGGATGGTTTATTTAAAAACTGTAATTTATCAGAAAGGTCTTGATTTCCTTTCCAAGATAATAGAAAAAGATGGATATGTTAAAAACAAATAAATATAATGAATTTAAAAGAAAGATCAAAAAACATTAGAGCCGAAATTGTGGCTCATAGTAGAAACATTGAAACGGGAGATGAGCTTATTACTTATAGACTCACTTATCCTCGTATCATCTTAGCTCAATTGAATACTTATAAATCTGTCACAAAAATCACGGCGTCGTCTCGCGCTCAACCGTTTAACAAAGTAGTGGAAGTAATTGAGAATGATCCTTTTCTACCGATGGCCTATCAGCGGACTCACAAAGGTATGCAGGGAACAGAGTACTTTACCACAGAAGAGGAGATTAGAGAGAGGGATTTAGAGTGGCTGACAGCTAGAGATAAGGCGGTTGAGCAGGCTAAGAAGCTGACTGAACTGGGGGTGACGAAACAGCTGAGCAACAGGTTGGTCGAGCCTTACATGTGGGTAACTCAACTTGTAACAGGAACAAGAGAGGCATTTGAACACCTATTTAATCAAAGATGTCCAGAATACGAAATCAATATTGATGGGGCAGTATTTAAAGGAAAAAGTAAGAAAGATATTGAGTTAGAGGCTGAAGATTATTTTGGTGTTCCTTATCAAATAGAAGACCTTGCATGGTTATTAAGTAATAAAGGACACGCTGAGATTCACTTCATGGATTTGGCAGAAAAGATGTATGATGCCTTAAGATTATCTAAACCGAAAAAATTAAAACCTGGAGAACTTCATATTCCTTATGCTGATGCTCCTATTTTTACTCCTGACATAAGTATGGAAGATACTATTAAATTATCTTGCGGTCTAACGGCTCATACAAGTTATACTACAATAGGAGATGGTAATGAGATGGGAATACAGAAGGCAAGAGGATTATTCAATCATTGCCTTGAAAATGGTCACTATTCTGTTTTTGAGATGATTGGAAAAGCTATGAGTAAAGATGAGTTAAATGATCCAAGAAGAAGAGGATTCAGAGGATTTATTCAATTAAGAGGTCACTTAGAGGACGGAGGAGATTTAAAAACTTTTATAAATTAGTATAACATATGAAAAGATTAGGTATTTACCACAGTAAGGACATGGACGGATTTGTATCTGGAGCAGTATTAAAACATAAATTTCCAGATATAAAGCTGGTAGGTTGGGATTATGCCGATGAGTTGATTCCATTAAGTAAACTAATGAAGTATGAACATGTAGTAATGATAGATGTAACCTTTCCTATTGATTACATGGTAGAAGTGGCAGAGCATGTGGAATTAACTGTAATAGATCACCACATTTCTTTTAAGAAGCAGGTAGACAAGTTAAAGAAAGTGCCTTTTAATTATTTTTATGATAACTCTTTAAGTGCTTGTGAATTAGGATGGAAACATTATTTTGGAGGAGAAGTTCCAAGATGTGTTGAATTAGTTGGACTATATGACACTTGGCGAGGTAGTACTACTTCAGAATGGAAAAAGAGTATATTGCCTTTCAAATTATATAGTTATAGTGTAGTCTCTTCTCCAGAAGATGTGCCTGTAAATAAATGGTTTGATGTTTCATATGATCCTACACAAGAAATTAACGAAGGTAAAGTTATTCAGAGATATGTGAGAAGTATAAATAAAAGTATTGCTAATCAGCAGTCTTTTGTAGTAAAAGATGCTTATGGTAAATATAAGGCATTATGTATTAATACTAATGTATTCTCTTCTAATATGTTTGATGATGTAGATACCAAAGATATAGATATATTTGTAGGTTTTACCTACAATAAAGGAAAATGGAGTGTAAGTTTAAGAAGTAATTCTGAAGATGTAGATGTGTCTGATATTGCTTTTCATAGAGGAGGAGGAGGACATAAAGGAGCGGCAGGATTCCAATGCCACGACTTCCAAAATATTTTCCTTTAACTAAACTATTAACATTTTTCATTAATAAGGTATGTTTCACTATATTGCGACATGAATTTAAAATAAAACAAGCATGAGTAATACAGATATTGAAGTACTAGATTATGATGAATTTTATTCAGAATTAAAAGAGAGTAATTACATACCATTGCGTATTGATGATGAATGGTTAATAGAACATGAAAACTTTGTAAGAGAGAATCTCTACAGTATTTATGTAGCATATCAACGAGAGCCGAGACTACTAAACATGTTATTTAGACTTTTTGGGGATATGCTCATGAATGCTTATAACGAATTTAAAGATATAAATTATAATGTTTTATAATAGCATAAATATAGGCAAAAACAATGTAACTCTTTCATTGTATGTAGATAGAAATTTAAAAAGAGACGGCGATTTTGGATATTTAGAAATTTCAGATGGATATATTGGTAAAAAAGATGTATCCTATGATAATCTGTCTTGGTTTGAAGACTTTGCTACTAACGGAGAAAAAATTCTATCAATAATGAAGGAATTAAAAGAGATAGATCAGTTTTACGATGATGTCATTGAAGACATACTATATGTGTTTTCTGAAGCCAAAAGATTGAAAATATTATGAGTAGTATTAAAGGATGTGAATTAGAAATTCAATTAGACGGGTCAGTTAAAGCCAAGACTCACCCGTCTTTATTTAATAGAGCAGTTGATTACTATGAAGGAGATGTAGAGAGAGCTATGGAATTATATGGCGTATCTCTAACAGACGAGTTTAAGGAATTAGGAATTAAAAATCCTACTCTACAACAACTTATTACTTTTTCTAATCAATTAAAAAGAGAATCGCCCCTTACTAATCAGGACATACAAAGTCTTATTGATATTACCTTATCTAATAGGAAGGAATATGAAATACAAGACAAGTTTGTAGAAGCCTTTACAGTAGAGGGGAATTTTGGCATTAGAGAAGACCAATTAAGAAAATCAGGCTTATTTACAGAAGAACAAATTTTGGATTTTCTTGATATGGAAGATACTTCTTCTTTACAAGAGTTATACTATAAGTTAAATGAGTATACGGGTAGTATAGAAAATGTAGAGACGCCTTTTAAATTAGTAGATGAAGAGGGCAATGTTGTTAATCCTGATTTAGTGGTGGCTGATATGTTAAAAAACTATGCTGGACTTACTACTAAAAAAGAAATAATGGATAAAGCGGATCAGATAGCAGATGATATTGTACTATCTAATCCAGAGCTTGTTCCAGCCATTTTAGAAGAGGTTTCCAATAAGGAGGCGGCGGTAACATATGTTTATAATAAAGAATCAGGAAATGCTTCTAAAAAAGCCTCTAATGACCTTAGAATATCTTTAGAACAATCTTTAGATATAAATCAAGACTTTAGTGGCTTATTAAGGCAGTTAGACTTTTTAATAAACTTACCTATTGAGGTTTATGCCTATGATTTGCCTACCGTCCAATTATATTTAGAATCTTTAGAGAAACAATTAGGGCATTATGGAATAGATATAAAAAATATATCCGATACCGCTACTAATAAGTCATATAATGATTTCCAAGATTTTATAACCAGTTTCTATAATTTTATATATGATGTTAGTAGTAGAGATGGGGCGTCTACTAATGAATCCATAGAAGAGTTTGTAAACATCTATAATAATTATTTTGATGTTAAACCAGACTATGTAAATACTTTCATTACTAAAAGTAGAAACAATGGGGTATCTATGGTAATTGAAAATACTAATGCCGCAGAGGAGAAACTGTTTGAGGAAAAGGGGGTAGTAAACATGCGTGATAATGTTTATAAAAAAGTAAAAAGAAATAAAAGCTATGAAGAGCTATTAAACATTTTACAAGCTAATCCTTCACTATTTCCATCAGAAGTATTTACAACTAAGGTAAGCGAAGAAAATAAAGACATAAATAAAAAAGATATAGATAATTACCTAAGTGCAGGTATAGAAGATTATTCTGAAAACACCAATGCGGATATTTATAAGGAGCTTAGGGCGTATAAATTAATCTTGGGGTCAGAAACATTTAATAAAAAATCAGAAGCCAATGTAGATACTGTAATGGATATTGATATTGATCCTAAGAAATTTCTTTCTGCATTTGTTAAAGAAACTTTTTCTGATCCTAATCTAAGTAAAATATTTTATATTAGTCCAAATGGGTTAGAATCAAAAGTATCTATTGGGGAATATACTAATAGGTATTTACAAAACTACCTATCTGCAGGAATGTATAGAGGATTAAAGCAATATGCCGCAATCAGTGGGAATGCTTCCTTAAAAGGGCTAATAGAGACGCCAGTAGAGTCTCCTACTATAAATGATGGAGTATTAAGAGACTTTTATGCTAATAATTTAGAAACCTTGCCTGAATTTAAAGGAGAAGTAACTTTAAAAGATAATGCTTTACTAACTGACTTAGATAATAATGATTTTATTAAGTTTAGGGGAGAGCTTTATGAGAAAGTTAGGGACGGCGTGTATGGTAAAGTAGAACTTAGAAATCAAGAAGGCTATGCTGAATATAATTTATCTAAGCCTGTTGTAGATAGTTCTATTACACAAGATAATTCTATTAGAGATATATCTGAAAGTGAGAATGTTAAACCTCAAGTTAAGAGGGTAAAGATAAGTAAAGACGATAATATTGAATTTTGTTAATAATGGCAGGAAGTTGCATAGTAAATAGAGATTCAGAAGGAAAAATCATTGATGTAAAAGTTCCTTCTAGTAGATATACAATACCTAATAAAGAATTTGTTCCTATATCTCAGGAGCGATTCTATGGTCTTGTAGATAAAATGAAAGATGCCTTTAAAAGGTCTTTTGGAAAAGTAAATGTGGTTGTAACTAATGATATTAGGAGTACATTATCTGAGTATGGAGGGGCACATATTCAAAATATTATGTCTAACTCTTCTAAGATATATGGGTATAAATTATCAGATGGAACAATCGTTATAAATGAGGAATATTTAAACGCCAATACTCCTATACATGAGTTTTCTCATATATGGGAGCAGTTAAATCCCACCACATGGAAGGCGGGAGTGAAACTGCTTAAGAATACTGCGGAGGGGAAAGTATTGTTTAATGAAATATCTAATAATCCTTCATATAGTAATCTTACAGTAGAACAACAGTGGAGTGAAGCATTAAATCACTTTATAGGAAATTACGGAGAACATAAATTTCATGAATTAGAAAACGATAATTCTCCATTAGGAAAATTAATAGCATGGGTTAGAGATTTATTTAATACTATTGGTAAGAAATTAGGGGCAGATGTGGAGATTACTCCAGAAATGTCTTTGGAGGAGTTTGCTGATCATGTGCTCGGAGAGATGACTACTGAAGTTACTTCAGAGTTTGAAAAGGAAAAACAAGCTACCATTGAGGCAGCCAAAGCTAATGGTACTTACATGAAGGCTCCTAATGGAGAAAATACTAATCTTACTGAGGATCAGTGGGCAACCGTAAGGACAACAAATTTTATAAATTGGTTTGGTGATTGGATTAATGACCCTGAGAATGCCTCACAGGTGGTTGATGAGAACGGAGAACCTAAGGTAATGTATCATGGTACACCTTCTTTTGGGTACTCAGAATTTAATAAAGAGTATTCTGATGATAAGAGAAGTATTTTCTTTACTGATAATATAGAAATAGCAAAAAGCTACTCAGGTATAGATGCAGAAGTAAGAAAACTGTCTGGGGAGGGTAACGCAAAATTATCTAATGCCGAAATATTAGATAAAATGTTTGAATCAATAGATACTAGTGGAGATGGCTATGATGCTGCACATATATTGTATTATGTAGCAAATGACATTGGTATTGAAGTAGAATATATAGAAGATAATGGTGTTAATCCTGAAGATGAAGTAGGTAATTTAGTATTAAAATCTGGTTATTCTGGAGATACTTTAGTTTTAAGTGAAGACGAGTATTCTTGGGACAAAGTAGTAGATTGGTTAAAGTATAATGCTTATTTAGAAGGAGCTATATCTAAAGATTCAGGTATATATTCCGTATTTATAAATTCCCGAAATGTATTAAAGATAGATGCCAGAGGTAGTATATGGTCAAATATTCCTAAAAAATATGTATCTGGCATGAATAAAGTGGGGTTTGTTGATACTCGAGATATAGCTAAATTTGCTGATGAAGAAGCCTATGATGGGGTAGAAATATTTAATGTAACAGATCCAGGCGGTGCTGCATACGGCTTTAAAGGAGATGTAGATGGAAATATTTTTATATCTTTAAATGATAGGTCAGATATTAAATCCGCAGTAGAAAATACTGGGGATTTTTCTGCTCAAAATGATGATATAAGATTCCAAATTATTGGTGAGCGTGGGGCAGCAAACCTTGACTTATCTGATGAAAATAATGTCAGAATGCAAGATCTTTCAGTAGCCAAAGAAATGGAAGCGGCAGGCAAGGATTCTAAAGAAATATGGACTGCTACAGGTTGGGAAAGAGGTGCAGATGGACAATGGAGATATGAGATTCCTGACTTAAATCAGCTGGATTTAAAGCCGATAGACCTTGCTAATGAGTCTGTAAATGGTAAAATATGGATAGATAATGAGATAACTTTAGGCGAGTTATTCCACGATAATGATTTATTTAAATCCTATCCAGAACTAAGAGATATTAAATTAGGATTTGTATATTTTGATAATGTAAATCTACATGGGGTATTTGACTCAGAAAGTAGAACTATTTATTTATCTAAAAAGGTATTAGGAGAAACAGTAGCACATAGCGAAGAAGATTCTAAAGCTTTGAAAGAAAATATTTCTAAAAATAAAGAAGTATTTAAACAAGGTACAAAAGCGTTTATAGAGCATTTAAATAAAACCAAGGATATTGCCGCTAAAGGTAAAGTAATATTTAATATTATTTTTTCTGATTCTACTTCAAAAACTTTGGCACATGAAATCCAGCATGCTATTCAAGATATAGAGGGATTCGCTAAGGGAGGTAATTGGTTGGCTTTTCGTGATATAACAGCTAAAGATCATGCTAATAAACTCGCAAAAGAAGCCAATAATATTTTTGATAAACAATCCGAAGAGTGGAAAAATAAGGTAAGAGCCATTAATAGGGCAAGGATAGATCAGGATTTTGATTTAGTGGAAACATTGGAGTCAGAATTAGAAGATGACGCTGCTTATAAGGAGTATAGTGACTTAAAATTTGAGGCATCACTTTTTATGGAAGACCCTGCTGAAATTATCACTACCGCCTTCGAACAATATCATAGACTTGCTGGAGAGGTTGAGGCTAGGAATGTAGGAAGTAGATTAAAATTATCTACGCAAGAAAGAGCTGAGACACCTTTATCTGAAACAGAAGATGTAAGTAGAAAAAATCAAGGAGTTAATTTGGAGAATGGAAATAAGTCTTATTCTCTAAAAAGAGGGGAGTTTAAAGAGGGAATGGTTGATCCTATCGTTGGAGCGGCACCTATGACTCACTTGACAGGACCAAAATCTTCTGAAACATATGAAGAGCTTAGAAGTATTCCATTTATAAGTGATGAAATAGCATTAGGAATTTATAAGGGAATATACAGCAAAGATATGCAGTCTTGGAGAGATAATTTAAATTATTCTTTTGGATATGGAAATACAGGAGAGCCATTAGTATATTATAGAACGGCGGACGGCAAAATACATTCAGATATTTCTTATGCTTTAAGTAATAGTGCTAATAGTTATGAAGTAGGATTTAGAGATGCTGATGGTAACTTTATAAGCTTTGCTACTATACCAAAATATCCTGCAAATACTTTGAAAGGAACTATCCAAAGGCTAATAGGAAATAAGTGGTTAAAACCAAGTCCTAAAGGAGGAGAGTATATATTTGAAGCAGTTAATAGTTATGCTGCCCAAGAAATTAAGAACTATCTTCTTATGAATGGAATTGATTACACTTCTAATGGAGATGTTTTTGATTTTACGCCTGTTGATTATAGTTATGATGGACTTAAGAAAAGTGTAGGTACAAGAAAGGCAGTATCTTTGTCCGCCATGAATAATTGGTTTGATACCATTATGGGCAAGAAGCGTAGAAATCCTCGTCATACCAAAGAGCAGCTTAAAGAAGCTATTACTGACTTCATGAAAAAAGTAGGTATTACACAATCTACAATAGCAGAATATAATGAAAGATTTAAAAACAAGTTTGGTATTGAACCAGGTGCAGATGCTTTCATAGATATTTGGAATAAAATAGTAGCTACGGCGGACGGCAACGCAACAGTAGAACAACTGTCTGAAGAAGTAGCACACTTTATTGTAGAGGCGTGGAATCAAGCTGAAATAGAAAGATTGTTACCATATGTTAAGAATACTGAAATGTATCAAAGGTATTCGGAACAATATAGAGAGATATATTCTAAACAACATTCTAATCCTGAGGTAGTAGAAAAGTATGTTCAGAAAGAGATTTTAGGTAAGATGTTAGCGGAAACTTTTAATAAGGATTTCACAGTAGAGAATAAGTCTGAAAATGAAACTAATTTATTTGATAGATTAGTGCAGATGCTTAAAGAGTTCTTTGAATTTGTGCAGTCAAAGATAACTAATAATGAGAGAACTCAGTTAGATTATTTTGCTGAACAGATAAGAGATTTACTTTATAATGAGCAGCTGGATAAACATTTGGACAATATAAATCCTATATCTGAAGTTAAGGTAATGTATTCTACAGGAAGTGATGCAGAAGTAGATAAACTACTTAAAAACTTGTCTAATAGAATAATAGATAACTCAGGTTCAAAATCTGAAATAGATTTAGCAAGATATAAAGGGGTTTATAGTGTAATAAGTGATCATGTTAATAAGGCAAATTATTTACTTAGAGAGATAGATAATAATCCTGTGATCAGTTCAAGAGTAAGGTTTGAAACAGAACAACTTTTGAGTAGAAAAGGAGACTTAGAAGATTTACTTATTTACGCTGAAGATCTATTATCTAAATCTCCAAAGGTAGATAGAGCAGCATTGCAAGCGATGAATGATGCCGCTACTACCATGTTTGATAGGCTTAGAAGATTGACATTAAAATATAAATCTGCTATTCACAAAACAAACGAAGATATTGCTAAGGAAACTTTAGAGATGGTAGGTGAAGATCCTGATTCATATCTTTATGAAGAGGTAATGCAGGAGATACAAAAAGAACAAAAGGATATAAATTCCTTACAGAGTATGTTCATGCACTTAGGAAAGTTACCTAACATATTTGCCCAACTACTCAATAAAGTAATGAAGTACATGGTGAATAAAATTCATATGGATACTTATGCTATTTTTGAGAAACAACTTGCTCCGTTGGCGGATAAGATGAATGACATGAAAAAATTAGTGTCAGGAGGATCATTCAGAGCAAAAGTTGATATGGATAAAATAGTAGAAGCTCGTAGAAGATATGAATTTGAAATCAGGCAGCAAATAGGTGATCCAAGAGTTAAAGATATGGACTTTGAAACCTTTAATCAGGACTACTATGATATTGAGAGTATAAAGAATGATGGTTCCTTATATTATAAATACAAATTCCTATATGACAAAAATTTACACAAACAGATTTTTGCAAATATTAGGGATATTGATAGTAGAAAATCTAAGATGGAGATGCTTCAAGATGTGGTATTGGATAAAGATGCTTTGGAGCGTGGGGAAGACCCGCTATATCAGTTCTTAGTGCAGCTTGATGATATTAGAATAAAAGACCCTCAGACTGCGGCCATGATGAGAAAAGAGGCAGCAAGTTTATATGACCCTATGACAGGAGAATTAAGACATGGTCTTCAATATATGAAGTATTCTCAATATCAATCTTTATCTAAGAGGTCCAATGATAAGACTGCTTTTATTCCAAGTACTACTAAAAATGTATCTGAATTAGAAGCCAATGATTATGTAATTGTAATATCTTTAAAAGAAACTAAGAATATCCCTGCTTCTTCTATATTAGCTTTTGAGCTTAATAAGTGGAATCAAGAGTTATATAGCAGAAATAAAAATGTACAGCGTTCTATTGAAGGCTTGAAGGCGGAATATTCTAAGTTTAAGAAGTCTATTCAACACCTTAGTGCGGAGGATCAACACCGAGCTATGGTAAAATGGTTTAAGGATAATGTAGAAGTCACTGATACTACAGATGTTGATCCTGATACTATTGGAATGAACTTGAAAGAGTTGAGAAATGTGATTTCTGATTTTGACAGAGCGGAATTAGAGGCTCAAGAATCAAGATTAGCAGTCTTAAGTAAACAGAGACAGGAGATATTAAAGCTTTACAGAAAAAGAGGTGATTTCCGAGAGATAGATGCTGATACTATTCCTGAGAATATGAAGCATAGGATACTCGAAATAGAAGCTCAAATATCTGAAGTAAAGGCTAAAATAGGGGAGATATTTGATTTGTATGAGCTTGATATGTATAACATGGACTCAGATATGACTATTCAGTTAAATCAAAGTTTTCATCAGTTATTCAAGGAACATACAGGAATAAATTATAAAGATGCTACTACCAAAGAAAAAATAGCGTTCTTTAGACATAGACAATATGGATTCCCTATTGATGTTTTAACCAGATATGAGAGATTTAATAAGCTATTAGAGAAAACCAATCTTGATAATGTATCTGAAGGTCAAGTTAGAAGATACATGGATATGGCGGAAAATCCTAAAGATAAGGATTCTGTTAGAGAAGCTTTCTTTAGATATAACGCTCCATCTTGGTATAAGAGATTTGACTCTAATCCTGACTATACTAAATTTATAGAGGATTTAAACTCTGGAAATATTGATGTAGAGGAGATTATTGATGATATGATTGGCGGAGTGTTTACAATGCCACAGTATGGTCAAAATCTTAGAGCAGATGCCGCATTCAGGTATTCTTTTGATATTAAGCGGGATATAAGTGAGATATATGATGAATATAAATCTGAAACTAATTCACTTAGAAAGATAGCTCTGTTAGATGAGATGGCGGGAATCCAAGATTTACCTAATGCTCCAAAAGAGAACATGACGGATATTTTAAATAATCCTACTTTATTAGATACCTATATTAAAACTATGGATATTTATCTTGAAAGTTTGGATAGAATGGATTCTCTAAAACAGGACTTAATTTATCAAAGGCCGCAGGTAAGAAAGACTGATATGGAAAGGTCTGTTAATTTGGCTTTATCTAAAAACAAGTGGGCAACCGTAAAAGATGCCGTAAAAGAAGCAGTTCAATTCCGTAAAGATGATTTACAAGATAATTATCTAAGTGGTCGTATTCCTAAATACGGAATATTGAGAATTAATTCTGATGAGCTTACCGATGATATTTGGTTTAGTATGGTAAGATTTGCTCATGATTCCGTGGCATATAAATATCGTACTGAAGTTAAAGACAAAGCTATGGATATTCTTTATGCTATTGAAAACCAAAAATTTGCAAATGGTAAATCTCCTAAGAACACCAACATCTATAAAGCCATGAGAGAGAATATCGACTATAATCTCTATGGTAAGACACTTACAATGAAGTGGGGAATGAATATCTTAGGAAGACATGTGGATATGGCGAAGGTAGCAAATCAGTTCAAGGTATTTGGCGTTAAGCAGGCGTTAGGAGTAGGAACAATGACTGCTTTAACCAACTTAACTTCAGGTATTACCAACTTCCAAATTACTAAATGGGCAGGCGGAAATATATATTCTCCTGCATCAAATAGAGCTGACAGAATTTGGTATGGACTATTAGGAGATAGTACTGGAGATGTAGGTAAGTTAAAACCAGCTAAAAAGCTAAATAACTTACTATACAAATTTGGTATGTATGACATCACAGATAGGGTAGAGAATAGTCAGTATGGTAAGAAAAGATTATTAGGGGAGTTATCGTTTGCTTTAATGGCGATTACAAACTATCCTGTTCAATCAAGAGTGTTACTTACTAAACTAATGGAATCTCGCCTTATTGATGGTAAATTCCAAACTTGGAGAGAGTACTATAACACTTCTAAGATGCGAAATCCTGATTTAACTAAGGACCAGATAAAAAGTCAGTTTGAGGCCGCCAAAGATAAATCTATGTACGATTATCTTGATGATAACGGAGAATTTAATACTGATAAACTTGATAAGGATGGATTTAAAGGTGACTTAGATAAAGTAAAAACCAAGATGATGTCTCAAGCACAAACACTTTCGGAGGCTACAATCTTAGAGATTAAGTCTCATAATGAGGGGTATGCGGCAAGGGATCCAAGGATGTCATTCTTCTTAGTATTAAAGAAATGGTTAGTATTGGCATATGATAATATGTTCTCTGATAAGAGATTAGATTTAGATACAGGTGGATACGAAGAAGGGCTTGTTTATACTCCTAAATATGCTTTACAGCTAGTCAAGGAGATTACTTCTAATAAGAAATCTGTCAAGGAGGCTTGGGATAATTTAGAAGAGTATCAGCGTAAGAATCTTAAAGCGTCGGGTATTACTTTAGCTGCTTTGACGGCAATGGTAGTAATAGCTATTATACTTAGAAATATGGCTGGAGATGATGACGAAAAAGATAACTATGCTTTACAACTTACTAATTATCTACTTATTAGAAACTTGAATGAGACTTTTGGGGGGTCTATAGGTATATTTAACTCTTCATACGAAACTCTAAAATCACCATTACAAATTTTGGATACTGGAAAAAACATGTCTAAATTATTGTATTTCCAAGATATTGGAGAGGAAGTTAAGAGAGGTAAATATAAAGGAATGGATAAATACCTTTCTCATATATTGAAACTTACTATGGGTAAAAACATTTATAGTATGAAAGACGGAGAGTCTATATATGAGAGTTGGAGAGGTTATGAACACTTTAACAGCACAGGTGAGAATGCTTTATATCATATATTTAGTTTATTACCAAGTGTTAAAAAAGATAAGTAATGGATAATAGAAATAGTATCTTAAATAACATATGTTGTTATGATAGAATAAAATCTGGAACTTGTGAGTGTCATAATAAAGAGTTGTATTATGAGTACCTTCAAGAAGAGTGTGAAAATAAAGCCTGTTATAATGCAGAGGTAGATAAAATGGAGCCTATAAATTATAGGATGTCTACGGGTGAGTTTAATGCTTTAAGTGCTCAAAAGTACTTTAGTTATTATGGGCATGACAGGTTGAGATATAATTTTGTAAATTTTAAACAAGAATAACACTCTGATTAACAATAAAATATTCCCATCTTTACAAAAAGGTGGGATTATTTTTTAAAATATTTTGTATTTATGAAAAAGTTTATTATATTTGCATCGTAAAAATAAAACAGATGATATTAAAAGGAATAGAAGCAAAGGACAAATTATTAAAAGGAATAAATGATTCTGCTGATGTAGTTAAACAAACTATGGGACCCAAAGGCAGAAATGTATTAGTAATGGATAATTTAAGAGGAGTATCATATCCCACAAAGGATGGAGTAACTGTAGCAAAACATGTGAGACTTAATGACCCTGTTGAGAATGCTGGAGCTAACATTGTTCTTGCCGCCGCCAATAAAACAGTTGAAGAGGCGGGAGACGGGACTACAACATGTGCAGTATTAACTCAAACTTTGTGTAGTGAGTTACAACAAGCTATAAATTTAGGGCGGGATCCACATACCCTAACCAAAAACTTGAAACTTGATTTAGAAGATGTTCTGGATTTCATCAAGAAAAACACCATTAAAGTCACTACAACAGATGAAATCAGAAATTTAGCCATGGTGTCTTCTAATGCCGATGAGGAAGTTTCGGATACTATAAAGAGTATCTATGATGAGTTAGGGTTTGATGCCCACATAACCACAAATTCAGGTAACGGCAATAAAACATACTATGAGACGATGAGTGGTTATACTATTCCACATACGGGATATGCATCTCCTTATTTTATTAATAATCAGAAAGAAAGTGCTGTGGTATATGAAAATCCATTAGTAGTTATTTTTGATAACGAGGTTACTTTGGAATCAAGTATTTTTACACAGGTATTTCAAACAAACAATAGTGAGGATAAAAATGCCAGACCAGTAGTATTTGTAGTTAGGGAGGCAGAAGAATCTCTTATTTATACATTAGTAAATGCTCTTGAAAGTAATCAATTAAATAATGTGGTTATTGTTACTTCTAATTTGCCCCATGAGGCAAGAATGCATAGATTTCAAGATGCTGCAACTTTTCTTGGAGGAAATTATATTAAAGAAGAAGGTAATTTTGTACCTGGCCAGTGTGATAAAGTAGTTATTACTAAAGATAAAGTTACTTTCATAGGAGGCAAGGGGGACACTACTCCTTTAATACAATATCTTGAAGAACAGGTTAAGGAAGGCGAAAACTATCAAGAAAGAATAGATGCATTGAGAACATCAGCAGCGGTAATCCATATTGGAGGAGAACTTGCTCTTGATATTCAAGAAAGAAAAGATAGAGTTGATGATGCCATTCTTACAGTAAAGTCCGCCATAGAGGAAGGATACTGTCCAGGAGGAGCTTCTGTTTATAACTTTGCTAGTACTAAATTAAAACTTCGTACTGAGGCAATGAAAGTGGCACTCAGAGAATGTATTACTCAGATACTTAGAAATGCGGGGGAAGACATTACAGTATTGTATGAAATACATAATAAAAAACTTCCATATTCTTATAATGGATATACAGGAAATGTTGAGGATATGATGAAAGCAAAAATATATGATTCCGCTAAGGTACTGAGAGTAAGTTTAAATAATGCTGTACATGCCGCTATCACTTTTGCACTAATAGAGTCTGTAATAAATAACTAAAAATAATTATGAAGCCCGTAAATAATAAAATATATTTCAAAATATTGCCTGAAGATAACAAAGAAGGTTTAACTAAATTTATGCCTACCGAAGGTCTTGGTCTTAAAAAAGTAGAAGTATTAGATGTAGGAAGTAGTGTAGTAGAAGTTAAAAAAGGTGATATTATTTCTTTATATGCAAATGATATAATGTATATTACAGTTGATACAGGATTTTGTACTGAATTAAATGTTGTATTAATCAATAGTAACCCTAAAAATGGTAAAGTAAGGGTAAGTAAGCCTGAAAAAGTATTAGGACAAAAACTATCCAAAGCCAAAGTAATTTCTACAGGAGATAAGGAAATATCGTCAGGTAGTAAGGTGGGGTTTAGACCAGGTCAAAGTTTAGCTCTAATTGACGGCTCAGAAATTATTTCAAATACGCAGGTTTTTTATGTCGAAGATTCAGATAAATAGAATAACATGGAGGGATCAAAAATTCAAAGATTATTAACAAAAGATAATACACGACTAAAAGATGCTTTTAAATTCCTCACTGATCTTCAACATGGTAATATAACTCCTTTAGATTCTGGTATTGACCACCTTAACAATGTATCTTTGGGCGGAATACTACCAGGAACTGTAACATCAATAGTGGCAAGGTCTGGAAATGGTAAATCATATACATTAGGATTAATTAAGAATGCTTTACTTGCAGACCCTGAAAAAGACATAAAAGTGCTTCATTTTAATTTTGAGATGCCGTTATTCCAGTTAGTATTATTAGAGCTTAAAAAGGCACTTAAAAAGCCTTTCTCTACTATTACAGGAATGCCTATGTCTGAGGAGGAAAAGCCAGTATATAGAAAAATATATAATGAGTATGATGATAAAAGGTATCATATGATACAAGATTTATTAACTCCTCATGAAATATATACAGTTACAAAGCAGTTTATAGAAAACAATAAAGATACAAAGAATATTGTAGTATTTATAGACCATATTGGAATTATCAAGAGTACTAATGCTCCTTCGCCAATTCCAGAAACTATGGAACTTATAAATCAGTTGAAGTTAGAATACCCACTTCAAGTAAGTTTCATATTGCTTGGTCAGATGAATAGGGAGATAGAAAAAAGATGGACAGCTAAAGATGGTAATAGAGCTAACTATCTTCCTAGTTCTTCAGACATTTATGGGTCAGATATATTAATGCAGTTTAGTGATATTATTATGGCACAAGTATTACCTAGAGCAGTTGGTATGGAGGGTAAGTATGCGGCGGTAAGTAGGAGTGCAAATTCGCATTTGTTTGATCATTTCGTTCCCGAAGAGCAGTCGGGGAAAGCCAAGATGGTGCATTTAAATGCTTTCAATAGAATATATTATCACTACATTAAAATGAGATTAGATGATGGTACAATACCAAGACATTATTGTACTATTATCAATCCAGAAGTAGAGGATGCCGTAAAACAGCAATCTTATTATGAGACTGACCCTAATGAAGATGAATTGCAATTCTAGACATATATTATAATTTTCCCTGTAAGGATTTATTCCTTGCAGGGTTTTTTGATTAACGGGTTTATTAACAATTTTGTTAGATTGGCTTTTTTTAGATAAGTTTGTGCTTTAATTTAATAGAAATGACTAATAGAGAAATTGTATCAAGAATACAGAATACTTTAAATTCTCAAACCAAAGATACTTTCATTCCACGAAGATATATTCTATCAGTCTTCAAATCTAAGGCGGAATATCTTATGGCTCAGAAACTCAACGATAAGTCATTATTCAGAGAATCAAGCCTTTTTAAGTGGATTAACTGTGTTAAAATGGTTGAAGATGATGTAGTTAAATGTGGTAAGGTAGAATTTGTAAGATGTGATAGTCTCATGAAATCTGAGAAGCCTCTACCTAAATTATTATGGTCAAGATACGGACCAAGTATTTTTATGGTAACCACTATTGATAACTTGCATCAATTTAAAGTTATTACCCAGCAGGAATATTTAAATTTAAAAAACAGGTCTAATTTTGAAAAGTTTAAAGGTACTTATGCCGTAGTATATCCTGACAATTACATCTATATTCCAGATTCTAATATCAAGGCTATAAATGTTTTAATATATACATTGGACGAAAAGGCGGACGATGCATCTGACTGCCCTGATTGCAAGGCATGTGAAAGCTACTGGGATAAAGAAGTATATGTGGCAGATAAACTAAGAGAGGCGGTAATTCAAGAGACTATAAAAGAAATAGCTATGAGATTACAAATACCTAAGGACGAAAATCCAAATATGGATTCTAATATTAAATCACAAACAACACAATAATGAGAAAAGAAGACATTAAGGTAACATTCAAACATTTTAATTCCTCTGATAGAAAGTTTAAAAATAGAATAAGAAGTACTTTCTTCAGGGATAATTTTCCTACTTTTTATAGATTAAGATATAAAAAGAGGATGGGTCTACCAGATTTGAAAGAGGATAAAGATTTACCTGATTTCATACCTTATAAAGAGCGTTATAAAATATATACAGTAGTTTCTAACATTTTCAAGAAAATAAAATACCACATGATAAATCACCCTTCAGGTGTTCATATTGAAGGCATGGGGTACTTTTTCATTTATATGGTGCCGTTTCATAGAACATTTACCTACAGAGGACTGCGAGAATATCAGGGCACATTTGTTCCTACATACGGAAGTAAAATAAAAAATTGGTGCTTTGATTTTGCTTTCAGTAAGCAGGTATTTAAGCAGGTAAGAAAAAGAGTAAGAGCTGGTCATAGGTATTTAAACATGATAAATGGAGTGGCCAGAAATCATTATATTCTTGAAAAAACTAAAGGTACTTATAATGTTAAGTTTAATAAGGAACAATACAGGAAAGACCAGCAGAAATATTTCAAAAATTTAATTAAAGAATTGAAAGAGAAGAATGGAATTTAAGGAGTTTTTAGCAAAGATAAAGTCCTCTTTAAAACAATACGATAGTGCAGGACTTATAAATGACATTGATGTATTAGATTGGGTAGAGGAAGGTCTGAAAAGATTTGGAAATCTACCTACAATACAGATAGAAAAAGTAATAGAAATAAAAAATGGGAAGGCGGAATTGCCACGAGGATTTAAGAGTCTTAGGGCGGCAATAAAATGTTCTCCATATACCTATAAAGCATGTCCAGAACAAGAAGATAAACTCATAGACATGCATTTCTATAAAGTAATACATCAAAGAGATGTAGAATATGATAGTTGTGATCCATGTGATGTATTAAAAGACAGTTGTATTGAAGAGAAAGTGTATTTGCACACGGGAACAGAACCAGTGACTGTTTATTACAATAATCCTGTCTGGCTTAAATTAGTATCATATAGTAAGCAGGATATATGCCAATCTGATTGTAAGAACCTTAGGGTAAGAAATTCTCCATATGAGATTTCTATAAATAAAAAAATGCTATATACTAACTTTACTAACGGAACAGTATATTTAATCTACAATGGATTTGAACAAGATGATGATGGATATGTATTGATTCCTGAAACACATACAGGATGGTTGGAGACTTTCCTTGAATATATGGTTAAGCGTAGAATAGTAGAAGATATTATGTCCTCTGGCGATGCAACGCAGGGAGAAGCCACATTGTATCAGATGTTTAGGGCGGAAGAGATGTCTGCATTTAACGCTGCCAAGGGAGAGTTAAAAATGAGGGGAATAAATATGGCGGTAAATACTTACATAAAAGCCGTAAACAATAAATTTAAAATATATAACTTTGGATTATAATGGCAAAGTCAGGAAAAGATAATATACAAGTATCTTTAGGTGTAAATGGAATGCAAAGGGATAATTTTGAGCATTTGATAGATGATAAAACCTATACTTATGCTCGAAATGCTCACTTGGAGACTGAAGACGGCTCTGTAGGATTAACAAATGAGCCTTCTAACTTTCTTTGTACCCGCTTTAAGCCTGGATATGTTGTAATAGGAACTAAATATGATAGTGTTAGGGAAAGAGTTATTCTATTCCTCACTGAAAAAGAGCCTACTCTAAAACCTAATGGTCAAACATATAGGGCATCAGAGATAGGATATATAAAACATAGTTCTGGTGGATTTAACCAAATAGATGATATTGTAAATTGTGATGAATGTAATCCTGAATCAGTACTTTCTGAAAGATTGGAATACATGGAACAAAATCCTGCGTGTGTATATACCACTATTATAGAAGACAGTTGTAGTGGGTGCTTGAATTTTAATCCTAATTATCCTATGCGGGGAATAGTGATTAAAAAAGAGGCATGCGGCGAAACTATTACATTTACAGATAATTTAAATCCTCCAAGATATATTGTTTTAAATGCGGATGGTACAGCTCACGCAGATTATTTTAAGGTGGGGGCAAGAAAGTCTTGTAATGCTAATGATGATAGAGAAAATACTTGTGTAGACTGCGACAAACTGAGAATATTTCCTCTATATCAAGCACCTTGCTTAGAGCCAAAAGTAATACAAAACGGCGGCAATCTAAGAAGAGGAATATACGAGTTCCTTATTGCATATTGTGATCAACTTGGAAACGAATTATCACCTTACTATTCTCTTACTTATCCTATAAGTATATTTGATACTCATAACAATATTATGGATCAAACTATGCTTGCTGATAAAACAACTCAGGGAATAAGAATAGAAGTAAAAGATTTAGACACTAAATTCAATTTCTATAAGATTGCAGTTATTGAAAATGCGGATGTAAATGAAATATCTACTCCAGTATTTGAAGGAATACATAACATTACTGATACCACAGTAAGCTATGTTACTAATAGTAATGATAGAACTACTATGCAGCATCTATATGCTCCTAAAGTTAATTATAAAACTTGGGGAGGATTAGTAGCAGCAAATAATTACTTGATGGGGTATGATTATACAGTTGAAAATGATTGGAATTTACAGCCTATTGCTAATTTGCTTGGGGCATTTGTAAGATGGCAGACTGTTCAGATGGATGAGGACGCTTTTAAAGACGGCGTAGTAGCATCTAAATATTCTGGATTTTTAAGAGATGAAGTATATCCATTAGGAATAAGATTTCATACTAAAGAAGGGTATATTACGCCTTTGTTTCCACTGATTTCAAGACCAGCTACTTCAGATGATTTAAGAGATGTATCTTCTACTATTTCTGCAAGGTCATTAAACAGTATAACAGACTGTAGTGTTTCTGAAAGAAAGAAAAAGTGGCAAGTTTTCAATACGGCAGAAGTCATAGATGCTCCGCCTTGTACCTCAGAAATTAGTGATAATAAAAACATAGAATACGAAAATGTAACAAATAATTATACACAAATTTGTTCTAAGGAAAACATTGCTTCAATAGGGGCGGGAGTTATAAAAGTTCCTATCTCGGCAGTATCAGATGATTTTACTGACATTCAAAGTTGGCTTGATGATGTGGCAAATGCACCATTGTTAGAAAAAGCCAGAAACCATGACTGCGTAAATAATCCTGATGAAGTACTATGTAGTATTAAGAATTTCTTAACAATATTAGATAGTCAGTATCCAGACTTACATTGTTTAGAGAACATAAAAACTCCTTATGAACAGGAGGATGTGGTAATTCCTTCTTTAGGTAAATGTACTATTCCTGAACTTAAAAAAAGTAAAGTAAGAGTAGGCGAGATTAAAGTGGATGGTAATACTCCACTTTATGAAATGGAAAAAAGACCCTTTGAAGAATATGTTATCAAGGATATTTCTAAGGATAATGAGGATTTAGATTTATATGCTAGAAATGAGAAGGGTAAGCCTGAGACTATGACCATGAAATTGGTTATGTGTCATGGAGATTCTTTAAATAATAAAAGTGAATTAGAGTACCCACTATTCTTTACAGATATGTATGTTAAAGAAATAGGAGAGTATAATAATACTACCCATGTTAAAGCTAAATCTCTTGTAGAGGGTGAAAATAATCCAGTAGTATTTCAGACTATGTATTCTTCTACTTTAGATGATTTGAGTACTAAATTTGAATCTAGAGGTAATGGAGGAAATATGAGATATTCAGCGGGAGATGATGCTGGAGTATGTCCTCAATATAATTCGGTAGGTACTCCTACTCCAACTTTTTTAGATAAGGTTCATACTTCCGCAAAATGGTATAAATATGATTTTAAGGATAATGAGGATCATGTTGTAATAGAATTAAGTTTTCCATCTTGGGAATTTGAGAAGGATGCATTAACTAATGTAAGTAATAATGTTAGGGTAACTATTTTCGATGGAGCCAAGAATAATGTTACTCCATTTCAAACATTTGAATATGATTACAATAAAGGTAAGATACTTAAATTAAATAAAGCTGATTTCCCTTCAGGAAAGGTACTTATTGCTATTGATACTCCACTAATGTTACATATATATCACGCATTCCTTCCGTGTAGTATACCTCCGAGAAAGAAAAAGTGGGGAGGTTTCACTAAACCTAGGAGCTGTGTTTCCCGTTTCATGAGTATTGTGGCTACGACTTTAAATAAGTTCTTTGAAATTCGTATTAGACCACAAGAATACAAATATGTAAAAATAAATTATTCAGGGGTTTCTTTTAATAAAGAAGAAACATATGAGTTTAAATGTACTACAGCTATTCCAATAGTAAATCCTTGTAACGGAAGTGCCTTTAAATATGGAAAGTTTGCATATTGGGAATCTATAAAAGAATACCCACCTAACCATGATCTATACAACAGTAGTAATTTGAATCCTAAGAAAATATTAGATTCATTTACTAATGTGGCTCATAGAGAGGAATTTAAAAGGTATTATTTAGATGGAGAAAGATGGAAAAAAGACCGAAATGGTAAAGAATTAGTGAATTTTACTTGCCGTCCTATACGACACTTTAAGTTCCCTTCTAATCAGATTTCGCCTTTTATGAGTAGTAATGCTGATGCTTTAAGTGGAGTAATGTCTAATGCCACTATTTATCCTTTAGGAGTAACTATTGATCCTAATGTCATAAATGCGTTTTTAGATGCGGCGGTTAAAAACAACTTATTGACTCAGAAACAACGAGATTCTATCTATAAATTTGAGTTATTTAGAGGAGATCGTAGTTTACATAAATCTATTCTAAGTAAAGGTATTGCCAATAACTTTAGAAGTAAAACCGAAGATAACTTTACTACATTAGTTAGAAACTTTCCTTATAATAACTTAGGAGAAAACCCATTTATATCTGGATTGTCCAATGTAGGTGGGAGCAATAATACTTTTAGTATTATAAGTCCTGAATTATATATGGGAGACATCAATAGGGTTACTGAATTTGCCTTAGAAGGATATATGTTTGGTAACAGTATTGGTGGATTTCAGCGTGTAGATGGGCATCCAGAGTGGGTTATAACTACTGCCAGAGCTAGAAAATGGGCATCGTGGTTGGCAGGATTGGAAATTACATTTGAAGAATTATTAGAAACTACTAGAAATGAGCTTATTGCTAATTCTAACAGGGTAACTATTAATCAGAGAGTTGCAAATAGAACATTATTTTCTAACGGAGGGACTTTAAGTACCACAGGTATATTAAATGTTGTAAAGGGGGGAATATGGAATACTGTACTAAAATTATTACAAAAAGTAGGTGGAGTATTTCAGAAGATCGTTTTCAAATATCCGAGATTATACGCTCAATGGATGGATATTTTTGAAGGACACGGCTCTCCTACTAACTTTGCTTATATGTATGTTTCTCCTAAAGGATGGTATAATTCATTTAAGTTCTTAGATACTCAACAAGAAGTTAGGGCGGCAAGAACCTTTAAGAGAATTAAACCAGGTGTATTAGAGTTTAGAGATGGTACCAACACAGTAAGGGTAAATAATAGGGATAGAGAATCTCATTATTTTGTATCTTCAAAATTACCTATTTCATATAATACCGAATATATAGGATATGATAATAGAAGTAACAAGCAGTTTTGTAGTGCTTATCCTGCAAATGAGGTAACTAACGCTACGGATTTCAGAATAGGAAGTCGATATATTAGAAATATTGCCAGCCCATACATGTCTTTAAGAGTATATCTACCTGATCAATATGGAGATATTGACGCCGTTAAATGGTTATCTATGAACCATTGCGGACATCTTGATGATAATTATACATGTAGAAGTATCTTTGGAGGGGACATTAAAATATCAAGGGTAGACTTTAAAAACAAATTTCCTGTGTTCCTGGTAAATGCTTTGAAGTTAGCTAACAGCGTGGCATTTGATTATGGTCTATATCCTAATGTAGGTACTCCAAAATATACTATTGGGTATAAGAGTGAGGATCATGATTTACCTAAGATTGCAGGTTCAAGTTATATTCATTCTAAATATAGAACAGACCTACAAACAGAAAAAGGGTTATATCTTAGGTCTCCATCTATGATATATCTTTATGTTTATGGTGTTCCATATTTCTTAGTAGAATCAGAAATAAATTGTAACTTCCGATATGCAGGTAGGGAGCCGCATGAGCAGTTTGCTTCCAACGGCGTAAATGTAGAGGATTGGGTGCAGGAAAACAGAGTAAGTATTGCTCACAACAATCTCTTTTACTATAACCCTGTATATAGCAGGTCGCAGACAGGACTGTCTTATAAAACATTGCCAGCGGTATATGACAAAGACAAGGCCGCCTGCCTCTCCATAGGAAGAAACAGTATGACTTATTCTATGCAGGATAACTCAGAAATATCTTTAAATGATCCATGGTTAGTATTCAAACCATTTAACATACATCAGTTCAGAACAGATTATGGAAAACTAATATCTATGAGTTCAATAGAATCTCAACAAGTATTAGTAAGGTTTGAAAATAACATGGCAATGTTTAATGCTGTAGATCCGTTACGAGATAGGGTAAATCCTCAGAATGAAGAATTAGGACTTGCAGGAATGTTCCAAACCAGACCTGTAGAGTTTAGTCATACTGAACTTGGAGAAACAGGTACTCAACATAGAGCCATAGTATCCTGTGAGTTTGGACATTTCTGGGTAGATGCCAAGCGAGGTAAAGTTTTCCATCTCCAGCCCAACGGCTCAGGCTTAACAGCCATCAGTGACTTTGGGAATAATGGAGAGTCAGGAATGCGTAAATGGTTTAAGAAGCATTTGCCGTTTAAGATTTTGAAGTCTGGAAAAATTAGAAACTTAGAATATGATCATCTTGATAATCACTATAAAGGTCTTGGTATCTTAATGTGGTGGGATTCTAAATTCAAGAGAGTATTTATTACTAAGAGAGATTATATTCCATTAGTAGACGGCATAGAATATCACGGCGGGGAATTTTACAAAGACTCTGTTAAAATAGAGCTTACTGATAGAAAATTCTTCAAAGATGTTTCTTGGACAATAGCTTATAGTCCAATCTATAAAACTTTTGTAAGTTTTTACGATTATAAACCCGATTTTGCTATAAGTTATAATGATTACTTCCAGACAGGAATAAATTATAGTAGAAATACAAAAGAGTTGGGAATATGGACACATGTTATGACTAATAAATCATATCAGGTGTTTTACGGCAACTACTATCCATTTGAAATAGAAGTTCCTATAAAGAATACTTTCACCAATAGTATTTTCCAGGACGCCTCTTTATGGACAGTTACCCAACGCTACCATAACGACTATGATTTTGCCCAATGGAGAAATAAATCCTTTAATAAGGTAATAGTATATAACAATACTAATAATTCAGGTAACTTACATCTGCACTATGTAGACAGTCACAGGAAAGCCGATTATCCAAAATTACTTAGTAATACGGAGCAGGTCATAACTGCTACCCACATAGACGAGGCCATAAACTTCAACTATGTATATAACAGAGTAAGAAAAGAAGACGCCCACCTACCAGTATGGAAATGGGACGACAACGAAATAACCAAAACCCTAAATGAACAAGCCATAAGCTTTACATCTAAGAGAACCTTAGAAAGAATGAGAGGGGATTGGTTCTTAGTTAGACTTACCGAAGACCATGATAGTAGATTTAAACAGATCTTCAAGTGGATGGTGACCTCTTCTAAACCATACAACTAAAATTAATTTTTTAGTACTGATTATCAATAACTTCCCCACCTTTTTCAAAAAAGTGGGGATTTTTATTTGGTAGTTTGAAAATAAAGTTATACATTTGCAATATGAAATTGAAAGAAAAGATAAGAAACATAGCCCTGCCACTGCTAAAAAACAATGTAGTAATAGCAGTTGATTCTACAAGAGGAGAAATTAGGGATTTCTTTAAAAAGGAATTTGATATTGAATTAGATACAGAATCTATAAGATACGATGATGATAAATGTGCCGCAATCTTTGCCCAGGCGGAAGAGGTGGGAACAAAATACATCACGCCACTAATCAGAATAAATCCTGATTTAGATTATGCGACATTCCATAGTGTACTTGCCCACGAGGTTTTACATTATGTAATGTTTGTAACAAACTACATAGATATAGGATATAGCAAAGATTCTCAAGAAATATACTGCTATATTTTAGAGTATGTAATAAAAGAATTTCTAAAAGACAATGTTGATTAACATATAATAAATAAGTAGGCCCGACCCTATAACATTTATTTAACAAAAAATAAGTTGGATAATTGTGGGTATTATTTTATTCGACCTTACTATATATATTTCATTTTAAAGTTTAATTTATTTTCATGATTATTGATATTTAAATTATATTTAGGGCCTACTTATTTTTTCTACCATGATAATTCGTGTCATTTTTATAAATTTAATTTTAATTGGTTAAATAATTAAGTTTTCTTCCCCACCTTACTATTTAGTAGAGTGGGGAATTTTTATTTATACTATATCACGCCGCCAGAGCAACAGAAACGGCCCAAATTTCCATTTAAATATAAAAGTAATATAAATCCTCAAAATAAAATTATCCTCGCTAAAATCTATGTCTATTACAGTCTCTTTCATAATACTGCCGCATACCTACCCGCTGAGGAGGACAGTTTTTCTTATCCCCGCCCGCCGCATCAGAAAGAAACTGTGACCAAACGCCGCCAAACCTACTAACTATATGCAAAAACATCTAAACCCATATCCTACTAATCTTATTATACGCCCTAAGATATAAAAACAATACATATACAATTTACTATAAGAGATAGATATAGACATAACATCTAATAATATATAGAGAGTATATACATACAGAGAAAGACAGTAACAATATCATAGGAAGGTGTACATTAGGGGGGGGGAAGGGAAACTAATATTATAAGTTATGGGTAAGATGTATATAGTATAGCAGAAGACATTTCAGTATCGTAGTGTCTTAATATCGTAGGGTTTCAATGTTGTCTCTCAATATCCCTCAATATCGTGGGGCTACTCAATTCAATAGCGTGGGGTTTCTCATTCTCCTCTAAATAGCGTGGATTTCTTTTTTCAATGTCTTATCTCTCAATAGCGTGGGGGGCACAAACTGTAAATCGGATTTGTATATACAGGTCTCAACCTACTATACTCATTTGGGTATGTCAAGTTCGGAAAATTTTTGATACCCGCCTATGTAAAGGCAAGGCGTTTTTGATTTGGAAAATTTGGAAAATTTGGAAATGTAAATTTAGTTTTTATTTGATATTTGAAAATTTAAAAAATTATTAAGTAATAAAAATGATATACTCACAGGGTAAGTTCGTAATAATTTTGTTTTTGAGTTCGTGTTTTTGTTTTTTGGTATTTTTAAAAATTTTAATTTTCATACATAATCACCTTATTTAGAATCATTATAAATAATAAAAATTTTTATAAAAATTTTGGTATATTAAAAAAATTATCGTATATTTGTATCATCAAAAAGGAACAACAAAAAGCCTTTGCGACCTATAAAAAATTTATAAAATATTTTAAAAATATTTGCATATTTGAAAAACATTTTGTAAATTTGTAGTAGAAAAAGATAAGAAGTTATTTAAAAAGCAAGTGAAAATTTTTATAAAAAGTTATAAAAATATTTGCATAATTAAAAATAAAATCGTATCTTTACATTGTAAAATAAGAAAAGGGATATTTAAAATCAATAAGACAGCCACAAGTCTATAAAACGGAGAGTAAAGAATAACTGGAATAGGTATATTGTGCCACCAGCCTTATTAGTTAAGGAATAGGTGCGACCAGTATATACCATCAATCAAAACCAGTTATTAGTTACTGAAAAATAGAAAATCAAATTAAATAAGTATAACAATTAAAAATTAGAAAAATGGCAACAATCAAAAAAGCGCAAGGCGCACAAGAAAACGAATTAGTTTTGAAAATCAACGGAAATGCTTACTCACTTCCGTGTAAAGTAACAACGGCATCAAAAGTTAAAACTGCCGTAAAGTCAATAATACTTTATAACGGCTGGGATATAAAGACAGCTGTTATAACCTTACCAAGCGGAAGGAAGATACACTACAAGCAGTTAAATAACTGCCGTGAGTTTTGCAAATTACTTTTCACTGGTGTATATTTAATTCCAGCAGAAGAGGAGGAATTTGATAGATTAACGGAAGTAATGCAGTTAGTTACGCTTACTGCATCAAAAAAGAAAATCAATTGGGATAATGTAGGGAACAATTCCATAGAATACGGTGCGGAATTGTTTTTAGATACATTAGCGGAATTGTTAAATGTAGAAGCAATTACACCTGAGGAATATAATTATTTTGAAAATAGTATTAACAGCACAAAACAATACTACAATGCAAAATAGTATTCCTACACTAACCACCATCTTAACCGATGGGATGGTGGTTATTCGTAAAGGTTTAGATACTGGAAATATCCGAGTATCTAAACGCCCAAGAAGGACTATTGAGTCTATAAAAAACGGCACTGAAAAAAGCCGTAAGATTTTAAGGGCTGAAAAAGCCCTTGATAAAATGATGGCGCAAGGTAACTTGTGGGCATCATCGGAAAAATCATACCAAGATACGAATCCGTTTTATTTTGAGGACGAAAATGGGAAGCGTTTAACTGGCTCCCAGATGCGAAAACTCAAAAAAGCTGGACTAATCACTTATTAGTCCATGCACCTATACCCTCACCTACAAAGGTGAGGGCTTTTTTTGTGCCTATTTCCACACTCAACAAATTGGCGTGTGCAGAAGATAGGTGCAGAAGTATGATGTTTCATGTGAAACATAGAGCCAAGCCCTACGGCTCGGAGAGTAGGGTAAAATTTTAAAAATTTATCAAAATGGAATTTAAAAACGAAATAGCAGGCGCAATGCCTACGGATAAGGATATGTTAAAATATGTGGATAGCGAACTGGATATACAACCAGAGCGAACTAATGGTGCGGAGAAAATATCTTTACATAATACTACTTTTAAGGCTGAAACGCCTTTTAAGGTATGGTATTTTGAATTGGAGGATGGCTCTAACGCCCACCTACATTTTAAGAATAAGGCAAAAAAGCCTTTTAAGCTGGTGGACTTAACCATTAGCGACAGCACTCTATATTTATCTTCCGATGTAGATATAGATATGGAGGAGGTGAGCGGATATAAGAGTTTGGATATTATAGTATGCGGAAACTCTACCGCTCACATAGATTTAAGGAATTTTGACTTAGATAGTGTATATCTATGTTTAAATAATCTTTCCGAAAGTGCCAAAGTGCGTATTTTCGTGAAAGATGGGACGAAATTATGGGTAAATACCAAAGGAAGAGTTGGTGCTTACCAGTTGAGAATAGATGGGCTTCCAAAAATGGAGGTAACATCTATGTAGAGCTATCCAGTATAGCAGGGGTATAATCGTGGGGCGGAGTAGAAAGAAACTGCCTTAAAATATTAACAATTAAAATTTATAGATATGTTGTTTAGATATAATATTTTGGCGTCCTTATTCCTTGTGAATATAGGGCTTTATTGCATAGCGAAAGGAGGAAACCTACCTATGCAGTTTATAGGTATTGGCTTTTGTGGTTTGGCTGGGCTTAATGTGATTATATATCACTACCGCCAGACTTTTCCACCTAAATTGAAAATTCATAATAAATAACAAAAATCATTGCGGATAATGCAAACCATCTTCGGAGGTGTATTACATAATTCGCAATGATATATTAAAATTATTACGAAAATGGAAAATACATTTAAATTCAGGTTCGTAGGGCTATTAGATGAAAATATCCCTACGCTTATGAAAGAGTTGTTTCAGGGCGAAAACGCTTTATCCCTACATGCCCAAAGGTGTGTAACGGAGGAGGAGAAAACCGCTTTGGAGCAAGGTAAGCCCATAGAAATAACATTAGAGAGTAACTGGATAGGATACCATCAAGAGTTAGAAAACCTATCCAGAAAATTGGACTGCTCTATAATCTTACGCATCTATAACGATGTAGGAGGAGTATTAAAGCTGGTATTTGATTCAGGCAAATGTATTGATACCACTTTAATATAGGCAGTCTTTACCCGCCCTACGCCTATACATGATTAGTATCGTGGGGGAATGATTAAAATCGTGGGGCGGGAAATAACATATTCGCAATAGAAAAGTAAAATCATTGTGAAAAATGCAAACCACTCTCGGAAGTGCTTTACATTATTCGCAAAGGAATATAAACATAATTGCGAATTACATAATTTAGCCCTACGCTACATAGAGGCGTGGGGGCAAAGAGTAGATGTTCATTAAACACAGCACAGGCGGGAAAGAGAAAACAAACTGCCCTACACCGCACAGCGAACTCACACCTATATAGTATATAAGGTATAGATACATAAACCATCATTATATAGTAAGGTATTTTAATATCATAGGGCTTTGTCCTATATAGTGAGTAGTACTTTCAGGTTCGTGGGAAGATTTGTCCTGTATCGTAGGGCTTTTAGGAGCGTAGGGCAGTTTCCACACTCAACATTCCCGCCGCCGCTATCCGAAAATATTACCAAAGACTGCCCACCAGCACACGCACAGCAGTAAATCTCACTACCCTACACACAAAAGAGTAGCGTTCATATATACAGGGTATCCCACCGTCGGAGCAAGTGATACTTTGATGTTGATAATCAAGTATTTAAGTTTTTGAGGTTTTTAAAATCGTGGGGCTTTTTATGTAGAAAAATATTGCCAAAAATACGATATGCCTGAAAACCAAATACTTACGATTTTTGATGTCCGTATCAAGTTGTATCCGCTCGGTGGAGAAGTGAGACTTTTGTATTGAAAATCAAGCACTTATAAATTTAGGATTTTCAGAATCGTAGGGATTTTCGTTAAATTTTATTTAATTAGAATCATAATTAACTGAAAATCAATCATAAACGATTTTTATAGCAGAAAAAAGTTTTATCCCACCGACGGAGAGAGTGAGACTTTGGTGCTGAAAATCAATTAGTTATGATTTTTAGGTGTTTCGGTAAGAGTTGTTGGAAGCCCT
>ERZ773075.88-NODE-88-length-78367-cov-10.7251_pt1 | contig 78367 bp, 60 predicted proteins | sample MGYA00580614_ERZ773075 | MGnify/ENA primary metagenome ERZ773075 (study PRJEB29015, sample SAMEA2738021) | human oral metagenome | biome: human oral; feature: human-associated habitat; material: dental | place: China | collected 2043 ...
GCGCGTCTCGAACCTCGAGCGCAATGCCGACATGGTGAAGTGGAACGGCAAACTCCGTTACACCTACACGAGCGACCGCAAGGAAGGCGAGCGCCGCGAGAACGGCAACGAGCTCCTGTTCCGTCTCGAGCCGACGGCTGAGGTCAACGATCACTGGCACGTCAAGGCGCGTCTCGATGCGAAGACCAACATGAAGGATGACGACAGCGACAACGTCTCCCTCAAGCGTGCATACGCACAGGGCGACTACAACAACTTCCAGGTCAAGCTTGGTAAGATAGGCCTCACCTCCGCGGAAGGCTATGCAGCTCCGGGCGCGATCGTCTTCGACCGCCAGTTCTCGGGTGCTGAGGCTACCTTCGGCAAGGACCTCCAGCTCAAGCTCCAGGGCGGCCGCATGGATCTGAAGGGGTCCTTCGACAGCAAGGCAAACAATCGCTTTGCGATCGGCGCAAATGCTGACCGTGCGAACTACCAGGGCGCTGAGCTCCAGTACGACAAGAACAACTTCGTTGCAGGCGTCGGCTACTACCGTCTCGGCTCCAATGCACTCAGCAGCAACAACGGCCTTCTCAAGAACAACAAGGACCGGATGAACATCTGGAGCGCCAACCTCGGCTATCGCTTCGGCAACGGCATGCTCTCGGGTGCCTATGCGACCAGCTCGGATGTCGCGCAGAGCAATCTGAAGAAGTCCTACCAGATCGCCTACCAGTACAAGGGTGCAGAGCCGATGGACAAGGGCTCGTGGGGCGCATATGCCGCATACCGTTACCTCGGTGCACCTTCGGTGGCAGCTACGGAGGACGGTGCGATGTTCGGCTCGAAGGGTATTGAGGTCGGAACGAACTACACACTGTTCCAGAACGTCGTCCTCTCCGCGAAGTACTTCAACGGAAAGACGATCGAGCATCAGAACAACGACAAGGTTTCGAAGCTCTTCGGTCGTGTCGAGTTCATGTTCTAAGACACACAGTCACACACTGCGGCACCTGCCGCATAGGGAAATCCCCCTCCGCACGGAGGGGGATTTTTGTTGCCCTGTTCTCGGATGCATTCTTTGCGGGAGTCCTTTGTGGAGAGAAAATACAGACAGATAATTAAATAAAAATGAATTTTCTCCTCGAAACTATAAGCAGGTATAAAATTTTCTTAATAAGACTTGTTTTATCATTCTAATCATGTTATGATGAGACCGTTCCAGGGGAAGAGCACAGATTGCGAAAAGGAAACATGGACACTTCGGCAACGGCTCGCTCCTTTGGAAATCAGATGTAATCTGTTTTTACAGAAGGAGGAGATTCTCATGAAGAAGACTCTCGTATCCGCACTTGCAACGGCTCTCGTTGTCGGTGCAGCAAGCACAACGTTCGCAGCAGCGAACCCGTTCTCTGATGTGCCCCGTGATCACTGGGCATACGACGCTGTGACCCAGCTCGCCTCGGACGGCGTCATCGAGGGCTACGGCGACGGCACGTTCCGCGGCGACCGCAACATCACGCGCTATGAGATGGCGCAGATGGTCGCAAAGGCAATGGCAAAGGGCGATATGTCCGCATCGGACCGCGCACTCGTTGACCGTCTCGCTGCTGAGTTCGCAGATGAGCTCAATAACCTCGGCGTGCGCGTCTCGAACCTCGAGCGCAATGCCGACATGGTGAAGTGGAACGGCAAACTCGAGTATACGTATCAGAGCGAGCGCAAGGAAGGCGAGCGCCGCGAGAATGTCAATGCTCTCCGGTTCCGCCTCGAGCCGACGGCTGAGATCAACGATCACTGGCACGTCAAGGCGCGTCTCGATGCCATCACGAACATGAAGAGCGATGCCGGCGACGACAACACGGACAAGGTTGAGCTCAAGCGTGCATACGCACAGGGCGACTACAACAACTTCCAGGTCAAGCTTGGTAAGATGGAGCTTTACACCGCTGAGGGCTATTCCGCACCGGGCGCGCTCGTACTTGATGACGAGTTCTCGGGTGCTGAGGTCACCTTCGGCAAGGATCTCTCGGTGAAACTCCAGGCTGGCCGTTTCAACCTCGAGGATACGTTTGTCAGCAAGGCGCTTGATCTTGGCAATGCCTTTGGCTACTCGAGACTGGATACAGCGAACTACCAGGGCGTTGAGCTCCAGTACGACAAGAATAATTTCTTGGCCGGTGCCGCTTACTATCGTCTGGGTGCGGATGATTTCAGAAGATTTACCAAGAACAATAAGGACAAGCTCAATATCTGGAGCGTCAACCTCGGTTACCGCTTCGACAAGAATGCTCTCCTTTACGGTGCTTATGCACACAACAATGATGTTGATGACAGCACGTACAAGAAATCCTATCAGTTCGGCCTTGACTACAAGGGCGCAGAGCCGATGGATAAGGGCTCGTGGGGCGCATACGTTGCCTACCGTCACCTCGGTGCTGCATCGCCCCTTGCGACGCAGGACGGTGCGATGTTCGGTGCAAAGGGCATTGAGGTCGGCACGAACTACACGCTGTTCAAGAATGTCGTTCTCTCCGCGAAGTACTTCAACGGCAAGGTCCTTGACAAGAGTGATAACAACGACAAGGTTTCGAAGCTCTTCGGCCGCGTTGAGTTCTTCTTCTAAGAGACAAACGCTGCAAACTGCGGCACTTGCCGCATAGGGAAATCCCCCTCCGTACGGAGGGGGATTTTTTGTGATGATATTTTTGTTTGTTTTATACTAAAAAAACTTTTTTAGCTCCTCTTGATTTTCTTTATAGAACGACTCCAGCCACTCCATGCCGTAGGCATAACTAAAGCCTTCAAGCAGCATCGAGAAATCAATTTGGGCAAAGCCCTCTTCTTTTAGCCGGTCAAAGAGCAGAAACGGAGAGGTAAAATGTTTATACCGAATAATCATTCCGATATCCTTTAGGTCTTGTTCTCTGCCGCTTTCCAGCTTCATCCCCAAGATGTATTCGATCGGTGCAGCGAGCACGGTCAGATTGCTGAGTTGATACAATACCTCACAGATGTTCTCGGGCGGTTGGAGGTTCATATTGGCAACACTGTTGTTCAGCCAGAGCTCATCTGTATTAATGGCGTATTTTGCTCCGACTTCAGCGATGAGTTCTCTTGTCTTTTGCGTTTCTTTGTAAAATGCATCAATATCCTGTGTTGCACGCAGTCCATGGTGCTCCAGGACAAAGCCGCCGACACAAATAACGGATAAGGTCATTTGGTTCTCGGCGAGCAAACGATTCAGCTCTTCAAAAGCTGTTTTTGCATTATCCATCGCGGTATTTCTCCATCAGAGTGCGGATATTTGTGAGCTTTGCGGGGCGATTTAACGACATTACATAGTCATGGGTAGGGGAACCCTTTTGCATGGCATATTTTAGTGAGACTTTCTGAAAGTTGCTCAGATTTTTTGACTGCAGGAGCCGACTGAGGTCCTCTGCGGTTAGTTTGCTGCCATTTTCAAAAATGACCTTTCGAAGATAGCGGAACCAGTGACTGCCGTTGTACTTTGAGTGGTCGGCCGCTCTAATCATATAGGTATACCAATCCATATGCGCCTCCGTATAAGAGTTTCTATGCAAAAGGAGCTGTTTATCACAGCTCCTTTTTTGTCTGTTATTTCATGCGTACATGTCGATGCTGCTGCCGCGGTTCGGGTCGACGCTTGCGGTCGAGTCCTCGATGAGCTCGAGCGCCTCTTTGCCGGAGTCCATCGCCATCTTTGCAGCGGCGATGCCGAGGCCCTGTGCTGTCTGCTGCTGGTGCATGCTGACCGACAGCTGTGCGATATCCATTGTGAGATCCATTTCTCTCTCCTTATACGTAGATGCTGAAGAGATTCAGCATGTTGGAATAGCGCGACATGGTCGGAAGCGATCTGCCGTTCAGAAGATTGTCCGCATAGCGCAGTTGTCCGCCGACGGCCTGCTCCATGGTCGGGAGAACGCGGCTGCGCGAGAGCTGCGCCATCTGTGCATGACGGTCGGCGCGCCCGGCGAGTCCGTCCCTGCCGAGGATTGCCTCGGAGCGTGCAGGCGAATCCGTAAGCGCACGGGCAAGCGTGTTTTCGTTGAGTTTCATCTTGCCGGTGGCGGCATCGACGGTAATGCCCATCTGCCGATAGGAATCTGCTCGGTAGGTGGTGTCGGAGAACTCCGACGCGAGCTGGCGCACGCCCTTGCCGAGGCTCTTGTTGTCGGCGAGAAAGTCTGCCGTCTCGTTGTATTTGCTCACGAGATCCTTGACGCTGCCGATCGCGGCCTTGAGCTGGTCGCTGTACGTTGTGGAGCCGTCAGCATTGGTTTTGATGTCGGCACTGCTGAACTGATAGTTCATGGAGCTGACCTTGCCAGCGGACGCGCGCAGATCCTTCATATTGCTGTCGTACTCGGTGTAGAATCTGCGGCTGGTCTCAGCGTAGGATGAGCGCAGCTTTGTCGCCTGATTCGCAATGGACAGGATGGAGTCCAGCTCCCTTGCGCTGGACTCGGATGCTCTGTTGTACTGCGCAGAAAAGAGGCTGCCCGCGCCTCCCCGCGAACGCTGCGTATTGCCGCCGAAGAGCGCCGCTGTCGCATCCGTACGCGAATTGCCCGCGTAGAGCGCCGTGTAGATGCTGCGCGCTGCCCCGGTCATCTGTGTAATGGTTGCCATGAATACTCCCCCCTCCATGGTACATGGCATAACATTCCTATGCTTATTATATCGTGTTTTATGGAAATGTCATCAGTTTTGGGAGAAAAATTTATTGCCCGGCCTTTGATTTGTGATACAATAAGAAAATATTTGGAGAGGAGGTGCGGCTTGAGGGCTGCATTCATGACGCTCGGCTGCAAGGTGAATCAGTTCGAGACGGAGACGATGGAGGGGCTGTTCCGCGCGCGCGGCTATGAGATTGTGCCGTTCGAGGAGGCGGCGGAGGTCTACGTCATCAATACGTGCTCGGTGACGCATCTGAGCGATCGAAAGTCGCGTCAGCTGATCCGCCGTGCGGCGCGCACGAACCCTGATGCCTGCATTGCGGTTGCGGGCTGCTATGCGCAGGTCGCGCCGGAGGAGATCCGTGCGCTCGCGGGCGTGCGGGTGGTGATCGGGACGAAGGAGCGCGCGCAGATCGTCGACTATGTGGAGGCGGCGCTGCAGAAGAACGCGGGCGTGATCGGCGCGATCACGGACATCATGCAGGCGCGCGTATTCGAGGATATCCCGCTCCGCTCGATGCCGCACCGTACGCGTGCGTTCCTGAAGATCGAGGACGGCTGTCAAAATTTCTGCACGTTCTGCATCATTCCCTATGCGCGCGGCCCGGTGAAGTCGCGCGAACTTTCCGCTGTGGCGCGCGAGATGCATCTGCTCACGGAGGCGGGCTTTCACGAGGTGGTGCTGACGGGGATTCATCTCGGCGCGTACGGCATTGATCTCGCGGCGCGGCCGACGCTCGCAGACGCGTGCCGCACGGCACTCGGAGAGGCGAAGCTGCGGCGTCTGCGCCTCGGCTCGCTGGAGTCGGTGGAACTCTCGGCGGATCTTCTGGAGCTCATACGGACGGAGCCGCGCTTTGCGGCGCATCTGCATCTGCCGCTGCAGGCAGGCAGCGATGCGGTGCTGCGTGCGATGAACCGCCACTACGATACGGCGGCATTCGCGCAGCTGATCGCGGATGTGCGGCGCGCGGTGCCCGGCGTTGCGGTCTCGACGGACATCATTGTCGGTTTTCCGGGGGAGACGGAGGAGGATTTTGCCGCGGGCATGGATTTTGTGCGCGCGATGGGGTTTGCACGGATGCATGTCTTCCCGTATTCGCCGCGGAGGGGGACGCCGGCGGCGCAGCGCGCGGACCAGGTGCCGCCCGCCGTCCGTAAGGAGCGCGCGGCACGGATGCAGGCGCTCGCGGAGGAGCTGGCGCAGGACTATAATCGCGCGGCACTCGGCTCCGTGACGGAGGTGCTGTTCGAGACGGCGGAGGACGGCGTGACGAACGGGCTGACGGAGACCTATATCCGTGTCTATACGGATGCGCCCGTCGCACGCGGTGCGCTCGTGCCGATGCGGCTCGTGCGGCTCTACCGCGACGGCGTATGGGGTACGCCTGTTTCGAAAGAAAATCCTTGACAGTCCTCGTCAAAGATGCTATTATAGTCACCGTCGCAAGACACGTGACTCAGTAGCTCAGTTGGATTAGAGTATTTGACTACGAATCAAAGGGTCGGGGGTTCGAGTCCCTCCTGGGTCACCATAATATCGACAGCAGAACGCCGGTGCGTGCCGGCGTTTTTTGTTGTTCTCAATGAGGTCGTTGAGAATGAAAATATGAACGGCGTTCATTTTCTCTTTTCAAACATGGAATTATTCGCTATAATAGAGGTGCAGGATTTAGACAGGAAGGATGAGTTTCTTTTGGAAGAGAAAATGGGACGCCGGGAGCGCAAAAAGATGCAGTCGCGCCGGGCGATTCTGGAGGCGGCGATCAGCGAGTTCTCGAAAAAGGGGTATAAGGAGACGTCCGTCGCGGATATCATGAGCGCGGCGGATTTCGGCATCGGAACGTTCTACAATTATTTCAGTTCGAAGGAGGAGCTCCTGTTCTCGCTCCTCAGCAGGCTCGGCGAGACGATTCGCATCGCGCTCACGGAGGCGCGTGCGGCGGAGCGGACATCGCTTGAGCTGCTCGAGGTCGGCGCGCGCGTGACGGCGAAGTTCCTCGATGAGAACCGCTTCGTTATGCCGCTCTTTCTCTCGGCGTCACAGCATACGGCGCCGCATACGGCAGAGGATGAGCGTGACGGGAAGCCGCAGAGCAGCCGCATGACGCCGCAGATCAAGCAGGTCTTTACCGAGATCATCCGGGAGGGGCAGGAGGCGGGCGAGATCCGCAGCGACGTTCCGGTCGGTCTGATCGCGGAGATGTTCCACTCGCTGTACCAGGCGGCGGCGTTCAGCCACCTCGACCTCACGTTCCAGGAGAATATCGCGCTCAAGACGCGCCTGCTTCTCGACGGGATCCGCAAGCGCAATGAAGAGCTGCAGCCCGCATAACGAAAGGCTTTGTGTATATTTAGGAGAGCGCTATGATCAGCGTAACGAAACTGCTTTTTATGGATGAGTACTACGGCGACGCGCTGCGCTACGGACACAATGCACACCGCATGAAGAGCGGTGCAGCAGAGGGGATGGGCCCCGTGGTCGTCTGGAACTCGACGCGCACGTGCAACCTGCGCTGCCGCCACTGCTATATGTGCTCGGACGGGCAGAAATACGACGGCGAGCTGACGACGGAGGAGGCAAAGCGCTTCATCGACGGGCTGGCAGAGTTTCGCGTGCCCGTGCTGCTTTTTTCGGGCGGCGAACCGCTCATCCGCCCCGATTTTTTCGAGCTGGCGGAGTATGCACGCGACCGCGGCGTGCGCCCGACGCTCTCGACGAACGGGACGCTCATTACGCGCGCGGCGGCGCAGCGGATCAAGGATATCGGCGTCGGCTACGTCGGCATCTCGCTCGATGGGCTCGCCGATGTGAACGATATGTTCCGCGGCGTCCGGGGGGCATACCAACGTGCGATGGAGGGCATTGAGAACTGCGTTGCCGTAGGGCAGCGCGTAGGACTGCGCTTTACGATCAATCACCACAACATCATGGAACTCGATAAGATTTTTGACTTCATCGAGGAGAAGGGGATCAACCGTGTCTGCTTCTACCACCTCGTCTATTCGGGGCGCGGCGGGCAGATGATGGATGAAGACGTGTCGGCGGAGGAATCGCGGCGGGCGATGGATACGATCATCGCGCGGACGAAGGATTTTGAGGCGCGCGGCCTCAAAAAGGAAATTCTGACGGTGGACAACCACTGTGACGGGGTCTATATGTATCTGAAGGCGCGCGCAGAGGGGAATGACGCGGGGGCAGAGCAGATCAAGAAGCTGATCGGCGCAAACGGCGGCAATCGCTCCGGCATCGCGTTCGGTGAGGTCGATCCGCTCGGCTATGTGCATCCCGACCAGTTCACGCAGCACCACACGTTCGGCAATGTGCGCGAGCGGAAATTCGGCGACATCTGGCAGGATGTGACGCATCCGATTCTCGCGGGGCTGAAGGATCGGAAACCGCTGCTGAAGGGGCGCTGCGCAAAATGTCAATACCTCAGCTGGTGCAACGGCAACTTCCGTACGCGCGCCGAAGCGCGGACGGGGGATTTTTGGGCGTCCGATCCGTCCTGCTATCTGACGGATGAAGAGATCGGCGTTGCGGGGGCCGCGCTGTGAGCGCCCCGACGGCAGCGCACGCCGCAATGGGCGCAGAGCTGCATCCTGCCGGCCATCCGGCGGGCGGACACCCGCACGGTACGGCGACGGGCGGCCATCCCGGCGGACATCCTGCAGGAATGCCGAAGGGGCACCCAAAGGGCGTCCTCGGCGGCGGGGTGAAGATCATCTCGTGGAATACGACGAACGCCTGCAATATGTACTGTGCGCACTGCTACCGCGATGCGGGCTGCCGCGCGGAGGAGGAGCTCTCGACGGAGGAGGCGAAGAAGCTCCTGCGCGAGATCGCAAAGGCAGGCTTTCGCATCATGATCTTCTCGGGCGGAGAACCCTTGACGCGCCCCGATATCCTCGAACTCGTCTCGTACGCGCGCGGTCTCGGGCTCATCCCTGTGTTCGGCACGAACGGGACCCTCATTGACCTGCCGATGGCAAAGGCGCTGAAGGAAGCGGGTGCGTGCGGCATGGGCATCTCGCTCGACTCGCTCGATAAGCAGAAGCACGATGCGTTCCGCTCGTTCCCGGGCGGCTGGGACGGTGCCGTGCGCGGCATGATGAACTGCCGTGCGGTGGGGCTGCCGTTCCAGATCCACACGACGGTGATGGACTGGAACGCGCACGAGATCGAGGCGATGACGGACTTTGCCGTGGAGATCGGGGCGCGTGCGCATCACTTTTTCTTCCTCGTACCCACGGGACGCGCGGAGACGATCGAGGAGGAGTCGCTGCGCGCGGAGGCGTATGAGGATGTGCTCTCGCGCATCATGAAGAAGCAGGAGACGGTGGACATCGAGCTGAAACCGACCTGTGCGCCGCAGTTCCTGCGCATCGCCGACCAGCTCGGCGTGCACACGCGCTTTACGCGCGGGTGTCTCGCGGGGCTGACGTACTGCATCATCAGTCCGCGCGGCAAGGTGCAGCCATGCGCATATTTGAGCCGTGAGCTCGGCGATGTGCGCGAGACGCCGTTCGATGAGATCTGGGCGAAGAATGAGGTGTTTCATCGGCTCCGTACGCTCGACTACGGCGGCGGCTGCGGCTCGTGCAGCTACAAGAAGGCGTGCGGCGGCTGCCGTGCGCGCGCCGCATACTATCACGGCGGCGACTTCATGGCAGAGGAGCCGTGGTGCCTCTACCACGGCCGCCGCGGTGAGGCGTAGATGGACATAAGAAAGCCCCCGACCATCGTCGGGGGCTTTTGTGTGCAAATCTGCACTTGATTATCGAACAAATGAGTGTATAATAGAAACAGAGAACCGAGCGATAAGCTATGGCGGCTACGTTCTTCATCTCCCCGATCCTGTAAGTGGGAGGTGGTGCGATATGAGTTACTACGAGTTCATCCTTGTGCTGATCCTCGTCACTGGCTACATTATCTGCGTTAAAAAGAAATAACCGCCCTGCCTTCCAAACGGGAGCGGTTAAATCCAAAACTGTGAAGAGGGTAGCCGCTTTATCGAGCGGTTCTCTTTTTTCTGCCTTCATTATAGCAGACACATCTGCCGTTTGCAAGTATTACTCTTTCACCTGCAGCGCGCGCATGGCGTTGAGGATGGCGAGGACGGTGACGCCGACATCGGCGAAGATCGCCGCCCAGAGGCCTGCCCAGCCGATGGCGCCGAGCACGAGTACGATCGCTTTGATGCCGATGGCAAAGACGATGTTCTGCCACGCGATGCGCATCGTCTTGCGCGCGATATCGATCGCCACGGCGATCTTCTTCGGCTCGTCGGTCATGAGGACAACGTCCGCCGCCTCGATTGCCGCGTCTGAGCCGAGCGCGCCCATCGCGATGCCGACATCGGCGCGCGCGAGCACGGGGGCGTCGTTGATGCCGTCGCCGACATAGGCGAGGGCCTTTCCCGCCTTTTTCGCTGCGAGGCGGGATTCTACTTGGGTCACCTTATCCTGCGGGAGCAGTTCGGCATAGATCGTGTCGATGCCGAGGCTCCTGCCGACGCTCGTGCCGATCCAGCGCGAGTCACCCGTGAGCATGACGGTTTCGCCGATGCCGCGCTCCTTGAGCGCATGGACTGCGCTTGCCGCGTCCTCCTTGACCTCGTCCGAAACGTGGACAACGCCGGCGAAGCGGCCGTCGACGGCGAGATAGACCGCGCCCGTATGCGGGAGAGAGGGGAGACCGACGACCTTGTTGTCACGGAGGAGGCTGCGCGTGCCGAGCAGGACGATATGGCCATTGATGTGCGCCGAGATGCCGCGGCCGGCCGTTTCCTCCAGCGCATGTACATCCGTATCATCCACTGTATTTCCGCCGGCGGTGAACGCCCGCAGGATGGAGCGGCCGATGGGATGGGTGGAGTAGCGCTCCGCATTTGCCGCGTAGAAGAGAACCTCGCCTGCCTTAAAACCCTCGGCAGGGACGACGCTTGCCACGTGGAAGCTGCCCTTCGTGAGCGTGCCCGTCTTGTCAAAGACAACGGTGTCCGCATTGGCAAGCGCCTCGAGATAGTTGCCGCCCTTGATGAGGATGCCGGCGCGGCTTGCACCGCCGATGCCGGCAAAGAAGGAGAGCGGCACGGAGATGACGAGCGCGCACGGGCAGGAGATGACGAGGAAGGTCAGGGCGCGGTAAACCCACATGGAAAAGGGATCGCCCGTGACCAGAGGGGGGACGACGGCGAGAATGAGCGCGGCGATGACGACGACAGGGGTATACCAGCGCGCAAAGCGCGTGATGAATGCCTCGGTCGTCGCTTTCTTATCCGTCGCCTCTTCGACGAGGGAGAGAATGCGTTCGACCGTGGATTCCTCGTAGGGGATCGTGACGCGCACCTCGAGCACGCCGGTCTGGTTGATGCATCCGCTGATGATCTCGTCGCCTGCATGCGCCTCGCGCGGCATGGATTCGCCGGTCAGTGCAGAGGTGTCGAGCAGGCCGTCGCCCTTCGTGATGATGCCGTCGAGCGGGACGCGCTCGCCCGGGCGAATAACGATCGTCGCGCCGACCTCGACTTCGTCGGGGAATACCTCCTCCTCAGCACCGCCGCGCAGAACGCGCGCCGTATCGGGGCGGATATCCATGAGCGAGGAGATGGAGCGGCGCGAACGCTGCACCGCATAGCTCTGGAACCACTCGCCGATCTGGTAGAGCAGCATAACGGCGACGCCCTCGGAGTAGTCGCTGAGCGCGAGTGCGCCGACGGTTGCAATTGCCATGAGGAAATTTTCATCAAAGACGCGCCCGTGACGGATGTTCACCGCGGCGCGCCAGAGGATGTCCCAGCCGATCAGCGCGTAGGCTGCGAGGAGGAGAATCATGCCGGGCATGCTCTCCTCGAAGATCATCCCGGGGATGAAAAGCGCCGCTGCCCCGCCGATGCGACAGAGCATCCGTTTTTGCTTCTTCGTCATGACGGCCTCTCCTTCGTCGAAATTATGCTTCGAGCACAGCGTCCGGCTCGATGGTCTTCACGATCTTCTTGATCTCGTCGAGTACCGCGTCGAACCGTGCGTCCTCGGCGTCAAGCGTCATGCGTTCGCTCAGGAAGTTGACGCGCACCTTGTTCACGCCCGCAACCTTTGATGCTGCCTCCTCGATCTCCTGTGCACAGTGGGCGCAGTCGAGCTCGCGGATCTTGAATGCCTTCTTCATGAATCTCTTCTCCTTTATTTAAGGAAGCACCGATCGGATCGATTTTCCTTTAGCGGCAGTTCCTTACAACATATGAACAACTATTCATGTATATGATTATAAGGGGCGGATAGAGGATTGTCAATAGGCGGTGTTTTATTTTTCCTATTTTCCTGCATAGCTGGCTTTGCCCGTCATGACAGGCAACAGCAGGCCGTGCAGGCGCTGATCTGCCCAAAGCAAAACCCCCGAAAAGCTCAGCTTCGGGGGTTTGTGCGTGCACAGCGCTGTTTGGCTGGCTTTGGCATACCATACAACAACGAGACCCATGCGGGGAGCAGCTTACAGTCGGAACTTCGACGTGATGTCGTTGAGCTTCGATGCGGTCTGCGAGAGGGCTTCGGCGCTGTCGCTGACATCGTGCAGACTCGCGCTCTGCTCTTCGGAGGCCGCGGCGACGGTCTCTGCGTTCGCGCCGGTCTTTTCGGCGACGGCGCTGATGTTCTGCACGTTGCCGACGACATCCTGCATATCGTTCGCCGTGTGATCAACTGCTTGGCTGATCTGCTCGATGTTGGTGCGCACATCATTGAGGCGCTTTTGGATGGAGGCAAAGCTCTTTTCCGTTTCGACGGTGACTTCCTTGCTTGCCTCGACTTTCTCCTCGGCGTTCGTGATTGCGCCCGCCGCGAGCTGAATGCTGTCGATCATCTGAGTGATCGTCTGCTCGATTTCATTCGTCGCTGCCGAGCTCTGCTCGGCAAGCTTGCGGACCTCCTCGGCGACGACTGCGAAGCCGCGTCCTGCCTCGCCTGCGCGCGCTGCCTCGATGGCGGCGTTGAGCGCGAGGAGATTGGTCTGTCCGGCGATCTCGCGAATGGTCGTGACGACATTCTTGATGGCATCGGAACCGGTGACGAGCTTCTCGGAGACCCGTGAGATCTCGGTCATGGAGTCACTGACGGTTGTATTCTGCTGAACGAGCTGTTGGATGAATGTCATGCCGTTATTGGCATCCTCAACGGCCTCGACTGCCGTCTGGTTGACATGTGTGCCGCTCGCGCTCATCTCCTCCGTACGGGCACTGACCTGTTCGATGGCGTTTGAGATCTCGCTGATGCTGTTGTTGTTGTGCACGGCATCAGACGCAACATCCGTGATCGTGTGCGCAATGCTCTCGGAGACCTGCATCTGCGACTGAACGGAGGTTGAAAGGCTGTCGCTCGCCTGCGAGAGCGCATCCGCCTCGGTCTGGATGGAGCGCACAATATTGTGCAGGGCGTCCTTCATTTCGAGGAGCTCGTTCGCCATGTCACCGATCTCATCGTTCCACGTTGCGCGCGTGCCCTGGAAGGAGAGATCCAGTTTGCCGAGCTTGCCGACATCGCCGCGCAGGTTGCTGAGGCGGCGGGCGAGACGGCGCGCGTACCATGCGGCTGCCGCGCCGACGGCGATGATGCCGATGACGCTCACGGCGAGGACAATGATGAAGATATGGTTGACGTTGTCGTTCAGGTCTGCCATCTGAGCATCCTGTACAGAGGCCTGAACTTCTGCCGCCTTGCTGAAGAGGCCGTCGATCTCGTCCGTCTTCTTGCGCAGTTCGGCGGAGGCTGCGGTCGCCGCCTCGACATCTCCGCGGCCGTAGAGTGCGATGATCTCCTTTGTGTGCTCCGTGTAGTCACGCACTGCCTTGCGCAGCTCCTCACCGCGCGCCTTGCTGTCGGGGTTGACCGCGTGCTCGGCGAACACGGCGATCTGCTCATCGGCTTTCTGGAGTGCCGTCTCCGTGGATGCAACGCGGGCCGCGTCGCGCGTGATGATGTAGCCGCGCAGTTCGCTCAGCCCCAGATGAAAGTCATCCTCTGCCTCGAGCAGGGTGATGCTGTTCTTGACCGTGACGGAGAGCAGATGCTGATACTCGGTACTCGTCGTCTTGAACTCATAGAGCACAATGCCGAGCAGGACAATCATCAGCGCGATGACGCTGCCGACGAGTCCCGAGAGCTGCAGTCCGATGGGCATTCGCTGTCCCATAAAAATCATCCTCATTTCTTTTTCCCGCACCGCGCGCCCGTTCCCTGCGGGCATGCGGCGTAAAACCTAATGCACTTTTATTTTGCCCCTAATGATAGTTTTTGTCAATTCATTTTTAGTGTAGAAAAAATTTTTCCCAAAATGGTTTTAAGCTATTGCATCTGCGGGACGAATGTGGTACAGTTACATCCGTGAATTTCCTGTTTGCTGTGTGTCGGGCGTTCAGCGATGGACGACGGGGGCGGCGCACGGGAGCGTTTGGAACGATTAGCCGGCTTTGGTGGGCACTCTGCCCGGGACTTGGCAGGATGATTAGTGTCTGCACAACGGAATCGTTAATATAACATAGATTGTGCATGGACGACCAAACGACGGCGGGAAATAATGAGCTGGTGATGTCACCAGCTTTTCTTTTTGCCCGAAATGGAGTAAAATAGGCGCAGAGATTTATGCGGGACGCATTGCGCAACGATAATAATAATGATATGGAGATCGTCTGCATTACACGGAGGTAATGTCATGTCAATATTTGAGGGAATCGGAAAAATCGGCGACTATACGCATCTGCGCAGTCTGCAGCGTGAGATGAAGTACCGCATCAAGACGGGCGCGAGCCTGCGTCAGGCGATGGGTGCGCAGACGCAGCCGAGCAAGACCAAACAGAGTGATCTGCAAGGGACGGACGATACGCGCAGCGCGAACCGCGAAGGGCGCATCCGGCAGAAGCTGCGGCAGGGACAGAAACTCTCCGCTGCCGACAAGCAGTATCTGAAGGATAATGCCCCGGATCTCTATGAGAAGGCAACGCGCATCGAGGAGCGCCGTGAGGCACTCGCGCGTGCCCTCCAGCGTGCCAAGACCAAGGACGAGGCGCTGCGCGCGGTCGCGCAGGCGAACATCGCCGTGCTCGCGGAGATGAAGGCGGGCGGCGGCGATGTGCCGAGTTTTCGCGGGGTGGGGGCGGGTTCGTCCGAGGGGGCAAGTGCGCCCGTAATGACGGCCGGCGGCGCAGCGGCCGCGGGAGATGCGCTCGATATGCCGCCTGCGGAAACGGGAGCCGCTGTGTCTGCACCCTCGTCCGGCGAGATGCAGGGTGCGCTCGGGCGCGAAGCTCTCGCACAGACGGGCGGCGATGCGCCTGCGGCAGGAGCCGCGTCCCAGAACGCGGTGCAGGCATCCGGCGCAGCGGAGGAAAAGGAGGGCTTCAAGCCCGGACCGTCCACGCGCGATCCCTACGGCAACCGCCGCGTGCTCTCGCGCGAAGAACTCGACGATATGATGCGCACGGCGCAGCGGGCGGGGAATCTCTCGCCCCTTGACAACGAGAAGGTCTATCTCCTGCGCGCCCTGCAGCGCGAGTGGATGGAGTATGCAAATTCTGAGGAGTATCAGAACCTCCCAAATACCGCGCTTGACGCGGCGGACGAAGAGACGCACGGCGCGGTGCGCCGCAGAAAACGGCAGGAGCAGGACGGCGTGTCGGCCGCTCCTCCCGTGCCGAGCGCCGCAGAGATCTTTGCCGCCGCGCATCGTTATTATCATGTAGCGCACGATGGGGAACGCTTTATCGCGAAAGGATAATTTCGCTTAGAAAGGATATCTCTATGTTTACGTTTAAAGGAGACGGTTTTCCGAGCTTTCACGGCATTACGCCGCAGATTCACGAGGAGGCGTTCGTCGCCCCGCAGGTATTTCTCTCGGGCGACGTACGCGTCGGTCAGTATGCGAGCCTATGGCCCGGCGTCGTTGCGCGCGGCGATGTGAACTACATCTCCGTCGGCAACTGCTCGAACATCCAGGATCTCACCTGTCTGCACGTGGCGGATGACTACCCGTGCATCATCGGGGACTATGTGACCGTCGGACACTGCGCCTGCGTCCACGGCTGCGAGATCGAGGACCACGTGCTCATCGGCATGGGCGCGACGGTGCTGACGGGGGCGAAGGTCGGGCGCGGCTCGATCATCGCGGCAGGCGCGGTCGTCAAGGAGAACGCCGTCATCCCGCCGAACTCGCTCGTAGCGGGCGTCCCGGGCAAGATTGTGCGTGAGAATATGGACCGCGTCGCAACGATCCACGCGCAGGCGCTCAAGTATAAATGTGAGTGGGCGGTGGAGTACGGCCTCTATCCGGAGATCGGCGGCGAGCGCTTCCACGGCGAGAAGGTCATCTGATGCCGGAGGAGCAGAGCTCCGTCGCGCAGCCGCACGGGCGTGAACAGCAGGTGAAGATGGAGATTGTCTCCATGATTCACGGCGGCGAATCGCCCTACGACGTGATTCATCATGTCGCTCAGTGGCTGGAGAAGGTATCGGGCGAGCCCGGTTACGCCCAGTATGTCGAGGATGCGATGCGCGCGGTCTACGGCTGCGCACTGCAGCATGTGCGTCCGATGGAGGACGAACTGCGCGATGTGGAGGAGCGCCTCGAACGCATCCGCGCCGCCTACGAAAAGCCGGAGTTCACGGAGGAGGAGAAGAAGCGCATCCGCTTTGCGATTGATCTCCACGTGAAAAATATCGAGCGCCTCAAGGAGTGCATCGCACGTGCGAAGGCGAACGGCGAGGCGGCAGAGATTGTGAAGAACTGACGAAGGAAGAAAACGATGCTGACAGATGTATTTTTTGAATGCCTGAAACACGACGGCATTGTGTCGGTGGCGTCGGTGACGCCCGAGGACGAGGTGCATATCGCGAATACGTGGAATAAGTACCTCATCGTGACAGAGGATGAGCGGATTCTGATCCCATGCTATGGGTTCCGCAAAACGGAGCGCAATGCGGCGGAGCATCCGCGTCTTGCGCTGACGCTTGGCAGCCACGAGGTCGAGGGGCATCGGGGGATGGGCACCGGCTTTTTGCTGACAGGCACGGCGGAGTTTCGCAAGGACGGCGCGCTTTTTGAGCAGATGCATGCCAAGTGCTCGTTTGCGAACCGCGTGCTGATCTTTACGCCGGATTCCTGCCGGCAGACCCTCTGAACACGATTGTATACCGCTATACACGAAGCCCCATGCTTGCGCGCATGGGGCTTTTTATGCTAATATATTGCTGTTCCGTTGCTTGCTGCGGCGGTATTTCGAACTATATACAGGAGGTAAGAACATGAATATCTCTACCGTAAAGAAAATTTTTGCGGCAGGTGCAGTCCTTGTATTCTCTGCTGCACTCCTCACCGGCTGCGGCGACTCAGCATCGTCGGGGGACAAGAAGTTCCTCAACATCGGCACGGGCGGCACGGCGGGCACGTATTACCCGATCGGCGGCGCGATCGCAGAGGTGCTGAACAAGGAGATCCCGGGCATGAACGCGAGCGCGCAGAGCACGGGCGCATCCGTTGCGAATATCAATATGCTGCGCGACGGGGCGGTCGATCTCGCGACGGTCCAGAACGATATTACCTACTACGCCGTGAACGGCACCGAGATGTTCCAGGATAAAAAGGTCGACGGACTCCAGGGCATCGCGGCCCTCTATCCCGAGACCTGCCAGTTCGTCACCCTCCAGTCCTCGGGCATCAAGAGCATCGCGGACCTCAAGGGCAAACGCGTCGCGGTCGGCGCTGCGGGCTCCGGCGTGGAGGCAAATGCCCGCCAGATTCTCGAGGCATACGGCGTGACCTATGACGATATTGACGAGCAGTTCCTCTCGTTCGCCGAGGGTGCGAGCGCGCTGAAGGACGGCAATGTGGATGTCGCCGTTCTGACGGCAGGCTATCCGACGGCGTCCGTACAGGACATCGCCTCGCAGAACCCGGTGCGCCTCCTCCCTGTGGATGATCATGTGGCGAATGCGCTGATCGCGAAGTATCCGTTCTATACGAAAACGGTGATTCCTGCCGGCACGTATGCCGGATTTGATGAGGCCGTGCCGGGCGTCTCTGTCATGGCGATGCTGGTCGCGGGCCCCTCGATAAACGCCGATCTCGGCTACAGTATTACGAAGGCGATCTTCTCGAATCTCGATCGTCTGCAGGCCGCGCACGCCGTCGGCAAGCAGATCTCGAAGGAGACCGCAAAGAGCGGCATGTCGCTGCCGATGAACGCCGGCGCGGAGAAGTACTTCAACGGTGAATGAGAGCTTATGCGATTGCGCTTTGCGCGGCGGTGCTCCTGATCGCATTTGATATCCTGAGCACCCCCGCGCTTTTCCTGTGCGCGGATGGGGAGACGATGGTTCTCGCACCGCAGATCCGGGGCGAGGTGCCGCTGACGATCCATTTTATTCACTCCGTGCAGAAGACGCCGGTCGAGGAGTTCCTCACGGCACATGCAGACGGACATTTCCATCTCTCGGGCACGCGGTACCAGTCACATGGGGTGGGACTGCCCTTCCTCCCCGAGGAGGGGACATTCCGCCAAGAGGGAGACTATTTCGTCCTCGATATGGACCGCGACTACCCGGAACTCAGCCTCCGAACGGGTGTCGGTACGGAGCTCACGATCGAGGCGGGCGGACGGGTGATCCCCGTCTATGAGATGTATCCCGCCGGCACGCGCATCGACCTCGTTGCTGCGCCGCTGTACACGTATTTTTGGAAGAAGTAGACGTTGATTTTTGCCGAGGCTGCCGGCAGGCGGCCTCGTATTCTTTTTCACAGAGGATGTGATTTGCTGTATGACCGATCAGAATACTGTTAATACGGATGCAATTTTGAAGAAATATGACCGTGAATCGAACACGGTTCACTATACGGGCTGGCCGAAGAAGGTCGTCGCCGCGATCGCCATTACATTCTCCATCTTTCAGATCTATACGGCGACATTCGGCGTGCTCGATGCACAGCTGCAGCGCGCCGTTCATCTCGGATTCGGGCTTGCGCTTGCCTACCTGCTCTACCCGTTCCGGCGCGCGTGGGCACGCGACCATTTTTTCCATCCCATCGATGTCGCCTTCGCTATTCTCGGCGCGGCGGCGCCGGCCTACATTGTCATCCAGTACCGTGAGCTCGTTACGCGCGCGGGATCGGTGACGATGCCCGACGTCATCGTGGGCGGCCTCGGCATTCTGCTTGTCATTGAGGCGACGCGGCGGGTCGTGGGGCTGCCGATGGTGACGGTCGTGCTCTTTTTCCTTGCGTATGCGTTCCTCGGCCCCTATATGCCGGGCGTTCTTGCGCATCGCGGGCTCTCGCTCGAGCAGCTGGTCAGCCACCTCTATTTTACGACCGAGGGCATTTTCGGCATCCCGCTCGGCGTCTCCTCGACGTTCATTTTCCTCTTTATCCTCTTCGGCGCGTATCTCGAGAGTACGGGTCTCGGCAAATTCTTCATTGATCTCGCCAATGCGGTAGCGGGCTGGGCGAGCGGCGGCCCCGCAAAGGTCGCCGTTCTCTCGAGCGGCCTGATGGGGACGGTCTCGGGCAGCTCGGTCGCAAACGTCGTCGGCACGGGGTCGCTCACGATCCCGATGATGAAAAAACTCGGTTACGATGCGAATTTTGCCGGCGCGGTTGAGGCGGCGGCATCCACGGGCGGACAGCTCATGCCGCCGGTCATGGGCGCTGCGGCGTTCCTCATGGCGGAGTTCGTCGGTGTGCCCTACATCGAAGTGGTCAAGGCAGCCGCGATTCCGGCGCTGCTCTATTTCACCGGCGTTTGGCTGGGCGTGCACTTTGAGGCAAAGCGCAAGAACCTCAAGGGAATCCCGCGCAGCGAGCTGCCGCATCCGCTGACGCTGCTCAAGGAGCGCGGGCACCTCGCGATTCCGCTCATCGTTATTGTCTATCTGCTCGTATCGGGCTACACGCCCATGCGCGCCGCGCTCGTCGCGATTGTCCTATCCATTGCCTGCGCCATGCTCCGCAAGTCCACGCGTATGAAGCCGATCGAGATCGTCTACGGACTTGAGCGCGGCGCAAAGGCCGTCCTCGGCGTACTGATCGCGTGTGCGGCGGCGGGCATCATCATCGGTGTCGTGACGAAAACCGGCGTCGGCCTGCGCCTCGCCTCGGGGCTGATCGATGCGGCGGGCGGCATGCTCCTGCCGGCGATGTTCTTCACGATGATTACGGCAATCGTGCTCGGCATGGGCGTCCCGACGACGGCGAACTACGTCATTACCTCGACCATCGCCGCGCCTGCCCTCGTCCAGATGGGTGTCCCCCTTCTCGCAGCGCACATGTTTGTGTTCTATTTCGGCATCATCGCGGATGTGACGCCGCCCGTCGCGCTTGCCGCCTATGCAGGAGCGGGAATCAGCGGGGGCAATCCACTGAGGACTGGCGTACATGCGTCAAAACTTGCGATTGCGGCGTTCATCATCCCGTACATTTTCGTCCTGTCGCCGGTTATCCTGATGGTCGATGCAGAGCCGTTCACCCTCATCGTTGCGACTCTCTCCGCACTCATCGGCATGATCGCAGTCAGCTCGGCCCTCTGCGGCTTCCTCGCCGATCACTGCCGTCTCTATGAACGCGTCCTGCTCATCGCTGCCGGCCTCCTCATGATCAAGCCCGGCGGTACGACGGACATGATCGGCCTCGCCGTCTTTGCCGCGATCCTCGCGATGCAGAGCATGCGCGTGAAGAAGGCGGCATAAATCAGCTCTTTTTGACCGTTTGAGCATTTTGCTCGACGGTCTTTTTATTGAGGACAGCAGTTTTCCAAACAAAAAGGGCCGTTGTACGAAGTTTTCCAGCTTCGTGCAACGGTCCCTTTTGCTTCTGCTTATTTAGTTTTTATCGTTCGGTGCGTTCGGCGTCACGTCGACGGGGCAGAGGAGCTTTCGTGTGCCGCCTGCGGCTCCTCCTCCGTCCGCTTCCTGCGGCGCATGATGAAGAACACAGCTGCGCCGATGAGGACGAGCACAGCGATGACCGCTGCGGCGATCGCCGCCTTGTTCCACATGCGGAAGGTGACGTCGATTTTGGTGGACTCGCCCGTCACGAGCGTTTTGCCGAGGTTCCATGTGAGCGTCTTGCCGTCGTTCTCCGTGCGGTCGGCGTTTGAGCTTGCGGGGACAACGGGGAGATTCATCTGATAGGTGAACGTGATGTTGCTTGCGAACGCGCCCGCGCCGCCGCCGTTCTCGCTGCCGCTGAACAGGAGGTCAAAGTTGTAATCCGTGTAGAACAGGCTCTTGTTCACCGTAACGCCTGTATTCTTGCCGTCGTGCGCCGTGAAGAAATCATTCTCGGACAGCTTTTCGATCGTCGCATAGTGCTCGCTGATCTCGTAGCCTGACATGTTCTCCTTCGTCACGGGCGTGATCTGCGCCTCGGGGTTGCGCGCGAGTGCGGTCGTCTTGCTCTGCTCAACAACTTCGGCGAGCATCGGCACGCTGACGAGCGTGGTCTTGAGATCGGCGCTTCCATCGTCGTTGATGACGACATTCACGTCGCCGCTGAAACAGCCGCTCGTGAGCGCGAGCATGCCGAGCAGTACGGCAGCAAGTGCAGTGCGCATCGTGTGCCTGCATTGTCCAAACATAAAATACCTCCCATAATTCCTGTATACCAATCCATTTGTATTCTACATGAGCATACGGGATTTTGCAAGCCGGACCATTGACTCAAAGAAGCAGGCGCCTGCCTCTCCGCCGTTTGCATAAGACATTTCGATGCCGTTGAAGATTCTTCGAAAGAAAAAGGTGAAAAATATCTCTTGACACGAAAATTAGGATGTAGTATTATATGATGACCTATTGACGTAAGAATGGGGATTTGTGCGCATTTTTTCGGGGAGCGCTGCGCTTTCCAGCTCTATTTTTGGAAAGGACATGAGAGCAAGGTATTCGAATGGTTGCCTTGTTCTTTTTGTGTCCGTTCATTTTAGTTCGCACAGAGACCATTATGATAATCCAGCGAAAGGGTGACAGCGTTCATGTTCAATCCTGTGTCGGTCGGCCGTCGCACGCGGTATAGCTACGCGCGTATTAAGGAAGTCATGGAGATGCCGCATCTCCTCGACATCCAGCGCAGGAGCTATCAGTGGTTTCTTGAGGTGGGGCTCGCAGAGATTTTCCGCGATATCTCGCCGATTCAAGATTTCTCGGGAAATCTCATCCTTTCCTTTGAGTCCTTTGCGCTCGGCGAACCGAAGTATGATCTCGATGAGTGCAAGGAGCGCGATGTGACCTATGCCGCGCCCCTGCGCGTAAATGTGCGCCTCGTGAACCGCGAGACGGGCGAGATCAAGGAACAGGAAGTGTTCATGGGCGATTTCCCGCTCATGACGGATACGGGCACATTCATCATCAACGGCGCGGAGCGCGTCATCGTCAGCCAGCTCGTTCGCTCGCCCGGCGCCTACTACGGAGTCGAGATCGACACGACGGGCAAGGAGCTCTACAATGCGACGATGATTCCGAACCGCGGCGCGTGGATCGAGCTCGAGACGGATGCGAACGACGTTGTGTCCGTGCGCATCGACCGGACGCGCAAAATGCCGGTGACCTATCTCATCCGTGCGCTCGGCTACGAGACGGATGCGGAGATTCGCGCGCTTTTCGGCGATGATCCGCATATTCTCGCGACGATCGAGCGGGACACGGACGAGGTGAAGACGCGCGGCAAGGCAGTCATCGAGATCTACCGCCGTCTGCGTCCGGGAGAGCCGGCGAACGAGGACAACGCACGGCAGCTGCTCGAGGTGCTGTTCTTCGACCCGCGCCGCTATGATCTGGCAACGGTCGGCCGCTATAAACTGACGAAAAAGCTCGGCTGGCGCCGCCGCCTCCTCGGCAAGGTGCTCGCAGAGCCCATTATAGATAAGGAAACAGGCGAGATCGTATTCCCCAAGGGCGAGCGGATCACTTCGGAAATGGTGGACGCCGTGAGCCCGGAGCGCGAGACGGCGCTCTTCGGCGAGGGCGAGCTCGTTGCTTTTGACGTGCAGAAAAAGGACGGCGAGGTGCACCGTATGCTCTGCGCGCCGACGCGCGACTATCAGTACCGTACGATCACGCGCGAGGATGTGATGGCGGCGATCAGCTATCTCCTCGGCCTGATGGATGGTTTCGGCTATACGGATGACATTGACCACCTCGGCAACCGCCGCGTGCGTGCGGTCGGAGAGCTGCTGCAGAACCAGTTCCGCATCGGTCTCTCGCGCATGGAGCGTGTAGTGCGTGAGCGCATGTCGATCCAGGAGACGGAGAGCATCACCCCGCAGGGCCTCATTAATATCCGCCCCGTGGTGGCGGCGGTGAAGGAGTTCTTCGGCTCCTCGCAGCTCTCGCAGTTCATGGATCAGCACAATCCGCTCTCGGAGCTCACGCATAAGCGCCGTCTCTCGGCACTCGGCCCCGGCGGCCTCTCGCGCGAGCGCGCGGGATTTGAGGTGCGCGACGTGCACAACTCGCACTATGGGCGCATGTGTCCGGTCGAGTCGCCGGAAGGGCCGAACATCGGTCTGATCGGGTCGCTCGCGACGTATGCGCGCGTGAACCAGTTCGGCTTTATGGAGACGCCCTATCGCCGCGTGGACAAGGAGCACCACCGCGTCACAGAGGAGGTGCGCTACCTCACGGCGGACGAGGAGGACGAGCTCATCATCGCGCAGGCGAACGAGCCGCTCGATGAGAATGAATTCTTCGTCAATGAGCGCGTCACGGCGCGTTTCCATGAGGAGACGGGGCTGCATCACCGCGACAGTGTGGACTATATGGATGTGTCGCCGCGTCAGGTGTTCTCGATCGCGACGGCGATGATCCCGTTCCTCGAGAACGACGACGCGAACCGCGCGCTCATGGGCGCGAACATGCAGCGTCAGGCAGTGCCTCTGCTCAAGACACAGGCGCCGCTCGTCGGCACGGGCATGGAGTACAAGGCGGCGTGCGACTCCGGCGTTATGGTGCTCGCAAAGCACAGCGGCGAGGTCACGGAGGTCTCGGCAGATGCGATCACCATCCGCACGGATGAGGGAGCATTTGACAACTATAAACTGCAGAAATTTGTCCGTTCGAATCAGGCGACGTGCATCAATCAGAAACCGCTCGTCTATGAGGGCGAGCATATTGCGGAGGGGCAGCCCATCGCCGACGGCCCGTCGACGGACAACGGCGAGCTCGCGCTCGGCTATAATATTATTGTTGCCTATATGCCGTGGGAGGGCTACAACTACGAGGATGCAATCCTGCTCAGCGAAAATCTCGTAAAGCGCGATCTCTACACCTCGATTCACATTGAGGAGTACGAGTGCGATGCGCGCGATACGAAGCTCGGCCCCGAGGAGATCACGCGCGACATTCCGAACGTCGCCGAGGATGCCCTCAAGGATCTCGATGAGGACGGCATTGTCTCCATCGGCGCGGATGTACGCCCCGGCGATATCCTCGTCGGCAAGGTCACGCCCAAGGGCGAGACGGAGCTGACGGCAGAGGAACGCCTCCTGCGCGCGATCTTCGGCGAGAAGGCACGCGAGGTGCGCGATACTTCGCTGCGCGTGCCGCACGGCGAGGCGGGAAAGATCATCGATGTGAAGATCTTTACCCGCGAGAACAACGACGAGCTGCCGCCGGGGGTCAACCGCCTCGTGCGCGTCTACATCGCGCAGAAGCGCAAGATCTCGGTCGGCGACAAGATGTCCGGCCGCCACGGGAACAAGGGCGTCGTCTCGCGCATCATGCGCCAGGAGGACATGCCGTTCCTGCCGGACGGCACGCCGGTTGACATCGTGCTGAACCCGCTGGGCGTGCCCTCGCGCATGAACATCGGGCAGGTGCTCGAGACGCATCTCGGCATGGCGTGCCGCGTGCTCGGCCAGCGCATCAAGGACGGCGATCCGACGGTGGAGGGAGACCTCCGCACGGCGGGCTATGATTTTGACAAAAACGGAATGCCCCTTCCCGATGAGGCGGGCATACATATTGCAACCCCTGTCTTTGACGGGGCGAGCGACGACGACGTGTTCGGGACGATCCGCGCAGCGGGGCTGCCCGACGACGGCAAGACGGTGCTTTACGACGGGCGCACGGGCGAGCCGTTCGAGAACCGCGTTACGGTCGGCTGCGTCTATATGCTGAAGCTGCATCATCTGGTTGATGATAAGATCCACGCGCGCTCTACGGGCCCGTATTCGCTTGTCACGCAGCAGCCGCTGGGCGGCAAGGCGCAGTTCGGCGGGCAGCGTTTCGGCGAGATGGAGGTCTGGGCGCTTGAGGCCTACGGCGCGGCTTACACCCTGCAGGAGATCCTGACGGTGAAGTCCGACGACGTGGTCGGGCGCGTGAAGGCGTATGAGTCCATCGTAAAGGGAGACAACATCCCCGAGCCGGGCGTTCCCGAGTCGTTCAAGGTGCTCATCAAGGAACTGCAGGCGATCGGCCTCGATATCAAGGTGCTCAACGAGGATGCGAAGGAAATCGCGATCCGTGACGAAGAGGACGAGGATATCAACGAGAAGGCACGCTCGCTCGACCTCGATGTGGAGGGCGTCGACGAGAACGGCAATCCGCCGCCGTCCGCCGATCCATACGAAGAAGAGGCCGAGGCTGCGGACGATATTGCCGGCGACGACCTCATTGCGCAGATCGATGCGGACGAAGAGCTTTCAGACGACATGGATACAATTCTGCACGGCGGACTCGACAGTGAGGATACGTCGGATGAGGATGATCTGTAAGGAAGGGAGTGGCATCTGTTGCTGGATGTAAACAATTTTGACTCAATGCGGATCGGACTCGCTTCCCCCGATAAAATTCGTGAGTGGTCGCACGGCGAGGTAAAGAAGCCGGAGACCATCAACTACCGCACGCTCAAGCCCGAGCGCGACGGCCTCTTTTGCGAGCGCATCTTCGGACCGACGCGCGACTGGGAGTGCCACTGCGGCAAGTACAAGCGCATCCGTTACAAGGGGGTCATCTGCGACCGCTGCGGCGTCGAGGTGACGCGCGCAAAGGTGCGCCGCGAGCGCATGGGGCATATCGAACTCGCAGCGCCCGTCTCGCATATCTGGTATTTCAAGGGCATCCCGAGCCGCATGGGCCTCATCCTCGATGTGTCCCCGCGCTCGCTCGAGAAAGTCCTCTATTTCGCTTACTATATCGTTGTTGATCCGGGCGAGACCGACCTCAAGAAAAAGGACCTGCTCTCCGAGCGTGAGTATCACGATGCGCTCGAAAAGTACGGCAATACCTTCCGCGTCGGCATGGGCGCCGAGGCGATCAAGGAGCTCCTGGAGGAGCTCGATCTCGAGCAGATGAGCGAGCAGCTGCGCAGCGATGTTCGGACGACATCCGGGCAAAAGAGGGTGCGCGCGATCCGCCGGCTCGAGGTGGTCGAGGCGTTCCGGAAATCCGGCAACCGCCCCGCGTGGATGATTATGGATGTCGTGCCGGTCATTCCGCCCGATCTGCGCCCGATGGTACAGCTCGACGGCGGCCGCTTTGCGACCTCCGACCTCAACGATCTCTACCGCCGCGTCATCAACCGCAACAACCGCCTGCGCCGCCTGCTCGATCTCGGTGCGCCTGATATCATCGTGCGCAACGAGAAGCGCATGCTGCAGGAGGCGGTGGACGCGCTGATCGACAACGGCCGCCGCGGCCGCCCGGTCACGGGCCCCGGCAACCGCGCACTGAAATCCCTCTCGGATATGCTCAAGGGAAAGCAGGGGCGGTTCCGCCAGAATCTGCTCGGCAAGCGCGTCGACTACTCGGGACGCTCCGTTATCGTTGTCGGCCCGGAGCTGAAGCTCCATCAGTGCGGCCTGCCGAAGGAGATGGCGCTCGAGCTCTTCAAGCCGTTCGTCATGAAGAAACTGCAGGCGGACGGCGCCGCGCACAACATCAAATCAGCAAAGCGCATGGTCGAGCGCGCGCGCCCCGAGGTCTGGGACGTGCTCGAAGATGTCATCAAGGAGCACCCCGTGCTCCTCAACCGCGCGCCGACGCTGCACCGCCTCGGCATTCAGGCATTCGAGCCGGTGCTCACCGAGGGCCGTGCGCTGAAGCTGCATCCGCTCGCGTGTACGGCGTACAACGCGGACTTTGACGGCGACCAGATGGCGATCCATCTGCCGCTCTCTGCCGAGGCGCAGACCGAGGCACGCGTCCTCATGCTCGCGGCGAATCACATCCTCGCGCCGAAGGACGGCAAGCCGATCATTGTCCCCTCGCAGGACATGGTGCTCGGCTCCTACTACCTCACGAAGGTACGGCCCGGTGCAAAGGGTGAGGGCAAGGTCTTTACGGGCATCTCCGAGGCGCTGCTTGCGTATCAGGAGAAGGTGCTCGATCTGCAGGCGGAGATCCGCGTGCAGGTTGAGGGCTACGGCCTTGTCCGGAGTTCTCTCGGACGCCTTATTTTCAGCGAGATCCTGCCCAACGAACTCCGTCATTACAGACAGGATGCGGAGACCGGCGAGTGGAGCCTCGGTGTTCTCATGAACAAGAAGGAACTCGGCAAGCTCGTCGCCAACTGCTACGATCACTTCGGCGCGACCAAGACGGCCGAGGTCATCGACCATGTGAAAAACCTCGGCTACCACTACGCCTGCATCGCAGGCATGACGGTCGCCGTCTCCGACGTCATCGTCCCGCCGAAGAAAAAGGAAATCATCGCGGATACGCAGGCGCAGGTCAACAAGGTCGAGCGTCAGTTCGGCCGCGGTCTGATTACCGAGGACGAGCGCTACAAGAAGGTCGTCCAGCTCTGGACGAAGGCGACAGATGACGTAGCAGACGCCATGATGGAGAACATGGACCCGTTCAACCCCATCTTCATGATGGCGGACTCCGGCGCGCGCGGAAATAAGCAGCAGATGCGCCAGCTCGCAGGCATGCGCGGACTCATGGCGGATCCCTCGGGCAAGATCATCGATCTTCCGATTACGGCGAACTTCCGCGAGGGACTCACCGTCTCCGATTACTTCATCTCCTCGCACGGCGCACGCAAAGGCCTTGCTGATACGGCGCTGCGTACGGCGGACTCGGGCTATCTCACCCGCCGCCTCGTCGACGTGGCGCAGGATGTCATCGTCCGCGAAGAGGACTGCGATGTCACGGCGATCAACCTCATGCAGGTGCGCGCGCGGCTCGCAGAGTCGACTTTTGACGCACTGGAACTCCTTGTGGACAGCCTGATGGGCCGTCTGCTTGCCGCGGCGGTCTATGATCCCAAGACCAAGGATGTCCTCTATCCACAGGATACCGTGCTCGATGACGAGGTCCTCGAGACCATCGGCGAGCGCGATGTCCGCGAGATCATGGTGCGCGGTTCCTCCGTCAATGTGGAGGGCGCCGTCAGCAATGCGATGATCACAGAGAGCATCACGCTCGGCGAGCCGGACGCGCGCAAGCGCAAGAAGGCACGCACGGCGGTCATTCGCGAGCTGAGCGGCAAGGAAGTCGTGCGCGAGGCCGTCACCGAAGAAGGGACCGTCCTCGCCGGCGAGGGCACGGTGCTCACGGACAAAATGGTGGATGCCATTCTTAATTCAGAACTGCATGAACTCCATATCCGCAACAACAATGTGCGCGGCATTGAGGTCGAGGCGATCACCGAGGGGACCGGCGTCATCGAGTCCCTCGCCGACCGCATCGTCGGACGCGTGCTCGCAGAGGACGTTGTGGACGAAGCGACGGGCGAGGTGATCGCCCATATCAACGACCCCGTGGACGAGGAACTCGCGAAGCGGATCGAAGGCGTCCGCAAACGCGTCTCCATCCGCAGCGTGCTGACCTGCAAATCGCAGTTCGGCGTCTGCATGAAGTGCTATGGGCGGGATCTCGCCAATCAGGCAGAGGTCGAGATCGGCGAGGCAGTCGGCATTATCGCCGCGCAGTCGATCGGCGAACCGGGCACGCAGCTCACGATGCGCACGTTCCACTCGGGCGGCGTCGCGGGCGACGACATCACCCAGGGTCTGCCGCGCGTCGAGGAGCTCTTTGAGGCGCGCAAGCCAAAGCACAACGCGATCATCGCGGAGAACGAGGGCGTCGCTGCGATTGAAGATACCGGCAAGGGAATGCGTACGGTGACGATTACGCCGGAGGGCGGCGTCCCGCGTGAGTATACCGTGCCGTTCGGCGCACGTATGGCGGTGCGCGAGGGCGCAGAGCTGAAGATCGGCGACAAGATCACCGAGGGATCGATCAACCCCCATGATATTCTGCGCGTCTGCGGACTGCAGGCGACCCAGCGCTACCTCGTCTACGAGGTGCAGAAGGTTTATAAGTCGCAGGGTGTTGAGATCAACGACAAGCACATCGAGGTCATGGTGCGGCAGATGCTGCACAAGGTCAAGATCGAAGAGGCCGGCACGACGGAGTTCCTGCCGGGCGAATACATCGAGATCAACACGTTCGAGGCGGCGAATACGAAGGCGATCGAGGAGGACGGCGAGCCCGCCGTGGCAAAACCGATCCTGCTCGGCATCACGAAGGCATCGCTCGCGACGGATTCCTTCCTCTCGGCGGCCTCCTTCCAGGAGACCACGCGCGTCCTTACAGACGCCGCGATCAAGGGGAAGATCGACCCGCTCGTGGGGCTCAAGGAGAATGTCATTATCGGCAAGCTCATCCCCGCAGGCACGGGCATGACCCGTTACCGCAACCTCGACATCATCGATCATGCCCCCGCTCCGGTACAGGAACCGGAGGAGGAGATCGTCGAAGAAGTGTATGAGGAAGTCGATCTTTCGCGTCTGGAGCATCTGACGAACTGAATATCTGTAATTTGATGAAAGAAGCTTTGTCGACCTGTTTTTGAAAATAGGTTGACGAAGCTCTTTTTTCTGTGTAGAATAGCAACGTGTAAAAAGAAGGAGCGATTACCATGACATCTCTTGATGATAAGTTCTTTTCCGTTCGTAACACAACACGCATGGCACTCTGCATCGCGCTCATCTGCGTGAGTGCCTACATTGCGATCCCCGTGCCGTTCATGGCACCGCTGACGATGCAGACCTTCGTTATGTGTCTTGCGGCGCTTGTCCTGACGCCGCGGCAGACGGCAGTGGTCATCGCCGGCTACACGGTGCTCGGCGCGATCGGTCTGCCCGTGTTCGCGGGCGGTGTCGGCGGACTCGGGATCATCTTCGGACCGCGCGGCGGCTTCTTCATCGGCTTCCTCGCCGCCTACACGCTGATGAGCATGCTGAAGGGGAAAGAGCCGTCCTTTGCGCGCTATGCGGTTGTGGGAGCGCTTGTGAGTGTGCCCGTTACCTATGCGATCGCGACGCTCTGGCTGACGATTCTCTTTGGCGATAAATTTGCCGGCATCGTCACCGCCTTTATGGCGCTCGTGCAGTATATCCCCGGCGATCTTATCAAGGCAGTCGCGGCTGCCGCGCTCGGCGTCACGTTGAATCGCCGCCTGCGCTATTTCTGAGAATCAATACAAAAAGGGCGGTACGAATGTGAATTTCACATTCGTACCGCCCTTTTGCATCCAATGTATTATTTGCAGATGCGGTCGATCCAGTTGAAGAGTTCGTCAAGGTCGTAGTCGCCGCCATGTCCCTGTCCCCAGGGAACGGCAAAGTCCACATCGATGCCCGCGTTCTGCAGGCGCAGGGCGAGGACGGCGGGCACCGCAAGCGCCGTGTCGCGGTCCTTTGCGCCGTGGCGGATGCGGAAGTGCGGCGCCGTCTTGACGCCCGCTGTGCCAATGTAGCCGAGCGGGTTCATGCGGCGAATATCCGCATCGGGAGCGAGATCGCCGTGTGCGGGATCGTATCGGCGCGCGAAGTCTGTAAAGTGGCGCGGGACGTTTGCCGTCGTGCCGAACACATCGTTCTCGCCGGAGCTGCGGTCGAGTTTGTCGAACGCGGGCGCGGCCTTCAGGCGTGTTGCCCATACGGCGTATTTTGCGAGGTCGACATTCGCGGCTTTGCCGTCCCTGACGGTGAACCAGTCCGCACCGCCAAGATCCGCCTTGCGGTCAAGCGCGCTCTGCGCGGAGGCTTGATAGAGCGCCTTGACGTATTCGGCAAAGCTGCCCGTGCCGTCCGGATTGAGCAGCATGGGGCTGCCGGATGCGTCCTTGAGCCCGAGGCTGTTCAGATAGGCGGGATAGAGTTCCTTGAGCCGCGCGGAGGCGGTGCTCTGCTCCTCGGTCATCGGCGCGGCCGCCCCCTCTGCCGGCGCATTCAACGGGCGGTTCACGGCCGTATTGCCGGACGATGCGGCGCCGGCTGCGGGCGGCATGCTGCCCTTGGCACTCTGATGATAGTCATTTACGCCTGCAAAGATCCACTCGTATGCCATATCGGCATGATCGAGATCGGTGATGGGGCAGTAGCAGCTCGCTGCGTAGATATCGTCGCGTCCGCCTGCGGCGCCGATCTCAGCGAGTGCGTCGGCATAGTCCGCGCTGCCGCCCGTCGCGCCGAGGAGCGCGGAGAGCGCGCCGCCCGCGCTTGTGCCGTTGGCGATAATGCGGTCGGTATTGCCCGCCGGCAGACGCGCGGCGTTGTAGCGCAGATACTGTACGGCTGCCTTGTAGTCGACGACGAGAGAGGGGGCCTTGCCGATATAGGAACCGGACGCATCTTTATCCGTGCGTCCGCGGATCGCGGGCGCAGCGACGACGAGGCCGCGCGAGAGTGCGATCAGAGATGCGTTCGGCGCGCCCGTCATGCGGGAACGCTCGGACGGCTCCTGAATCTCGCCCGGCATATAGCCGCCGACGCCGTTCGGCAGGAAGATCGGCGCGGTCTTTGCCGTATAGCCGTTTATCGTGCCGCCCGTGAGATAGGCAGCGGGGATGAAGATGCTCATGCGCTGGCGCGCGGCATCCTTCGGCAGCGCGGCATAGGGAATGTTGCGATAGGCGCGGAATGCGACCGGCTTTCCGTTCACGACGAGTGTTTCGTCGGTGTACGAGGAGGGATCAAAAGCGAGGCTTGCCATATTTGCTCCGGCAAGCGCGGTGAGGACCTCCGCGGCCTCGCCCGAGAGCGGGGGAAGCGGCAGCGCCGGCGTCCCTGTCTCCGCCGCATATGCGCTGGAGACCGGAAGTGTGAGACACGCGCCGAGAACGGCGATTTTGAAAAGAAAGCGTTTTTTCATGAGATATCCTTTACAGGGAGTTATGCCTTCGGCGTCATGTCCGCATCGCGTAGCGTGCCTTCCTTTGCGCGGTCCGCGAACTCTGCCGTCGCGGTAAAGAGAACGTCGGTGGAGCTGTTGAGCGCGGTCTCGCAGGAGTCCTGCAGAACGCCGATGATGAAGCCGACCCCGACAACCTGCATCGCGATGTCGTTGCTGATGCCGAACGAGGAACAGGCAACGGGGATGAGGAGCAGCGAACCGCCCGCGACACCCGATGCGCCGCATGCGCCGATGGTGGCGATGAGGCAGAGCAGAAGTGCGGTCGGCAGATCCACATGGATGCCGAGCGTATTCGCTGCGGCGAGCGAGAGAATCGCAATCGTGATCGCTGCGCCGCTCATGTTGATGGTCGCACCGAGCGGAATGGAGATGGAGTAGACCTCGGGATTGAGCCCGAGGCGCTTGCACAGCTGCAGGTTGACCGGAATGTTTGCTGCGGAGCTGCGCGTGAAGAATGCGTAGATGCCGCTCTCGCGCAGGGTCGTAAAGACAAGCGGGAACGGGTTGCGGCGGATGTGCGTCCAGACAATGATCGGGTTCATGATGAGTGCGACGGAGAAGAATGCGCCGAGCAGAACGGCAAGCAGCTGAAGGTAGCTGATGAGGGCATCCACGCCGCTCGTACCGACAGCATCCGCGACGAGACCCATGATGCCGAACGGGGCAAAGCGGATGACCCAGAGCACGATCTGTGTCATGACGACGGCAAAATCATGGACGGTGTTCTTTGTGGTCGGACTTGCTTTCTGCAGCGCCACACCGGCGAGGACACTCCATGCGAGGATGCCGATGTAGTTGGCGTTTGCGATGGCGTGGAGCGGGTTGTCGACGACGTTGAGGATGAGGTTGTGAACGACCTCGATGATGCCGCTCGGCGGAGTGACCGTCGCATCGGCGACAACCAGATGCAGCGTAGACGGGAAGGCAAAGGAGAATGCAACCGCGACGACGGACGCGAGGAAGGTCGCGATGACGTAGAGGCGCACGATGGGCTTCAGCGCTGCGCCTGCGCCGACGGTGCGCTGCGCCATGGCGTTCATGACCAGGACGAAGACGAGGATCGGTGCGACGCCCTTCAGGGCGCGGACGAAGACATCGCCGAGCACGGCGACGATGGGGATGGCGGCGGGCGCATAAAGCGCGATGAAGATGCCGATGATGAGTCCGACCGCGATGAGCTTGATGAGCGCTGTCTCACGGTACTTGCGGCTGATGTTGCTGAGCAAAAAAGATTCCTCCCTTTCGGATGAAAAAATATCCTCTATTATAACAGAACGGGGGCGCCTTGTCACCGTTTTGTTCGGCGCACGGCTATGCTTCGGTGCGTGCCAGCTCCTCCAGGCAGCGGGCGACGGCATCCTGCCACGCGGGGAGACGGCGGAACCCCGCCGCATCGAGGCTCGCCTTGCTGAGGCGCGAGTTTTTCGGGCGCACAGCTTTCGTCGGGTAGGCATGCGAGGGGACGGAGGTGACGTTGACGCTCCTGCCGGCAGCACGGAAGATCTCGGCGGCGAACTCCGCCCAGGAGCAGAAGCCCTCGTTCGTTGCGTGATAGATGCCGTACTTCTCGCTCTCGAGCATATCTGCGAGCAGGGGAGCGAGATCGTGCGTGTAGGTTGGTGAGCCGATCTGATCGCCGACGATGGAGAGACTCTTGTGTGTCTCAGAGAGCGCAAGCATCGTCTTGACGAAGTTCCTGCCGTATGCGCCGAAGACCCACGAGATGCGCACGATGAAATATCTGTCGAGATGTGCCTGCACCGCCTCCTCGCCCATGCGCTTTGAGGCGCCGTAGACATTGCGCGGGCCGGTCGCGGCATCCGTCTCATAGGGCTCTGTTCCCGTGCCCGGGAACACATAGTCCGTGCTGATGTAGAGGAACTTTATATCCCTCTGCGCGGCAAGGCGTGCGAGGATCTCGGTTCCCGCTGCGTTGACGAGGCGGCAGAGTGCCGGCTCGTCCTCCGCCTGATCGACCGCCGTATATGCCGCCGCATGGAGGATGGCGTCGGGCGCGAACGTGTCGAGCACGCCGCGCATCGCCGTCTCATCCGAGAGGGGGAACATCCGCGAGGAGACGCCGTATACCTCGTGCCCGCGCGCCTTGCATGCCTGTACGCAGTCTCGGCCCAGCTGTCCGGTTGCACCTGTGATGAGGATTTTCATAGCGATCCGCCTTTCTTTTTATATTTTCTTTATTGTATCATAAAAAGGCGCTGTCCGTGTATGCTGCGGACAGCGCCTCGCTGGTATACATTATGGAACATCGGCCTCCGGTACGGTTGGGATGGTGAGCGTGATCGTCGTACCTTCGTCCACCGCACTCTGGAGGGCGATCTTGATGTCGTGGCGTTCCGCGATCCAACGTGCGATCGAGAGCCCGAGTCCCGAGCCGCCCGTCTCCTTTGTACGCGAGGAATCCACGCGGTAGAATCGGTCGAAAATATGCGCCTGATGTTCGGGCGCGATTCCGATGCCGTCGTCCGAGAGCGTCACCATGACCTCGGAACCGTCCGCGGAAAGTACGGAGCAGGCGTGGATGTGACCGCCGGGGGGCGTATATTTCAGACTGTTTTCGAGGAAAATGCGCAGCAGCTGGCGCAGCAGAACGGGATCCGCGTTGACGATCGCGGGAGCGTTTGCGCCGAGCGTGACCTCATGCGAGGGCGTGACCATCTGCATCTTCTCGATCGTATCGGCGAGGAGTTCGGCCAGATCCACATCCTCCTTGTTGACGGCCTGACGCTTCTGATCAGCGCGCGCGAGGAAGAGCAGCTTTTCGATGAGCTGCTGCATGTTCTCCGCCTCCGAGCGGATGGAGGTGATGCCCTCATCGAGGATGTTCTTATCCTCGCGGCCCCAGCGCGCGAGCATGTCGGAGTAGCCGAGGATCACCGTGAGCGGCGTGCGCAGCTCGTGCGAAGCATCGGAGACAAAGCGCTGCTCCTGCTGGAATCCTTCCTGCAGACGGTCCAGCATGCGGTTGAATGTGCGGGCGAGCTCGGAGAGCTCATCGCGCGCGCGCGGCACGTCGAGGCGCCGGCCGAGGCGCTCCACCTCAATGCTGCGCGCTGTCCATGTGATCTCGCGGATCGGCTTTAAGATGCGCGTGCTGATGAAATGTCCCGCAATGAGCGCGAGGACAAAGCAGATGGCAACCGTATAGAAGATCAGCCGTTGAAGTGAATAGAAAAAGTCCTTTTCTGTGGTGATCGTACGGAAGAAATGAACGTGATAGACAATGCCGCCGTATTCGACGTCGCGGCGCGCGTGATAGACCGCGCCGTTGCGGAATTCGGAAACCTCCATGTCGGGATTCGCCCAGAAGGGCGTCGTGATCTGCCCGCTTTCGATGGTTTCGATCGATGGGAAATGCGCATCCGTATCGAGGACGACACGCCCCGTGCTGTCCGTGATGCGAACGATGACGCCGGGAATGACCGGCCCCTCAAACCAGAACTTGGCCTCAGTCGCATGTCCGCTCTCGATGTTGCTCATCACATGGCGAATGCTGCGGTCGAGATCGACCTCCGCCTGCCGGTAAAAATAGATGTACGCGCCAATCCCCAGAATCGCCGTCGAGAGAATGAGTACGAAAAAGAGGATTGCCGCGTACAGCAGGGTAATCTTCGTTGAGATGCGGATGTAAAAGTAGCGATCGATCCAGTGAGCCAGGCGTGCCCTAGTCGCGTACCACATATCCGACACCCCGCACCGTGTAGATGTACTTCTTGTTGAAGCGGTCATCCAGCTTAGCGCGCAGGTAACGGATGTAGACGTCGACGACATTGGTTTCGCCTGTGTAGTCGAATCCCCATACCTCCTGCAGGATTTGATCGCGCGTCAGCACGGTTCGCTTGTTGCGCAGGAGATACTCGAGCAGATCGTATTCGCGCTTCGTGAGCGCCACGGTCTCGCCGTCCACCTGTACCTCGTAGCGGGAGAGGAACATGATGAGGTTCTTCACCGTGAGACGGTCCGAGGCATCCTCGGTCGAGATGTCGCGGCGGCGCAGCGCATTCTTGAGGCGCGCGATCAGCTCCGGCACGGCAAACGGCTTCGTGATATAATCGTCTGCGCCGATGTCGAGTCCCTCGACGCGGTCCTCTACCGCATCCTTTGCCGTCAGCATGATGATGGGCACGTTGGTCACCGCGCGGACACGCCGGCAGATCTCAATGCCGTCCATGCCGGGCAGCATCACATCGAGCAGAATAATGTCGAAATTCTCTTGGATGATGCGCTCGTACGCACGCGTACCGTTCCCCTCGGTCTCTGCCTCAAAGCCCTCGTGTTCCAGCTCCATCTGCAGGAAGCGCGCAATGCGTGTCTCATCCTCTACAATGAGGACCCGTGTCTTTTCGTCCATAATAATCCACCTCGTCATTCCTTAAGGAAACGCGGATAAAATAAACCATATGCTTATCAGCACTTCCTTTAATATGTCCCTACTATATATGAATACAGAGAAAATGAAAAGGCAAAAATGAGAAATATAATCGACTTTTAACGCGGGTGATTTTCATGCGTTTTTCTTGACAACATGCTCCTTCCAGTATAAAACAAAATGAGAACGTATAGAAAACGGAGGAACCAGAGTGGAACAGACGGGACGGCTTTATCTCTGCGGAACGCCCATCGGCAACCTCGGCGACATCACCTACCGCGCCGTTGAGACGCTGCGTGCAGCGGACTGCATCGCGGCCGAGGACACGCGGCATACGCGCGCGCTGCTCGCGCACTATGACATCCATACGCCGATGACGAGCTACCACGAGCACAATAAGGATGCCAAGGGACCGGAACTCATCGCGCGGCTTCTTGCAGGTGAGACCATCGTCTGTGTCAGCGATGCAGGGCTGCCGGGCATTGCCGACCCCGGCGGTGATCTTGCGCAGCGCGCCATTGCCGAGGGGATTCCCGTCACGCCTCTGCCGGGGGCGAATGCGGCACTCTCCGGTCTCATCTGCGCGGGGCTTCCGCTGGAGGGCTTTGTCTTTGTCGGTTTCCTCCCGCGCAAAGACAAGAAGCGCAGGGAGCTTCTCGCACGTATGGCAGGATATCCCGAGACGCTCATCTTCTACGAGGCGCCGCACCGCCTGCGTGAGACACTCGCGGTCCTCGCGGAGGCGCTCGGAGCGGAGCGGCGCGCATGCGCCGCGCGCGAGCTCACGAAAAAGTTCGAGGAGTTCCGCCGCATGACGCTCGGCGAACTCCTCGCGCATTATCGGGAGAGCGAACCGCGCGGCGAGTTCGTCCTCATTGTTGCAGGAGCGGACGAGAGTACTGCCGCCGCTGCGGATGCGGCGGCGGAGACCCTCATGGAGCGCTACGAGGCGCATATCGCAGCGGGACTCGACAAGAAAGAGGCCATGCGCCGCACCGCGCAGGAACTCGGCATCTCGCGGCGGGATGTGTATCAGGCAGTACTGGCGGGGGAACGTTAATTGCCGCGCGTGTCGGTTGTTGCGCGAATGCTGACGGTGACGACGGACCATGTAGGGTCGCTTTGATAGAACTTGAAGGAATAGACGCAGCCCTCCGTTTGGTAGGTGCAATTTACTGCCATGATCTCCTGACGATGCGGTGCGCGGATGATCTCCCGATCATGTGAGATTGTCCGTTTTGCTCCCTGTTTTTGGAAGAAATCGTCATAGTATGCACGCAGCTTTTGCAGGGGAAGGAGGGATTTGCAGGTATAGCTGAGCGTTCGGTGCTCTTCCTTCCGGAATATCGTGAATGGCTCCGTTATGACGGTTTCCGGCGAATAAGGGATTCCCATATAGGCGTTTACAATGGTTTCCTCATGCTGCTTTCCCTGCGGCGAGAGGCTGAAATAGGTGGAGCGAAGCAGCATCACCGTCATCATGACCAAGAAAAAGCACAGATACCACTTGGCGATTCGTTTTCTCATTCGGATGCCTTCCTATGAGGTGATGAATGTTGTATCCATGCTTCCCTAGCGGAGACGATTGTCCGCAGCGGCATGAATGCTGATGGAGATGTTCGTCCAGAACACATCGCCCTTGTAAAAGCGGATATAATAAACACAGTCCTCTGTGTGATAGGTGTAACTCGTTGAGACAATGGTTCGCGGATGCGGTGGGCGCTGTGTTCTGGTTTGATGTGAGACTGTTTTCTGTGCGCCAAGCGTTTGGAAAAAGTCATCATAGAACGCAGTCAGCTCGACCGGCGTGAGCAGGGATTTACACCGATAGGAAAGCCAGCGGTGTTCCGCCTTTCTCCATAGCTCAAACGGCTCCGTGATGACGGTTCCCGTCGGATATGGTATCTGCATATAGGCATCCACGATGGTCGATTCAAACTGCTTCGCTTGGGGGGATATATAGAAATAGGTATCGCGCATTATCATTACTGTGATATAAACAATAAGCAGGCATACCACCCAATCAGGAATGCGTATCCTCATATGTCTCCCCCCCCTCTGATTATTTTATAACATATTTTTTCCCAAGGCAAAAGAGACAAGAACGCCGCCGCAGTTGTCACCCTGCACGGTCTGTGCTACTATATAAAGAAATTATATCGAAACGAGGAATTTAGGATGAGCGGAAAGACTCCATTTTACATTACCACACCAATTTACTACCCGAGCGCGAAGCTGCACATCGGCCATGCCTACTGCACCACTGTTGCGGACACGATTGCGCGGTTCAAGCGGCTCGCGGGCTGCGATGTGTTCTTTCTGACCGGCTCGGATGAGCACGGGCAAAAGATTCAGCAGGCGGCGGAGAAGGAGGGGGTGACGCCCCTTCAGTACGTCGACCGCATTGTCGCGGGCTTTCAGGAACTCTGGCGGCTGCTCGGCATCTCCTATGACGACTTCATTCGCACCTCCGAGCCGCGCCATTATGAGCTCGTACAGAATATTTTTCAGCAGATCTACGATCAGGGTGACATTTACAAGGGGGCGTACAAGGGGCTCTACTGCACGCCGTGCGAGAGCTACTGGACGAAGCTGCAGCTGGATGAGAACGGCTGCTGCCCCGACTGCCACCGCCCCGTGCAGGAGGTTGCGGAGGAGGCATACTTCTTCCGCATGAGCAAATATGCGGACCGCCTCATCGCCTATATCAACGAGCACCCCGACTTCATCCAGCCCGTCTCGCGCCGCAACGAAATGATTGCCTTCATTGAGCAGGGACTTGAGGACCTCTGCGTCTCGCGTACCTCGTTCGACTGGGGCATCCCCGTGCCGTTCGACCCGAAGCACGTCGTCTACGTCTGGTTCGACGCGCTTACGAACTACCTTACGCCGATCGGCTATCTGCATGACAAGGAAAAGTTCAGCAAATACTGGCCCGCAGACGTCCATCTCGTCGGCAAGGAGATCGTGCGCTTCCATACGATCATCTGGGGCTGCATGCTCATGGCGCTCGGCCTTGACCTGCCGAAAAAGGTCTACGGGCACGGCTGGCTCATCGTGGATGGCGCGAAGATGTCGAAGTCGGTCGGCAACGTCGTCGACCCGATTGCGCTCATCGAGGAGTTCGGCGCGGATGCCGTGCGCTACTTCCTCCTGCGCGAGATCACGCTCGGACAGGACGGCAACATCTCGCGCGATGCGCTGATCGGGCGCATCAACTCCGATCTCGCAAACGACCTCGGCAACCTCCTCCACCGCACGCTCTCGATGGCGAAGAAGTACCGCAAGGGCGTCATCGCAAAGGGCACGGGGCGCACGGACTTCGACGCGGCACTTGAGGAGATGGCGCAGGAGACCGTCAAGACCTACACGGAGCAGATGGAACAGATGGAACTGTCGGCGGCGATCAAGACGGCGTGGGCACTGATTTCGCGCACGAATAAGTACATCGACGAGACCGCGCCGTGGACACTCGCGAAGGATGAGGCGAAGGCGGCGGAGCTCGACGCCGTGCTCTATCATCTCGTCGAGTCGCTGCGCATTACGAGCATCCTCATCTCGCCGTTCCTGCCTGTGACCGCGCGCCGCATTCACGCTCAGCTGGGCTTTGCCACGGACTTTGATGCGGTGCAGCTCTCCGATGCTGCGTGGGGCGGCCTGCCTGACGGCCACGCGGTCGGCACGGCAGAGCAGTTGTTCCCGCGCATTGAGACTGAATGATGATGGAGCTGATCGACACACACGCTCATCTTTATGACGAGCGATTCGCAGACGATTTGCCCGAGACGATCGCACGCGCGGCAGAGGCGGGCGTCGGGCAGATCATCAGCATGGGCGATACGATGGCGGCGTCCGCGCAGGCAGTTGCAGACGCGGAGCGCTATCCCGCGCTCTACGCTGCCGTCGGCATTCACCCTGAGAGCGCCTGCGCGCCGACGGACGAGATGCAGGAGCAGCTCCTCGCATGGGCAAAGCATCCGAAGGTCGTCGCGATCGGTGAGATCGGCCTCGACTACTACTGGGAAAAAGACCCGGAGCGGCGTGCCCTCCAACGGGAACTTTTCACGGTGCAGCTTCGGCTTGCGCGTGCGGCCGGGCTGCCTGTCTGCATTCATGACCGCGAGGCGCACGGCGATACACTCGCCATTCTAAAAGCGGCGGGAGAGGGGCTCACGGGCGTGCTGCACTGCTACTCGGGCAGCATCGAGACGGCGCGCGAACTCTGGAAGATGGGGTTCTGCATCGGCATCGACGGTCCGCTCACGTTCAAGAATGCGGCGAAGCTGCCCGATATCGTGCGCGAGGCGCCGCGCGATAAGCTCCTCATCGAGACGGACAGTCCCTACCTCGCGCCCGTACCCCTGCGCGGCAAGCGCAACGAACCCGCCTACGTCGTTCATGTCGCGGCGAAGATTGCCGAGATCCGCGGCGAGACGGTCGAGGAGGTTGCGCGCTATACAACAGAGAATGCACGCCGCCTTTATCCGAAAATTGTTTAATATTATTCTTTCGTGAACAATCGCCCTGCGCGTGGAGAGAATCTCCATGCGCAGGGCTCCTTTTTTGGGACAAATTTCCCTAAAGTGGTGAATAAAATGAGAAAATCGCTCTCAATTTTAGGTCGAATCCCATTTTTCATGAAAAATTCAGCTTAAAGTGGGAAAATGCTGTCAGAAAAGGAGGAATTCTATGCACCTGAAAGATGTAGGGCATTTTATTCAGACAAAGAAAAATACGATCTTCTGTGCCACCATGGCGGGCATGATGCTGCTCTCCAGCGGCTTTACGATGAACGGCTTTCCGAAGAACATGCACCGCGTGAGCGTGCATGTCGACGGCGAGACTCTTACCGATATGACGGTGCAGACGAAACCGGCTGATATTTTTGCAAAGCTTGGCGTAACGCTCGGCGATAAGGATACCTACGAGGTCACACAGAGCGAGGACCAGCGCCGCACCGAGATCTCCGTGCGCCGCGCGGTGCCCGTGAGCATCTCGTTCTGGGGCGATACGCAGCAGGTCTTAACGAGCGGCCGTACCGTCGGCGACGTCATGGCGGAGTATGGCTATAATATGAACGAGATCGACGTTGTGCCGGGTGTGGATACCCCCATAACGGAGAACCTCTCGATCCAGCTTAAGGAGAACGAACAGGCCGCAGAGCAGCGCCGTGCACGTGAGCGCGAGGCAGAGCGCGTCAGCCGCGGGATTCCCCGCTACCGTGCGGCCTATACGATGCATGCATCCGCGTATCTCCCCAGCGATGGGGGCGGCAGCGGCATCACGGCGACCGGCATCCCTGCACGACATGGTGTCGTTGCCATCGACCCGAACGTCATCCCGCTCGGCTCGCGGCTCTTCATTCCCGGCTACGGCGAGGCGATCGCCGCGGATACCGGCGGCGCGATCGTCGGCAACAAGATCGATCTCTGTATGGAGAGCTATGATGAGGCGATCCAGTTCGGACGCCGGAATGTTGAGGTATATGTCCTCGAGTAGGATCCATCTGCAAGCAAAGAATCACTGCAAGATAATTCACGCAGCGATTCTTTTTTTTGTTGACAAGAACTCATTTCAGTGTTACTATTTTATCGTACCTTAAAACTTCATATTGAATTGGATCAAGTGCAGGGGTTTTGACATCATCAAAGCCTCAATGCTTCATAGGGAATCCGGTATGGGAATCATTGATTTCATAAGCCGGAGCGGTCACGCCACTGTAACAGGGAGTGATTCCGCACGCCAATTGAGTTGGCAGTCACTGGAGAGCGATCTCTGGGAAGATGCGGAAGAACGATGAACTGGAGCCAGGAGACCTGCTTGATTAACAATCACCGATTGACCTGCGAGTGATGGGGATGGAGATTTTGCGGATTCGTACCGCTCGTATAGAGAGTTTGGCATCTGGGACCAAACGGCACGAGAACTGAGTAACGATACCGAAAAAGCCCGTTCTGCACACCGCGGAATGGGCTTTTTCTTTTGTCCCGCTTCCCGGTGCTGCGTGAACGATCCTGAGGAGATCTGTGTGCATGTGAAAAGGCCTCCATGCATAGAGATTTCCCCGGGATGAAGGAGTATGCGCTCCTTGGGGAAACATTGCTCATCTTTTCAGTTCTCGTTTTCCCCCTGCGTGGGGGTACGCTCTGAGGGTGGAAGCTCAGAGCGATTTTTTTATCAAAAAACCATCTTCGGGTGGTTTTTAGAGAGGTTGGATTTGTCTGACTTCCCTTATCATATAAAGGAGGACGTACTATGCCGGAAGAAAAAGAACGGTCGAGCGACGAAGAGCTTCAGGAACTGTTGAAGAAATCGGCGGATGTTGAGAATTTCCCCGATGTCACGCTCGATGAATTCACTCCGCCGACGGATGAGGAGTGGAAGGAAGCCTGTGAGGCGCTTCTCAAGGGGGCGCCGTTTGAGAAGGTCATGTTCACGAAGACCTACGAGGGCATTACCTTCGATCCCATGTATACGAGAAAGCACACAGAGGCGATCCTGCCGAAAAGTGTGATGCCCGGCATGGGCGACTACCTGCGCGGCGTCGATCCGGCGGGGTATATCGGCAAGCCCTGGGGCATCGCACAGGCATGCGACGAGACGCTGCCCGCAGAGAACAACGAGCTCCTGCGTCATGAGAATGATAAGGGCTCGACCATCTATCACATTGTGCTCGACAGCGCGACGCGTGCGGGCGTTGATGCGCGTCAGGCACCGCATGTTGGCGATATCGGCACGAGCGTGACGACGGTCGATGATATGCATACGCTGCTCGAGGGACTGGATCTCGGGAAATTCCCCCTCTACATCTACGCAGGGGCGAATGCGCTTCCGATTCTCTCTCTCGTTGCGGCGGCGCGTCGTGCAGCAGGAGAGGATATGTCGAATGTCCGCGGCATCATCGGTGCCGACCCGATCGGCGCGCTTGCTGCCGACGGCAAACTCGACGCGCCGATCGCGGCATATTATGACAGCCTTGCCGCCGCAGCCCGATGGGCGAGCACGAACGCACCGCATCTCCGGACGATCTTCGTTCGCAGCGATGTTTACAGCAACGGCGGCGCGAGCGATGTGCAGGAGGTTGCCTCGGTCCTTTCGACGGCGGCTGCATATCTGCGTGCCCTCTGCGAGCGCGGGCTCACGATCGACGAGGCGGCGTCGCAGATCGCGTTCGGCTTCTCGATGGGTGCGAACTTCTTCCTGCAGATTGCAAAGCTGCGCGCTGTGCGTCCGATCTGGGCACAGATCGTGAAGGCGTTCGGAGGCAATGCCGAGTCGCAGAAGATGCGCATTCACGCGCGTCCTGCACTCTTCTTCAAGACCGTTTACGATCCTTATGTCAACATGCTCCGCAACACGACGGAGATCTTCTCGGGCGTTGTGGGCGGTATTGACTCCTTTGAGAGCGCGCCGTTCGACGAGCCCATCCGCAAGGGCGACGAGTTCTCGCGCCGCATTGCGCGCAACATTCAGATCATGCTCCAGGAGGAGTTCGGCATGCTGCAGCCGATCGATCCTGCGGGCGGTTCGTGGGCGGTTGAGACCCTCACGCGCCAGATGAAGGAGAAGATCTGGGCAGAGTTCCAGAGCATCGAGAAGAGCGGCGGTATCCTTGAGGCGCTCCGCAGCGGCTCTGTACAGGAGGGCATCGCAAAGATTCTTGCGGACCGCTTTAAGAATGCGGATCTGCGCAAGGACCGCATCGTCGGCAACAACATGTATCCGAATATGACGGAGACGCTGCTCGACCGCCGTGAAGAGGATACGGCTGCGATGAAGCAGGCGCGCAGGGAGGCGATTGACAGCTATCTCTCCGACATTGATGTGAAGCACTGCAAGAATTCCCTCGAGGCATTCCGCGCAGACCACTCCGTCGTGAACGGCATCGAGGCGGCATTTGCGGGCGCGACCATCGCCGAGCTGATGGCGGCGGTCACCGAGGGCAAGGGCGCGGGTGAGACGGTTGCAGCGATTGCACCGCATCGCTGGAGCGAGCGCTTTGAGGCCCTCAGAAAACGCACGGAGGACTACAAGGCGGCGAAAAACGACAACGTCAAGATTTTCCTTGCGAACATGGGCCCCATCCCGCAGCACAAGGCGCGTGCGGACTTTACCACAGGCTTCCTGCAGGTCGGTGCGTTCGAGGTGCTCGGCAACGACGGGTTCAAGACCGTTGAGGAGGCTGCGGATGCGGCACGCGCGAGCGGTGCGGATGCGGTTGTTATCTGCTCGACGGATGCGACCTATCCCGAGATCGTTCCGGCCCTTGCGCCGAAGCTCCACGAGGTGCTCCCGAACGCCAGGGTCTTCCTCGCGGGCGCCGCGCCGAAGGATCTTTTGGAGACCTACAACAATGCTGGGATTGACGAGTACATCTCCGTTCGTGCGAACTGCTACGAGGTACTCGAAAGACTGCAGAAAAAGAAAGGGATGATTGCGTAATGGCAGCTTTTACCAACCCGGATTTCACCGGGATGAGCCTCGGCGAAAGCCCGTCCGCAGACTCCAAAGAGTGGCGTGCCCTCTTTGAGGGATCGACCGGGCGGACCTTCGAGGCGCTCACGCATAAGACCATGGAGCGCGTTCCCGTCAAGCCGTATTACGACATTGATGAATATGCGCACATGAACCACCTCGATTTCGCGAGCGGAATTCCGCCCTGCCTGCGCGGGCCGTACTCCACGATGTACGTCTTCCGTCCGTGGACGGTGCGCCAGTACGCAGGTTTCTCGACGGCAGAAGAGTCCAATGCGTTCTATCGCCGCAACCTCGCGGCCGGTCAGAAAGGTCTCTCGATCGCGTTTGACCTCCCGACCCATCGCGGCTATGATGCGGACAATCCGCGCGTCGTCGGCGACGTCGGCAAGGCGGGCGTTTCGGTCTGCTCCATGCTGGATATGAACATCCTGTTCTCGGGCATTCCGCTCGATCAGATGTCCGTCTCCATGACGATGAACGGCGCGGTTCTGCCGGTTCTCGCCTTCTTCATCGTTTCGGGCGAGGAGCAGGGCGTTGACAAGAAGATCATGGCGGGCACGATTCAGAATGATATTCTGAAAGAGTTCATGGTCCGCAACACCTACATCTACCCGCCGGATATGTCCATGCGCATCATCGGCGACATCTTCGAGTACACGACGAAGTATATGCCGAAGTTCAACAGCATCTCCATCTCCGGCTACCATATGCAGGAGGCCGGCGCTCCGGCGGACATCGAGCTCGGCTACACACTGGCCGACGGTCTCGAATACATCCGCACGGGCATCAAGGCAGGGCTTGCCGTCGACGACTTCGCAAAGCGTCTCTCGTTCTTCTGGGCGATCGGCAAGAACTACTTCATGGAGATTGCAAAGATGCGTGCGGCGCGCGTCCTCTGGGCGAAGATCGTCAAGTCGTTCGACGCGAAGAACGACAAGTCGATGGCGCTGCGTACGCACAGCCAGACGTCCGGCTGGTCGCTGACGGCGCAGGATCCGTTCAACAACATCGCGCGCACGGCGATGGAGGCAATGGGTGCAGCCCTCGGGCATACCCAGTCGCTCCATACGAACGCACTCGACGAAGCGATCGCACTGCCGACGGACTTCTCGGCACGCATTGCGCGCAACACGCAGCTCTATATCCAGGATGAGACGAGTGTCTGCAAGATCATCGATCCGTGGGGCGGCTCGTACTACGTCGAGGCCCTCACGAACGAGATCATCCGCCGTGCTTGGGCGCATATCCAGGAGGTTGAGGCCCTCGGCGGCATGGCGAAAGCCATCTCGACGGGTCTCCCGAAGATGCGTATCGAGGAGGCGGCAGCACGCCGCCAGGCACAGATCGACTCCGGCATCGAGAGCATTGTTGGCGTGAACAAATACCGTCTCGAGAAGGAGGACCCCCTCCAGATCCTCGCGATCGACAACACGGCCGTGCGTCAGGCACAGGTCGAGCGTCTCGAGAAGCTGCGCGCAGAGCGCAATCCGGACGATGTGCGCCGCTGCCTCGAGGGCATCACGAAGGCGGCGGAGAGCCGCGACAACGGCAACCTCCTTGAGGCCGCCGTCGACGCTGCCCGCGCCCGCGCTTCGCTCGGCGAGATCTCCGACGCTGTGGAGAAGGTCTCCGGCCGTTTCCAGGCGGTTATCCACACCATTTCCGGTGTCTATTCCTCCGAGTTTACGGACAAAACCGAGCTCGACCGCGCTCGCGAGATGGCCGACGAGTTCGAGGAACTTACGGGCCGCCGTCCGCGTATCTTCGTCGCGAAAATGGGACAGGACGGACACGACCGCGGACAGAAGGTCATCGCGTCCTCCTTCGCCGACATGGGCTGGGACGTCGATGTGGGCCCGCTCTTCCAGACGCCGGCAGAGACGGCGCAGGATGCGGTCGACAACGACGTGCACATGGTCGGGTTCAGCTCGCTCGCTGCAGGACACAACACGCTCCTGCCGCAGCTGGTAGATGAGCTGAAGAAGCTCGGCCGCGACGACATCATGGTCTGCATCGGCGGCGTTATTCCCGTGCAGGACTACGATAATCTCTACGAGCACGGTGCCGTGGCGATCTTTGCACCGGGCACGAATATCCCCGAGGCAGGCATCAAGCTCCTGACCCTTCTCATCGAGCGGGCGAAGGAAGAAGCCGCAGGCTGATACAGGGGAACACGGACGAAATCATCCACTCATCTAAGTGCATCTTTTTCGCCCTGCCATCGTCGCCAAATCCTCCGCATAGAACCACTATGCGTCCGGTTTGTCTCCTTGACAGGACAAAAAATCTACACCAATCTGAGCGGATTCAATTCATCCGTGCTCCCCTATGGCGCCGCCCTCACACACGAGGGCGGCGTTTTGCCATACCATGAAAGGAGGAACTATGAGCAAAAAGTACTCCACTGAGCGGCCGGACTGGGTGCCTGAGGATGCCGACTGCAAATTCACGACGAGTGTTATGGGCGGTATTGAGGGAATCAAGGATCTGACCGTCGGGAATATCAATCCGAACCTGTTGAATGGAAAGGGCATGCCGCACCGCAAACTCGTTCTCTCCGAGGATGACTATGTCGCGGGCGTGGAACGCGGCGACCGCATGACGCTCTCGCGCGCGATCACGCTCATCGAGAGCAACAGCAGCCGGCATTTCAAATTGGCGCAGCGTGTGCTGCAGCGTCTCCTGCCGAAGACGGGCAACGCTCTGCGCATCGGATTCACCGGTGTTCCGGGGGCGGGCAAGTCCACGATGATCGAGGCGTTCGGCAACATGCTCTGCGATGCGGGACACCGCGTTGCTGTGCTGACCGTCGACCCGACGAGCTCCGTGACAAAGGGCTCCATCCTCGGCGATAAGACGCGCATGGGTACGCTTTCGCGCCGCCCCGAGGCATTCATCCGTCCCTCGCCCGCGGGCGGGACGCTCGGCGGCGTTGCGCGCAAGAGCCGTGAGACCATGCTGCTCTGCGAGGCGGCCGGCTACGACGTTATCATCATCGAGACCGTCGGCGTCGGGCAGTCCGAGACGACGGTACGCTCCATGGTCGACTTTTTCCTGCTCGTTGTGCTGACGGGCGCGGGCGATGAACTCCAAGGCATCAAGAAAGGCATTATGGAGCTTGCGGACGCGATCGTCATCAACAAGGCGGACGGGGACAACCTCATCAAGGCGAAGGTCGCACGCGGGCAATACGAGCGCATGATCGAGTTCATCCGCCCCGCGACGCCGGGCTGGGAGACGCATGCCTATCTCGCCTCGGCGATCGAGAAGACGGGGCTTGCCGAACTCTGGGAGGTCATCCGCATCTTCCGCGAGAAGACCACGGAGAGCGGCGTTTGGAAAAAACGCCGCGAGGGCCAGCTCCTCGACTGGATGAACAGCATGATTGACGAGCACCTGCACAACCTCTTCTTTGAGGATGCCGTTGTGCGCGGACGCATGCCTGAGGTGCGCGATGCTGTGCTCTCGGGGGAGATTTCCCCGACGCAGGCGGTCGCTGAGCTCCTTGGCGTGTTCGACGTTCATCGTGCAGCGGGGCGGCAGGTGGACCTCTTTACGAACTGAGGAGGTGATCCTATGACCAAACGCATTTGCCTCTCGGGCGCGGATATGTATGAACTCGAGGAGGTATTCGCCGGACGGCGCGGCATCGCCTCCGTCCGCACGGGCTATATCAACGCTGCGCCGAAGGCGGTGCATGAAGATGTGGCAAACGGGACGGCAGGCGGACGTATGGGCGTCGAGATTGTTTACGATCCGAAGAAGATCGACATCTCACAGCTGCTCGACCTGCACTTTGCCGTCGTTACGCCGTACAGCATCGACGGACAGGGCTATGTGCGCGGCAGTATGTACCGTGCGGGTGTTTTCTATGAGAGCGCTGAGGATGAGCCGCAGATTCAGCTCTACCTCACCTTCCTCGCGGGGAAGGGGCGCTGCCCTGCGACCGGCGAACATCTGACGCTCAACGATCCGAACAGCAGCGCGGATGCGCGGCGCGTCATGCATGCGACCATGGAGCGGCTGACCTCCTTCCAGGCAGCAGACGATTCTCATCAGGGCTATCTGAAGCGTCATCCGGAGACCGAGACCTATATCGATCTCGCGCGCCTGCGCGAACTCGTCCAACTGTAAAATATAGCGACATACACCGCCTGCATACGATGTTTGCAGGCGGTATTTTTATGCCGGTCAGAGAACTGTATAGAATTTTTATCTTTTTTAAATATCATTTTATGCTATAATTGACTGTATCGGAGAACATTTTATTTTTTGCAAAGAAATGGGGCATAGGGAAATGACAATACGTACAAAACTGCAGGCGATTCTGATCGTGCTTTTTGTATTTATCATTGGCCTAGTTGGGTTAAACTTTTCTACATTCAACGAACTCAAGGGCGACTCACCGGCGGTTAACGCATCGGGCTCGCTGCGCATGCGCGCCTATCAGCTGTCTTGGCTGTCCGCGCGTCTCGTATCGGCGGACGAGGAGCAGGCGGCGGCGCTGCGCAAGACCATGCAGGAGTATATCACGGCCTACGATCGTATTCTTGCCGGTCTTGAGAAAGGCGATGCCGAGCTGAATCTCTTTCCCGTTGAGGATGCGGCGGTTCAGCAGCAGCTTGCTGCCGTAAAACCGCTGTGGGAAAGCTACCGCAGCGATGTGCGCGCCGTCTCAGATGCAGCGGATGAGGAGACGAGACGCACGGCAGATGCAAAGGTTGCGGGGGAAGTTGCATCCTATGTTGCTGAGGTCAATAAGCTCGTTGCGGCATATGATGCAGCCAGCCAGGCGAAGATTGCAATGTCAAAGGATATTCAGCTGGGGGTCATCGTTCTTGCGCTGTTCATCGTCGGCGGTGCGCTCTGGCTGATTCTCGTGCAGATTCTGCGCCCCCTTGCAGCGCTGACCAAATCATTCAGCGAGATCGCCGAGGGAGAAGGGGATTTAACACAGCAGCTGCATGCAGAGAGGGACGACGAGATTGGACGGATCGTCCGTTACTTCAATACCTTTATCGGCAAGCTGCGTACGATCATGCGCGGTGCACAGGAGAGCGCTGCTGAGGTATCCAGCCTGTCCACTGCACTGTCGCAGGCAAGCGGAGAGAGCAGCCGTGCCGTCGAGCATGTTGCCGGTGCGGTTACAAATGTCGCCGGAGAGGCAAATACGCAGAATGATGATATGCAGAATTTGGCGGACAACGTGGCGCAGATTGCCGCGCATATGTCTCAGATGCTGAAGTACGCTGAGAACTCTGCGGCACTCTCTGCCGACTCCCAGGAAAAGGCGGAGAACGGGCGCGGCAATGCTGAGGCTGTCGCGGCGCAGGCGAGTGTCCTGCGCGGCATCGTCGCGGCGATGGATAAAAATGTGCAGACGCTGACGCAGTACGCTGAGGATATCAACCAGATTATTGATATGATCAAGGGGATCTCCGGACAGACAAATCTGCTCGCGCTCAATGCTGCGATTGAGGCTGCACGTGCCGGGGAGAGCGGTCGGGGGTTCGCTGTTGTTGCGGAAGAGGTTCGCAAGCTGGCTGAGAGCTCAAGCCTTGCCGCAGATGATGTTACGGTGAAAATGACCAGCATCCGTGAGCAGGTTCATGAGACACATACAGCGAATCAGGAGCTTGTGAGCGAACTCGGAAAGATCACAGATGCCATCGATGAGGTTCGCAGTTCCCTCCATGCGATTGCCGAGAGTTCTGCGGCCAGCCGTGCGGCGGTGGGTGACATTGTGCAGCTCAACAAGACCGCATCCGGAGGGGCGCGCAGCGTGGCAGATACCTCCGAGAACGTTGCGAAGGCAGCCAAGCAGATCGCCGGACTCTCTGAGGATTCTGCAGCTTCCATTGAAGAGCAGACAGCCTCTCTGGAGGAATTTGCTGCGACGGCAGAACAGCTTTCGGGACTTGCCGAGAAACTGGACGGGCTCGTCGGGAAGTTCAAAGTATAATCCCGCAGCGCTCTTGCCTCTATGGGGGCTTCTGCACATTTGCGAATAAATTTATACATGTTCGGGTGTATCTGTCAGAATGTTTTATGCCATAATGGCCAAGATGAGTGAAATGTCCTGTGAGATGAGAGGAGAAATATGACGATTCGCAATAAACTGCGGGCGACGCTTGTTGTCCTATTCGTGTTCATCGTCGGACTCGTCGGGCTCAACTTTCTTACCTTTGCGCAGCTTGAGGGAGACTCACCGGCGGTGAATGCCTCGGGATCGCTGCGTATGCGTGCGTATCAGCTCGCGTGGCTGTCGGCATGCCTGGTTTCGGCAGACGAAGCCGAGGCGCCGCATATTCGCACTGCGATGCTCACGCGGATCGAGGAATATGACCGTATTCTAAAAGGTCTCGAGAAGGGCGACGCGGAGCTCGGCCTCGGTGCCGCATCCGATGAGGAAGTTCTGACGCAGCTCCATACCCTGCAGCCGCTCTGGCAGACCTATCGCGATGATGTGCGCGCGGTTGCGGAAGCTGCCGATGAGGGCGCGAGGAGCGCAGCGAACACTGAAGTGGCGGCCGCAGTTGATGCCTACGTGAATAATGTCGACAAGCTCGTCATGGCATTTGACAACGCGAGCCAGGCGAAAATTGCTGTATCGAAAAAGATCGAAATCGCAGTGATCGTAGTGGCATTTCTCATTTTTGCCGGGTCCTCCTATCTCATGATTACGCAGATTCTGCATCCGCTCGCGGCGATCACGGCATCCTTCCGTGAAGTTGCGGGCAAGGAGGCGGACCTCACGCAGCAGCTCCAGGCGGAGCGCTATGATGAGATCGGCCGGATCGTGCACTCCTTTAACAGCTTTGTCAGTGATCTGCGTCATCTGGTGCAGCGTGCGCGGGAGTATTCGACGGAGGTCTCGGGACTCTCGGATACCGTCTGGCAGGCGAGTATCGAGAACAGCAAGGCCGTCGAGTACAATGCCGTTGCGGTCACCAGTCTCGCCGGCCATACGAATGAGCAGAACAATGATATACAGCAGCTTGCCGCAAGCATCGCGGGGCTTTCGAAGCGCATGAATGAGATGCAGGCATATGCGCAGGCAGATGAACCGGATCGGGCTGCGCTCGCTGCCTCTATTGAGGCGGCACGCAGAGATGCGCAGACGGCTGCGGACGCATCCGGGGAGACGGCAAAGACAGCGCAGGAGATTGCAGAACTGACACAGGATTCGGCGGCGGCGATCGAGCAGCAGACCGCATCGCTCGAGGCGTTCGCCGCGACGGCAGAACAGCTCAAGGGTCTTGCCGCAAAGCTGGATCGTCTCGTCGGACGGTTCAAGGTATAGCAAGCGATGACATCGGACCGCCGAGAAAATCGGCGGTTTTTTCTTGCGCCGCACGCTGAAACAGCGTACAATAAAGGAGCAAATGCTGTGTATGTAAAGGAGAGGGGAGCCCTATGGAGGTCAATGCAAATCTGGCGCAGGATGTGTTCAAGGATGCAGGGGAGAGCGTCATCTTTCTGATGCTCTCGCTGAAGCGCGTGGACGCGGCGAAGGAGCGGGAGATCATCGCGGACGTGGCGGACCGCATCGCAGCGATTCAGCGGTCGATGAATATCCGCGTCGCGCCGGAGACGGTGAAGCTCACGCTGGGCTTCAGCAACCGCGCGTGGGAATATCTTTTTCCAAAAGCGGAGAAGCCAAAGGAACTCGAGGACTTTCAGGGCGTGAGCGGAGCGCATCACACAGCGCCCGCAACGCCCGCCGATCTCTTCCTCCATGTCCGCGCAGCGCAGGCAGCAACGACCTATCTCGTCGTCGATCAGATCATGGGATTCCTGCGCCCCATTGTGGATGTGGTGGATGAGACGCACGGATTCCACTACCATGAGGGCCGTGCCATCATCGACTTCATCGACGGCACGGAGAACCCCGTCGGCGAGGAGGCAAAGGAGTGGGCGATCATCGGCACGGAGGATCCCGACTTCATCAACGGCTCCTATGCGTTCGCGCAGAAATACATACACGATCTCGACGCATGGCGGGCGCTGCCGACCGAGGTACAGGAGAAATACATCGGCCGCAGGAAGTACAGCGATCTTGAACTCTCGGACGAGGAGAAGGACCCGCGCGCGCACAACATCATCTCACAGGACAACCGCGGCGGTGAGGAGCACAAAATCGTGCGCATGAATGTGGTCTTCGCGAACCCCGGCGAGGGCGTCCGCGGCACCTACTTCATCGGCTACGCGCGCCATTGGGATGTGACGCGCACAATGATCAACAATATGTTCACGCAGGATGATCGCCTGCTCGAGTACTCGACGGCGGAGAAGGGGCAGCTCTTCTTCATCCCGTCGAAGAATCTCCTCGGGCGCATTGCCGCGGGCGAATTGTTCTAAAATACGGACGCAAAAATCCCGCTGCACCGATTCATCCGGCGCAGCGGGATTTTTTGCAGTAATTTTATTCCTTGATCGGCTTTTTGAGCAGCGACAGGATCACAGCGCCGACGACAGCGCCGGCGAAGATGCTCACGAGGTACATGAGCGGATTGCCGATGGTCGGGACGACGAAGATGCCGCCGTGCGGTGCGCGCAGGGTGCAGTCAAAGAGCATCGTGAGCGCGCCCGCAAGCGCGGAGCCGACGACCATCGAGGGGATGACACGGACGGGATCCGCGGCCGCGAACGGGATCGCGCCCTCGGTGATGAAGGAGAGACCCATGACGTAGTTCGTGACGCCTGCCTTGCGCTGGCTCTCGGTGAAGCGGTTCTTAAAGAACGTGGTCGCGAGCGCGATCGCAAGAGGCGGAACCATGCCTCCTGCCATAACCGCGGCCATGACATGATACTCGCCCGAGGCGAGCAGTCCCGTGCCCGTGACGTAGGCCGCCTTGTTGATCGGGCCGCCCATATCGATCGCCATCATGCCGCCGACGATGATGCCCATGAGGATGCGTGCCGAGGGATCCATGCCGCCGAGGGTTGAGACCATCCATGTGTTGATGGCGGAGACCGGCGGGGCGATGATGAAGAGCGAGATAAAGCCCATGATGAGAATGCCGAAGAACGGATAGAGCAGGATGGGCTTGATGCCGTCGAGCGATGCCGGGAGCCTCGCAAAGACCTTCTTGAGTGCGTTGACGGCATAGCCTGAGACGAACCCTGCGAGGAGCGCCCCGAGGAAGCCGGTGCCTGTCGTGCCTGCGAGTGCTCCGCCGACGAAGCCGACGGCAAGACCCGGCCGGTCGGCAATGGACATGCCGATGAATCCTGCGAGAACGGGGAGCATAAAGCCGAACGATGCGCCGCCGACCTGCATGAAGAACTGTGCGAGCGGGGTATTCGAGCCGAACTTCGACGGGTCAATCGTGTAGTCGTCGAAGAGGAAGGCGAGCGCGATGAGAATGCCGCCGCCGACAACGAACGGCAGCATGTGCGAGACACCGTTCATGAGATGCTTGTAGATCTGGCGCGCGAGACTTTCCTCCTCGGCATTGTCTGCACCCTCCGCCGTGTCCGCACAAGCGGAATGGTAGACGGGAGCGTCCCCCGCGAGCGCGCGGTCGATGAGCTCGTCTGCCTTGTTGATGCCGTCCGCGACCTTTGTGATGACGACGCGGCGGCCGTCAAAGCGCGCCATCGGGACGTTCTTGTCCGCAGCGACGATGATGCCGTCGGCAGCGGCGATTTCCTCCGGTGTGAGGACATTCTTCACGCCCGCCGAGCCGTTTGTCTCGACCTTGACCGTGAGACCGCGCTTCTTCGCGTGCTGTTCGATGCTCTCGGCAGCCATGAAGGTGTGCGCGATGCCCGTGGGGCAGGCGGTAACGGCGAGAATCTGGATGTGATCGGCGGCGGGGGCTTCCTCCTCGGCTGCTTCCTCTGCGCGCGGCGGTGCGAATCGGTCGTTTTCCTTATCGTCGATCAGCCGGCGGAACTCCGCGACGGTCTTGGCGGCGATGAGCGCCTCCTTGAAGTCAGGATCCATGATCATGGTCGCGAGCTTCGAGAGAATGGCGAGGTGTTCGTCGTTCGCGCCGTTCGGCGCTGCGATCATGAAGAAGAGGCGGCTCGGATTGCCGTCCATTGCGGCAAAATCCATCCCGTCCGGGACGGTCATGGCGGCAAGCCCCGGCGCTTTTACGCCGGCACTCTTGGCGTGCGGCGTCGCAATGCCGTCGCCGAGGCCTGTGGTGCCGCTCTCCTCGCGGATGAGGACATCCTTGACGTACTGCTCTTTATCGCTGAGATTGCCGCCCTTTTCCATGAAATCAGCGAGCAGGCGGATGGCCTCTTCCTTCGAGGCGGGGGCAGAAATACCGAGGGCGATGCTTTCGGGTTTTAAAAGATCATTGATATGCAAGGGGAAATCCCTCCTTTTATTTGTGTTTTGACTTGCTGCACCATACGAGCGCGCACAAGTTCATTCGCAAAACGTATCAAGAGACTTCGTGCGGCGCACAGAACAAGAAGAAAATCAAACAATCGTCCTGAGCAGTGCGAGCGTCTCCGCGCGCGTGGCGAGGTTCGGCGAGAATGCGGAGGCGGAGCCGGCCGCAACGCCCATGTAAAAGGCGCGCTCATAGCTGCCGCCCGATTCCATGAAGCCCGCGAGGAAGCCCGCAACCATCGAATCGCCTGCGCCCACGGAGTTGACGAGGGTTCCCTTCGGTGCGGCGGAGCGGTAGAATACGCCCTCGGCCGTGAGGAGAATTGCACCGTCGCCTGCCATCGAGATGAGCACGTTTGTCGCGCCTTCCTCCTGCAGTTTTTTCGCATGGAAGACGATCTCATCGTCTGTTTTCAGCTCTGCGCCGAACATCTCGCCGAGCTCATGATTGTTCGGCTTGATGAGGAAGGGACGGTACTTTAGGACACACCGCAGGAGATTCTTCGTCGCGTCGACGACGATGCGGATGCCGCGCCCGTCGAGACGCTCCATGATGCGCTCGTAGATGTCATCCGGCAGCGTGTTCGGGATCGAACCTGCGAGGACGAGTGTGTCGCCGTGCGTGAGCCGATCCAGTTTTTCAAAGAGTGCGCGCTGCGCCTCCTCCGTGATGACGGGCCCCTGTCCGTTGATCTCAGTCTCGCTTTCGGCCTTGATCTTCACATTGATGCGCGAGAAACCGTCGCCCAGACGCACAAAGTCATCTGTAATGCCGAACGAATGCAGCATCTGCTGCATCGCAACGCCCGTGAATCCCGCGAGAAGGCCCAGCGCCGTCGAGTCGTGTCCGAGGTTTTTCAGCACGATGGAGACGTTGATCCCCTTGCCCCCCGGCAGGATCTGCTCGTAGTTCACGCGGTTGATCTCGCCCGTGGTGAACTGCTCCAATCGGACGATGTAGTCGATCGACGGATTGAAGGTGACGGTATAGATCATGCAAGTATCCCTCCCTTAAAAATTACCCGATGGAATGGCCCTATTCCCATTGAAAATATCATATATGGTGGGGCAGCTAAAGTCAAGGAATCCCTTTCTGCACGGGCGGACTTGTCAGTGCTTTTTCTTTCCTTTATAATAAACAAACAGGAATCTGCGCAGGAACAGGGGAGTATATATGACGGAAACAGTTACGGCAGCGGAGCCGCACGTTGAGACGCCGGCTGAGGGGGGAACGCCTGCGGCGGTGAAGCCGAAGAAAACGCCCCACCCCAAGGGGCCGCTTTTTTATCTCAAGAAATGCCTGTGGCTCATTCTCGGTGCACTCATCACCGCTGCGGGGCTCGAGCTCTTCCTCATCCCGAACAACGTCATTGACGGCGGCGTGGTCGGCCTCTCGATCATGTCGCAGACGATCACAGGCATGGGGCTCGGCGTTTTTCTCGTATTCTACAACATCCCGTTCGTCTACATGGGGTACAAGCAGATCGGCAAGAACTTTGCGCTCTCTACGGTGTTCGCGATCATCATGCTCTCGATCTGGTCGAGTCTGCTGCACAACGTCTCCCAGGTGACGAATGACCCCTTCCTCGCCGCGATCTTCGGCGGCGTGGTGACGGGCCTCGGCGTCGGCATCGTCATGCGCACGGGCGGATGCTTCGACGGGACGGAGATTGTCGCCATCATTCTCGATGCACGGACGCAGTTCTCCGTCGGTGAAGTTGTTATGTTCATCAACCTCTTCATCCTCTCCTCGGCGGGCCTCCTCTATGGTTGGGACAAGGCGATGTACTCGCTGTTTGCCTACTTCGTCATCGCAAAGATGATCGATGTTGTGCTGAAGGGCCTCGACGAGTCGTATGCCGTCATGATCGTCACGAACGAGCACGAGGAGATGACGGCTGCACTGAACGAGCGGCTTGGGCGCGGCGTAACCCTCCTGCACGGCGCGGGCGGCTATACGGGTGAGGCGAAGGAGGTCCTCTACTGCGTCGTCACACGCCTCGAGATCGATAAGCTCAAGGAGATTGTTCTCGATAAGGATGAGAACGCCTTTGTCACCATCAACGCCGTACACGACATCGTGGGCGGACGGTTCAAGAAGAAAGCGATTCACTGAAAAATCTGCGCGGCTGCGCCGGTGTCGGCGCAGCTCTTTTTGTATGAAAAATACCTCCTGCGGCAGATTTTTGCAGGAGGTATGATTTTACGCGGATCTTTGCTATAATGACAGAGAAGCAGCACAACTGTGATGGGCATATAGGGGAATGTCGGACATACAAATGGGCTTGTATGTCGGAAAAGAGCGGACGAATGAAAATCTACCGATGGAATCAGGGGAATCCGGCGGGACGCCGGCTGTTTGACCGGCTGTTGGAAAAGGCCGGCAATGAGGAGTGGGACGACGAATATCTGCTCCTTTTGATCGAATATCAAAAACTCTATCCGGCGTCCGAGAAGTTTGAAGTGTTCTACGCGAAATATGCGCTGGCACAGGGCAATGCAGCGCTTGCGCTTGCGATCGCGCAGGACGGAGAGCGCAAGCGCAGGGTGAGTCCTGTTCTCTGGGAACTCTTGGCAGAATGCTATGAACGCCTCGGAATGCGCTGTGAGAGCGCTCTTTACCGTGCCTATCTGCGCGTGCACTGCCGCCGGCCGCTGCGCGTATCCGTATCGGCGGGAGAGGAGCAGAGGTACCTCGATCTCTTCACGTGCGCTGCCCGCATGGGCCCCTATGCGCCGTATATTTCTCGGGCAAGATTTGTGTGCGGAAGGATCGAATGGAAGCAGGGCGTCTATGCGGGAGAATGCATCCCTCATGTATTGCCGGAGGCGTATCCGTATTGGGTGGGCGCCTACCTCGAGCGTGGGGAGCTGAACTCGCACGGATGGCTGCTCGCGCGCAGCCGGGAGGATTCCGAATTCGCAGATCACTACGGCGCGGATTTTACCTTTGACATTTGGCGCTCGACGGTGCAGATCTCGCTGGAGGTCCCGTGCGCGCCCGGAGAGACCTACCTGCTGCCCGTCGCCGGGACAGAGCCGTCGCAGAAGATTGATTTTTCCGTTGGGGAGCAGCGTTTCTTTGACCGCGGCGGGCAGTACCGCTATCTGTTTTATCGTGTGGAGGACCCCGTCAAGATTTGCTCCGCGCAGCCCTTTGCGGCAGCGTGTCCCATTCGTCTCGGGCACAGTCCGAAACGAAGGAAGCTGGTGCTCAATATCCTCGTAGACGCACTGAGCTGGGGCGCGGTCAAAGAATTCCAGTATGCGGACGTGCCCAATCTCATGCGCTTCTTTTCCAAAGGCATTATTTTCAACAATCATTTTTCGGCGGCGGAGTATACCTATCCGTCACTTGCGTCGATTGAGACGGGGATGTATCTGCATCACAACCAAGTGTTCAACGAGATGTTCGGACAGGAGATCGACCCGTCCTATGTGACCATCTCTGAGCGCATGAAGGAACGCGGCTATCTCTGCGTCAATGTCATGGGCGAGGGGGACGGGATATACAACGGCGTGACGCGCGGGTTTGACCGCATCATTGTGGATGCAACCTACCTGCCGGGGTATGAGGCGGTGGAGCGTACGATTCGCCACATCGAGGCATTTGACGAATGCGATCAGTTCCTATGGATGCATTTTGCCGATCCGCATGTCTATTCTGCAGGCGCGCAGGCGCCGCCGACCTCCGTTCAGACACATTTGCCGCTCGGGCAGCGCATGGAGGGGAGCGCCGATCAGGAGACCAGTGTGAACCTGCCGAGCCGCCCCATCTATATCGCCGCGAACCGGGACAACATCCGCCACGCGGATCGTGTGCTCGGCGTGCTCTTTGAGTATTTGGAAAACCATTTCAGCGACGATGAATACATTGTGCATCTGTACTCGGATCACGGCGTGCCTGTCTATGAGGCAGAGCCCTATCTCACGAGCGAGAAGCAGGCGGGGGCAGCGCTGATGATGCGCGGCGGGGATATTCCTGCGCGCGGAATTGTGCAGGAACTGACGAGCGGCGTCGATATCTATCATATCGTGGCGCATAATGTCGGCTTCCCGGTCGGAGAGAATACCGACGGCAGCCTCCCCGCGGCGCTCGGCGGGAAAGAGCGCGCCTATGTCATCTCCAATTCCATCTATCCCGGCAAACGCTACGAACTTGGGATTCGTACATTGGAATATGAGTTCCGGCTTGCCTCGGAGGATATCGTCGGCATGGACGGCACCGTTGATCTTGCGGATGCGAAGATGGCTGTGTGGAAGAGAACGCCCGCACATGAGAATGTCGATGATGAGGAGGTCTTTCAGTACTTTTACCGCATTGCAGCGGAGTTTACAAGGGGCGCGATCGACCACGAGGGACATCGCTGGCCTGAGATTGCCGGCTGAGGATGCGCGGAGAAGGGAATCTACGCGGCGCATCATTATGAGAGAAACTGTTTGACGGGAGGACATCCTATGAAAGTGGTACTGCTCGCCGGGGGATGGGGCACGCGCATTGCGGAGGAGTCCGAGCTGCGCCCGAAGCCGATGGTCGAGATCGGGGGCATGCCGATTCTCTGGCACATCATGAAGGAATACAGCCACTATGGTTTCTATGAGTTCATCATCTGTGCAGGTTATAAGCAGCACATGATCAAGGAGTGGTTTGCCGACTACTTCCTCTACACGTCGGATATCACATTTGACTTTACGCAGGGCAGCCGCACCATCGTTCACAATCAGCATACGGAGCCGTGGAGGGTTACGGTCGTGGACACCGGCCTCCATACGATGACCGGCTCGCGTATTCGGCGGATCCGGAAATACATCGGCGATGAGCCCTTCATGATGACCTACGGCGACGGCGTCTGCGATGTCGATATCGCAAAGCTGGTTGAGTTTCATCGCGCGCATGGGAAGATCGCTACGCTGACGACTGTGATGCAGAAGCAGCAAAAAGGGATCCTATTGATCGAGGTGGATAATTCCGTGCGTTCCTTCCGTGAGAAGGCGATGGAGGACGCCGCGCCGATCAATGCGGGCTATATGGTCCTTGAGCCGGAAGTGTTCTCCTACATCGGAGAGGGGGATCAAGAGGTGTTCGAGGGCGCTCCGCTTGAGCGCATTGCTTCCGAGGGGCAGCTGATGAGCTATAAGCACGAAGGGTTCTGGCAGTGCATGGATACGCTGCGGGAAAAGATGCTTTTGGAAAAGATGTGGCAGGAGAATAAAGCGCCGTGGCGGACGTGGGACACATGAGACGAAGGTTAAGTATGTAAGGAAAATCACGATATTATATAATAAGGGTGCGCAGCGGCAAAGCTGTGCCCGTGAGACGGAACCAGGGAGGATGTAAACACGATGGAACATGCAAATAAGAAGGTCTTCGTTATTGCCGAGATCGGCATCAATCACAACGGCGATATGAAGATCTGCAAGGAGCTCATCGACGCGGCTGCCGCAGCCGGTTGCGATGCGGTGAAATTCCAAAAGCGTACAGTGGATAAGGTCTATACGGCGGAGTTCCTTGCAGAACCGCGCGAGAGTCCGTGGGGAACGACCCAGCGCGCGCAGAAGGAGGGCCTCGAATTCGGGCTCGAAGACTATCAGGAGATTGACCGCTACTGCAAGGAAAAGAATATCGAGTGGTTTGCATCGGTCTGGGATGTGGATTCTCAGATCTTTTTGCGCCAGTTTGAACTGAAATACAACAAGGTTGCCTCTGCGATGCTCGGCAATATGGAGCTGCTGGTGGAGATGGCAAGCGAGGGGCGCTACACCTTCATCTCGACGGGCATGAGCACATGGGAGGAAGTGGATGAGGCCGTTGCCGTATTCCGCCGCTGCGGCTGCCCGTTTGAACTCCTGCACTGCAACAGCACCTATCCGATGGCCGTGGAGGATGCGAACCTCCTGCTGATCCCAGAGATCCGGGCGCGTTACAACGTGCCAACAGGGTTCAGCAGCCACGAGACCGGCTATGTGGCGACGCTCGGTGCGGTAGCGATCGGCGCAACCTCGATCGAGCGCCACATCACGCTCGATGTGAACATGTACGGCTCGGATCAGAAGGCCTCGATCGAGCCGGAGCCGCTGAAGGCGCTCGTGCGGGACATCCGCCTGATGGAATCTGCGCTTGGTACGGGGAAGAAGACCCTGAGCCCCGCAGAGATGGCAGTGCGCAAGAAACTCAGAGGGTAAGCGTGAAGAAAATCAAATATATCTTTGCGGATATGGACGGCGTCGTGACGGACGGCACCGTCCGTATTGATGAGCACGGCAAAGAGAGCAAAGCGATCTGCTTTCGCGACCTGGATGCCATCGGCATCGGGCGGAGTGCCGGCATCGAGTTTGCCTTTGTAACCGGCGAGGATACGCCTATCGCGCATTTCATGGCAAAGCGCTTCGGCGTGGATACGGCGGTTTTTGGCGCAAAAGATAAAAAGGCGGCGGTCGAGGGGCTGCTCGCGCGGCTTGGGGTGACCGCGGAGGAGATCTGCTATATCGGCGACTCGGCGCGCGACGTGCCGGCAATCGAGCTGGCACGCATCGGTGTTACCGTGCAGGACGGCGTCCTCGCTGCGCGCAGGGCTGCGGATCTTGTGACGGAGTGCAGAGGCGGAACGGGCGCGCTGCTCGAGCTTGTCGAAACGATACTGGAGAGAAGAGAACCATGAAGCTGTCTGACTACGTCATGGCGTTTTTGGCGCAAAAGGGAATCAAGTATGTGTTCATGCTGCCCGGCGGGGGCTGCATGCATCTCGTGGACTCCCTCGGACGCAGCCCGGATCTGGAATACGTTGCCTGTCTGCATGAGCAGGCGGCTGCCATTGCGGCGGAGAGCTACGCCCAGAACACGAACGAGATCAGTGCCGTACTCGTCACAACGGGGCCGGGCGGGACAAACACCGTCACCGGCCTTGCCGCTGCATGGATCGACTCAACGCCGGTGATTTTCCTCTCCGGCCAGGTAAAGCGCAGCGACCGCATTGGCGGGAGCGGTGTGCGTCAGATGGGCTCGCAGGAAGTGGACATCGTCCCCGTCGTTGCCCCGCTGACGAAATTTGCCGTCACCATTATGGACCCCGCAGAGATCCGCTGTGCCCTCGAAAAGGCATACCATCTTGCGATGCACGGCCGCCGCGGTCCCGTGTGGATCGATATTCCACTCGATGTGCAGGCGGCAGAGATTGAGCCGAGCGAACTGCGCGGATTTGTGCCGGCGGAGGAGCATGAGGATGTACCCGCATCTATTCTTGCAGAGATCAAAGAACGCATCGCCGCAGCAAAGCGGCCCGTCCTCCTCGCCGGCAACGGTGTCAAGGCGGCGGGCGCAGAGGCCGCACTGCATAAACTGCGGGAAAAGACGGGCATTCCAACCCTCCTTACATGGAAGACGATCGATATGCTCGGGTTTGACGATCCGCAGTATTTCGGCACACCGGGCGGCATGGGGCATCGCTATGCGAACTTTGTGCTGCAGAATGCCGATCTCCTGCTCGTTCTCGGAAGCCGTCTCGACAGCAGCCTCACCGCGTGGAATCACCGGAACTTTGCTCCGCATGCGAAAAAGATCGTCATCGACATCGATCCCGCAGAGACGGACAAGCTGGATATGGACATTGCGGTGCGCATCGACGGCGATCTTGCTGAAGTGCTTCCGCTCCTCGGCGCGCAGGACTATGTGATGCACAGCGATCTTCCCGCATGGCAGGCATACTGCGCGCGGATAAAGGAGAAGTACCCTGCGGTTACGCAAGAGATGCGGGCCGAGGATGACTATGTTGATGCCCATGTCTTTATTGACGAGCTTTCGCGCCAGCTGACGGCGGATGATATTATCGTTCCGGAGAGTTCCGGCGCGGCCGGGGAGATCACCTATCAGGCGCTGCGCGTCAAGCGCGGGCAGCGGGTGAAGAATGCTGCGGGGCTTGGCTCTATGGGCTTCGGCGTACCCTATGCAATGGGGGCATGTCTCGCCGGCGGAAAACGGCGCACTGTCCTCATCGACGGAGATGGCGCATTCCAGCTCAACATACAGGAACTCGCAACCATTGTGCGGCAAAACCTGCCGATCAAAATGTTTCTCTGGATGAACGGCGGCTATGCCAGCATCATGGGCACGCAGCGCAACTTCTTTGAGGGAAGATACGTCGCTGCCGATGAGGCGAGCGGCCTTGCCGTTCCGGACATCGGAGCGCTTGCTGCGGCCTACGGATTCCGTGTGTTCCATATGGATCATGCAAAGGCGCTGCAGAGCGCAATGGCCGAGACGCTTGCCGCGGAGGGGCCTGCCCTCTGTCTCGTGCGCGTTTCACCGTTTGCGACAGCCAGCCCGCGGACGAAGGCCGTGAAACTCCCGAACGGCTCAATGATGTCGAAACCGCTCGAGGACATGTGGCCGTTCCTCCCGGCAGAGGAGATCGCAGAGAATATGATTGCAGGAGTATCTTCCGATGCGCTTTGAGGAGAGAATCCGTCGGGTCATCTCCCGTGAAACGGAGAATACGGAGCCGGAGGCGGCACGTTTCCTGAAAACAATACAGGAAAAACCGAAACTCTGCATCTGGGGGCTTGGCAGCCACGGGCACAACTGGTATTCCTACCTAAAGTCGCTCGGGATTCATGCGGATTATGTTTATGACGCATCGCCTGAGGCGCTGGACGGGTGGCATGGCAGCGAAAAGCGGCTCACACCTCAACCCGCTGGAGAGCCGCGTGCGGCATACCTCGCCGATATGACCGTTCTTGTGACGATGCGCAATGCGCAGCCGCTCATGGATGCGCTGCATGCGGAGGGCGTTCCGGATGTCTATGCGCCGACGGTCAACTTCTTTTCCTTCGACGCTTCCCTGCGCTATGCGGGCAACCCCGAAAAGCTGGGGGAGATGGAGCGCGAAGTTTGCAGCCTGCTCCGCATCTGTGCGGACGATGCATCGCGTGAGATTGTCTGCCAGACGGTGGAGAAGTTTTTCGATGAGGCGCATGTGCAGATTGACTGCATTCCAAACCAATATTTCGTACAGCCCCTCGTTCCGCTCACGGATGAGGAGAGTTTTGTTGACGTGGGCGCATTTGACGGCGATACCATCACAGCTTTTTTGAACGCCGTCGGCGGAAAATATCAGCATATCCATGCATTTGAGATGTCAAAGCGAAACTATGCGCGTCTTTCGCGCAAGGTTCAGGAAGACCCGCGCTGCGATGCGCGCCGCATTTCGATCTATCCTTATGGCGCCTCCGATCAGGACGGGACGGCGCGCTACCACGAAAACAACACGAGTTCCGTCTTCAGCGATGACGGAACGGAGACGGCACAATTCCGCCGTCTGGATGATGTGCTGAAAGATCAGCGCGTCACCTTTATCAAGATGGACATTGAGGGCGCAGAACCGCTGGCGCTGAAGGGCGCGGAGCAGATCATCCGCGCGCAGCAGCCGAAACTCGCAATCTGCACCTATCATCGGGCAGAGCATCTGTGGGAGATCCCTGCGATGATCCGGCAGATGAACCCAGCCTATAAAATTTACTTTCGACATCATGACAAGGATGAGATGGAAACCGTATGCTATGCGGTTTTATAGGAGAATAAAGGAATATGGAACGCACAGAGTATCAGAAGAGAACGGAGCATGATAAGCGCGAAAAGCTGCGTAAGATCAAGCCGAAGGTCGTAGCGAAATTTGAAAAGTACGAAGAGCTGCACGCGCGCGGACAATATACGCCGATCATCGAATTTACATATGACTATCGCTGCAACATGAGCTGTCCGCACTGCAGCAACCTTTGCTTCTCGCCGAAGGAGCGGAGCCTGACCCCCGAGGTGATCGGGCGTGTGGCGGATGAGGCGGATGCCATGGGACTTGCCCAGATGGGGATCTCAGGCGGGGAGCCGCTCATGTTCCCGGATCTGGAGGATATCGTCAAGGCCATCGGACCGGATCGATTTCATCTCTTTATCAGTACGAACGGCGCCCTCTTGAGCGAGGATAAGGCGAAGTGGCTGAAATCCATCGGCATTGATAAAGTCAAGATCAGTCTGGACTGCATTGATGAGGATGGCCCGTCCTTCCACGACAAGGGGCAGACATCAGCAGCGCTGCGCGCGCTCAAAAATGCGGTGGCTGCAGACCTGCAGCCCGTTGCGCAGACCGTGTTTACCCATCAGAACTGCCGCACGCCCGAGACGGAGCGCATGGCGGTATACTGCCAGGAGAACGACATACAGGTCGACATCATGCTCGGCAAGGCGATCGGACGCTGGGAGGGGCATGAGGAGATCCTAGTGGACGGCTCCGACCTGCAGTACATTCGGAAACTGCATGAAAAATACCCCGTGCTGCATCTGGATACCTTCCCGACGTATCATGAGAAGAGGGGCTCCTGCGGCGCGGTCAAAAAGATTCTCGAGGTGACGAAGTACGGGGATGTCATGCCCTGCGTCTTTATCCACATTGCGATCGGCAACGTGTTTGATGACAGCCTTGCAGAGATCATGGAGCGCGGGCTCTCGATCCGCCATTTCCGCAAGGACAGTCCGATCTGTCTTTCAGGCGTTGACCGCCGCTTCATCAAAAATCATATGTCGAAATTCTACGGGAAGAAGCTGCCGATCAGCTATAAGGAAGCCTTTTCCGAAGAGGATTTTGTCAAGGATGATGAATAATGGAGATTGTTCGCTATACCGAGCTGAAGAATACAAAGCGGCATAACCTTGCCGATGTCATTCCCCTTGCAAAGCCCTATACGCTCCTGATCGAGCCGAGCAGTTCGTGCAACTTCCGCTGCCGCATGTGCTTTCAGAGTGCGGCGCAGGAAAAGTTCAAGGACAAGCGGCAGACGATGGATATGGCGCTTTTTCGCCGCATCATTCAGCAGGCAAAGGAGTGGGGGGGTGAGCGGTTCAAGGTGCTGAAACTCTGCATCTACGGTGAACCGTTTACAAATCTGCATTTTACGGAGATGCTGGCAGCGGCGCGCGCGGCGGATATTGCCGACCGCATCGAGACGACGAGCAACGCCTCCCTGCTGACGGAGGAGATTTGCAAGGGGCTCGTGCGCGGCGGGCTCGACTACCTGCGCGTGTCGGTCTACTCTGCGATTCCGGAGAAGCATCTTGCGATCACAGATTCCAACGTGCCGATGCAGCGCATTCACGACAACCTTTCCATGCTTCAGCGTGTGAAGCACGCGATGGGCAGTGAGCGCCCGTTCATTGCATGCAAGATGCTGAACACTTTCGATGAAGCGGAAAATCAAGTCTTTCGCGATGCCTATGCGGATGTTGCGGATGAGATCTACATCGATGAGCCACACAGCTGGGTGGAGATCGATGGCGAACAGTTCATCGATCGCCTCTACGGTGATGATATGGAAAAGGTCAAGCGGCAGATGACGGGGCGCGCTGCGTGCCCGATGCCGTTCACGACGATGGCGGTGCGCTCGGACGGGGCCGTATCGCCCTGCTGCAACGACTGGTACGGCGGGACGAACCTCAGCAATGTGCAGGAGGAAACACTGTCTGAGATTTGGAACGGGTGGAAGCTCTATGACTTCCAAGTCATGCAGCTGGAGCGGCGCAACCGTGAGAATGTCAGCTGCCGCGGCTGCTCGGTCTACAAGAGCGCGCACTATACGCGCGATGACATTGACGATGTGCCGGTCGCGCAGCTGCGCCGCCCGGCCGGGGAGGAAAAGCTCGGATGAACGGGAGAACACTGGTCTACGGACTCGGCAAGGAATATCAGGAGAACAAAGACTGGGTTGCGGCGCATTTCAATGTAACGGGCTATTGTGACCAAGATGTCAGCCGTATGCCGGCGAAGGGCGCGGTGCGCAAGGAGGAGCTGAAGGAGCGCCTCGGTGATTTTGATATTGTGCTCGTCACAGCAGATCCTGTCAGCATCGCCGCGGATCTTCTCGATGAGTTCGGCGTGCCGATTGAAAAAATCCGCGTCCTCTACTATGAGCTTACGCAGCAGGAGACCCCGCTGCGTACCTTCTACGGGGAGAATGCCGAAGATGCTGTGCTCATGGTCCTTTGCAGGGAGATGGGGCTGCCGTTTGAAGGCCTTTCCTATCTGGAAATCGGAACAAACGATCCGGTGCGGTTTAACAATACCTATAACCTCTATCGTCTCGGTGCGCGCGGTCTGCTCGTCGATCCGCTTCCGGCGGTGGGCGAACTCATTCGCATGTCGCGCCCGGAGGATCGCTTCCTGCATGCGGCCGTCTCGGCTGTGGGGGACGGCTCGCAAAAGCTGTTCTTTGCAAGCAAGAGCTCCACGGTCAGCAGCCTCTCCTATGAACATCACAAGGCATGGGACGGTCTTTCACACAATGAGGTGCGCGAGATCCCCGTCGCTGTGCTCGGCATCAATGCCGTTCTGGAGCGCATGGGGAAAACGCCCGATCTCCTGCTTGTCGATGCGGAGGGCGAGGATGAGAAGATCCTGTCTGCGCTTGACTATGCGCGGTTTCATCCAAAGGCCATTATGGTCGAGATGGATCACCTGGACAGCTCGCGCGCGCATATGATTTCCTTCATGCGGGAGCATGGCTACATGGAGTATGCAACGATCAAATACAATACCATCTTTGCTGCGGCGGATGCGTGGCATACGCGCAGGTAGGAGAACACCGTGGACAAGCAAAAGGAACAGGCAGCAGCGCTGATTCGCAAAGAAATGGCGGCGGTCATTTCCGCGCGTACCGCATGGTATGAGGAGATATGCCGTTCTCTTCGGGAGGGCGAGACCGTCTATATCTGGGGGACAGGGCAGATGGGGCTCTGGTCGGCGCACTTGGTCCGCACGATGGGCGGAACAGTTCGTGCCTTCGTTGACAACAATGCGGAGCGATGGGGGGCGATGATTGAGGGGACCCCCTGCATCTCCCCGCAGCAGCTCAGGGAGATCCCCGATGCTCTTGTGTTCATCGGCGTTGGCATGCGCGGCGCAGAAGTTGCTGCACAGCTTGCAGAAATGAATATGCAGCGGGTGCTTGATATGCCTGATTTCTATCTGAACACCCTGTTTGAGGATCTCCGCGATACGGATCCTGCCGCGCTGGCTGCACGCGTCGAAGACTGCTTTGATCTGCTGGCAGATGATGCCTCACGCGACGTGCTGCTTGCAAAGCTGAGAGGATTTTTGGATTTTAGCCCGGGATTCGGTAGGCAAAAATACTATGAGGATGTATGCCGGGGTGATCAGTACTTCCAAGACGACCTCATTCATTTTACGGAGGCGTCCGTCCTTGTAGACTGCGGTGCTTATACGGGCGATACGATGCAGGATTTCCTGCGGCGCGGGCTCCTGTTCCGCAAATACATCGCCTATGAACTCAGCCGCCGGAACTATGAGGTCCTGCGGGCAGTGATGCAGGACGCTCCTGCGCGGAGTGCGCTGCTGGCATACAACTGCGGTGTCGGCGCGCGGAATGAGCAGGTTCGCTACGACGATGTTGTATCGGCTTCGGCGGTCTCGTCTGCCGGCACCATGGGCGAGATTGTTCGGATGGACGATCATCTGCGGGATGAGGCGGTGACCTTCATCAAGATGGACATTGAGGGCGCAGAGATGGGCGCTCTGCGCGGCGCGACGGATCTGATCCGCCGTTGTCGCCCGGCCCTTGCGGTCTGTACCTATCACTCGATTTCCGATCTCTTTGAGATCCCGCTCTGCATTCATTCGCTCGTGCCGGAATATCGTCTGTACCTCAGGCATCACACGCCGGTTTTTTGCGAGACGGTCTGCTATGCTGTGATTTGATTTGCCGTAGGAGGGGCTAGGTTGTACTGTCGTATCTGTGCGCAGGAGATCGCGGGAGCGCCCCTGCTCGAATACCGAAATATGCCGAAGTCGGCGCAGTTCTTTCCTGTACCGTCCCAAAAGGAGACGGAGCGGGGCGTGGATCTGCGCCTTTTTGTATGTCCGTACTGCGGTATGATCCAGCTGGACGGGACGCCGGTTCCCTACTATCGCGAGGTTATCCGCGCGACCCGTGTGTCCCCTGAGATGCGCACCTTCCGTGTGCAGCAGTTCCGCAGCTGGATTGAGCGGTATGATCTGCATGGAAAACGCATTGTCGAGATCGGCTGCGGCGGCGGTGAGTTCCTCTCCATGATGGAGGAGGCTGGTGCGGATGCGCAGGGCATCGAGTTCTCTGAAACTCTCGTGGATCAAGCACGCGCTGAGGGGCTGCGCGTTCACCGTCAGTTCCTCGAGGAGGGGGCGGAGGAAATTCCCGGCGCACCGTTTGATGCGTTCTACATTCTGAGTTTTCTTGAACACAATCCGGATCCATGCGCGTACCTGCGCCGGATTACACAGAACTTGACGGAGGATGCCGTGGGCATCGTTGAGGTTCCGGATGTGGATATGATCCTGCGCGAGCAACTTTACGCCGAGTTCATACAGGATCATCTCCTCTACTTCACCGAGGACACGCTGCGCCGGACTTTGGAATACAGCGGCTTCGAGGTGCTCACATGCAGTTCCGTCTGGCATGGCTATGTGCTCTCCGCCGAGGTGCGGAAGCGTCAAAAACCCGACGTGAGCGGATTCCTCGCACAGAAGGAAAAGGTGCAGCGGAGTGTCGATGAATTTCTGTCGGAGATGGAGGGGCGCGGACTTCGCACGGCGGTCTGGGGCGCAGGCCATCAGGCGCTTGCTGACCTGTCGCTCCTCAAAATGGCGGGGCGCATCGACGTGGTGGTTGACTCGGCGGATTTCAAGCAGAACAAACTTACTCCTGCAACACACATCCCCATCGTTGCTCCGTCTGTCCTGACGGAGGGGAAGATCGGTGCTGTCCTTGTCATCGCGGGGAGTTATTCATCGGAGATTGTGGGCATACTTGAGACGCAGTACCCGCACGTCGTGCGTGCCGTCCTCGAACACGACGGCGTGCGGAGGGAATGATGGAACGTGTCCTTGTTACGGGAGCAGCGGGCTTTCTGGGGTGGAATCTCGTCGACGTTCTTCTCACGCACGATTTCTTCGTCGAGGCCGTGGTGCGCCCCGGTTCGCCGAGTAATGCGCGGCTTTTGCCCCATCCGCATCTTCGCATCACACCGCTTGCGATGGAGGAGATCGCACATTTGCCGAAGCACGTGACAGAACCGTGCGCCTATGCCGTGCATCTAGCGTGGGATCTGTGCCGCACGGATTTTGCGGCGCAGCGCGCAAGTCTTTCCGCTGCATTGGATTTTGTGGAGGCACTTGGGCTCATCGGCTGCCGCCGCTTCCTCGGCATCGGTTCGCAGGCAGAGTACGGCGCGACGAATGCGGTGATGGAGGAGGCGATGGCGGTGCAGCCCGCAACGCCCTATGGCGCGGCAAAGGCGGCGGCGCTCCACATGACGCGTCTGCGGGCACAGCAGCTTGGCATCGACTGGCTTTGGGGGCGCGTGTTCAGTGTCTATGGCCGTTATGAGCCGGAGACCACCCTTCTCTCCTACCTCGCACGCACGCTTTGCAACGGGAGCGAGCCGCAGATGACGGCGGGAACGCAGCTCTGGGACTACCTCTATGCGACAGATGCGGCAGATGCGATGGCAGCGCTGCTCGTACGTGGCAAGGCAGGAGAAGTCTACAACATCGCGCACGGCGATGTGCGTCCTCTGCGTGCTTTTGCAGAGGAAATGCGGGCAATCCTTGCACCAGCGCAGCGGATCGCCTACGGCATGTCGGATCGTCAGCCGGCATCCATGCACCCGTCCGTGGAGAAGATCTATGCGGATACGGGCTGGCGGGCTGCGGTCAGCTTTGCCGAGGGTGTGCAGAGAACTTATCACGAGAAATGATCCAAAGGAACGCATATGAAAGAATTGGATTTTTACAAAGGAAAGCGTGTGCTCCTCACGGGACATACAGGATTCAAGGGGATGTGGCTCTCTCTTCTGCTCCTGCGCGCAGGAGCAGAGATAACCGGCGTGTCGCTCGATGCGCCGACGGCGGGCGGCAGCGAGGCGCTCCGCCGGATCGGCATTTTGAACGAACTGCGCGATGTGCGCGGGGATGTGCGTGATCTTTCGGTTCTCCGGCGGACATTTGAGGCAACCCGTCCAGAGATCGTCTTTCACCTCGCTGCACAGCCGATTGTGCGCGAAAGTTATCGCCAGCCCGCAGAGACATTCGCGGCGAATGTCATGGGGACGGTTAATTTGCTCGAATGCGTCCGTACATCGGACACGGTGCGCTCCGTACTCGTGGTGACGACCGATAAGGTCTACGAGAATAAAGAGTGGGCATGGGGCTACCGCGAGAACGAGCCGCTGATGGGCTATGATCCGTATTCCGCGAGCAAAAGCTGTGCAGAACTCGCTGCATACAGCTATCGGCAGAGCTTTTTCGCAGACGGTGCGGTACGCCTCTCGACGGCGCGCGCAGGCAATGTGATCGGCGGCGGCGACTTTGCGCCGGACCGCATCATCCCCGACTGCATCCGTGCCGCCGTGCGCGGCGCGGTGATTGAACTCCGGAATCCGCATGCGACGCGCCCTTATCAGCACGTCCTTGAACCCCTTTCGGCCTATCTGATGCTTGCGGCGCGGCAGACGGAGGATGCTTCTGCTGCGGGCGCATGGAATGTCGGACCCGACGATGCAGACTGTGTGACAACGGGGGCGCTTGCCGATCTGTTCTGCCGTGCGTGGGGCGATGACGTGCGTTGGCAGGCGCATGCGGACAATGGCCCGCATGAGGCACATTTTCTGAAACTCGACTGTTCTAAAATCAAGAGCGCGTTCGGGTGGCAGCCGCGCTGGCATATCGGCGCGGCTGTCGATAAAACGGTGGAATGGGCAAAGGCATGGGAAGCGGGCGCAGATATACGCCGTGTGACGGAAGGGCAAATAGATGCGTTCTTTGCGTAGAACGGAGTCCTATGTATTTTAGGGAGAGAATGCGATGAGCGAGCAGGAGATGCGCGGGGAGATTCTCGCGCTCGTGCGGGAATACTGCACAAAATATCATGCGCCGAAGGAGACCTTTGCGCCCGGGGATCGTCTGCCGTATGCGGCGCGTGTGTACGATCACGAGGAAATGGAAAATCTCGCCGCGAGCGCACTTGAGTTCTGGCTGACAGCGGGGTATTATACGGATGAATTCGAGCACGGTCTTGCTGCATTTCTAGGGATAAAACACTGCTCTCTTGTCAACTCGGGATCGTCTGCGAACCTTCTCGCCTTTATGGCGCTCACCTCGCCGCTCCTCGGCACGCGTGCGGTCCGGCGCGGCGATGAGGTCATTACTGTTGCCGCAGGCTTCCCAACGACGGTTGCCCCGATGATCCAGTACGGTGCTGTTCCGGTCTTTGTGGATGTGCATCTGCCAACCTACAATGTCGATGTTTCGCAGCTCGAAGAGGCACTCTCACCGCGTACCAAGGCGGTGATGATCGCGCATACGCTCGGCAATCCGTTCGATCTCGCAGCGGTCAAGGCGTTCTGTGACAGACATAACCTCTGGCTCGTCGAGGACAACTGCGATGCGCTTGGCTCGCAGTATACGCTGGATGGAACCGAACGCTGTACGGGAACGATCGGCGACATCGGCACGTCGAGCTTCTATCCGCCGCATCATATGACGATGGGCGAGGGCGGTGCGGTCTATACGAACAACGCCCTCCTGCACCGTATTGTGCGCTCGCTGCGGGACTGGGGACGCGACTGCATCTGTATGTCCGGGCAGGACAATCTCTGCGGACGGCGTTTCGACCGGCAGGACGGAGAACTCCCGCGCGGCTACGACCACAAATATGTTTATTCGCACTTCGGCTACAATCTCAAGGCGACGGATATGCAGGCTGCTGTTGGCGTGGCACAGCTGAAGAAGCTGTCCTCCTTCGTCGCGCGGCGGCGGCACAACTTCGCACGCCTTCGCGTGGCACTCGCCGATATGGAGGATGCCTTTATCCTACCGGAGGCGACAGCGCATGCAAATCCCAGCTGGTTCGGGTTTCTCCTGACCTGCCGCGAAGGCGTTGACCGCGCGGCGATGGTTCGCCAGATTGAGGCGCAGGGCATTCAGACCCGCATGCTCTTCGCGGGCAACCTGACGAAGCATCCCTGCTTTGACGAAATGCGTGCCTCAGGCGAGGGCTACCGCATCGTGGGCACGCTCAAGGAGACGGACCGCATCATGAATGACACGTTCTGGCTCGGCGTCTATCCGGGCCTGACGGATGAGAAGATCGACTTTATGGCCGCGGCGGTGAAGGATGCTGTACGCGGAAAATATCTGTGAAGGGAATGCCGTATGGAACAGGAACGGATGCAGGAGCTCCTCTGTCTTTCTGTTGAGGGCGCAGAGTATCTCGCAATGACGGCAGAACGCGGTGCCGGAGATCCGGAGGGAGAGGCGATCCTCCAAAATCTTTGGGAGATCGCCGGTATTTTTGCGGCAGAGAGCGATGCGGACGGTTTGCGCCGACTGGTTTATCTGTACGCGAAGAATGTGCAAGCCTCCATTGATGCCCTCCGTGCGCATCCGGCTCTCCATGAGCGAATGGTTCGCATGGAGATCCGCCCGTTCATTCTTGAGATGCAGCGGCTTTGGATGCTCGATGCCGACGTATTTGCGGCGGCAGACAGCAGACGCGCTTATCGGGAGCGTGTCATGGAGAACGTCAGGGCGCTGCACGAGGCTCGTTCCGGCGATTATAAATATGATGTGTCCATTCTGCTGCTTGCTTATAACAAATTGGAATATACGAAGCTGGCGGCAAAGAGCATATTGCGCTATACAGACTTCTCCCGCGGGAACATCGAACTGATCCTGCTCAACAACGGGTCAGACGATGGAACACAGGAATATTTTGAACGTCTGCCCTGCATTCACAAAAAAATTATGAATCTACGGCACAATATCCTCGGGACATATGTCTATACCCATCTCTTGGAGGGGAAATATTTTGTCGGTTTTTCCAATGATGTTGTAGCGACGCCGCACTGGCTCGAACACTTGCTTGCGTGCATGGAGTCCGACGACAGAATCGGCATGGCAGTCCCGACCTGCAACGAGGAAAGCATTTCCAATGAGCAGGGCATTCCTGTTCCCTATCCCAATACGTTTGCCGGAATGGAGGCGATGCAGGCGTTTGCTGCGGCGCACAACCGGATGAACGCGGCCCTTTGGGAGGAACGCAGCCAGCTGATGCCGTTCCTTGCTATGATACGGAGCGATCTTCAGTGTCTTTGCGCCGCCGATCCGGTCTACACGGGGGCTGAATTCATCGACGACGATCTCTCGACCCTCCTGCGCCGCAATGGCTGGCGGCAGCTGCTCCTGAAAGATACATTTATGCATCATTTCGGCGGGGTAACGCTGAGCGCGGGACGGATGAGCACAGCAAACAATACGCTGGAAGACATGCGCCGCGTTTACAATGAGAAATGGGGCGTGGATGCATGGGATTCGCGCGGGGGCTTTATCGGACTCGAGAATGTGTATGCGTGGCATGACTTTCAGGCGGACGAGCGCGTGCTGATTCTTGAGCCGCGCTTTGGCGATCTTGCCTGCCATCTGCTCAATACATACCGGCGTAGCGGCTTTGTTCCCCATATGACGGCAGCAGTGTTCGATGAGCGCTATCTGCCGGATGCCGCCTATCTTTTCGATGAGGTGCTGATAGCAGAAAGGGCTGCAGAGGCTGCCGGACAGGCAGCGGGGGCATACAACATCATTTCCGCAGGCTGCTATCTCGATGAATTGACGTTTGGTGAGGTGATTGCCGATCTGGAACGTCTCTATGCGCTCCTCGCTCCGGGCGGCATGCTGCTTCTGCCGGTGCGGAACCCCGGCAGCGCTTATGATATTTTGAATCTCACATACCATGGGGCGTACGGCCGCTGTGAACGCAGCGGACAAGTGCATATGGTTTCCCGCGTTTCCTATGAAGCTCTTTTCGACGCGTTGAAACAGCACCCCTTTTTAAAGAACTTTCGGGGGCGGTATATGTGCTTTGAGGAGGATGAAGAAAAAGGGCGCGCGCTCATGACGCTCTTTCACTCTGCGACGGCTGATCTGGACAGCATGCGCCAGCGGCTCGCTGTGCGTATGCTCTTTTTAGGCATCTTCAAAGACCCCGGCGAAGCGTTTTTACATGTAAAGGAGTAAGCTCGATGACGGAACAGGAATACCTTTCGGCCGTGCAGAGGATACGTGCCCATATTGAACGCGGCGGCAGGGATGATCTTGAGCATGCGGAGGCGGGACTCGCGGAGCTGCGGGGGATTTTCCCCAAACGGCTTCTCTTCCTCTGCGCCGAAGCGGAGCTGATGCTCGCCAAGGGGGAAGATGCTGAGCGATGCCGCAATGTGATCGACTATGTGATCCAAGAGTTCGATCCGCAGGAGGGCCTTTCTGATCTGCTTGCATTAAAAAGCCGCACCTTTTCAGATGAATCTCCGGAATGGCGCCAATTACATTTTCTATCTGAATTTTATCGGACGCGCATTTTGCCGGAGAAGCCGCTCGCTCTGCTGAATGAGATGAAGCATGGTATGCTTGCAGGAACGATCGATGTCGACGGGCTGCATGCGCTTGCCGCGCAGTACTATGTGACGCGGAATACGCTGCTTTCGGCCATGCTGATGATGGCATGGTGCCGGCAGACTGGGGCGATGGAACACTATGAAGACTATGTCCTTCTGGATGCAGGGCAGCCGTATCCATATCCGTTTTTTAACGGGAACTTTACGTATTTGGCACGGATGCTGACGGATGGGAAAGCATATACGTTTCTGCTGCTGGATGATGCGGCGGGAGATTCTGCGGATATGGAAATCCTGGCTGCTGCACTTGATATGCTCGGGCAAACGACGGTTATTCTGCGGGAAAACGATGCGGTGCAGGAAGTGCGCGATGCGCATGCATATGCGCTGCAGTGCATACAAGAAGCGCAGACATCACAAAACCATATTGTCATTACGGCAGGGAAGTGCCGCACGGAGCGCGGCGTAGTCACAGATGCTGCACCTGCGGTTATTCGCCTGCTCGCACGGAGCGTTACACAGGATGCTCCTCTCATCGTCTTTGCGCGCGATGTTCGGATGGGGGAACTCCATCGGCGGGAATCTCTCGGCGGCGATATTCAGCGCCTTTCGCATTGTCTGCCGCCGCCGTTTTCCTATGGACTTTCGTTTGCATGGGCAGGAGATTATCTCAAATACATCAGCTATCTCTATGGGGAATCTGCGGAGGATCTGCTCGCAGCCCCCGCCTCCTGCGACTTTTCGATTGTGATCCCCGTGCGCAATTCGGCGGGAACGCTGCGGTATACACTGGAAACCTGTCTGGCGATCGACTACGACGGCAGCTATGAGATTGTTCTGAGCGATAATTCGGATGCAGGCTGCACGGCTGTGCGCGACCTCTATGAAGAACTCGGCGATCCGCGCATTCGCTATTATAAGACGCCTGCATCGCTCAGTTTGGACAAGAATTTCGAGTTCGGCTTTCTCCATGCGCGCGGTGCTTTTGTCTTCGCGATCGGCGCGGACGACGGGATCTATCCGTGGGTGCTGAAGTATTTGCAGAAAAGCCTTGCCGACCATCCGGACGAATCTCTGTTTGGTTGGAAGAGAGGCCTCTATATGTGGCCCGGATTTTTGCCGCATGAGCGCAGCTTTCTGCAGGTACGCCTTTACGATGCCGAAGATGCGCAGCGCGATACACAGATTGGATTATATGCGCAGCGCGATGATATTATTGCGCGCATTGACGATGTTTTTTATGAGCTGCCGCTCCTCTATATCAACTCAGGATTTCGCCGCGGCTATCTAAAGACGCTGCTGCATAAAACGGGAAGGCTGCTTGACGGCATCAGTCAGGACAGCTATATGGGGACGGTTAATTTCCTTCTGAATGACCATTTTATAAGGATTGACGTACCTCTTACACTCGCCGGAATGTCGGGATGTTCGATCGGTGCGGGTACATTATGCTATCACGCCGACATTGATGCGGAAGCCTTTGCCGGAATACGGAGAAAACGCGCACATGAACAAATCAGCGAGTATGTGATGCGCGACGGAGAGTACCGGGCTCCCTACATTGATACCGCCGATAAGTACGGATTCTATCTCAGCTTTCTGCGCCTGCAGGAGATGGGTGTGACGGATGCGGCGTTTTCTGAGACGGTGTTTTTTGACTATTTGGCTCAGAATTTATATGTGTCCGACATCCAGCTTGAGCGTTTTATGGGGATGCTGTTTTATGCTGCTTCCCAATACAGCCCAGAGATGCTTCGTGTGTGCAGAGGATTCTATGAAGCCGTCTGTGCAGAACCAAAGAAGGTTGACGGCCCGAAGGCAGAGCTTTTTAGCGCATATCAGACAGGATATTCCGCGGAATATCAAAAGCTGACATTGGATGGGAACGCCTTTGCCTGCCGCACGGTTGCCGATGCGGTCAGGCTGACGGCGCAGATTCTGAATCTCTGAAATGAAAAAAGAAAGAGCTGCTGTACGACGCTGATTTCGGCGTTCGTACAGCAGCTCTTTTTGATCGGCGAATAGGCATGATAAATCCCCCAGTTTAACTGGGGGTAGAGAAAAAATCTTATAGAAAAGGGATGCGCCTCCTATGCTAAACTAGAAGTAGCCTGACAACCACAAATGAAGAATAGCATAAGAGGCACTTGTCAATGAATGACGTAAAAAGTTTATCACACAGTAAATGGAGATGTAAATATCATATTGTGTTCGCCCCAAAATATCGACGGCAAGTAATCTACAACCAAATTAAGGTCGACATCGGAAAGATCCTACGATATCTGTGTGAACGCAAAGGTGTAGAAATCTTGGAGGCGGTGTGTTGCCCAGACCATATCCATATGCTAGTAACCATACCGCCGCATATGAGTGCCTCTGGGTTTATGGGCTACTTGAAAAGTAAAAGCAGCTTGATGGTGTTTGACCGACACGCGAACTTGAAGTACAAATACGGGAATATGAAAATGCAATCAAGAATTATATCAAGAATTAGTTACAGGAAGATATTATGGCAGATCAACTAAGCCTAAAGGAGTTTGTTGACCCGTTTACGGGTAGCAGGAGTGAAAAAGGCAAATAAAAATGCCCCCGAGTAGGGGAGCTGCCCGTGATAATAGTGTGGTCGTCAGGACCCATTCGATGCACCTTTTAAGGTGCTACCACAAGCATTTGGCCCTTATAGGGACTGTTCAAACCACCAGTTTAACTGGTGGTTTTGATTCTGTGCCGTTTTCGTTTCGGCGGGAGACAGATGAGAAATGCGGTGGCGTAGGCGGTGATGGGGATGGCACAGAGGAGGC